>VFQQ010000463.1_pt1 | contig 80574 bp, 76 predicted proteins | sample 3512341 | NCBI WGS metagenome assembly VFQQ01 (sample SAMN10412373, study PRJNA504923) | tailings metagenome | isolation source: Relicate 2 Philex TSF1 revegetated site | place: Philippines: Tuba, Benguet | collected 2017-08-29 | reverse complement strand
GGCGGGCGGCCTGGGCCGACGGCGACCTCGCGACCAGGCCGCGCCGCTCGAGCCGGCTCAGCAGCCGGCTGGCGTGGCCGCGGTCGAAGCCGAGCTCGCGCTGCAGATCCGCGGCGCTGCGGGCGGCGCCCTGGGCCAGTTCGTACAGCGTCCGGCTCTCGGCCACGCTCAGGTCGCTGCCGTGATAGCCCTCGTCCAGCAGGCCCAGGGCCTTGGAATAGCGCCGGTTGAAGGCGCGCAGACGGGCGACCTGGTCGGGGGCGGGCTGGGACATGACGGGACCTCCTGTGAAGGCCACCGTCAGGCGGAATGGTTGCCGGAGTCAACTAAATATCCTTCTCCCCTTGCGGGAGAAGGTGTCGGCGAAGCCGACGGATGAGGGGTCTCCTAGAACGGTTCAAGCAGTCGCGGCGTCGCGACTGCCTGCGCGATTGCGCCGAGGACGCGGTCGGGGAAATCTTCGATCTCGACGTTTCTAAACCGCATGACCCGGAAGCCCTGGGATGTGAGCCAGGCGTCCCGGTCCCGATCATGAAGGCTGTTCTCGTGCGTGGGGCCATCGGCCTCAACGATCAGTCGATGACGAAGGCACAGGAAGTCGACGACGTAGCGCCCCAGGGGAACCTGGCGCCTGAACTTCATGCCGTCCAGGCGGCGGTCGCGGAGCAGCTTCCAGAGCGCCCGCTCGTTCATTGTCGGCGAGCGGCGCATCGATCTGGCGAAGGCGAGCTTGGCCATGGCGGCGGAATGAGGCGCACAGATTGCACCAATGTTCAATATTTGTTCGCGGCTCTCGCGCGGAGGATGACCCCTCATCCGACCTGCTTCGCAGGCCACCTTCTCCCGCAAGGGGAGAAGGATTCCGCGCTACTTCCGCTTCTTGGCCGCGTTCAGCGCCGCCGCTTCGCGGATCAGCGCCTTCAGCGCGTCGCCGTCGATGGCCGCGCCCTGGTGGATGTCGATGGCGCGGCGGGCGTTTCCGTCCAGGCTGGCGTTGAACAGCCCCGCCGGGTCCGGCAGCGACGCGCCCTTCGGGAAGGTCAGCTTCACGGCGGCCTTGTAGACCTCGCCGGTGGTCAGGATGCCCTGATGCTCCCAGACCGGGACGCGGCCCCATTTCACCGTCTCGGCCACGTCCGGCAGCGCCTCGTGGATCAGGGTCCGGACCCGGGCCAGCACCTCGCCGCGCCAGTCGTCCAGGCCGGCGATCTTGGCGTCGATCCGGGCCTTCGCCGCGTCGCCAGAGAGGGGCGGGGCGCTCTTGCTTTCAGCGGTCATGGCTTCTCCGTCTCCTCACATCTTCTCGCCGGGCAGCCGCGCGGCCTGTTTCACCCAGTCGCTGAACTGCGCTTCGTCGAAGGCCCCCTCGTAGAGGTCGAGGTAGCGGACCTCCTTCTGTTTGGACGGCCCGGGCGGGACCGGGTCCAGCGCCGCCCCGCGGAAGAAGCTGACCTTGATGTACTTGTCGAAACAGTGGAGGCCGAGGAACCAGCAGCCCTTCTCGAGGCCGTAGAGCGGCGAGTTCCACTTCACCGCCTTCTGGACCCCCGGAACGGCCTCTCCGATCAGGGCGTCGATCCGGGCGCCGACGGCGCTCTTCCATCCCGGCATGGCGGCGATGTAGGCCTGGATGGGCTCGTCGCCGTAGCCCATGGGGATCTGGGGATTGCCGCCGGACAGCAGTTTGGGCTCGGTCATCGGGTCAGGCCTTGGCTGCGCCGGCGCGGGCCCGCGTCACATAGGGCAGCACGAACAGATACAGGCCGCTGACCAGCAGCAGGATCAGCGGAACCAGGGCGAACAGTCCCAGCCAGGCCGGCGGCGTCCCCTGGGTCATGGCGATGATGTAGGCGAGGACCCCGGCCGTGAAGGCGATCGAGATCCAGCGATGCCCGGTGCGGATCAGTCTGCTGATGGTCATGGACGTCTTCTCCCTCTTCGTCTTCGTCAGTCCAGCTTGCCGGCGAGCTGTTCCAGGTTGTCGAGGAACTGCTTCCAGCCGGCGTGGGCGCCGCCGTAGGCCTGCTTCTGGTCGGGCCGGAAGCCGGCCTGCTCCATGCGCAGCCGCGTCCCGGCGGCGGTCGGGGTCAGGGTGAAGGTGACCACGCTCTCGAGGGCGTAGGCCGGGTCCTCGCTGGCGAAATTCCAGCTGTAGGCGAGGGTGCGGTGCGGCTCGATCGTCAGCACTTCGCAGTCCAGCACGCCGCCCCACTCGCCGCGCAGGCTGAAGCGATGGCCGACGGTCGGGGCGAAGTCGTTCTTCATCAGCCATTCCTCGATCAGATGGGGCTGGGTGAGCGCGCGCCAGAGCTTCTCGGGAGGGTAGGGGATGTCGCGTTCGACGACGACGGTGCGGGTCTCGGTCATTACTGGTCCATCCTGGCGAGCAGGTCCTCTAGGCGATCGAAGCGGCCCTCCCAAAACCCGGCCATCTCGTTGGTCCAGTCGGCCAGCGGGGCGAGGGCGGCGGGGCGGGCGCTGTAGTGGGTCTGGCGTCCCTCGTGCCGGTCGCTGACCAGTCCGGCCTGTTTCAGGACGCCGAGGTGTTTCGAGACGGCCGGCTGAGATACGCCGGCCTGGGCGGTCAGCGCCCCGACGGTCTGTTCGCCCTGCCGGCAGAGCCGCTCGAAGATCGCCCGCCGGGTGGGATCGGCGAGCGTCCTGAAGATCGTGTCGTAGGGGTCAGGGGGAGCGGCGGAGGCGGTCATCTCGAATTCATAACTCTACAGCTATTGATTGGATCAATAACTCTGGAGCTATGGGTTCGTCAAGCGAGAGCTCGCGGGGACACGCAGCGCTCCCCAAGTCCGTCATCCTCGCGCTTGTCGCGAGGACCCATGAGCACGGGGGCGAAGCCGCGTGTCGAACCTCGCAGGGCTCCTTCCGCGACGGAGGTCGGGGAAGAGGGCGTGTCCCTGATCCTTCGTCCGACCCTCACCGCATCAGCCAGCTGAAGGCCCTGGCCAGATAGGCCCGGCCGTCGCGCTCGACGGGGCGGCCGTGGGCCATGACCACCCGCTCGGCGGGCCAGTCGAGAATCCGGCGCAGGCTGTCCCGCGCCGCCGGCCGGTCGGTGAAGGCCAGGCGGAACTTGCGGGGGACGGCCGGCTCGGGCTCGGTCATCAGGTCCAGCCGGGCGACCAGGGCCCGCCAGCCGCGGAACCAGCCCGGCGGGAACTGCTGCAGCAGATCTGTGAACAGGACCGTCGCGCTCGGCCGGTGGAAGAAGACCGCCTCGGTCGTGATCCGGTTGCCGCGCACCAGGACCTGGTCCAGGTCGGCGGCCCAGGCCGGCGGCGGCGCGTCGCCCAGCTCGGCGTCGATCGTCAGGTCCGGCCGCCGCGCGGCCAGCCCCGGCGCGGCCTGGAGCACGGCCGAAGGCCAGGCGGCCTTCCACTCGGCCAGATGCAGGTGGTGCAGGCTGTTGGGCGCGACCAGCCAACGGACTTCGCCCAGCGTCGCGACGGCCTCATGCAGCGCCGGGGACAGCGCCACCGGCGACCAGACCAGCAGCCCGCCGTCGCCCAGCCGGATCACGGCCGCCCGGGTCGGATAGCGGAAACCGGCCACCTCGGCCTCGGTCCCGTCGGCCAGCCAGAGGCCCGGACCGAACGGCTGCAGCGGCGAGACGCTCATTGAAACCCCCTTTTGCGACGGCGGCCGAGTTGACCCTCGGGATGTTGCGTTCGCAAGGCTTGCGTTGGCCGTCGGACCCGCTACCCAGAGCGGAAGAGGCGCGCCGCGACGGAAGGTCCTGATGCACGAGTTCCCGGACGACATCTTCACCGAGCCCGAGGACGTCGACCCCGACACCCTCGCCAACCTCGGGCCGCTGCGTCGGCTGGCCGGGGTCTGGGAAGGGCTCAAGGGCGTCGACGTGAACCCCAAGGCCGAGGGACCGGAGCGCCGCGAGTATCTCGAGCGCATCGAGATGCAGCCGATCGACCCCCAGGCCAACGGGCCGCAGCTGTTCTACGGCCTGCGCTACCACGTCCACATCGTCGCCTCCGACGAGGAGACCACCTTCCACGACCAGACCGGCTACTGGCTGTGGGAGCCGGCGACCGGGCGGGTGATCCAGACCCTGGCCATCCCCCGCGCGCAGACCGCCATGGCCGGCGGCGAGGCGGCCCCGGACGCCGACAAGGTCACGGTCCGCGCCGAACGGGGGGCGACCACCTACGGCGTCAGCTCCACCGAGTTCCTGGAGTGGGCCTTCCGCACCGATTCCTATCAGCTGGACGTCACCTTCCACGAGGACGGCGACTGGAGCTACGTCTCGACCACCATGCTCCAGGTGCGGGGACGCGAGGAGCCGTTCCAGCACGTCGACCGCAACCGGCTGAAGAAGGTCGCCGAACCGCGGCCGAACCCGTCGCAGCGGATCGCCGCGGAGGGCCTGTCCCGCGCCGAGGCGCACGGGTTCAGCCGTTAGAGCGAGCGCCGATCTCCGTCATCCTCGCGCTCGTCGCGAGGACCCATGGACAGGGCGTCGGCGATGCAGCGCAGACGGGTCCGCCTCACCAGGCATGGGTGGCCGGAACTAGTCCGACCATGACGGCGGAGGGAAGGGCGCGCCTGTCCCGGCCGCCCTCCTACGCCCTCTCTTCCCATCCGAAGTCGTAGAACACCCGCAGCCGGTTGCCGTCGGGGTCTCGGGCCGTGAACTCGTAGAGCTTCCAGGGCTTGGCCTCGGGCGGCGACTCGACGGCCGCGCCGGCGTCCCGCCAGCGCGCGTGGATGGCGTCGACCTCGCTCCGGTCCGAACCGTTGATCCAGAGGACGACCGCCGCCGCATCGCCCGGGTCGGCGCGATAGCCGGCGTCGGCCAGGAACAGCCGGCTGTCGCCCTGCGACACGCCCGCCAGGCCGAGGTCTTCGTCCGACCAGTCGACGGTGAAGCCCAGCCGGTCGCGGTAGTAGGCCAGCGCTTCGGTCAGCGACCGGACGGGGATTTCGGGGCAGGCGGCGGGGAAGGGCATGGGCGGGCTCCGGCGCTGAGCGGAGGCAGCATGCGCACGGCGCGAGGCCGCCGTTAAGCGAAGAAGGAGACAGGCGCCCTGCGGCTTCTCCGACTCGTCATCCTCGCGCTTGTCGCGAGGACCCGTGAACACTGGCGGGGGATATCGCGCCAGCCCGTCCGCCTCACCACGCTCGGGCCCTCGCGACAAGCGCGGGGGCGGCGGATGAAGGGGCATAGTCGAAGGCCCGCCGGCAGGCGCGGGCGGGCCTCCTCCTTCGACGGGCGTGGGGGTCACGCGCCGGCGACCGCCGCTTCGCGCCTGGGGAGGGCGAACAGCGGCAGGAAAATCTGAACCAGGGGGCCGATGGCCAGGGCGTAGACGAGGGTGCCGATCCCCACCTTGCCGCCCAGCAGCCAGCCGATGGCCAGGACGGTCAGCTCGATGGCGGTGCGGACGACCCGCACGCTCCAGCCGGTGCGGGCGACCACGCCGGTCATCAGGCCGTCGCGGGGGCCGGGGCCCATCGCGGCGCCGAGATAGCAGCCGGTGGCGACGGCGGTGGTCAGCACCCCGGCGATCAGCATCAGGTTCTTGCCCACCAGGCCGTGCGGGGTCGTGACGAACGGCATGACCCAGTCCACCACCAGCCCGACCAGGACGATATTGGCGATGGTGCCGAAGCCGGGCCTCTGGCGCAGCGGAATCCAGACCAGCAGCAGCAGCACGCCGATGCCGATCACCGTCGCGCCGAACGGCCAGCCGGTCTTGGCCACGACGCCCTGGTTGAGGACGTTCCACGGGTCCAGGCCGAGGTCGGCGCGGACGAGGAGCACGATCGCGACCCCGTACAGGGCCAGGCCGATGAACAGTTGAACGAGGCGGCGGGTCATCATCATGGCGCCACTCTCGTCAAAACTGGCCCTGGAAAATAGAACCAGTTGTGGGATGCTGGCTCTCATGACCCTGCGCGCGCTCCGTTCCGCTTCTCTTGTCCGACACCTCGGCGCCTGGCGCCTGCCCAGCGGCGGACCGGGCTGGCGGCAGCTGGCCGACCGCCTGCGGCTGCTTGTGCTGGACGGTCGCCTGCCCCTGGGCGCGACCCTGCCCGGCGAGCGCGAGCTGGCTCAGGCGCTGGACGTCGGCCGCAACATGGTCGCCGCCGCCTACGCCGCGCTGCGCGAGGACGGTTTTCTGGTCAGCCGGCCGGGCGCGGGCGTCCGCGTCACCCTGCCGGAGGGCGCCGCCGGGCGGGGCGGAGATCCGCTGCTGGGATCGAACTCGGACGGGCTCATCGACATGACCGCCGCGGTCCTGCCGGCGGGAGCCGAGGTTCACGCCGCCTACGCCCGGGCGCTGGCGCGGCTGCCGGAAGCGCTGCCGGGCCATGGCTACGAGCCGGTCGGGACGCCGGCTCTGCGCCAGGTGCTGGCCGAGCACTACAGCCGGCGCGGCCTGCCGACGACGCCGGACCAGATCCTGGTCACCCACGGGGCGCAGAACGCCTTCGCCCTGATGCTCCGCTGGCGGACCCGGCCCGGCGACCGGGTGGTCGTCGATCATCCGACCTATCCGCACGCCCTGGACGCGGTGATCGACGCTCACTGCCGGCCGGTCGGCGTGCCGCTGACCGGGGAGGGCTGGGCCGTGGCCGAACTGGTCGACGCCGTCCGCCGCAGCGAGGCGCGGCTGGCCTATCTGGTCCTCGACCACCACAATCCGTTCGGGGTCTTCATGCCGCCGGCGGAGCGGGAGCGGCTCATCGCGGCCACCCGGCGCAGCGGTTGCCTGTTGGCCTTCGACGAGACCCTGGTCGACCTGTGGCTCGACCGGCGGCCGGACCTGGGAACGCCGCAGCCGGACGGGCCGCACGTCGTGCGCCTGGGCTCGACCTCGAAGACCTTCTGGGGCGGGCTGCGGGTCGGCTGGATCCGCGCCGACGCCCGGATCATCGCCGCCGTCGCCCAGGCGCGGGCCTCCCTCGACCTGGGGGTGGCGGTGCTGGAGCAGCTGGCCACGGCCGAACTGGTCGCCGACGGCGAGGCGGCGCTGGACGACCGCCGGACCATGCTCCGCGCGCGTCGCGACAGCCTGCTGGCCCTGGTCGCCGAGCATCTGCCCGACTGGCGCGTCCGGAGGCCGTCGGCGGGGCTGTCGCTATGGGCGGAGCTGCCGGCGCCGGCCAGTTCGCGCCTCGCCGCCGCCGCGGAGCGTCATGGCCTGCGGCTGGCCGCCGGACCCCGCTTCGGCGTCGACGGGACCCTGGAGCGGTTCATCCGCCTGCCGTTCACCCTGCCCGAGGCCCGGCAGGAGGAGGCGGTCCGCGTCCTGGTCGCCGCCTGGTCCGAGGCGAAGGGGGCGCCGAAGCGCGCTCAGGGTCTCGAAAAACGTATCGGGGAGCCGATTTTCTAAGTGGCCATATTCTGTAGTTTATTCAAATAAATCAATATATAAGTCTGAATTGTCCGCCTACGGAATTAATCCGAACCCGGATAATCCTCTTGCGGCATGGGAATCACTCGTGAAGGCTGTGTCGTGACGCATAGTCGACCATGAGGGACTCAGAACGAACCACCCTGAAGGCCGCCGCGTCTCTTGGCTCACGGCTTAGGAGATGCCGCCATGAACGTATCGAAGATGGACCACGCCATGCTGTCCTTTGGCTTGATGGGCGGGTTGCTGGTCCCCCGCCCCACGCCGCCGAAGGGCCGGGGCCTGTTCGGGTTCCTCAGGGTGCTCAACCCGTTCCGCAAGCGCTGATCGCCGCCGGCGTTGCCGCTCGCGCCGCCCTGGGCTAGGCCTGGGCGGCGAGGGCGGCATGCACGACGATCAGGACGAGCGGGAAGAGCGGCGGCGGATCAACGAGGCCGCCACGGGCGTGTTCTTCGTGCCGGGCTATCGCGGGCACTGGATCGGGGCGGCGCTGTTCTGCGCCACCCTGATCGCCGCCGCGATGGTCTGGAGCGGCTGGCCGATGGCGATGTCGGTCCTGCGCGGCGAGGCGCCGGACGGGGCGACGGCGGCGACCTTCCTGATCCTGTACGGCGCGATGGTCGGGCTTCCGGCCGCCGGCTGGGCCCTCTGGGGCTACTATGGCCGTCGCTGGACGGCCCTGGCCGTGGTCGCGCTGTTCGCCGCCTGCGTCGGCTGGCTGGCCCCTGCAGTGGGAATCTAGCGCGGTTGGGATCCCGGTTCGAGGGATACCTACCCCGCCAGCGTTTCCCGCTTCTCTTCCAGCTCCAGCCATTCCTCTTCGGCGGCGGCGAGGTCGGCGCGGGCCTTGTCGGCGGCCTTCATGATGCGGTCGAAGCGGGCGCGATCCTTGGCGTAGAGGTCCGGGGCGGCCAGTTCGGCGTCCAGCTTGGCGATCTCGCCGGGCAGCCGGTGGACCAGGGCGTCCAGCTCCTCCAGCCGGCGCTGGTCCTTGTAGCTCAGCTTGACGGCCTTCTTCGGCTCGACCTTGGCGGCGGCGGGCGAGGCCTTCGCCGGCGCCGACTCCGGGGCCTCGAAGAAGCTGGGGTTCTGCTCCAGGAAGTCCTTCCAGCCCCCGGGGGTCTCGACGACGTTTCCGCGGCCGTCCAGGGCGATGGTCGAACTGGCCAGGCGGTCGATGAAGTCGCGGTCGTGGCTGACCAGGATCAGCGTCCCGTCGAAGTCGGCCAGCAGGTCCTCCAGGAGGTCCAGCGTCTCCATGTCCAGGTCGTTGGTGGGTTCGTCCAGCACCAGCAGGTTGGCCGGCTTGGCCAGCGCCCGGGCCAGCAGCAGGCGGTTGCGCTCGCCGCCCGACAGGCTCGAGACCGGCTGGCGCAGCTGCTTGTCCTGGAAGAGGAACTCCTTGGCGTAGCCGGCGACGTGCTTGGGGACGCCGCGGACCATGACCTGGTCGCCGCCGCCGTCGGTCAGCACGTCCCAGAGGGTGTCGCCCTCCTTCAGCTCGGCCCGGGCCTGGTCGATGTAGGCGATCTGCAGGCCGGTCCCGAGCTTGACCTCGCCGGCGTCGGGCGCCAGCTCGCCCAGCAGCAGCTTGACCAGGGTGGTCTTGCCGGCGCCGTTGGGCCCGACGACGGCGACCCGGTCGCCGCGCTGGATGCGCGTCGAGAAGCCCTTGACGATGACCCGCTCGCCGAAGGCCTTGGAGAGCCCCTTGGCCTCGGCCACCCGCTTGCCGGACGTATCGCCTGCGGCCAGGCCCATGCTCAGCTGGCCGCGGGCCTCTTTCAGCACCGTGGCCTTCTGCTGGCGCATGGCGATCAGTCGGCGGCGGCGGCCCTCGTTGCGGGCGCGGCGGCCGGTGACGCCGCGGGCCATCCAGTGCTGCTCGCGCTCGATGGCCTTGTTCAGGCGGCGGAACTCGTCGGCCTCGGCCTCCAGGATGGCTTCCGACCATTCGTCGAAAGCGGCGAAGCCCTTGTCCAGGCGGCGGACCTTGCGGCCTTCCAGCCAGTAGCAGCGGCGGGTGACGCGTTCCAGGAAGGCGCGGTCGTGGCTGACGATCAGCGCCGCGCCGCGCATCTGGGCGATCTTCTCCTCCAGGGTCTGGATGGCGAAGATGTCCAGGTGGTTGGTCGGCTCGTCCAGCAGCAGCACGTCCGGCTGCTCGGCGAAGGCGCGGGCCAGGGCGGCGCGACGGATCTCGCCGCCGCTGAGGCCCTTCGTGGATTTGGCGGGATCGAGGTCGAAGGCCATCAGGGCGGCTTCGGCCTCGTAGTGCGGAGCGCCGCCGGCCTCGACGTGCTCCAGCAGGGTCTCGCCCTCGATCAGCGGCTCCTGGTGGACGAACACCACCTTGGCGCCGGGCGTGGCGAAGCGGTCGCCGGCGTCGGCCTCGATCTGGCCGGTCAGGATGCGCATCAGCGTGGACTTGCCGGCCCCGTTCCGCCCGACCAGCGAGGCCTTGACCCCGGGCTCGATCGCCAGGTCCACGCCGTCGAACAGCATGGTGGCGCCGTCGGCGAGGCGGACGTCCTTGAGGGCGAGAATAGGGGCGGCCATGGGCAGAGGAACGCTGTCGCTGTCGGGGAGGCTGAGAAGTGGGCGTCTATCCCCCGTTTTTGAAGCGGGGGGAAGGGTGGAGGCGTGAAGATGGATCCTCCCCCTGGGGGAGGCGGCTCGCCGCCAGGCGAGACGGAGGGGGCATGGGCGCCGCAGACCTCGCATGACCCCCTCAGTCGACGCGGAGCGGCGACTGAGGGGGTGATGGGCTGAGCTAGCCCGCCGTCGCCGCGCAGGCCAGGAGCCAGTCGCGGAAGGCGGCGATTTTGGGGGAGCGGCGGCGGTCGCGGGGATAGGCCAGCCAGTGGCCGCCGTTGAGCGCGAACGCAGCCTCGAAGGGGCGGGTCAGGCGGCCGGCGGCGATCTCGGCCGCGAACAGGATCGGCGAGCCCAGCGCCACGCCCTGGCCTGCGAAGGCCGAGGCCACCTCGATCATCTGGGCGTCGCCGGTCAGGCGGGGCGTCAGGGCCGTCCGCTCGGGCGCAGCGACCCCGGCCGCCCGGAACCAGGCCGCCCACTCCTCCGGCAGGCCGATCAGCGGCGCGTCGATCAGGTCTTCCGGCCGGCCGAGCCCGCCCAGGCGCTCGCGCAGGCCCGGGGTGCAGAGCGGCGTCAGCTCCGAGGGGAACAGGAAATGGCTCTCCAATCCCGGCCATTCGCCGCCGCCGGCCCGGATGGCCACGTCGAACGGTTCGCGGGTCAGGTCGACCATCCGGCCGTCGGTCTCCAGACGGACGGCCAGCTTAGGGTTGGCCAGCTGGAACGAGCCCAGGCGGGGGGCCAGCCACTGGTTGGCGATGGTCTGCAGGGTGGTGATCGCCAGCACCCCCTCGCCGGTGTCGGCCAGGTCGCTGAAGGCGGTGCGCAGGACGGTGATCGCCTCGGTGGCCGCCCGGGAGAGCCGCTCGCCGGCCGGGGTGAGGACGATCTCGCGCGGCAGGCGCTGGAACAGCGGCTGGTCCAGGCGCTTCTCCAGCGCCTTCACCTGCCAGCTGACCGCGGCCTGGGTCACGCCCAGCTCCTCCGCGGCGCGGGTGAAGCTCTTCAGCCGGGCGGCCGCCTCGAACAGGCGAACGGCGCTGAGTGGTATGGACGCGAGGATGTCTGACATAAGCGTTGCTTATGCGTACAGCAGGAGGACCCGTTTGTCATCACGCGGTTCGACGAGCACGATGAGCCTTGTCTTCAAAAGGTTTTCCCAAGGAAGAAGGTCATGGAAGAGCTTCATCGTCTGCATAAGGACGTTCCGTTCGGCTGGTTCGCCATGCTGCAGGGCGCCGTCGCCGCCTATCGCCGTCGCTCGGCGGCTCGTCGGGCGCACGCCGGCTGCGGTCCGGCGCGTCTCGATCCGGCGCGATAGGCTAACCGGGTCAGCCTTCGTACGGCCAGTCGCCCTTGTCCTCGTTGAGGTCCCAGGCGGCGTGGTCGAGGGCGTCCTCGGGATCGTCCAGGGTGTCCTCGTTGATCGTCTCGCCGCGGATCGAGACCCCCGCCTTGTGAACGCTCTCCGGGTCGCCGGTGATCAGCGGATGCCAGGCGGGCAGGGGCTTGCCTTCGTGGAGCCGGCGGTAGGCGCAGCTGGGCGGCATCCACAGCAGGTCCTCGATGTTGCCCGGCGTCAGCTTGATGCAGTCGGGGACGTACTGCTTCCGGTTCGGATAGTCGGTGCAGCGGCAGGAGGCGCTGTCGAACAGCTTGCAATGCACCCGGGTGGGGATCACCTCGCCGGTGTCTTCGTCCTCGAAGCGAACCAGGCAGCAAAGGCCGCAGCCGTCGCATAGGCTTTCCCACTCGGCGGGGGACATCTCGGAAAGGGTTTGGGTTTCCCAGAAGGGTTTGCGCGGCATGACCCTTGCGTCCTAAACCCGTCGAGGCCGTAACCCAAGCTGCGTCTGGATCGTTTTGAGCGACAATTGGTCCCTTCCGCCGTACCGTTTCGAACCGGAACAGGAGCCGGCGCCGGAGGCTGCGCCGAATCCGGACAGCGAACCGAAGGCCGAATTCGCCCGCGGGACCGGCCGTAAACCCCCGAAGCCGCCCAAGCCGCCCAAGCCTCCGCGCGAGCCGGGCGGCGGTTTCCGCTGGACCTCGCTGTTCAGCTGGGCCGGATCGCCGAAGCTGCGCTGGGTCTGGCTGAGCCTGCTGATCCTGATCCTGGCCGGGATGGTCGCGGTCATGGCCGGCCTGGTCTACATCGACCGCAAGTACCTCTCCGATCTTCCGGCCCTGCCGGCCCGCGACGCCCTGTTCGCGGTCAACCGGGCCCCCGGCATCCGATTCGAGGACCGGGAGGGCCGGCAGATCGCCGTCCGCGGCCCGCGCTACGGCGAGCGGGTCACGCTGGACCAGCTGCCGCGCTACGTGCCCGAGGCCTTCCTGGCCGCCGAGGACAAGCGGTTCTTCCAGCACGGGGCGCTCGACTTCCAGGGCATCGCCCGCGCCGCCTGGGTCAACTGGCGCGCCGGCCGGGTGGTGCAGGGCGGTTCGACCATCACCCAGCAGCTGGCCAAGGGCCTGTTCCTGACGCCGGACCAGACCGCCAAGCGCAAGCTGCAGGAGGCGGTCATGGCCCGCCAGCTGCACAAGGTGCTGACCAAGCAGGAGATCCTGGAACTCTACCTCAACCGGATCTTCTTCGGGGCCAACACCTACGGCATCGACGGCGCCTCGCGGGCCTATTTCGGCAAGCCGGCCGGCCAGATGTCGCTGTCGGAGGCGGCGCTGCTGGCCTCGCTGCCCAAGGCCCCGTCGCGCCTGGCCCTGACCAAGAACATGGCCGGCGCCCTGGAGCGGCAGCGGCTGATCCTGGGCAACATGCTGGAGGAGCGCTGGATCACCCGGGCCGAATACGAGGCCGCCCTGGCCGACACGCCGGTCCTGGCGCCCGGCGCGACCCAGGACGAGGGCGACCTCGGCTACATCCTCGACTACGCCACCGCCGAGGCGGTGAAGATCGCCGGGCCAAACAGTCCCGACCTGGTCGTGCGCCTGACCATCGACAGCCGGCTGCAGGCGGCCGGGGCCAAGATCGTGCGCGACATCCTGCGCGGCGACGGCGCCCGGGCCGGGGCCAAACAGGCCGCGCTGCTGGCCATGACCCCCGACGGCGCCATCCGGGCCATGGTCGGCGGTACGGACTTCGACGAGACCGCCTTCAACCGCGCCGTTTCGGCCAAGCGCCAGCCCGGTTCGACCTTCAAGCCCTTCGTCTACGCCGCCGCGCTGGAGCGGGGCGTGCTGCCCAGCGACACCCGCGTCGACGGCCCGATCAAGATCGGCGACTGGGCCCCGGCCAACTACGGCGGCGGCTACGCCGGCACGGTGACCGTCGAGACGGCCCTGGCCAAGTCGATCAACACCGTCGCCGTCAAGCTGGGCCAGGAGGTCGGCGGCCAGGGCATCGGGGAACTGTCCCGCCGCTTCGGTCTGACCAGCATCCCGCCCAATCCCGACCTGTCGGTGACGCTCGGCGCCTATGAGGTGACCCTGCTCGACCTGGTCAGCGCCTTCCAGGTGTTCCAGCTCGGCGGCCAGCGCCAGCAGGCCTACATCATCGAGGGCGTCGTCGGCCAGGACGGCCAGCCGATCTACCAGCACGCGGCCAAGGCCCCGTCGCCGGTCTACGACGTCGCCAACGCCTCGATGATGGTCAAGATGATGAAGGCCGTGATCCTGCGCGGCACCGGCACGCGGGCCGACTTCGGCCGGCCGGCGGCGGGCAAGACCGGCACCAGCCAGAACTGGCGCGACGCCTGGTTCGTCGGCTTCACGCCCGACTACGTGGCCGGGGTCTGGGTCGGCAACGACGACGACAAGCCGATGAACAAGGTCGCCGGCGGCGGCCTGCCGTCGACGATCTGGCGGCAGTTCATGATCGCGGCCCACAAGGACCTGCCGGCCCGCGACTTCGACTGGCTGCTGCCCGACCCGGTCCCCGAGACCGAGGAGGACCCCCGCAATCCGTTCTACCAGGACCTGGCCGGCGACTTCGCCCGCACGGTCCGCGAGCTGGAGGACGAGACCTCCGAACCCTACACGCCGGAAGAGCCCGACGAGCCCGGCCGCCCGGTCCAGCCGCCGCAGGTCCCGCAGATTCCGTACTGAGGGCGGGTGCGCTCCACCTTTTGTCCGTCACCCTCGCGCTTGTCGCGAGGATGACGGGGTGGGGGAGGGCCGCGGCGGCTAGGGGACACGCACCCCCTACATCGCCACCATCACGAACTCCCCCACGGCCGAGCGGCGGCGGGCGCCGGTGAGGAGGCCTTCGGCCCAGAAGCCGACCTCGACGGTCATCGAGCGGTTTCCCGTTCGGGTGATCCGGGGGATCAGTTCGACCAGGTCGCCGCCGGCCACCGGGGCGACGAAGTCGACCTTCTGCGAGGCGGCCATGACCACCACCCTGCGGCTGTGCCGGGTGGCCGCGACGAAGGCCGCCTTGCCCATCATGGCCAGGGCCTCGCCGCCGAACAGGGTGCCGTAGTGGTTGGTCCGGTCGGGGAAGACCATCTCCACCATCCGCAGCGCCTCGCCGTCCGCCTCCGGCCGCGCCTCGGCCAGCGGCGCCAGTTCGCGACCCGGATCGTCCGGGTCGCGCAGGGCCGTCATGTGGAAGATCCCCCGGGTGCAGAGCCGCCGCTCGCCAGTCAGCGGGGACTCGGCCGTCAGGGTCGCCTCCACGCTCAGGGAGCGGCGGCCGACGCGGATCACCCGGGCCTCCGCCTCGACCAGCTCGCCCTGGCGGGCCGGGGCGGCGAAGTCGATCCGCTCGCAGGAGGCCGTCACGAAGGCCGCCCGTCCATGCCGGGAGGCGGCGATGAAGGCCACCTTGTCCAGGTGCGACAGGGCGACGCCGCCGAACAGGGTCCCGTGGTGATTGACGTCGGTCGGGAAGACGATGTCGACCAGCCGGGTGACGGGACCGCCGCTCACGCCTGGGCTCCCGCAAGGGCGCGGGCGCGGCGGGCGGCCTCGACCATGTTGGCGACGGCGGCTTCGGTCTCGGGCCATTTGCGGGTCTTCAGGCCGCAGTCCGGATTGACCCACAGCTGCTCGCCGGCCAACCGCTCGGAGGCCGCCGCCAGCAGGGCGGCCATCTCCTCGACGGCCGGCACGCGGGGCGAGTGGATGTCGTAGACCCCCGGTCCGATCTGGGCCGGATAGGCGTAGCCGACGAAGGCGTCGAGCAGCTCCATCCGGGACCGGGCCGTCTCGATCGAGATCACGTCGGCGTCCATCGCCCCGATGGCGGCGATGATGTCGTTGAACTCCGAGTAGCACATGTGGGTGTGGATCTGGGTGTGGTCGGCCGCGCCGGCGGCGGCCAGGCGGAAGCTCTCCACCGCCCAGGCCAGGTAGAGGTCCCAGTCGCCGCGGCGCAGGGGCAGGCCCTCGCGCAGGGCGGCCTCGTCGATCTGGATCACCCGGGCGCCGGCCGCCTCCAGGTCGAGGACCTCGTCGCGGATGGCCAGGGCGATCTGGCGGCAGGCCTGCTCGCGCGGGACGTCGTCGCGGACGAAGGACCAGTTCAGGATGGTCACCGGCCCGGTCAGCATCCCCTTCATCGGCCGCGCGGTCAGGCCCTGGGCGTAGCGCCACCAGTCCACCGTCATCGGCGCGGCGCGCGAGACGTCGCCGTAGAGGATCGGCGGCCGCACGCAGCGCGAGCCGTAGGACTGGACCCAGCCCTGCCGGGTGAAGGCGAAGCCGGACAGCTGCTCGCCGAAGTACTGAACCATGTCGTTGCGCTCGAACTCGCCATGGACCAGCACGTCCAGGCCGGCCGCCTCCTGCCAGGCGACGGCGCGGGCGGTCTCGGCGCGGAGGAAGCCTTCGTAGTCGGCGTCCGACAGCTCGCCCTTGCCGTGGGCGGAGCGGGCCTTGCGCACGGCCTCGGTCTGGGGGAACGAGCCGATGGTCGTGGTCGGCAGCGGCGGCAGGCCGAGGCGCGCGTCCTGAAGCGGGCGGCGGCGGTCGTAGGGCGAGGCGCGGCGGGCCATGTCGGCGGTCGCCGCGGCCAGGCGGCGAGCGACGGCCGCGTCATGGATGCGCGGCGAGGTCCGGCGGGCCTCGGCTGCGGCGCGGCTGGCCTCCAGCTCGGCGGCGACGGCGTCGCGGCCCTGGTTCAGGGCCATGGCCAGCACGGCCAGCTCGGCGATCTTCTGGACCCCGAAGGCCAGCCACTGGCGGATTTCCGGGTCGATCCCGGTCTCCAGGTCCAGGTCGATCGGAGCGTGCAGCAGCGAGCAGGACGGGGCCAGCACGATCCGGCCCGCGCCGCGGCGGGCGACCACCGGCTCCAGCCGGTCGAGCAGCGCGGGCAGGTCGGCGCGCCAGACGTTGCGGCCGTCGATCACGCCCAGCGACAGGGTCAGGCTCTCCCGCGCCAGCGGCAGGATCCGGTCCAGCTCCTCCGGCGCCCGGACCAGGTCCAGGTGCAGGCCGTCGACCGGCAGGTTGACCGCCGTGGCCAGGTTGTCGCCGTAGCCGCCGAAATAGCTGGTCAGCATCAGCCGCAGGCTCGGGACCGAATGGGTCAGCACGCCGTAGGCCCGGCGCAGCTCGCCCCGCTCGAACGGCGTCAGGTCCAGGGCCAGGCAGGGCTCGTCCAGCTGCACCCAGTCGGCGCCGGCGGCGGCCAGCCGCTGCAGGACCTCGACATAGACCGGCAGCAGGCCGCCCAGCAGCGACAGAGGCGAAAAGCCCTCGTCCCGGACCTTTGCCAGCTTCAGGAAGGTGATCGGCCCCAGCAGCGCCGGCCGGGTGTGGATCCCCAGGGCCTTGGCCTCGAGGAACTCGTCGACCGGCTTGGTCGAGGCCAGGGCGAAAGCCTGGCCGGGGGACAGCTGGGGCGCCAGGTAGTGGTAGTTGGTGTCGAACCACTTGGTCATCTCCAGCGCCGGCAGGCCGTCGTCGTGGCCGTGACCGCAGCCGGGGCCGCAGGCTTCCGCCGGCTCTGCGCCTTGCCGCCCTCGGGCCAGGGCGAAATAGGCCGCGGCGTCGACCGGTCCGCCGCTCCAGCCGTAGCCGGCCGGGATCGCCCCGACCATCGCCGCCGTGTCCAGGACATGGTCGTAGAGCGAGAAGTCGTTGCTCGGGACATGGTCCACGCCCAGCCCGGCCTGGCGGGTCCAGGCGGCGGCGCGCAGGCCGCGGGCGGTCTCCAGAAGGGTCTGGGCGTCGGTCTTGCCGGCCCAATGGGCCTCCAGCGCGAACTTCAGCTCGCGGCGGGGCCCGATGCGGGGAAAGCCCAGGGTGGCGATGGTGACGGTCATCTTCGAAATGCCTCTGCCGGTGTTGTGGCGGAGGCCGATCGGGACGCGCGCGGACCGGCGCGCAGGGACGGTCACGGCCCGGTCGCGCCTTGCATGCGGCCAGACCGGGCACCCCGCCGGAGGACGTTATCTGTCGGGGCAGGTCTCCTGGCTCACGGGTCATAGCCGCCGCCCTGGCCTTCCCGACGCGCTGCCGAACCAGCTCGGCGCGTCAGTGACGCTTAACGGGCGGAAGCTCGCCGCTCACAGTTGCGGGGGCAGCGCCGGGTTTGGGATTTCACCCCCGCACCGGCTTCCCTCTTAGCTCCGGACGCGCGAACGCCCGCAGACCACGACGACCGTAGAAGGGGCCGGAACGGTGACTGTGTCAAGATGGATATAAAGATATCTTTATATGATTTTGGGGGCTGTTGGGGTGCTCCCCCTGGGGGAGCTGTCGGCGCGAAGCGACGACTGAGGGGGATATGGGGCGTTCGGAAGATCCCCTCCGTCTCGGCTTCGCCGAGCCACCTCCCCCAGGGGGGAGGATCCTGGTTTGCGGGGACAGATCACCGCCCATCCGCCGAACGTCCCGGAAACTTTCCGGCCTTTCCAAAGCCTTCCGACTTTCTCGCGCCCGTTTCGCCTGGGCGCCCGATGGTCCCGTACCTTTGTGGCATGACGAGAAATCCAGACGACGAGGACCGGCTGGCCCGCGGCGACATGCGGGGAGCCCTGCATCTGATGGCCGCCCGCGCGGTCAGGAAGCTGGTCAATGCGCCTGCGCCGGAGACCCGCATGGATATCGACCGGGATCTGCGCAGCTGCGCGAACCTGGCGCGCACCCTGCTGGTGATCGAGAAGCTCGACGCCGCCGTCGCCGCCCGAAGAGACGAGGACGACATGGATGATGTTCCCGCTGGAAGCGTTCCGGAGCCGGCTGTCGAACGGAACTGGATGGAGGTTCGGGAAAGACTCGATCGGTACATTGAGCGGCGTTCCCGGCGAGATGCTGCCGATGCTGGCGCCGAAGAGCCAGCATCCGGCGATGGCGAGCCACTGGCTGTTGCGGGCGAACGAAGCCCAGCTCCCGCCCCAGAATCCGTGGAACACCTGGCTGGCGCTGGGCGGGCGTGGATCGGGGAAGACCTGGCTCGGCGCCGGCTGGCTGGTTGAGCAGGCGGCGCGTTTCGACGGCGGCCGGCTGGCCCTGGTCGGGCCCAGCCTGCACGACGTGCGCGAGGTGATGATCGAGGGCCCCTCAGGCCTGCGGGCGCAGTCGCCCGAGGGCTTTCGGCCCCGGTACGAGAAGACCCGCCGCCGGGTGGTCTGGGACAACGGCGCCCAGGCCCAGGTGTTTTCCGCCGAGGACGTCGACAGCCTGCGCGGGCCGCAGTTCTGCGCCGCCTGGGCCGACGAGTTCTGCGCCTGGCCGCGTCCGAGCGAGACCCTGGCCATGCTGCGTTTCGGCCTGAGGCTGGGGGCGGCGCCGCGGCTGGTGGTGACCACCACGCCCAAGCCCATCCGGGCCCTGCGCACGCTGCGGGCCGAGGCCGGGGTCGTGACCTCGGTGCTGCCCACGGCCACCAACGCCGGGAACCTGGCGCCGGCCTTCCTGGAGACCCTGCGCGGGCTCTACGGCGGCACCCGGCTGGCGGCCCAGGAACTGGACGGCGTCATCGTCGACGGCGAGGGCGCGCTGTGGCGGGCCGAGGATCTGGTCCGCTGCCGCGGCGCGCGGCCGGCAGGGCTGGAGCGGGTGGTGGTGGCGGTCGACCCGCCGGCGAGCGCGGACGGCGACGCCTGCGGCATCGTCGCGGCGGGCCGGATCGGCGACCGCGGCTTCGTCCTGGCCGACCGCACCGTGCGCGGCCGCTCGCCGAGCGGCTGGGCCGCGGCGGCGGTCGCGGCGGCGCGCGATTTCGGGGCCGGCGCCATCGTGGCCGAGGCCAACCAGGGCGGCGACATGGTGCGCAGCGTCCTGGCCGAAGCCGGCGCGCCCTGCGAGGTGCGGCTTGTCCACGCCCGCTTCAGCAAGCGGGTGCGGGCCGAGCCGGTGGCCGCGCTCTACGAACAGGGCCGGGTGGTCCACTGCGGCGCCTTCCCGGCGCTGGAGGAGGAGCTGATGGCCCTGGGCTGTTCGGATGGCGGGCCGAGCCCGGACCGGGCGGACGCCTTGGTCTGGGCCCTGACCGACCTGCTGCTGAGCCGGGTGAGCCGGCGGCCGCGGGTGCGGGTGTTGTGAGGGGGGCGTGCGTGGTTCGAGGCGCTGAGGGTTCGCTCCTCAGGACGCCGGGCCCAGGTGTAGCCGCCCAGGGTTCCTGCCTGGCGCCGGGCGACGCGACGTTCGAGATCGGTGGTGCAGCCGACGTAGCAGGAGCCGCCCGCGCTGCGGAGAATATAGACCCAGGACGCCATCGCCGACCTGCAGTGCGTGGTTCGAGACGCCGGCCCGAAGGCCGGCTCCTCGCCATGGCGAGGTTGGGCGGCGTTGCAATCGAGGATTGTTCCCATGCCCATCTTCCCGCGTCTCCGCGGGCGCTTCCGTGCGCCCGAAGCCAAGGACTCCCGCGCCGCGGCGCTGGTGGCCCTGACCGCCGCCGGGCGGCCGGTGTGGACGCCGCGGGACTACGAGAGCCTGGCGCGGGAAGGGTTCGCGAAGAACCCCGTGGCCTATCGCTGCGTGCGGATGATCGCCGAGGCGGCGGCGTCCGCGCCGCTGGTCGTGTTCCAGGGCGGCCGGCGGGTCGACGACCATCCGCTGCGCCGGCTGCTCGACCGGCCCAATCCGGAACAGGCCGGACCCGACCTGCTGGAGGCCTTCTTCGGGGCGCTGCAGGTCAGCGGCAACGGCTATCTGGAGGCGGTCGGCGAAGGGCCGGACGAGCTCTACGTCCTGCGGCCCGACCGCATGAAGGTGGTCCCCGGCCGCCAGGGCTGGCCCCAGGCCTGGGAATACACGGTCGGCGGGCGCAGCGTGCGGATCGGGCGCGAGGCCGACGGCTGGCTGCCGGTGCTGCAGCTGCGGCTGCTCAACCCGGCCGACGACTACTACGGCGCCAGCCCGCTGGAGGCGGCGGCCTTCGCGATCGACGTCCACAACGCCAGCGGAGCCTGGAACAAGGCCTTGCTCGACAACGCCGCCCGGCCGAGCGGGGCGCTGGTCTATTCCAACCCGGACGCCGGCGACCGGCTGTCCGAGGCCCAGTTCGAGACCCTCAAGGCCGAGCTGTCGGCCCGCACCGGCCCCGGCGCGGCGGGACGGCCGCTGCTGCTCGAGGGCGGGCTGGACTGGCGGCCGATGTCGCTGAGCCCCGCCGAGATGGACTTCATCGCCGGCAAGCACGCCGCGGCGCGCGAGATCGCCCTGGCCTTCGGCGTGCCGCCGCAGCTGCTGGGCATCCCCGGCGACAACACCTACGCCAACTACCGCGAGGCCAACGCGGCCTTCTGGCGGCAGACGGCGGTCCCCCTGGCCGAGCGCCTGGCCCGGGCCCTGACCGGCTGGCTGGGCGCGCGCCATCCCGACATCCGCATCGCCTGCGACCTGGACGCCGTCCCGGCCCTGTCCGCCGAGCGCGACGCCCTGTGGGCCCGGCTCGAGGCGGCGACTTTCCTGACCCCCGACGAGCGCCGCCGCCTGGCGGGGCTGGAGCACTGAGACATGCCCGCATCCCGAGACGCCGCGACCGGTTTCCGGCTCGACAAGCAGGTCACCCTGGCCGTCATCGTCACCATCGCCGTCCAGGCGGGCGGCGGGCTGATGTGGGCCGGCCGGGCCTCGGCCCGGATCGACGAGCTGCAGCACAAGATCGACCGCCAGGCCGATCTCAGCGAACGCCTGACCCGGCTCGAAGAACAGGTCGCCGCCACCCGCGTGACCCTGGAGCGCCTCGAACGCCGGCTGGAGACGGGCGAGCTGTGACGGCGGCCGGGACCGAGATCGCCGGCTACGCCTCGCTGTTCTGGACGCGGGACCTGAACGACGACGTGGCCGCCGCCGGGGCCTTCGCGGCTTCGCTGGCGCGGACCGGAGCGGGCGGCGTGCGGATGCTGTGCCAGCATGAGACCGCCCGACCGATCGGCGTCTGGGACGAGGCCGTCGAGGACGGCCGCGGCCTGTGGGTGCGCGGCCGGATCCTGGACGTCACGCCGGAGGGCCGGATGTGCGCGGCCCTGGTGCGGGCGGGCGCCATGGACGGGCTGTCGATCGGCTTCCGGACGCTGAAGGCCCGCCCCGACGAGACCGGCCGCCTGCGGGTGCTGACCGAGGTCGACCTGTGGGAGGTGTCGGTGGTGACCTTCCCGATGCTGCCGGGTGCGAGGATCGCCCGATCCACACCTCTCCCGGAGGGAGAGGGAGGGGCCCGCCGCGAAGCGGTGGGAGGGTGAGGGGGGACGCCTCCGCGATCTGACCCCGACACGCCCTGATCCCTCATCCTCCCACCCTGCTGCGCAGGGCGGCCCCCTCCTTCCCCCTCCGGGAGAAGGCAACAACGGAGACATCATGAAAGAGACCAAACACGCGGCGGCGGATCCCGCCGCGCGCGCCGCCATGCATGAGGTCATGGCGGCCTTCGAGGCGTTCAAGGCGGCCAACGACGAGCGGCTGGCGGCGCTGGAGGGCCAGCGCGGCGACGCCCTTCTGGAAGAGAAGGTGGCGCGGATCGACGCCTCGCTGCAGGCCGCCCAGGGGCGGATGGACCGCGCCCTGGCGGACGGCCGGCGGCCGGCGCTGGGCGGGGAGGGCGCGAAGACGGCCGTCCCCGACGAACGGAAGCAGGCCTGGGACGGCTATCTCAAGACCGGGCGGTCGTCGGCGCTGATCCTGGAGGCCAAGGGGCTCAGCGAGGGCGTGCCCACCGCCGGCGGCTACGTCGCCCCGCCGGAGACCGAGCGTCTGATCGAGCGGCGGCTGCAGGCGTCTTCGCCGATGCGCGAGATCGCCACGGTGCGGACCATCGGGGCGGGCGTGTTCCGCAAGCCGGTGTCGACCGCGGGGATCGAAAGCGGCTGGGTGGCCGAGACCGCCGCCCGGCCCGAGACCGATCCCCCGGTCCTGGCCCTGCTGGAGTTTCCGGCGGCCGACCTCTACGCCAGCCCGGCGGCGACCCAGGCCCTGCTCGACGACGCCTTCGTCAACCTCGACGAATGGCTGGCCGCCGAGTGCGAGGACGCCTTCGCCGGCCAGGAGACCCAGGCGTTCGTGATCGGCGACGGGGTCAACAAGCCCAAGGGTTTCCTCAGCTACGACAAGGTCGCCGACGCGAACCAGGCCTGGGGCGAGATCGGCTTCGTGCTCAGCGGCGCGGCGGGCGGGTTCGCGGCGAGCAACCCGGTCGACCGCATCATCGACCTGATCTACGCGCCCAGGGCCCGGTACCGGGCCAACGGCCGCTTCGTGCTGAACCGGCGGACGGCGGCGACGGTGCGCAAGTTCAAGGACGCCGACGGCAACTACATCTGGTCGCCGGCCACGGCGCCGGGCGCGCCCGCGACCCTGCTCGGCTATCCGGTCAGCGAGATCGAGACCATGCCGGACCCGGCCGCGGGCAGCTTCGCCCTGGCCTTCGGCGATTTCGCCAAGGGCTATCTGATCGTCGATCGGGCCGGCGTCCGGGTCCTGCGCGACCCCTACAGCGCCAAGCCCTATGTGCTGTTCTACACCACCAAGCGCGTCGGCGGCGGGGTCCAGAACTTCGACGCCATCAAGCTGATGAAGTTCGCGGCCAGCTGACGCGTCCTCCCCGCAGGGGGAGGGGAGCCGCCGGAACGGCGGTGGAGGGGGCCTCAGGAGGTCGAACCTCCATCGTCGCGACCGGGTTGGCCGCAACCGCCTCGGACCCCCTCCGCCACGCTTCGCGTGGTCCCCCTCCCCCAAAGGGGAGGATTCACGGAGATACCCCATGCCTCCCATCACCCTCGCCGAGGCGAGGCTGTTCCTGCGCGTCACCGACGACGCCGAGGACGATCTGATCCGGCTGCTGATCGAGGCCGCGACCGGCCGGGTCGAGGCCTCCGTCGGGCTGATCCTGGCCGATCCGGCGCCCGCGTCGCTGCGGCTGGCCGTCCTGATGCTGGTCGCCCAGGCCTATGAGCACCGCGACGCCGGCGAGCCGCCGCTGTCGTTGGTCGAGCCTTGGCTGGCCCCCTGGCGGAGAGCGCGGCTGTGACGATCGCCGCCCTGCGCGCCCTGGCCGCCCTGGAGGCGCCGTCCGAGGCCGAGACCCTGTTCGGCGGCCGCTCGCGGAGCTGGTCCCAGGTCGCCGCCCTGTGGATCGACCTGCGTCCCTCGGGCCACCGCGAGAGCCCCGACGCCGGCGGCCCGCCGTGCCTGGTCGAGACCGCCGAGGCGGAGGCGCGGCCGCATCCCGCGGTCCGGCGCGGCCGGCGGCTGAAGGCGGGCGGCGAGCCCTGGCGGATCGTCGCCGTCGCGCCGCACGCCGTCCGGCGCGGCCGGATCGTCCTCAAGCTCGAAAGGCGCTGGCCATGAGCCCCGACCTGGCGCTGCAGCAGGCGCTGCTGGCGCATCTGCGCACGGACCCGGCGGCGAGCGCCCTTCTCGGCGACCCGCCGCGCCTCCATGACGCGCCGCCGCAGGAGCGTGTCTTTCCGTACGTTCTGTTCGGTCGCGCCGAGACCCGTCCGTGGGGCGGGCTGGACGGCGAGGGGCTGGAGCACGCCCTGACCCTGACCTGCCTGTCCCATTTCGACGGCGCCGAGGAGGCCAAGGCGGTGATCGCCGCCATCCGCGCCCGGCTGCACGGCGCCGACCTGGCGCTGGACGGGCATCGGCTGGTGAACCTGCGCGTGGCCTACGCGGATGTCTTCCGCACGCCCGACTGGCGACCGGTCGTCGGCGTGATCCGCCTGCGGGCGGTGACCGAACCCCTCTGAAGGAAGGAGACCCTCCCATGGCCGCACAGCGCGGAAAGGACATCCTGCTCAAGATCGGCGACGGCGCGGACCCGGAGGGGTTCGCCGCCGTGGCCGGGCTGCGGGCGCGGACCATCTCCCTCAACGCCCGTCCGGTCGACGCCACCGACGGCGACAGCGCGGGCCGCTGGCGCGAGTTGCTGGCCGGGGCGGGGGTGAAGCAGGCCGCCGTTTCCGGGGCCGGAATTTTCCGCGACGCGGCCAGCGACGCGATGATCCGCGAGGCCTTCTTCGCCCAGGCGGCGCGGACCTGGCGGCTGGTGGTGCCAGACTTCGGGACGCTGCAGGGGCCGTTCCTGGTCGGCGCGCTGGAGTACGCCGGCGAGCATGAGGGCGAGGCGACCTGGGCGCTGACCCTGGCCTCGGCCGGAGAGATCGTCTTCGAGGCCCTGCCATGAACGGCGCTCCCAACGCCGCCAGGGGCGAGGCCATGGCGACTCTGGGCGGCCGGCCGCGGCGGCTGTGCCTGACCCTGGGCGCGCTGGCCGAGCTCGAGGCCGCCTTCGGCGCCGCCGACTGGCAGGCCCTGGCCGAGCGGCTGCGCTCGCCCTCGGCGCGGGATCTGGCCGTCGTTCTGGCGGCCCTGCTGCGCGGCGGCGGGGAGGAGGGCGTGGATGTCGCCGCCCTGGACGCCCGCGAGGCGGCCGAGGCGGTCGCCGCCGCCTTCCGGGCCGCCGCCGCATGACCGCCACGCCCTGGCCCGCGTTGCTGCGCCAGGCCGCGCTGCGCTTCGGCCTGGCGCCCGAGGCCTTCTGGCGGCTGTCCGTCGCCGAGTGGCGGGCGCTGGTCGAAGACGGACCTCCACAGACCCTGACCCGGACCGCGCTGGAAGCGCTGGTTCGGGCCTATCCGGACGGACATCCATGACCCAATTCGACGACGACGGGCTCGCGGGCCTGCCGCGGCAGACGGCCGAGGCCGCGGCCGCCATCGAGGCCCTGCGCCAGCCGGCTGAGCGCGCCGCGTCCGCCATCGACGAGGCCTTCGGCAGGGCCGGCGCCGGCCTCGCCCGGTCGCTGTCGCGCGCCGCGGCCGACGGCAAGGTGACTCTCGCCGAACTGGCGGAGGCGGTGATCGCCGCGGTCAACGCCGCGGCCGGGACGGGCGGCGGCGGGCGGGGCGGCGGATTGGCCGAGGCCCTGTCCGCGGTCCTGCGCGGGGGCGGTTTCGGCGGGGCCCGGGCCGACGGCGGCGGGGTCCTGGGCGGCGGCGCCTATCTCGTCGGCGAGCGCGGGCCCGAGGTCTTCCGGCCGATGGGGGCGGGAGCCATCGAGCCGGTCGCCGGCGGCGGCGCGACGATCAACGTCACGGTCCGGGGCGAGGGCGGCGTCGCGCTGCTGCGTTCGGAGGCCCAGATCGCCGCCGCGCTGGCCCGGGCCGCGAGCCTGGGCGCGCGGAGCCTTTGACCTCGCGCACGCGCGCCGCAACAATGGCGCCGCAATTCCGCTCCGGATGTCGCGCAGGATGGTGCGTTCGCTTGAGTCAGAGGGGTTCCCCATGAGGTCCGTCGCCGTCGCCGTGCTGGTTCTCGCCATGGGCGCGACGCCCGCCCTGGCGGCCGAACCCGTCGATGCGCCCATGTCGACCGCCGGCGCCAGCGGGACTCCGCCGATGGACACTGCGACCCAGATCGAGCGCTACCTGGCCGACGCCGCCGCCGAGCCCCTCCGGTCGGGGACGGCTTCCGACCGCGAGCCCGGCCCGCGCAAGATCCACGGCGAGGTGTCCGTTTCGGTCGGAACCGGCGGCTATCGCAGCGGCTATCTCACCGCCGACATCCCGGTGGGCGAGCGGTCGACGCTCGGCGTCGCGGTGGGCCACACCGACTTCGGCCGCAACGGCGGCTACGGCTACTATGGCTACGGCGGCCCGGTCTCGCGCTGCCTCCGGGGACCCGACGGGTTCGCGATCTCCCGCGCCCCGACCTGGAACGACCCCGCCCGGCCGGCGTCGTCATCCTACGGCTGCCCGCTCGACTGAGGCGCCGCCCAACGCCGCCCAACGCCGCGTTGACAGTCCGCGCCGAAGGTCTAGCGTGAGCGCGAGGCTTTCAGATCGGGGGACCTGATGACTCACGACCAAGTCGCGCCGCAGCCGTTCAACGGCTTTGCGCTCGGTTCCGCGGTGCTCGGCAACCTGTCGCTGCTCGCGGCCTGGATTCCCATTCTCAACCTGGCGGTCGTCGTGCCGGCCGCGGTCGGTCTGGCGTTCGGCGTGCTCGGCCTGCGCCGGTCCGGCGGGCGAGGCATGGCGATCAGCGGCATCGTGGCGTCGAGCGCCTCGCTGATCCTGGTCGTGGTGGCGCTCGGCCTGTTCGCCGTCATGGTCTTCCGCCTCCGCATATCCTGACCGCCCGCGTCCATCCCGCTCTTCCACGGCCCGCCTCGCGCGGGCCTTTTCGTGTCTGGAGCCCGTCATGTCCTTTCATGAGGCGCGCCTGCCCGCGCGGCTGGCGTTCGGCTCGACCTGCGGCGTCGAGCGTCGCACCGAGGTCGTCACCCTGGCCTCGGGCTTCGAGCGGCGGTCGACGCCCTGGGCGCACGGCCGCCGCCGCTATCTGATCGGCGCGGGCGTGCGGTCGCTGGACGACGCGGCGGCGCTGGTCGCCTTCTTCGAGGCCCGACGCGGCCGGCTCTACGGTTTCCGTTTCAAGGACTTCGCCGACTTCAAGTCCTGTGCGCCGTCCGCCGGCATTTCTCCATCGGATCAGGCGCTTGGCGTCGGAACTGGAGCGCGTGTCGAGTTTCCGCTGGTCAAGACCTACGGCGACGACGGCCCCGCGCGGCCGATTTGCAAGCCGGTCGCCGGTTCGGTGCGCGTCGCGGTCGGCGGGGTCGAGACGACGGCCTTCGCCGTCGAGGCGACGACCGGTCTGGTCACCCTGGCAGAGCCGCCGCCGATCGGCGCCGTCGTCTCCGCCGGCTTCGCTTTCGACACCCCGGTCCGCTTCGACGCCGACCGTATCGACGTGACCCTGGAGAGCTTCCAGGCCGGCCGCGTCGTCGCCACGCCCCTCATCGAGGTGCGGGTCTAGTCCCTCCGCGAGGTTCCCATGAAGAAGGTTCCGCCGGCGCTGGCGGCCCGGATCGAGTCCGGCGCCGCAACGCTCTGCCACGTCTGGCTGCTGACCCGCCGCGACGGGCGGAGGCTGGGCTTCACCGACCACGACCGGCCGCTCGACCACGACGGCCTGACCTGTTCCGCCGCGAGCGGCTGGACCGGCGGGGCGGCCGACACCGCGCTCGGCTTCTCCGGGGCCGGTTCGGCCGTCGCCGCGGGCGCGCTCGACGACGCGGCCGTGACCGAGGCCGATATCCTGGCCGGAGCCTACGACGGCGCGGACCTGGAATGTCGCCGCGTCGACTGGGCGCATCCGGACCTGTTCGTGAGCCTGTGGCGTGGCCGGATCTCGCGGCTGCGGCGCGAAGGGGCGGCGTTCGAGGCCGAGATCGAAGGGCCGTCGGCTGCGCTCGACCGCACCGCCGGCCGGTTGTTCGGACGCCTGTGCGACGCCGCCCTGGGCGATGCGCGCTGCGGGGTTGCGGCCGATCATCCGGGCTTCGGCCAGGGCTGCGACAGGCGTTTCGCCACCTGTTCGGGCCGTTTCGGCAATAGGCTGAATTTCAGAGGATTTCCGACCATCCCGGGCGGCGACTTCCTGGTCGCCCATCCCGGCGCGGGCGACCGACACGACGGCGGCAGCCGACGTGGATAGGGCCCGCGTGGTCGCCGCCGCGCGCGGCTGGATCGGCACGCCCTATCGGCATCAGACCAGCCTGAAGGGCGTCGGCTGCGACTGTCTCGGCCTGATCCGCGGCCTGTGGCGCGACCTGGCCGGCGACGAGCCCGAGGCGCCGCCGCCCTACCGTCCCGACTGGGCGGAGATCGATCCGACGGAGCGGCTGCTCGCCGCCGCGGCGCGACATCTGAAGCCCGTTCCGGTCGACCGGGCCCGTCCCGGCGACATCCTGCTGTTCCGCATGAGCCCGGACGCCTGCGTCAAGCACTGCGCCGTCCTGTCGGCCGCCGCCGGGCCCGGCGCGCCCGATCCGCGCATCGTCCACGCCTACTGGGGCCGGGCGGTCGTGGAAAGCTGGCTCGGGCCCTGGTGGCGGCGTCGGCGGGCGGCGGCCTTCGCCTTTCCCTTCGTGAGCGAGTGAAGCCATGGCCCAGGTGATCTTCTCCCGCGTCGGCGACGCGGTCGGCGGCGCGCTCGGCGCGGCGATCGGGGCCCAGATCGGCGGCGTCCTCGACGGCCTGCTGATCTCCGCCCTGACGCCGCCGCGGCGGACCGGGCCGCGCATCCGCGAACTGGTCCTGACCTCGACGACGGAGGGGGCGCCGATGGCGGCGGTGTTCGGCCGCGCCCGGGTGGCCGGCCAGCTGATCTGGGCGGCGCGGTTCCGCGAGCGCCAGGTCGAGCGCCGGGTCGACGGGGGCAAGGGCGGTCCCCGCGCCACGGAGTCCCGCTACAGCCTGTCGTTCGCCGTCGCCCTGGGCGAGGGGCCGATCGACGGCCTGGGGCGGGTCTGGGCCAACGGCAAGCCGATGGACCTGGACGGGGTGACGATGCGGCTGCACCACGGGACCGAGGACCAGACGCCCGATCCCCTGATCGAGGCCGTCGACGGGGCGGCCCCGGCCTATCGCGGCTGCGCCTATGTCGTTTTCGAGGACCTGCCGCTGGCGGCCTACGGCGACCGGCCGCCGCAGCTGTCGTTCGAGGTCTTCCGCCGTCCCGTCGGCGAGACGGCCGGCCTGGAGGATCGCCTCAAGTCCGTCTGCCTGATCCCTGGAGCCGGCGAGTTCGCCCTGGCCACCCAGGTGGTCCGCCGTCAGGACAGCCTGATCCGCACCGCTCCGGAGAACGTCAACAACGCCGAGGGGCGGCCCGACCTGCTGGTCTCGCTCGATCAGCTGCAGGCCCAGCTGCCGGGGCTGGAGGAGGTGGTGCTGGTCGTCGCCTGGTTCGGGACCAGTCTGGACGCAGGGGCCTGCCAGTTCCGGCCGGGCGTCGAGACGGCGGGCAAGCCGACCCGACCCTTCGCCTGGCGGGCCGGCGGCGTCGACCGGAGCGGGGCGCACCGGATCTCGACCGCGGACGGCGGCGGTCCGGTCTATGGCGGCACGCCGGCCGACGAGGCGGTGGTCCAGGCCGTCGCGGAGCTGAAGCGGCGCGGGCTGAGGGTGACCCTGTATCCGTTCGTGCTGATGGACTGCGAGGGCTATCCCTGGCGCGGCCGCATCACCGGGACGGCGGGGGACGCGCCGGCGTTGTTCGGCGCGGCCGGTCCGGGGCACTTCTCGGACGACGGCCGGACGGTGGACTATCACGGCCCGGCGGACGACTGGGGTCTGCGCCGGATGATCCTGCATCACGCCCGGCTGGCCGCGGCGGCGGGCGGCGTGGACGGCTTCCTGATCGGGTCCGAGATGGTCGGGGTCACCACGATCCGCGGCCGGGCGCGATCCTATCCGGCGGTCGAGGCCCTGCGCGCCCTGGCCGCCGACTGCCGCGCCGTGCTCGGGCCGGGGACCGCCATCGGCTACGCCGCCGACTGGACGGAGTATTTCGGGCATCAACCGGCGGACGGAAGCGGCGACGTCGTCTTCCACCTGGATCCGCTGTGGGCCGACCCGGCGATCGACTTCGTGGGCGTCGATTTCTATCCGCCGCTGGCCGACCAGCGCGGCCCCGACGCCGGCGAGATCGAGGTCGCCGGCGGCGAGGGGTTCGACTGGTTCTACGCGACCGAGGCCGACCGGCTGGCCGGGCTGCGGCGGCCGATCAACGACGGCGCTCACGGCGAGCCCTGGGTCTTCCGGCCCAAGGACCTGGTCGGCTGGTGGTCGAACCCGCACCACGACCGGCTCGGCGGCGTGCGGTCGGCGACCCCGACCGCCTGGGTTCCGGGCGGCAAGCCGATCCGCCTGATCGAGTTCGGCTGCGCGGCGGTGGACAAGGGCGCCAACGCGCCGAACGCCTTCATCGACCCCAAGAGCGCCGAAAGCCGGCTGCCGCCGTTCTCGAACGGATCGCGCGACGATCTCGCCCAGCGACGGACGCTGGAGGCGGTGCTGGCCCATTTCGCCGCGCCGGCGGCCAATCCCGTCTCCGAGGTCTACGGCGGGCCGATGGTCGAGACGATGAGCGCCTGGTGCTGGGACGCGCGGCCGTTTCCCGACTTTCCCGCCCGCGCCGGCCTGTGGAGCGACGGTCCGAACTGGGCCCTGGGTCACTGGCTGAACGGCCGGGTCGGCGCCGCGCCGCTGGGGGCCCTGGCCCAGACGCTCGCCGCGCGGGCGGGCGTCGTCCTGGAAGTCGGCGACGCCGCAGGCGTGACGACGGGCTGCGTGCTGGAGGGGCCGACGCGGCTGCGCGACGCGCTGGAGCCGCTGGCCGGCTGCCTGGGCTTCGATATCTCCGAACGGTCGGGGCGGGCGACTCTGACAGCGCGCGACGGCGCCGCCGCGATCGCCCTGGGCGAAGACGATCTGGCCCTGCCCGAGACGGGCGAAGCCCTGGCGGCGCGCCGCACCCTGCGGGCCCCGCCCGATGTCCTGGCTCTGCGCTTCATCGACGAGACCGCCGACTACCAGACCGGGTCCCTAACCCTGCGGCGCGAGTCCGCCGACGCCGGCGACGTCGCCGGCGCCGACCTGCCGCTGGTCATGGCCGCCCCCCAGGCCGAGGCGGTCGGACGACGGCTGCTGGCGCGCGCCGAGGCCGTGCGGGAGGAGGCGACCGCGCACCTGGCCCCGCTGGCGGCCCTGCGGCTGGAGGCCGGCGACCGCCTGCGCCTGCCGGGGGATGAGCGGCTGTGGCGGGTCGAGCGGCTGGACCTGGACGAACGGCCGCGGGCGCTGCTGAGTCTGTGCGAGCCGCCGGTCGCCGCCGGAGGACCGCCCGACTGGACGCCGGGGCCGGTGATCCAGCCGCCCGGTCCGCCGGTCCTGCATCTGCTCGACCTGCCGTCGCCGCCGGGCGCGGAGACGGACCGACGCCTGGTCGCCGCCGTCGCGGCCGAGCCCTGGCGCGCCTGCGACCTGCACGCCGGCGCGGACGCGGGCGCCCTGACCCTGCGCGGCCGGGCGGGGACGTCCGCGACCGTCGGAGTCACCCTGAGCCCGCTGCCGGCCGGACCGCTGCATCGGTTCGACGGGACGGCGCGGCTGACCGTCAGGCTGGAGGGCGCGCCGCCGCAGAGCCGTTCGCGCGCCGCCGTGCTGGGCGGGGCCAACGCCCTGGCGGTGCAGGGGGCGAGCGGCGAATGGGAGATCCTGCAGTTCCTGTCCGCCGAACCGGTCGCCCCCGACGTCTGGACCCTGTCGGGCCTGCTGCGCGGGCAGGCCGGCAGCGACCCGGCGATGGCGGCCCTGACGCCTGTCGGCGCCGCCGTCGTCGCGCTGGACGAGGGCCTGACCCGTGTCGAGACGGCGCTCTTCGAGCGCGGCGTCCCGCTGCTCTGGCGCGCGGCGCCGGCCGGCGCGCCGCCGGGCGGGGAGGCGGCGAGCGAGACGGTCGCCGTCTGGCGCGGCCTGGCGGACCGGCCATGGTCGCCCGCCCATCTCCGCCGGGAGAGCCTCTCGGACGGGAGCCTGCGGTTCCGCTGGACCCGCCGCGCCCGGATCGGCGGCGACGGCTGGGACGTCGAGCCGCCGCTGGGCGAGGAGTCCGAGCGCTACCGGATCGAGCTGGTCGTCGACGGCGCGATCATCCGCCGAGCCGAGATCGAGGCGCCGGTCTTCGCCTGGACCCCGGCCATGCAGGCGGCCGACTGCCCCGGCGGCGTCCCCGACCCGCTGGTGGTTCGGCTGGCCCAGTTTTCCGCCGTGTTCGGCTGGGGCGCCGTCACTGTCCGCAGCCTGTGGCGTTAAAGGGCCGGAGGCTCTATCAGGGAATCTGAGATTCCACCGGCGAGGCGAGTTTGGCAGGCGATCCTTACGCAGAACTGGGCGTCCCCCGGAGCGCCAGCCAGGACGAGATCCGCAAGGCGTTCCGCAAGCTGGCCAAGCAGTACCATCCGGACGCCAATCCCGGCGACAAGAGCGCCGAGGAGCGTTTCAAGCGCGTCTCGGGCGCCTTCGACATCGTCGGCGACGAGGACAAGCGACGGAAGTTCGACCGCGGCGAGATCGACGCCGACGGCCGCGAACAGCATGCCGGCTTCGGCGGCGGCCCGTTCGGCCCCGGCGGCGCCTCGGGCGGCCGCTATCGCCCAGGCCCGGGCAGCCCTGGTTTCGAGGGCATCGACATCAACGACATCTTCGGCGAGGCCTTCGGGCGCGGCTCCGGCGCCGGCGGCGGCCGGAGCGGCGGCTTCGGTTTCGGCGGCTCGTCCAAGGGCGCCGACCTGCGCGCCCGCCTGGACGTCGACCTGGAGGACGCCATCCGCGGCGCCAAGAAGCGGATCGCCTTCTCCGACGGCCGGACCCTGGAAGTGAACATCCCCAAGGGCGCTCAGGACGGCCAGACCTTGCGCCTCAAGGGGCAGGGAGCTCCGGGGCGCGGCGGGGCCGGCGACGCCCTGATCGAGCTGGCCATCCGCGTTCATCCGCTCTACCGGCGCGAGGGCGCGACCCTGACCATGGATCTGCCGGTCTCGGCGCCGGACGCGATCCTGGGCGGCAAGGTCGAGGCGCCGACCCCCGACGGGCCGGTGTCGCTGACCGTCCCGCGCGGCTCCAACAGCGGCGCCCAGCTGCGGCTCAAGGGGCGAGGCTTCATCGACGCCAGAGGCAAGCGCGGCGACCTGATGGCCCGCCTGGTCGTGACCCTGCCGGACCATCCCGACGCCGAGCTGGAGAAGTTCGCCGAGCGTTGGCGCAAGGAGCGGCCGTACCAGCCCCGCCGCCGCTAGAGGCGGAACGAAAGAAAAACATTTCCGAATGTCAATTGACGTGTATATTCACGTCAGGAGACGAGAATGACCAAGTCCGCCAAGGCGTCGATACGGGGTCCGCTCCCTTCCGTGGAGCTGCAGACCTTTTCGAGCGAGGCCGATCGCCAGCGTCTGAGCGCCGTCGCGATCAAGGCCTTTCGCGCCATGGCCGGGATCTGGGACCTGTCCAACGCCGAGGCGGCGTCGCTGCTCGGCGTGTCGTCGAGCACCTGGGATCGGATCAAGGCCGGCCGCTGGGACGGCGCGCTGGGGCAGGACCAGCTGACGCGGGTGTCGGCCCTGGTCGGGGTCTACAAGGGGCTGCACCTGCTGTTCGCCGACGACATGGCCGACCGATGGCCGCGGCTGCAGAACAAGGGGCCGATCTTCGAACGGACGACGCCCATCGAGGCGATGATCGAAGGCGGCATACCGCGAATGCTGGAAGTACGCCGGTACGTCGACGCCGTCCGCGGCGGGATCTGAGCGCCCGATGCTGGAGGGGCTCCCGGTCGTTCGAGAGGCTTTCGCCAGGACGGTGCGGCTGGTGTCGACGGCGCGGCTGCGGGCGTCCGTCCTGAACGCGCTGGCGGACGAAGACGATCTCGAGGCGCTGTCGGAGATCGAGGCCGCGACCAGCACGCGCCTGGTGGCCCAGGACCGCGGCTTCGAAAGCCTCCACGCGAACGAATTCGTGTTCAACGTGCCGCACGCCAAGTTCGTCAACGCGTGTTTCGCCTATGCAAAACCCCGGGAGCTGAATCGGTTCAACGGACCGGGTCGGGGCGCGTGGTACGCAGCGCTCGCCGTAGAGACCTGTCTGGCGGAGGTGATCCACCACATGACGGAAATGCTTGCCCGGACAGGCGAGTTTCGAGCCGTGGTCGAATACGCCGAAATGCACGCCAGCCTGGCGGGGGAGTACGTCGACCTTCGCCAGGTCCACGACCATCCCTGCCTGCATCCCGATCCTGCCCAGGCCTATCCGCGGGGCAATGCGCTGGCCGAAGCCGCGCGCGCGGTCGGCCTCAACGGGATCATCTATCCGTCGGTGAGGCATTCCGGCGGAACCTGTTTCGCGGCCTTGTGGCCGCACGCGGTCCAGTCGGTCGCGCCCGGCTGCGTCTACAGGATCGAATGGAAGGACGGGCCGAAGCCCGAGATCACCGCCGTCAACGGTGACCTGCCTTGATCTTCGGGGGGCTCCCGCGTGACAGGCTGTCGCACGTTCTTCATAACGGGTCTATTCAGCCCGCATTCAGCCGTATGCGCTTATCTCCGTCAGGCATGAAACGCTTCCTCGTCCTCTTTGCCGCCGCGCTGATCGGCGCCGGGTCCCCGGCGGCGACGGCGACCGCCTGGGCGCAGGGCCGCGGACAGTACGACGATCGCGACGATCGGCGCGGCAACTCCCTCGGCGACGGTTGGGCGCCTCGCGGCGACGACGCCCGCGACGGGGTCCGCGGCGGGCGGCTGGTGCCGCTGGAGCAGGTGATCCGCGGCATCGCGCGATCCACGCCCGGCCGCCTGCTCGACGCCGGGCTGGAGGGGGGCGACGACCGGCCCATCTATCGCGTGCGCTGGCAGACCAACGACGGCCGACGGATCGACTACATCGTCGACGCCCGCACCGGCCAGATCATCGGACGGAACTGAGGACCCCATGCGCATCCTGCTGGTCGAGGACGATCCGGACCTGACCCGCCAGCTGAAGCTGGCCCTGGCCGACGCCGGCTACGCTGTCGACCATGCCGGCGACGGCGAGGAGGCCCACTATCTGGGCGAGGCCGAGCCCTACGACGCCGTGATCCTCGACCTGGGTCTGCCCAAGGTCGACGGCGTGTCGGTGCTGGAGCGCTGGCGGCGCGAGAGCATCGCCACCCCGGTGCTCATCCTGACCGCGCGCGACAACTGGAGCCAGAAGGTGGCCGGGTTCGACGCCGGCGCCGACGACTACCTGACCAAGCCGTTTCACACCGAAGAGCTGCTGGCGCGCCTGCGCGCCCTGCTGCGCCGTTCGGCCGGCCACGCGACGCCCAACCTCTCCTGCGGCGGCCTGCGGCTCGACCCGCGCTCGGCGCGGGCCAGCGTCAACGGCGAGCCCCTGCGCCTGACCTCGCTGGAGTACCGGCTGCTGCATTACATGATGATGCACCAGGGCCGGGTGATCAGCCGAACCGAGCTGGTCGAGCACCTGTATGATCAGGACTTCGACCGCGACTCCAACACCATCGAGGTGTTCATCGGCCGGGTGCGCAAGAAAGTCGGCGCCGATCGCATCGAAACCGTCCGCGGCCTGGGCTATCGGCTGGTCGCGCTCGAGGGCGAGGACGCCGGGTGAAACTCCCCAGGCTGCCGGGCTTTCGCGGCCGCTCGCTCGTCGGGCGGCTGGTCCTTCTGGCCGCCGGCTGGAGCTTCGTCGTCCTGATCGTCACGGGCCTGGCCCTGACCGCCTTCTTCCAGCAGGCGGCCTTGCGCCGCTTCGACGAAGGGCTGGTCGAGCTGACCGAGGGGCTCAACGCCGGCATCAGCATCGAGAACGGCAAGGTCATCGCGCCGGCCCTGACCGACACCCGGGCCCTGCGGGTCTATTCCGGCCGCTACTGGGAGATCGCCGAGCACGCCCGGTCCGGCAAGATCCGGCCGCTCGAGCGGTCCCGCTCGCTGTTCGACACCGAGCTGGCGGTCGGCGACGACGTCGTCGCCGAGGTCGCCGCCAATCCGGGAACCGCCGTCTACTTCACGACCGAAGGACCGCTGGACCAGCCGCTGCGCGCCAGCGCCATGCAGGTGACGCTGCCCGACCGCGCCGCGCCGGTGATCATCCTGGCCGCCGAGGATCGCTCGCCGGTCGACCGCGAGGCCGAGCGTTTCGCCCTCATGACCGGCGGCGCCCTGCTGGCCCTGGGGGCGGGCATCCTGGCGGCGGTGTTCCTGCAGGTCCGGGTCGGCCTCCAGCCGCTGTTCAGCCTGAGGCGCGAGGTCGCCGAGGTGCGCAAGGGCCGGGCCGAACGGATCGAGGGCGACTACCCCACCGAACTCGAACCCCTGGCCCGGGAGCTGAACGCCCTGGTGACGCACAATCAGGACGTGGTCGAGCGTCAGCGCACCCACGTCGGCAATCTGGCCCACGCGCTGAAGACGCCGCTGTCGGTCATGCTGACCGAGGCGCAGCAGCAGCCTGGGCAGCTGTCCGAGGTCGTGACCCGCCAGGCCGAGGCCATGCGGAACCACGTCGAGCACCATCTGCGCCGGGCGCGGGCGGCCGCGCGCAGCCAGAGCATGGGCGAGCGCACCCTGGTCGAGCCGGTGCTCGACGAACTGGCCGTGACCCTGGAGCGGATCTTCCAGCGCAAGGGCGTCGAGATCGACTGGCGCTGTCCCGACGATCTCTGCTTCCGGGGCGAGAAGCAGGACCTGATGGAGATCGCCGGCAACGTCATGGAAAACGCCGGCAAGTGGTGCAAGGGCAAGGTCCGGACGACCGCCGCGGTGGCCGGGCCGGACACGCTGCTGCTGACCGTCGAGGACGACGGTCCCGGCCTGCCGGCCGAGCGGCGGGGCGAGGTGCTCAAGCGCGGCGCCCGCCTGGATGAAAGCGCGCCCGGCTCCGGCCTGGGCCTGGCGATCGTCGACGAACTGGCCCGCGCCTATGGCGGGACGGTGACCCTGGGCGACGCCGCGATGGGCGGCCTGAAGGTCTCGATCGTCTTGCCGCGGGCCGAGACCTGAGAAACTCCGATTTCGGAAAGCATTAACCCATAATGGGCAAGGCTGGTCGCCAGTAGGGTCAGGGGGACCCGTGGCGCGTGGGCCGATGCCGGGACTGACCGACGACAAGATCGCCCTGCTGAAGACCTTGGTGGCCGCCTCGCCGGACGAGGTGGTGCGCGGGCTCGAAAGGGCGGTCTGCAAGGAAGGGACGACCGGCCCGCTGGCCGCGATCGGCGCCCTGGTCGAGGCCGAGGCCGCCGATCGCCAGGTCCGCTTCACCACCTTCCAGCCCCTGGCGCCGATGTTCGGACCCGAGGCGACCGACGGCCGGGTCACCTTCCCGCGGGTCGCTCTGGGGCGGCTCTGGCAGGGCCTGAAGGCCGATGTCCCGCGCCTGATCGAGCAGGCGGTCGAGGCCTGCTACTACATCGACCCCGAAGAACCCTGGCCCGCCGTCTTCGACACCCTGTGCCTGCAGGCGGCGAACGGCCTGAAGGCGGCCGAGACGCCGGACTATCTCGCCGCGGCGGCGGCCTGCGACGCGCGGCGCCCCGGCCTGTCGCAAACCCTGGTCCTGGCGCTGGAGATCGCGCCCATCGTCCGGCCGCCGCTGCTCCGACTCGGCGAGTGGCTGCAGCGCATGACCGACGAGCGGCGGGCGCTGGCCCGTCTGGCCTACCGCGACGCCGAGGCGGTGCGCCAGGGCGGCGGGCCGCTGATGTTCGAGATGCTGGCCGCCCACCTCAAGCAGCCCTGGACGATCCTGCGCATCGCCACCTCGATCATGGAGCATCCGGGCGAGCGCTACCTGGCGGCGTCCGAACTGGCGCTGTTCGGCGATCGCGCGTTGGCCGACATCGAGACCCAGGTCGAGCGGGTGCGCAGCCTGCGTCCCGGCGCCGGCGTCGAGGTCGCGCTGGATGCGGCCCGGGCCGTCCAGCACGCGATCGACGAAACCGGCGAGTTCGACCAGTCCGTCCAGCTGTCGCGCGACGGCCCCTGGGGGCAGCGACTCGCCCGACTCAAGCACGGCCTGGCCGCGGCGGTCGAAATCCGCCTGCGCGAGATCGACGAGGCGGTCGCTCAGGCCCTGCCCGTGGTGAAGGTGCGCTACTCCGGCCGACTCACCTCCACCGCGCCCAAGCTGGATGCGCCTCCCGACGAGGCGGCGGTCGCCTGGGCCGTGGGCCTGCTGACCTTCGCCGCCGAGATCCGCAACTGCGCCACCGACGGCGGCTTCGGCGGCGTGCGCGGCAAGGTGCTGGAGACCATCGGCCAGCGGATCGACCATTATGTCGAGGACGTGCTCGAGCAGATTCGCCTGGGCGACATCGAGAACGACGAGGTCGCGCGCGAGCATCTCGACGTCGCCGCCCGGCTGCTGACCCTGGTCCGCGACCGCCAGGCGGGGGCCATCGTCCGCCGGCGCGCGGCGGCGGCCTAGGCCTGGACCGTCTGGCCACTCGCTAAGCGGTCCGTGATCCGCTAAAGCCCCCACATGTTCGCATTCTGGATCGCTGCGGCGGCGCTTTCTGCGGCCGTCGCCTGGCTGATGCTGCGCGGCGCCCGCGCGGCCGAGCGGCGCGTGGGCGAAGGCGATCCTGCGCTGGCCGTGCATCGCCGCCAGCTGGCCGAGATCGACGACCTGGCCGCCCGCGGGCTGCTGCCGGAAACCGAGGTGCGGGCCGCCCGCGCCGAGGCGGGCCGTCGCCTGCTGGCCGCGGCCGACGCGGCGACGCCCGTGACCGGCCTGGGCGGCCGCCGGCTGGCCCTGGCGGCGACCATCGCCGCCCCGCTGCTGGCCGTGGGAGCCTATGTCGCCGTCGGGTCGCCCGGCATGCCCGACCAGCCCTTCGCCCGCCGCCTGGCCGAGTGGCGCGCCGGCGACCCCGCGAAGCTGGACGCGCCTCAGATCGCCGCCGTCCTGCGCGCCGTGACCGCCGAGCGGCCCGACGACGCCGAGGCCTTCCGCAACCTGGCCCTGGCCGAGATGGCGTCCGGCGACGTCCGCGCCGCGACCGCCGCCCTGCGTCGCGCCGTCGCCGTCGCGCCCGGCCGCGCCGACCTGTGGGCGGCCCTGGGCGAGACCTTCGTCGCCGAGGGCGAGGGGCAGGTCGGCGAGGACGCCCGCACCGCCTTCCGCGAGGCCGTGAAGCGCGATCCGAAATCCCTGAGCGCCCGCTACTTCCTGGCCCGCGGCGAGATCGCCGACGGCCGCGTCGCCGAGGGGCTGGCGGCCTGGCGCGCCCTGGCCGCGGATCTGCCCGTCGGCGACCCCAACCGCACCGCCCTGATCGGCGAGATCGCCCAGGTCGAGAAGACCGGAGCCCTCGCGGGGCAGGGGCCGGACGCCGCCGCGGCGCAGGTTCAGGTTCAGGCTCAGGCCGGGGGCGGCGGGGGCCTGCCCGACGCGGACGCCATCCGCGGCATGGTCGAGGGACTGGCCGCGCGGCTGGAGGCCGAACCGAACGATCCGCAGGGCTGGGTGCGCCTGGTCCGCGCCTGGTCGGTGCTGGGCGAAACCGGCAAGCGCGACGCCGCCCGCGCCCGCGCCAGGACCCTGTTCAAGGACGATCCCGACGTGCTGCGCGCGCTCGACCAGGCGGCGGAGGCCCCCCGATGAGCGTCTGGCCCAAGTCCCGCACCGCCCGACGGCGGCTGACCATCCTGCTGGCGATCGCGCCGGTCCTGGCCCTGGCCGTGGGGCTGACCATGTGGGGCCTGCGGGACTCGATCTCGCTGTTCTACACCCCGGCCCAGGCTCAGGAAGCCAAGGTGCCGGCCGGCCGGCATCTGCAGCTCGGCGGGCTGGTCGAGACGGGCAGCGTGAAGAAGCATCCCGACGGCCGGGTCGAGTTCGTCGTCACCGACCACCGCGCGACCTCGAAGGTCGTGTTCCAGGGCGATCTGCCCGACCTGTTCCGCGAAGGGCAGGGGATCGTCGCCGACGGGGCCTATGACGCGCAGGGCGTGTTCGTGGCCAAGCGCGTGCTGGCCAAGCACGACGAGAAATACATGCCCAAGAACGTCGCCGACGCGATCAAGGAACAGGGCGAGTGGCGCGGGGACGAGACGACCCCGGCCGAGCGGGGTAAGGCCGAATGACCGCCGAACTGGGGGCGTTCGCCCTGGCGCTGGCGCTGGCCCTGGCGGTCGCCCAGACGGCCCTGGGCCTCGGCGGCGCGCGGCGGCCGGCGCTGGCCGGCGCGGCCGAGGGCGCCAGCGTCGGCGGCTTCCTGGCCGTAGCCGCGGCCTTCGCGGCGCTGGTGGTCGCCTTCGTCACGTCCGACTTCTCGGTGGCCAACGTGGCGGCCAACTCCCACACCGCCAAGCCGATGCTCTACAAGGTCGCCGGCGCCTGGGGCAGCCACGAGGGCTCGATGCTGCTGTGGTGCCTGGCCCTGACCGGGTTCGGCGCCGGCGTGGCCCTGTTCGGCCGCACGCTACCGGCGGCGTTGAAGAGCCGGGTGCTGGGCGTGCAGGGCGCTCTCGGCGTGCTGTTCCTGGCCTACACCGTGTTCGCCTCCAACCCGTTGGCGCGGGTGGTGATGCCGCCGGTCGAAGGCCGGTCGCTGAACCCGCTGCTGCAGGATCCGGCGCTCGCCTTCCATCCGCCGTTCCTCTACCTCGGCTACGTCGGCTTCTCGGTGGTGTTCTCCTTCGCCGTGGCGGCGCTGATCGGCGGCCGCATCGACGCGGCCTGGGCGCGCTGGGTGCGGCCCTGGACCCTGGCGGCCTGGGCCATGCTGACCGTCGGCATCACCCTGGGCGCGTTCTGGGCCTACTACGAGCTGGGCTGGGGCGGCTGGTGGTTCTGGGATCCCGTCGAGAACGCCAGCTTCATGCCCTGGCTGATCGGCGCGGCCCTGCTGCACTCGGCCATCGTCACCGAGAAGCGCGGCGCGCTGGGCGGCTGGACCGTGTTCCTGGCCCTGGCGGCCTTCACCTTCTCGATGCTCGGCGCCTTCCTGGTGCGGTCGGGCGTGCTGACCAGCGTCCACGCCTTCGCCGTCGACCCCACGCGCGGGGTGCTGCTGCTGTCGATCCTGGGCGTGGCGGCGGGAGCCGGGTTCGCCCTGTTCGCCTGGCGCGCCCCGACCCTGCAGCAGGGCGGCGTCTTCGCTCCGGTCAGCCGCGAGAGCCTGATCGTCCTGAACAACATCCTGCTGACCGCGGCCACCGCGACGGTCCTGCTGGGCACCCTGTTCCCGCTGATCCGCGAGGCCGTGACCGGCGACACGGTCTCGGTCGGGCCGCCGTTCTTCGCCCTGACCTTCGTGCCTCTGATGGCGCTGGGAATGCTGCTGTTGCCGTTCGGGCCGCTGACCGCCTGGAAGCGCGGCGACGCGCAGGCGGCCGCCGACCGCCTGAAGCTGGCCGGGGCGATCACCGTCGCGGCCGGCGTCGCGACCTTCGCCGCCGTCGAGCCGCGCAAGGCCCTCGCCTCGGCCGGCGTGGCGCTGGGCGTCTGGTTGATCGCCGGCGCCGTGGCCGAGGTGGCCGAGCGGACCCGGATGTTCCGCGCCCCCTGGGCCGAAGTTCGCCGCCGCCTGACCGGCCTGCCGCGCGGGGCCTGGGGCATGACCCTGGCCCATGCCGGCCTGGGCGTCTTCACCCTGGGCGCGGTGTTCGAGACCAGCTGGAAGGTCGAGGCGGCCGAGGCTCTGTCCCTCAACGGCAAACTGTCCGTCGGCGCCTATGAGCTGACCTTGCAGCACGTCGGCGTCGTCGAGGGGCCGAACTATCTGGCCGAGCGCGGCCAGGTGACCGTGACGCGCGGCGGCCGGACGGTCTGCGAGGCCCGGCCCGAACGGCGCTTCTATCCGACCGGCGGCCAGACGACCTCCGAGGTCGCCCTGTGCAACCGTGGCCTGGACCAGGTCTACATCGTGCTGGGCGAGCGGCGCGCGGGCGAGAGCGGCCAGCCGGCGTGGCTGCTGCGCGGCTACTTCAACCCCTGGGTCCAGCTGATCTTCCTGGGGCCGCTGCTGATGGCGATCGGCGGGTTGGTCTCCCTGTCGGACCGTCGGCTCCGCTTCGGCGTGGGGAGCAAGGCATGAGGCGGCTCGGCGCGCTGCTGACGGTCCTGGCGGCCGTGTTCGTCATGGGGGCGGCGTCCGATCCGTCCGAGCGGCTGCCCGATCCGGCCCAGGAGGCGCGCGCCCGCGAGCTGTTCCGAGAGGTGCGCTGCCTGGTCTGCCAGAACGAGTCGATCGACGATTCCGACGCCGACCTTGCCCGGGACCTGCGCAAGGTCGTGCGCGAGCAGGTCGCGACCGGCAAGTCCGACGTCGAGGTGAAGCGCTTCCTGACCGACCGCTACGGCGAGTTCGTGCTGCTCAAGCCGGCGTTCAGCTGGGGCAACGCGGCGCTCTGGCTGACGCCGCTGCTGGCGCTGCTCGCGGGCGTGGTCCTGCTTATCCTGAGGCTTCGGCGGCCCGCGGCGCCCGAGCCCTTGACCGAAGCCGAGGAAAAGCGCCTGGCGGCCTTGCTAGACGATGAGACGCCGTGACACGTTTGCGTCGCGTTCGCCGCCCTAGAAACGCCATGGTCGATGACGGAAAGATAACTTGAGAGCCCTTGTGCTCTTTGGCATCGAACGCAGATACGCAAAGGCCCCCGCTTTCGGGGACAGGAACGGATAGAAGATGGTCGCCAAGAAGACCGGATTTTTCGTGGGCGCCGTCGCCGGCGCGGGCGTCGCCGCCGCAGCGCTGGCGGGCGTGGGTATGAGGATGGCCCCGGCGCACGCCGCGCCGCAGCCGGGTCTGGTGCGCACCGCCGCCGCCGGCCCGGTGATGTTCGCGCCGCCGCCCGGCGCGCCGATGTCCTTCGCCGACATCTTCGAGAAGGTCTCGCCGGCCGTCGTCTCGATCGACGTCAGCTCGCGCGTCGACGCCCGGTCGCTTCAGTTCCGCGGGTTCCCGTTCGGACTGGGTCCGCAGGGACCTCAGAACAAGCAGGGCGGCGAAGAGGGCGATGACGGCCAGCCGACCCGGCCGCGCCAGCAGTCGTCCGGCTCGGGCTTCTTCATTTCGGCCGACGGCTACATCGTCACCAACAACCACGTGGTCGAGGGCGCCGACGAGATCAGCGTCACCCTCAAGGACGGCCGCGAGCTGAAGGCCGCCGTCGTGGGCCGCGACGAGAACACCGACCTGGCCGTGATCAAGGTCCAGGGCTCGGACTTCACCTTCGTGAACTTCGAGAAGGGCGCCAAGCCGCGGGTCGGCGACTGGGTCATCACCGTCGGCAACCCGTTCGGCCTGGGCGGCACCGCGACGGCCGGCATCGTGTCCGCCTACGGTCGCAACCTGAACGACGACTCTTCGAGCTTCGTCGACTACGTGCAGATCGACGCGCCGATCAACCGCGGCAACTCCGGCGGCCCGACCTTCGACGTCTACGGCCGGGTGATCGGCGTCAACAGCGCCATCTTCTCGCCCACCGGCGGTTCGGTCGGCATCGGCTTCGCGATCCCGGCGGATGTCGCCGACAGCATCACCAAGCAGCTGATCAGCGGCGGCAAGGTGGTTCGCGGCTACATCGGCGCCCAGATTCAGAACTTCACCCCCGAGATGGCCCAGGCCATCGGCCTGGAGGGCGTCAAGGCCGCCGTCGTGGCCCAGATCACGCCCGGCGGCCCCGCCGAGAAGGCCGGTCTGCAGCGCGACGACATCGTCCTGTCGGTGAACGGCGTGGCGATCGACTCCTCCACCGCCCTGACCCGCCAGGTGGCCATGGGCCGCGCCGGCGAGGTTCTGCGCCTGGAAGTCATCCGCGACGGCAAGAAGCGCTTCATCGACATCCGCTCGGGCGTGCGTCCGTCCAACAAGGAGCTGGCCAGCGCGACGGGCGGCGGCGACGAGGACGAGAACGCCGCCGGCTCGAAGAAGGCCGAGAAGCCGTCGGCGGCCCGCGTCAACGTGCTGGGCATGGGCGTCGCCCCGCTCGATGGGGCGGCGCGCACCCGCTACAGCATCGCTCCGGACGTCAAGGGCGTGGTCGTCGAGACCGTGCGCAGCGACTCCGACGCGGCCGAGAAGGGCGTGAACCAGGGCTTCGTGATCACCTCGGTGAACATGAAGTCGGTCACCTCGCCCGGCGAACTGAGCGCGGCCGTCGACGCGGCCAAGAAGGCCGGTCGCCCGACCGTCCTGCTGGGCCTGGCCGACCGGCGCGGGCAGACCGCTTTGGTGCCGGTCAAGATCGACTAGACTGCGAGCGGCCGGTCCGAGTCGGATCGGCCGCACTTCGCTCCGGGGGCCTCCGTCTATGCGTATTCTGATCATCGAGGACGATTTCGAAGCCGCCGAGGCGATGACCCGCGGGCTCGGCGAGGCCGGCTACGACTGCACCCACGCCGGTGACGGCGAAGCGGGCCTGGACGCCGCTCGCGCAGGCGAGTTCGACGTCCTGATCGTCGACCGCATGATGCCCAAGAAGAACGGCGTCGAGGTCGTCGAGACCCTGCGCCGGGAAGGCGACGCCACGCCGGTGCTGTTCCTGTCCGCCCTGGGCGAGGTCGGCGACCGCGTCGACGGTCTGAAGGCCGGCGCGGACGACTACCTGGTCAAGCCCTACGCCTTTCCCGAGCTGATCGCGCGGGTCGAGGCCCTGTCGCGTCGTCGCGAGACGGGCGCGGTCGCGACGACCCTCAAGGTCGGCGACCTCGAAATGAACCTCATCGCCCGGACCGTGCATCGCGGCGAGACCGAGATCGACCTGCAGCCGCGCGAGTTCCAGCTGCTGGAGTTCATGATGCGCCACGCCGGCCAGTCTGTGACCCGCACCATGTTGCTGGAGAAGGTCTGGGAGTATCACTTCGATCCTCAGACCAACGTCATCGACGTCCATATCTCGCGGCTGCGCTCCAAGATCGACAAGGGCTTCGATCGGCAGATGCTGCAGACGGTCCGCGGCGCCGGCTACCGGCTGGATCTCTAGCCCAGGCATAGTCCTCCCATGCGCCTGCCGCGCATCTTCCGCACCACCACCTTCCGGATGACGCTGCTGTTCCTGGCGGTGTTCACCTTCGCGGCCGCCGCCTTCCTGCTCTACGCCTGGCTGGCGACGGGCGGGGAGGTGAAGCGGCGCGCCGACGCCGAGATCACCCGCGAGATGAACTCGCTGGAGGCCATCTATCGACGGGGCGGGGTCCAGGGCCTGAACGAGGCCCTGATCGAGCGTGGCGTGGGCGAGCGGCCGTTCCTCTATGTGCTGCTCGACAAGGACGGCAAGAAGATCACCGGCTCGATCGCGGAATCGCCGATCGAGAAGACCGCCCCGGGTGAGAACTGGGCCGATTTCCTGGTCACCGACACCGACATGGACGGCGCCCAGGTCCGGCGGCAGGCGCGGGGGTTGCAGGAGCGGCTCGACGGCGGCGAGATCCTGTTCGTCGGCGCCGACATCGCCGAGTCCGAAGGCTTCGTCACGGGAATCAGCCGGGCGATCACCGGGGCCGGGGTGCTGGTCATCCTGCTCGGCTTGGCCGGCGGGGCCATCGTCAGCCGCAACGTCAGCCGGCACATGGCCGGACTGACCGACACCGTGGCGGCGGTTCGGGGCGGAGACCTGAAGGCCCGGGCCCAGGTGCGCGGCGCGCGCGACGAGTACGACGAACTGGCCGAGGGCATGAACGAGATGCTCGATCGGCTCGAGCGATCGATGGGCGGCCTGCGCCACGCCGGCGACGCCATCGCCCATGACCTGCGCTCGCCCCTGACCCGCCTCCGCGCCCGCATGGAGGCGGCGCTGATCGAGGTCGAGGCCGGCAAGGGCGATCCGAAACAGGCCCTGATCCAGGCGCTGGACGACGCCGACGGAGTGCTCAACACCTTCAACGCCGTTCTGGCCATCGCCCGGCTGCAGGCGGCGGGGCAGGCCCCGGATCAGACGATCTTCGATCCCGGCCAGCTGGCCGGCGACATCGCCGAACTGTACGAGCCGCTGTGCGAGGACAAGGGGCTGGACTTCAAGGCCGAGCTGACGCCGCAGCTGACCGTCCGCGCCGCGCGGCCGATCCTGACCCAGGCCTTGGCCAACATCATCGACAACGCCATCAAATACACCCCCGAGGGCGGGGCGGTGATGCTGCGCGTGCGTCGGCGCTCGTCGGGCGAGATCGAGTTCTCGGTCACCGACACGGGTCCCGGCGTGCCCGAGGAGCATCGCGCCCGCGTGGTCCAGCGCTTCGTCCGCCTGGAGAACAGCCGCAGCGAGCCGGGCAGCGGCCTGGGCCTGTCGCTGGTCGCCGCCGTCGCGGAGGCCCACGGCGGTCGGCTGGAGCTGGACGAGGGGCCCGGCGAGTACAACGGCATGGGTCCGGGCCTGCGCGTGGCCCTGGTGCTGCCGCGGGCGGAGTAGGGGCTAGAAGAACTGCGCAGCCGCGTTGGCCATGATGCTCAGAACCATCAGGGCGGCCGACACCTTCACCAGCCGCATCTCCTTGAGCATCAGCCCCGGCATCTCCTTGCGCACCTCCGCGGCGTCCTTCCGGGCGGCGCCGGCCAGCTGCGAATCTTCGGGAATGGCGTCGGCGACCACGATGACCCGCTGCCGCGGACCCATCTGCGACGCCCAGAACCAGAGGGTTCCGGAACTCGCCAGCCCCAGGGCGCCCGAGGCCAGATTGAGGACGATGGCGGGAACGCTTGCGTCGGACATCAGTCCTTCTCCAGAAGCGGATCGAGCGGATGCGCCTCGACTACGTCGTCGACCTGACCCACCCGGAGCAGCCCATCGGCCGGTTCGGCGATCTCGATCGTCAGAACGATTTCATCGGGGAAGACGGGCGGGGCGAGCTCGTCGGCATGGCCGAAGGGGTCTTCCTCGATGAGGGCGACCTGGCTGAACAGCGGCTCCTTCGCGTTCGGTTCGGAGGTCGGAGTGAACATCGGGGTCATCCGGAAGCCGCAGGCCTCCGCATAGCGCGCGGTCATCTCGAGGCTCGGCGCGTGATCCATCAGGCCGCTTTCGATCTGGGAAATCCGGCCCTGGGTCAGGCCCAGCCGGTCGGCCAGCTGGGATTGGCTGAGCCCGGCCAGTTTCCTCAGGTCCCGGAGGCGTCCAGTGACGGTCTGCACCAGTTCGTAGGCGGCGATGAGCTGGTCGGCGTGGTCGTCGTCCGGGAGAAGCGCCAGCAGGCCTTCGCGTCTTCTGCTCATCGCCAGTCCTCGATCTTGCCGTGGTCCAGGCGGTCGACGGCCTGCGCCAGCCGGGCCCAGTGGTCGCGACCGGTGTAGCCGTCCGATGTCAGGAGCAGCGTCACGATCCCCCGCTGCGGCGCGACCTCGATAGCGGCCCAGATCCGCACGCGACCCTCAATCGGTTCCATGGTCTCGCCGGTGTAGACCTTCACGGCGTTTCGATGAGTCTTGATCCATTGGCCCTGTCCGACCTCGGCGCCCTGTCGGCAAAGCGTGTGCAGGGCCATGAGGAAATAGCTGAACCGGTCGCGCCGTCCGGGCGTCGCGCCGATCGTCGTCGCCAGCGTCTCAAGCTCGATCTGAGAGTCGACGCCGCGATGGAGCAGTCTTCGGAGTGTGAGCATATATTAGGTATAGCTAATGTCAACAGGTTCAGCCGGTGCAACTATAGGCTGCGATCTCGCGCGGGGCCGCAGAAACTTCCTCGGGCGGGAGAAAATCCGGTCCGGCCGGTTTCCAGTCGGCGGCGCGGGCCTCTAGTCTCCGCGCATGACAGCTCTCGCCGAACGCATCGCGCCCTGTGGTCCCGTGATCGACGCCAAGGCGGCCGAGCGCACGCGCGAGGTGCTGGCCGACCGGATCGGTTCGGCGGAGGTCTTCCAGACCGCCTGGCCGGCCCTGGCTCCGATCTTCGGCAGTTCGCCGTATCTGTCCGGACTGGCGCGGCGGCGCAGCCAGGCCTTCCTGCGCACCCTGCAGCGCGATCCCGACGCCCGGCTGGCCGGCATCCTGGAGGAGGCCGAGGCGGTCGGCGCCGAGCCCGATCAGGACGCGGCGGCCACGAAGCTGCGCGAGCTGAAGGCCGACCTGCACCTGCTGACCGCCGTGGCCGATCTGGGCGGCGCCTGGACCCTGGACCAGGTGACCGGCGCCCTGACCCGCTTCGCCGACGCCGCCCTGCACGCCGCCGTGACCCAGGCGGCGCGGGCCGAGGTCGAGCGCGGTCGCCTGACCCATGTCGGCGATGGTCCGTCGGGGCCGATCCCCGGGCTGATGATCATCGCTATGGGCAAGCACGGCGCCTATGAGCTGAACTACTCCAGCGACATCGACATCAGCTTCTTCTACGAGCCGGACCTGCTGCCGGTGGCCGAGGGATACGAACCGGGCGACGTCGCCGTGCGGATCACCCACGGGGTGTCGCGGATGATGATGGACCGGACGGCGGACGGATATGTGTTCCGCGTGGACTTCCGGCTGCGGCCCGATCCGTCCTCGACCCCGCCCGCCGTGCCGGCTCCGGCGGCCTTCACCTACTACGAGAGCGTCGGCCAGAACTGGGAGCGGGCGGCCTTCATCAAGGCCAGGGCGGCGGCGGGCGACATCCCGGCGGGACAGGCCTTCCTGGAGGAGTTGAAGCCCTTCATCTGGCGGCGGAACCTCGACTTCGCGGCCATCGCGGACATCCACTCGATCAAGCGCCAGATCCACGCCTACAAGGTCGACGAGCGGATGACGGCCAAGGGCGCGGACCTGAAGCTGGGCCGGGGCGGGATCCGCGAGATCGAGTTCTACGTCCAGACCCAGCAGCTGATCCTGGGCGGGCGGCATCCCGAGCTGCGTTCCAACCGCACGCTCGACGCCCTGAAGGCCCTGTCGGAGGCCGGCCATGTCGCGCCCGAGGCGGCCGAGGAGCTGGCCTGGGCCTACGCCGACCTGCGGGCCCTGGAACACCGGGCCCAGATGCTGGGCGACGACCAGACTCACAAGCTTCCGGAATCCGACGCCGACCGGAAGCGGGTGGCGGCTCTGTGGGGCTATGACAACCTGCGCAGCTTCGACGCCGCGGTGGGCCGTATCCTGAAGGCCGTGAACGGGCGCTACGGCGAGCTGTTCCGCGGCGAGGAAGAGCTGTCGTCGAAGTTCGGCAGCCTGGTCTTCACCGGGGTCGAGGACGATCCTGAAACCCTGGCCACGCTCAAACGGATGGGCTTTTCCAACCCGCCGCAGGTGTCGCAGGCGATCCGCGGCTGGCACCACGGCCGCATCAACGCCACCCGCACGGAGCGCGGGCGCGAGCTGTTCACCCGGCTGGCCCCCAGGCTGCTCGACGCCGCCCAGGCCACCGGCGCGCCGGACGCGGCCTTCAACCGTTTCACGGACTTCTTCTCGGGCCTGAGCTCAGGGGTTCAGGTGCAGTCGCTGTTCCTGGCCCAGCCGAAGCTGTTCGAACTGGTGGTGCAGGTGATGGCCTACGCCCCGGCGCTGGCCCAGACCCTGGCTCGGCGGCCGGCGGCTCTGGACGCTCTGCTCGACCCGGCCTTCTTCGACCCCATCGATGCAGGGCAGGGGGCGGAGGCGCTGCGTTTCGCCCTGGATCGGACCGAGGGCTTCGAGGAGGCCATGGACGCCGCTCGGCGGGTGCATCGCGAGCAGGCCTTTCGGATCGGGGTGCAGGTGATGAGCGGCTCGGCGACGGCCGAGGCCGCCGGCGCCGCTTTCGCCGACCTGGCCGACCTCTGCATCCGGGGGTTGGCCGACGCCGCCCTAGCCGAGACCGAGCGGCAGGCCGGGACCTTCGACGGCGACGTGGCCGTAGTGGCGTTGGGCAAGTGCGGCGGGCGCGAGATGACCGCCACCTCGGACCTGGACCTGATGACCCTCTACCGGTCCAAGGATCCGGCCGGAATGTCGACGATCAAGGCCTGGAGCGCCGACACCTTCTACGCCCGGTTCACTCAGCGGCTGATCGCGGCCCTGTCGGCGCCGACCGGCGAGGGCGGTCTCTACGAGGTCGACATGCAGCTGCGCCCGACCGGCAGCAAGGGGCCGGTCGCCGTGTCGATGCGGGCCTTCGACGACTACTACGACCGCGAGGCCGAGACCTGGGAGATGCTGGCCCTGACCCGCGCCCGGGTGGTCTGGGCGACGTCGGAGTTGTTCGCCGTCGAAGCCGAGGCGGCCGTCGAGCGGGCCCTGCGCCGGCCGCGGGACCGCAGGCGCACCGCCGCCGACGTGCGCGAGATGCGCGAGCTGATGGCGCGCGAGCGGCCGCCCTCGGGCGTCTGGGACCTGAAGCTCAGCGAGGGCGGGCTGGTCGACATCGAGTTCGCCGCCCAGCACCTCCAGATCGTTCACGCCGGCGAGGACGGGCCGCTGGCCCAGAACACCGGCGAGGCCCTGGTGGCCCTGGGCGCGGCGGGCCTGGCCGGCCCGGCCCGGGTGGCCGATCTGGTCGAGGCCTGGCGCCTGCAGCAGAACCTGTCCCAGCTGCTCAAGCTGGCGCTCGACGATCGCGCCGATCCCGCCGAGGAGCCCAAGGGCCTGCAGGCGCTGCTGGCGCGGGCCGGCGGAGCGCGGGACCTGAAGGGCCTGCGGGCCCGGCTCGACAAGGCGCGGGACAAGGCGCACGCGGCCTATGAGGCGGTCGTCGCCTGACACAGAGTGAAAAATCCCGGCAATGTCGGCGGGCCATGGTCCTCCGACGCAACGGGAGATCCCCCATGAAGACCCTACTGATGTCCGTGGCCGTGCTGGCCCTGTCGGCCGGCGCGGCGGCGGCTCAGCCGCCCAAGGCGGATGCGAACGGCGACGGCAAGGTGACCCTGGCCGAGTTCAAGGCCAGCCGCGTCGCCGCGATGATGCGCGCCGACGCCAACAAGGACGGCAAGGTCAGCAAGGCCGAGTTCGAAGCCTTCGCCGGCACGCGCGGCGGCCAAGGTGGTGGTAAGGGCGGCCCGAGCGGCGGCCAGGGCGGCGGCCGGATGTTCGGCATGATCGACGCCAACGCCGACGGCGTCGTCACCAAGGCCGAGGTCGAGGCTGCGGCCGACCGCCGCTTCAAGCGCATGGACGCCAACGGCGACGGCGTGCTGACCGCCGCCGAGCGCGAAGCCGGCCGCGGCCCGCGCTAGTCCGCGTTCCGGGCCGCCGGGGCCGGCTTGCGGGCCGGGATCCAGGCGGCGGCGAGCATCAGCAGGGCCGCGACGCTCGCCGCCGTCAGCGGCCATTGGTGAGAGCCGCCGTAGAGGCCGGCGCCGAGCAGCGGGCCGATGATGTAGCCGGCGCCCATGCCGCCGGCGACCGCGCCGGCGGCGGCGCCCTGTTCCTCCGGCGACACCGACAGCGAAGCCAGCGCCTGCACGCCCGGCGTCAGCAACCCTGCGCCGAGGCCGGCCACGCCGTAGCCGGCGATCAGTCCGGGCAGTCCGGGCGAGGCCAGGGCGCCGACAAGTCCCGCCAGCAGCAGCACGGCGCCGAACCGCAGCATGGTCATCGGCTCCGGCTTGAACAGCCGGATGACGAAGGCCTGCACCAGCAGCATGGCCAGGGCCATGGCCGTCATGGCGAACCCGACCGCGCGGGGAGTCTGCTCCAGGGTCAGGGAGAGCTTGTCCTGGAAATAGAAGGCCGAGGTCTGCTGGACGATCGACAGGCTGGTGAACAGCAGCAGGGCGAAGATCACCGCGAACCGGACCCGCGGATCGAACGGCGACAGCTTCGGCGGCGCCGGCCGGTCGGCGGCGCGGACGGGCTCGGGCACCGCCAGCCGGATGCAGATCGCGGCCAGGACCGTCAGGCCGGCGGCCAGGTAGAGCGGCGTCAGCACTCCGAACCGCGCCAGCAGCCCGCCGACCATCGGCCCCAGCACCGATCCCAGGCCGAACGCCGCCCCGACCATGGCCACGCCGCCGGCGCGGTTCTCCCGGTCGGTGATGTCGGCCATGTAGGCGGTGGCGGTCGGCTGCAGTCCGCCGGTCAGGAAGGCGGTGACGGCGCGGACCGCCGCCAGGGCCGCGAAGGCCGTCAGGGCGGTGATCGCTCCGGCCATCCCCGCCTGCATCACCAGGGCGAAGGCGGCCGTGCCCAGGCCGTAGACGGTCAGTCCCCAGACCAGCGGCTTGATCCGGCCCAGCCGGTCGCTCATCCGGCCCCAGAACGGCGCGCCGATGGTCCAGGCGACGGCGGCCAGGCTGATGACCGCGCCCAGATGCAGTTCGGTGAGCCCGATCTCGCGCACGACCGGTCCGGCCATGGCGAACAGCACGGTCTGGCCCATGGCGAAGACGGTCATCCCGAACAGGATCAACGCCGCCCCGCTCTTGCCGCCGGCCTTGGTGATGGTTCGGGATTGGATCATCTGCGCACCTCTCGGCATGCATATGAGAATCGTTCGCATATCCGGGTCAAGGTGTTTCCGAGGGCTTCCCTTTCCCGCGAGGCTCGGTGAAAGATCGCCGTTCCTCATTCGGAGACGACGGCGATGTGCGACGACGACATCCATCCCGGTCTGATCGTGGACCCCACGGTCTCGCGCCGGACGTTCGGTCTGGCCTTCGCCGCGGCGGCGGGCGTCGCCGGGACGGCGCAGGCGGCAGAGGCCGTCGTCGCCAAGGACGTCGAGATCAAGACCGCGGACGGGGTCGCCGATGCGGCCCTATACCATCCCAAGGGCAAGGGCCCCTGGCCGGCGGTGCTGATCTGGCCGGACATCGTCAGCCTGAGGCCGGTGTTCCGCGAGATGGGACAGCGGCTGGCGGCGGCGGGCTACGTCGTGCTCGTGCCCAACCTCTACTACCGGACCAAGCGGGCGCCGGTCTGGGAGGGGACCTTCAACTTCTCCAACGCCGAGGACCGGGCCAAGCTGATGGAGTTGCGCAAGACCGTCACGCCCGAGGTCGCCGCGCGCGACGCCAAGGCCTATGTCGACTACCTCGACGCCCAGCCCCAGACCGACAAGCGCAAGAAGGTCGGCGTCCAGGGCTACTGCATGGGCGGGGCGCTCTCGATCATCACCGCCGCGACGGTCCCGAACCGCATCGGCGCCGTGGCCAGTTTCCACGGCGGCGGCCTGGCGACCGACAAGCCGGAGAGCCCGCACCGGCTGCTGGCCAAGACCAAGGCCGAGTACCTGATCCTCTGGGCCAAGAACGACGACGACAAGGATCCCGACGAGAAGGTCCGTCTGAAGACGGCCATGGACGCGGCCGGCCGCAAGGCCAGGATCGAGGTCTATCCCGCCGACCACGGCTGGTGCGTGAAGGGCGGCCAGGTCTACGACGAGGTCCAGGCCGAACGGGCGTGGGCCGAACTGCTGGCGCTCTACAAGCGGGCGCTGAAGTAGGCTTCACCCCGATTGTCCCCGCGAAGGCGGGGACCCAAGCTGAGTCTCAAGTCCCCTGTCGTCGACGAAGCCGCGTGTTCGGCTTGGATCCCCGCCTCCGCGGGAACATACGGCGATCTCACCCCGCTCGCTTCGCGATCCCCAGGGCGGTCAGATCGCAGACGGCGTCGGCGATCTGGATCGGGGTCATCGGATAGCCTTCGGGCAGCCATTTCGGCAGCCACAGGAAAATCCCCGCCGCCGCCTCGCTGGTGAAGGCGCTGTCCGCGGCGCGGCTGGAGCCGTCGGCGACGCCCTGGCGCTGGTTGCGGGCCGAGGTCATGCGCAGCCGGCGCGAGGCGCGGCTGAACCGCTCCAATTCGTCGGCGGGCAGGGACATGCGGCCGGGCTGCAGCATCAGCGGCGAGAGCGGTCCGGCCTGGGCCTGAACGTTCAGATGCAGGGTGATCAGCGAGCGCTCGAAACCGCTCCGGCCGGTCTTCACCGCCGTGTCCATGATCAGGTCGTACAGCTCGAACGCCCGCCGATAGCAGCGCACCACCAGGTCGGCCTTGTCGTCGAAGTAGTGGTAGACCGCGCCCTTGGTCGCCCCGACGCTGGCGCTGATCTCGTCCAGGGACACCCCGTCGATGCCGCGCCGGTTGAACAGGCGCGAGGCGGCGGCGATCAGCTGGCCGATCTTCACCTCGTTGGTCTGCTTCCGGTCGAAGGCGTTGAACGGCTTGGCGGTGAGCGCCTCGATGTCGATCTCGCAGCGCGTCTCGGCCGAGGCGTCCGCGGCGAAGCCGTGCAGGAACAGGTCGACCACCGCCGCCGTCGCTCGCCGCCGCGCGGCGCGGTCGTCGCGGTGGCCCAGCCAACCCGCCGACAGCCGGGTCCAGGAGACCAGGCCGGTGAGGGACTGGGCGGCGATTTCGGCGTCGCAGGGGCGGAAGGCCCCGGCCGTGATTCCCTCGGCGATCAGGCCGCGCAGGGCGGCGATGTTGCGGGCCTGATGCTCGCGGATCACGGCGCGGGGCGCTTCGGGCAGATAGTCGATGTCGGTCAGCACGGCCTGGGGCGGCCGGTCGAAGGCCAACTCCGCCTCGACGAAACGGCGGATGCGGTCGGAGGGACCGTCGCCGGTCTCGACCGCCAGAGCCAGGTCGTCCGCCGTCGCCTCGCAGGCGCGCAGGTAGCTGCGGAACACCAGGTCGGCCCGATCGGCCACGTAGTAGTAGAGGGTGTTGCGCGACAGCCCGACCTGTTCGGCGATGTCGTTGAGCACGATGGCCCCGGCGCCCTGGGCGTTGATCCGACGAGCGGCCTCGTCGAGCAGCAGGTCGCGCTTGGCCGCCCGCTTGCGCGCCGGTTTCGGGCGCGGGGCCCGGGCTGCCGATTCCTTCGTCATCGCTTCCTTTTCGCCGCGTTCGCCGCGGCGGGCTACTCGACGATCAATACACAAGACATACGCAATTGTCGAAAAACTTGACGACCATGTTCCGTCGTGTCGTTATCTCTCCAAACTCAAGTGTCGAAAAACCGGCAACCGCGAGGTCAGCCGGGCGACCGTCAGGGAGGAGCGGGGAGATGGGCGTTCAAGGACGAAGCGCGCGTGGGCGGAGGACGTGGCTGGCGGGCGGCGCCGGCCTGATGGCGCTGGCGATGGCCGGGACGGCGCAGGCCGAGGATCCGGCGCCGACCGAGGTCGAGGCCGTCACGGTGACCGCCCAGAAGCGGGCGCAGGATACGCTCGACGTCGGGCTGAACGTCTCGGTGGTCGACGCCGGCGCGCTGCAGCAGAACCGGGTGACCCAGGTCAGCGACCTGTCGGCCTTCACCCCCAACGTCGACATCAAGGAGAACATGCCCGGCATCCTGCCGGTGGTGACCATCCGCGGCGTCGGCCTGAACGACTTCTCGGCGACCAACAATCCGAGCGCCGGGGTCTATGTCGACGAGGTCTATCTCAGCTCGCTGGCGCTGATGAACTTCGACCTGTTCGACCTGGAGCGGATGGAGGCGCTGAAGGGGCCGCAGGGCACGCTCTACGGCCGAAACTCCACTGCCGGGGCGATCAACATCGTCACCGCCAAGCCCAGCTTCGGCGGGCACGCGGCGCGGATTGCGGGCGGGTTCGGCAACTACGAGAGCGCCGACCTCGACGGCTGGGTCAACGTTCCGGTGTCCGAGATCTTCGCCCTGCGTTTCAGCGGCAAGCTGACCCGGCAGGACGAGGGCTTCTTCTTCGATCGCGGCCGCAACGACGATATCGGCCGGCGCGACGTGAAGATGGCCCGGGTCCAGGCCCGCTGGGCGGCGACCGACGCCACCGACATACTGCTCAAGGCCGAGGCCCAGCAGGTGCGGTCGCAGGTGGGCGGTCCGGAGTTCTTCGGTCTGCTGCCGCCCCCGGGCGCGCCGGCCGGCCTGGTCTGCCCCGGCTCGCCGGGCTGCATGGATTTCCTCGGCTATCGCGACACCGACGGCGATCCCTACAAGGGCGAATGGTCGGTCGATCCGACCTACGACGTCGACCAGCGGGCGATCACCCTGCGCATGGAGCACGACTTCGGCTGGGGGACCCTGACCTCGGTGACCGGCTGGGTCGACTTCCAGCGGCAGTGGGGGGCCGACACCGACGGCGGGCCCTTCCGCCAGACCGACTTCGTCGAGCACGACGACATCCAGCAGATCTCGCACGAGCTGCGCCTGGCGGGGTCGACGGAGAAGACCGACTGGCTGGTCGGCGCCTTCGTCTCCCGCGACCGGGTGCGGATGACCTACGACGGTGATCTGCGCGATCTGTTCAACACCCGGACCCTGACCTTCACCGATCAGGTCTCCAAGTCGGCGGCGGTGTTCGGCAACATCGAGCACGACCTGACCCCGACGGTCAGCCTGATCGCCGGACTGCGCTACACCTCCGAGGAGAAGGCCAACATCGGCGGCGACTACGATCTGGTCTCGCAATGTCCGGGCAGCGCCCTGTCCGGCGCGCCCTGCGGCTCTCCGCCGATCCTGATGGCCTTCGTCGACGAGACGATCGACGACCAGAACTGGTCCTGGAAGCTGGGCCTGAACTGGAAACCCGGTCCGCTGACCCTGGTCTACGCCAGCGTCAGCCAGGGGGTGAAGAGCGGCGGCTTCTTCTCGGGCGTGGCGACCAGCTCCGTCCAGTTGAAGCCCTATGAACCCGAGACCCTGGTGGCCTGGGAGGCGGGCGTGAAGCAGCGCCTGCCCGCCTGGGGCCTGTCCTGGTCGGGCAGCGTGTTCTTCTACGACTATTCCGACGTCCAGACCTTCATCCGCGACATTTCCGGGGTGCTGCCGATCCAGCGGCTCGGCAACGTCGGCGAAGCGACCATCTACGGCCTGGACCTCGATGCGCGCTGGACGCCGGCGGCCCTGCCGGGCCTGGACGTGACCGCGGGTCTCGGCCTGCTGCACAGCGAGCTGGGCGGTTTCGTCGGCTCGGGCGGTCCGGTGGCCAAGGGCAACGAGCTGCCCGACGCGCCGCCGGTCAGCTTCAACCTGGCGGTCGGCTACGGCTTCGACGTCGGCGAGACGCTGAAGGCGCGGGTCCAGGTCGACGGCCGCTATGCCGACGACATGTTCAAGGACGCCGTCAACGACCCGCTGATCGCCACCGAGGGCTACTGGGTGTGGAACGCCCGGGCCAGCCTGTTCTCCGGAGGCGACTGGGAGGTGGCGATCTGGGGCAAGAACCTGGCCGACGAGGAATACGTCACCCAGGGCGTCAACAACCTGCCGCTGGGCGTCGGTTTCCGCGTCTACGGCGCGCCGCGCACCTTCGGCGTCAGCTTCAGCAAGAGCTTCCAGTGACCCAGATCGAGGGAAGGGCCGATCCGGCCTTCGCGGCGCTCGCCGCCGAATTCGAACGCAACTTCGCCGAACGGGGCGACGTCGGGGCCTCGCTGGCCGTGGTCCGGGAGGGCGAACTGGTCGTCGACCTGTGGGGCGGCGGCCTGGACAAGGCGGGGACGCGGCCCTGGCGCTCGGACAGCGTGGTCAACGTCTGGTCGACGACCAAGGCGGTGACGGCCCTGTGCTTCGCCATCCTGATCGATCGGGGCGAGGCCGCCTACGCCGACCCGGTGGCCCGCTGGTGGCCGGAGTTCGCGGCCGAGGGCAAGGGCGACGTCACCGTCGCCCAGCTACTGTCGCACCAGGCCGGCCTGTGCAGCTTCACCAGTCCGGCGGTGGTCGCCGACTACTACGACCAGCCGACGGCGGCGGCGCGGTTGGCCGCCCAGGCGCCGCTGTGGCCGCTGCGGTCGCGCTCCGGCTACCACGCCATCAGCATCGGGATCCTCGCCAACGAACTGTTCCGGCGGATCGAGGGGCGGTCGCTGGGAACCTTCATCGCCGAGGAGCTGTCGGGTCCGTTCGGCCTCGACCTGACCCTGGGCCTGCCGGCGTCGGCGGAGGCCCGGCGCGCCGAGATGATCGCGCCGCCGGAGCTGGGCACCAGCAGCATGGTCCCGGAGATGAATCCTTCGCAGATCGCCGCCTACACCAACCCGGCGATGGAGCCGCTGCTGCCCAACACGGCGGCGTGGCGGGCTTGCGAGATCCCCTCGGCCAACGGCTTCTCCAACGCCCGCTCGCTGGCGCGGCTGTTCGGGGCGGCGGCGAACGGCGGGACCTTGGACGGCCGCAGGATCGTCGGCGCCGAGGCTCTGGCGCAGGCGACCAGGCTGCAGATCGAGGGCGTCGACGAGGTGCTCGGCGTGCCGGCCCGATGGGCCGCGGGCTTCCTGCTCAACACCGACGGCCTCTATGGTCCGGAACCGCGGGCGTTCGGCCACTCCGGCTGGGGCGGCTCGTTCGCGATGGTCGATCCGGTGCGGCGGGTGGCAGTCAGCTACGCGATGAACCGGATGGGGACCGACCTGGTCGGCGACCCCCGCGACGTAGCCCTGATCGCCGCGACCTACGCGGGGCTGGCGTAGAGGGCGGCGATCCGGGCGGCGGCGGCGGCGATCGCCTCGCGCAGGGCCGGCGGCCCCAGCACCTCGACCTCGGCGCCGAGGTAGAGCAGCTGGCGCGTGGCGTCCTCCACGTCTTCGGTCGGAATCTCGGCGGCGATCCAGCCGGCCGGATCGGCAGGCGGGTTTGCGGCGTCGACCGTGTCGGCGGCGGCGGGACTGATGATCCGCAGCCGTCGCAGGCCTTCCGGTGAAAGCCGCACCCGGGCGCGCCCGCTCATCAACCTGGCTTCGAAGTCGCGCGCCCAGTCTCGCCAGTAGGCCGCCAGGTCGAACCCCGCCGGCCGCCGGAGGGGCTCGGGCAGGGCCTCCAGCGCGCGGAGGCTCGACACCCGATAGGTCCTCGGCCGCCCGCCGACCGCCGCCGCCAGATACCAGGCGCCGCCCTTGAGCACGAGGCCGAGCGGGTCGATGTCGCGGTTCACCGGCCCCTTCCAGCTATCGTAGCGGATGCGCAGGCGACGATCGGCCCAGACCGCTTCGGCCAGGGCCGGCAGCAGCGGACTGGCCTCGGTCCGGCGGTACCAGTGGGCCGGGTCCAGGTGGAAGCGCGCGGCGACCTTCTGGGCGCTGGCGCCGGAGTCGGGCGGCAGGCTGGCCAGCAGTTTCAGGCGTGCGGCGGCCAGATCTTCGCCCAGGCCCAGGTCGGCCGCGGCCGCGCCGCCGCCGGCCAGGACCAGGGCGTCGGACTCGGCCGGCGTCAGGCCGGTCAGGCGCGTGCGATAGCCGTCCAGCAGCGCGAAGCCTCCGGCCCGGCCGCGCTCGGCGTAGACCGGCACGCCGGCGGCGCTGAGTTCGTCGATGTCGCGATAGATGGTGCGGACCGAAACCTCGAACTCCTCGGCCAGCGCCTCGGCCGTCAGCCGGCCGCGCAGCTGCAGCAGGATCAGGATCGAGAGGAGGCGGCTCGCACGCATGATCGCAGTCTAGTCGAAAAACCTGACGCTGGATGTCAGGATTAGGGGCGTAGGCGGAAGGCGGAGCTTTTCAGGAGACCCGTCATGACCATCCAGCCTTCCCGCCCGCCGCGCCGTACGGTGTTGAAGACCGCCGCCGCAGCCTCGGCCGTCGGGCCGGCCGCCCTGGCCGCGGCGCCCCGGCCGTCGCCCGGCCGTCCCGGCGATTTCGACTTTCTCTCCGGCGAATGGCGGATCCGCCATCGCCGCTTCCTCGCCGACAGCAAGACCTGGGACACGTTCGAGGGCGAGGCGACCTGTCGCTCGATCCTGGGCGGGGTCTGCAGCGTCGAGGAGCTACGCATCCCGGCGCGGAACTTCAGCGGCATGGGCCTGCGCCTGCTCGACGTCGAGCGGGCGGTCTGGGTCGACCACTGGGTCAACGCCAAGGGCGGCGTGCTGACCCCGCCCGGGGTCGAGGGGCGGTTCGTGAACGGCGACGGGGTGTTCATCTCCGACGAGACCGACGGCGCGACCCCGATCAAGGTCCGAGGCCTGTGGGACGGGATCACGGCGACGTCCTGTCGCTGGAGTCAGGCCGTTTCGCGCGACGGCGGCGCGACCTGGGAAGACAACTGGCTGATGGAGTGGCGCCGCGTGGGCGCCTGACGACGCCTAGGCGGCCGCCGCCGAGCCGCCGCGGCGGAGGGGCAGGGTGAAGCTCACCGTCGTCCCTTCGCCCGGCGCGCTTTCCATCTCCAGCACGCCTTCGTGCAGCTCGATCAGGGACTTGGTCAGGGCCAGGCCCAGGCCCGAGCCCTGGGTGGTCTTGCTGTGCTGGCTCTCCACCTGTTCGAACGGCTGGGCCAGGCGGGCGAGATCCTGTTTGCTGATGCCGATGCCGGTGTCCTGCACCGAGACCCGCGCCCGCTCGCCCAGCGCGTCGTGGCGCACCTCGGCCCGCACCGTGACCCGGCCGCCGCGCGGCGTGAACTTGACCGCGTTGCTGAGCAGGTTGAGCAGCACCTGCTTGATGGCGCGGTAGTCGGCTTCGATCTCGGGCAGGAACGGGAAGTCCACCGACAGCTCCAGCCCCGCCGCATCCGCCCGGTTGCGCACCAGGCGCACGGCGTCCTCGGTGACCTCCTCCAGGCTCATCGGCTCGAACTTCAGGTTCATCTTGCCGGCCTCGATCTTCGACATGTCGAGGATGTCGTTGATCAGGGCGAGGAGGTGCTGGCCGCTGTTGTGGATGTCCTGGGCGTACTCCCGGTAGCGCCGGTCGCCGAGCGGCCCGAACATCTCCGTCACCATGATCTCGGAGAAGCCGTTCACCGCGTTCAGCGGCGTGCGCAGCTCGTGGGACATGTTGGCCAGGAACTCGCTCTTGGCCTTGTTGGCGGACTCGGCGCGGATCTTCTCGGTCTCGTACTTCCGCGCCAGTTCGGCCAGCTGCTCCTGGCTGCGCTCGAGGCTGGTGACGGCCTGCTGCAGCTGTTCCTCGTTCTGGCGGCGCGCCTCTTCCTGGGCCTTGATCGCGGTGATGTCGGCGGCGGTCATCACCAGCCCGCCTTCGGCCGTGCGGCGTTCCGAGATCTGGATCCAGCGCCCGTCGTTGAGCTCCGCCTCGCGCAGGCCCTTGGCGCCGTCGGGGCTGGGCAGCTCCTGCCGGATGGCCAGGGCGACGAAGCGCTTCACCTGGTCGCGCGAGGCGCCGGGCTTCAGCACCCGCGGCTCGAGGTTGAAGACGTTGCGGTAGTTGCGGTTGCACAGCAGGAGCCGCCCGCTGCGGTCCCACAGCACGAAGGCCTCCGACACGCTCTCGATGGCGTCGCGCAGGCGGTTCTCGGCCTGCTGGGCGCGGGCCTGGGCCAGGCGCTCCTCGGTGACGTCCAGCGCCACGCCGATGATCCGGCGATAGCCGTTCTGGCCGGCGTCATCCAGGCCCTGGCCGCGGGCGTCGATCCAGATCGAACGGCCGCCCTGCGGATCGGGAACGCGGAACGAGACGTCGAAGGCGCCGTTGGCGGCGGCGTGGGCCAGGGCCTGGCGCACCCGCTCGCGGTGGTCGGGCGCGACGCGGTCGAGCACTTCCTGCCCGGCGACGACGCCGCCGCCGCCCCAGCCGAAGATGATGCCGGTGACGTCCGACATGAACACCTGATCCTCGGCCAGGTCCCATTCCCAGATGCCGCAGCGCGCCGCCTCGACGGCCATGCGGAAGCGCTGCTCGCTCTCGACGAAGGCGCGCTGGGCGGCCTCGGCCTTGCGGCTCTGGGCGAACAGCAGAAGCGCCAGGCCGATGCCGATGCCCAGCGGGGCCAGCAGCGAGACCAGGCCGTCGATGCGCTGGCTGTTGGCCTCGACCACGCCCACTGGGGCGGCGGCGGTCACCGCGAGCAGCGCGCCGCCGGCCACCGGCCGGGCGGCGACGTCGACGGCCGAGCCGTCGGGGCGGCGGGCGCGGACCTGGTTCGTGGTCCTGAGATCCGAAGCCGGCAGCGCGAAGGCTTCACGCACGGTCGAGGCCTGCGTGACCCCGCCGGCGCCCGCGGCGGCGAGCAGCCGGCCGTCGATCGTCGCCAGCGCCGCGGCGGCGCCCTTCTCAGCCTCGATCGGCAGGCGAGTCAGGTCCTGCGCCGTCAGCAACACCGAGCGGCCGGCCAGGCGAGCGACGTACAGTCGTCGCGGGTCGCCCGGCGCGATTCCGACCCAGTGGCTGCGGCCGGACGCTTCGGCGAGACGGGCGGCGCCTTTCCAGTCGGCGGCCTCAGCCTGGCCGGCCACGGCGGCCGGAGCGTCGCCGGAGACCACCGCGACGGCGACGACGCCGGGACCGGCGGCGCGGAGCGCGGCCTCGGCGGCCTCGATCGGAGCGTCGGGGACGCGGCTCAGAACCTCTGCGCCGACGGCCAGGCCGCCGCGGCGCTGGGCGATCTCGCCGTCCAGCCTGGCCGCCAGCAGCTCCGCCGCAGACTGCGGTCCCGGCGCTCCGGCCTTGATGTCCCAGCCCTTTTCCAGCTTGAGGATGCCGAAGGCGGTGTAGACCGCCAGCATCAGCAGGGCGGCGAGGATGGCGACCCGGATCAACGGGCCCGACGAGGCTCGCGGCCGCGCGGAGGCGAACGCCGGTTCGCGCGCCGTCCCTGCCTTGCGCCTCTGCTGAGCCAAGTCTTCCGAATCCCCACGCCGAGTCACTTCCGGCCGGAGGGAATCTTAGGGAAGCGTGACCATCGCGTCACGGGCGAAACCGGCCCTTGCACAGGTTGTTTCGGACCGGGGCCCGAAGGTCACGCCAGGGCCTTGCCGGCCAGCTCAAAGACGTTCTTGGACAGGCCCTCGACGGCCACGATCCGCTCCAGTTGCGCCTTCATCAGCAAGCCCAACCGGGGCGTGTAGCGCCGCCACCCGCCCAGGGTCTCGACCAGCCGCGCGGCGGTCATCGGGTTGACCGCGTCGGTGGCGATGATCTGGTCGGCCACGAAGCGATAGCCGTCGCCCGACGGATCATGGAATCGGGCCGGGTTCAGGTTGGCGAAGGTCGAGACCAGCGCCCGCAGGCGATTGGGCGTCCTGCCGTCGAAGTCCGGATGCGCGGTCAGGGCCAGGATGCGGCCCAGGGCCTCTTCCGACGCGTCGCGCGCCTGGGCGGCGAACCACTTGTCCAGCACCAGGGGCTCGTTCTTCCAGCGTTGGTGGAAGGCGGCGATCGCCGTCTCCGCCGACGCGCCGCCGAGCTCGATCAGGGCGTCGAGGCCGCCGATGGCGTCGGTCATGTTGGCGGCGGTCTCGAAGTGGCGGACGGCGAGGTCGACATTCTCGGCATGGCTGTCGACGGCCAGCAGGGTCAGCACGGCGTTGCGCAGCGCCCGACGGCCGGCGGAGGCGGCGTCGGGCGAGAACGGTCCGCTGTCGGCCAGGGCGGCGTGCAGGCGGCGCAGGTCGTCGCCCAGGTGCACCGCCAGCCGCGCGCGCAGGGCGTCGCGGGCCTCGTGGATCGCGGCCGGATCGGCCGGCGACATGGCCATGGCCAGATCCGGTTCGGTCGGCAGGCTGAGGATCAGCGCCTTGAAGGCCGGCTCCGCCGCCTGGTCGGCCAGGGCGCGGCCGACGGCCTCGGCGTAGCGCTCCTCGGCCACTTCATCGGGCCGGCCGGCGGCGCGCGCCAGGATCAGGTCGCGGGCCAGGCCCTGGCCGGCCTCCCAGCGGTTGAACAGGTCGGTGTCGGCGGCGAGCAGGACATAGCGGTCCTTGGGCGCGATGTCGGAGACCAGGTTCACCGGCGCCGAGAAGCCGCGCAGGGCCGACAGGATCGGGCGTTGCTTCAGGCCGTCGACGACGACGGTCAGCTCGGCGCCGTCCAGCACCGCCACTTCGGTCTCGCGCAGCACTTCGCCGTCCTCGTCCAGCAGGCCGAAGGCGACGGGGAGGGGGAGCGGCTTCTTGGTCGGCTGGCCGGGCGTGGGGTCCGTCTTCTGGCCGAGCGACAGCTCGAGAACTCCGGCCTCGGCGTCCCAGCGCTGACGCAGGTTCACCGTCGGCGTGCCGGCCTGCTCATACCAGCCGAAGAAGTCGGTCAGGTCTCGCCCCGAGGCGTCGGCGAAGCACCGGATGAAGGCCTCGACCGTGGTCGCCTCGCCGTCGTGGCGCTCGAAGTAGAGATCCATGCCCGCTCGGAACGCCTCGGCGCCCAGCAGGGTCTTGAGCATGCGGATGACCTCGCTGCCCTTTTCGTAGATCGTGGCGGTGTAGAAGTTGTCGATCTTGATGTAGCTCGACGGCCGCACCGGATGGGCGAGGGGACCGGCGTCCTCGGGGAACTGGCGGGCGCGCAGAGCCTTCACGTCCTTGATCCGCTGGACCGCCTCGCCGCGCATGTCGGCGCTGAACGACTGGTCGCGGAAGACCGTCAGGCCCTCCTTCAGGCACAGCTGGAACCAGTCGCGGCAGGTGATCCGATCACCCGTCCAGTTGTGGAAATACTCGTGCGCCACGACGCTCTCGATGCGCTCGTAGTCGACGTCGGTGGCCGTCTCCGCGTCGGCCAGCAACAGGGCCGAGTTGAAGATGTTCAGGCCCTTGTTCTCCATGGCCCCGAAGTTGAAGTCGCGCACGGCGACGATCATGAACAGGTCCAGGTCGTACTCGCGGCCGAACGCCTCCTCGTCCCATTTCATGGCGCGCTTCAGGCTGTCCATGGCGTAGGCGGCGCGCGGGGCCATGCCGGGGTCGACATAGACGCGCAGGTCGATGGCGCGGCCGGTCATGGTGACGAACTGGTCGGCCAGTTCGTCCAGCTCGCCGGCGACCAGGGCGAACAGGTAGGCCGGCTTGGGGAAGGGGTCGTTCCAGACGGCGTAGTGGCGGTCGCCCGGCAGGTCGCCCGTCTCGACGAGGTTGCCGTTGGCCAGCAGGCGCCGGAACGACCGGTCGGCCTCCATCCGCACGGTGTAGCGGGCCAGGACGTCGGGCCGGTCCAGGAACCAGGTGATCCGCCGGAACCCCTCGGCCTCGCACTGGGTGCAGAACCGGCCGCCGGAGATGTAGAGGCCCATCAGCGCGGTGTTGGCGGCGGGGTCGATCTCGACCTCGGTCTCCAGGGTGAAGGCGGCGGGCAGGCCGGCCAGCGTCAGGTGCTCGGGGTTCTCGTCGTAGGCGTGCGCCGCGCCGTCGACGACGACCGAGATGGTGGTCAGGCCTTCGCCGTCGAGGACCAGCGGCTCGGCGTGGTCGCCGTTCCGCCGCACCGACAGCCTGGCCTTCACCCGCGTCGCGGACGGCTCCAGCGCGAAGTCGAGGAAGACCTCGTCGATCAGATAGGCGGGCGGCCGGTAGTCGGCCAGGCGGACGGGCTGGGGCGTGTCGGTGCGCATGTAGACCATCTAAGCGTGCGGGTTGGGGGAAGCCAGTCGCGGCGATCTATTCGACATCCGAAACCTCGCCCTCGACCCAGACGGTCTTGACGTTGACGAACTCCAGCAGGCCGTAGCGGCTGCATTCGCGGCCGTGGCCGCTGTGCTTGACGCCGCCGAAGGGCAGGCGCGGGTCGGAGCGGACGTTGGCGTTGACGAAGGCCATGCCGGTGTCCAGCAGCTCTGCCGCGATGCGGGTCCCGCGGGCGATGTCGCCGGTGATCACGCCCGAGCCGAGTCCGTAGTCGTTGTCGTTGGCGATGCGGATCGCGTCGGCCTCGTCCTTCGCGCGGATCACGGCGGCGACCGGGCCGAAGACCTCCTCGTCATGGGCGGGCTGCCCGGGCGCGACGTCGGCCAGGACGGTCGCCGGATACCAGGCCCCTGGGCGGTCCGGGACCTCGCCGCCGAGCAGCCGTCGGGCGCCGGCGTCGATGCTGGCTTCGACCTGGCGGTGGATGTCGTCGCGGGCGGCGACGCTGACCAGCGGACCGAACCGTGCATCGGGCGACGTCGGGTCGGCGGGTTGGAACCGGGCCATCTCGCGGACCAGCGCCTGCTCGAAGGCTTCGGCGAGGCTCTCGACGACCACGAACCGTTTGCCGGCGATGCAGCTCTGGCCGCCGTTGACCATGCGGGCGGTGGCCGCGACGCGGGCGGCCAGGTCGACGTCGGCGTCCTCCAGGATCACGTAGGCGTCGCTGCCGCCCAGCTCCAGGACCACCTTCTTCAGCGCGCCGCCGGCGGCCTGGGCGACCTTGCGCCCGGCGCCGACGCTGCCCGTCAGGGTGACGGCGGCGACTCGGTCGTCTTCGATCAGCGGGGCGACGTCGCCGCTGGGGATCAGCAGGGTGCGGAACAGGTGCTCGGGGAAACCCGCCTCGCGGAACACGCCCTCGATCGCCAGGGCGCAGCCGGGCACGTTGCTGGCGTGCTTCAGCACCGCGCCGTTGCCGGCCATCAGCGCGGGCGCGGCGAAGCGGAAGACCTGCCAGAACGGGAAGTTCCACGGCATCACCGCCAGCACCACGCCCAGCGGATTGAAGGTGGTGAAGGCGTGCGGCCCGCCGACGTCGACGGTCTCGTCCTTGAGGAGCGCCGCGGCGTGGTCGGCGAACCAGTCGCAGGCGCCGGCGCATTTCTCGACCTCGGCCCGGCCGTCGGACAGGGTCTTGCCCATCTCGGCGGTCATCAGGGCGGCGTAGTCGTCCTTGCCGGCGCGCAGGACGGCGGCGGCCTTTCTCATCAGTGCGGCGCGATCGGCGTAGGCGGTGCGGCGCCAGCCCTCGAACGCCGTTCGGGCATGACCGAGGACGGCCCTGGCCTCGTCCAGGGTATGGCCGTCGTAGGCCTTGCCGTCCTCGCCGGTCGCGGGGTTCACGGTCTGGAAGACGGGCTTGGCGGACATGGCGGGACTCCTAGCGAGGTCGAGCGCACAACGCCTCCGCCCGGGCGGGCGTTCAAGTCACAAGGTGGAAACGAGGTGCGTCCTTCGAGACGCTCGCTCCTCAGGATGACGGAGTCAGAGCGTTACAAACTTCGTCATGGTGAGGAGCCGGCCCTCAGGCCGGCGTCTCGAACCACGCAAGGCCTAGGCCGCGTCGCTGGCCTTGCCGGAGGGGACCTCGGCGGCCGAAGGCACTTCCTGGACGTAGCGCTCCACCGCGGCGGCCTGGCGGGCCAGCTCGATGATGGCGGGCGGGGCGTCCTCGGGGGCGTCGGCGACCAGGGTGATCAGCTCGCGGGTGATCTGCTGCAGACGCGGGACGCTGGCGATCAGCCGGGCCTGGCGCTCGATCTTGTGCGGGTCGCGGTCGTATTCGGCGCCGGGCGTGCGCCAGCCGCCCCAGTCGGCCTGATCGGTGACCACCACCGGATAGGTGCCGGGGAAGGGGTGGTGGGCGCAGTCGCCTTCCTGCTGCCATTTGTTCTTGGCGCGCATCAGCCGCCATTGGCTGCCGGACACCCCGTCGGAGCCGTCCGTGACCTTGTCCTCGGGCTTCAGCTCATGGGCGTGGAACTCGCGACCCAGGCCGACGTCGTAGGTGACGCGCACGGGTTCGTCGAAGCCCTTGGCCCAGATCGGCACGATCTTGTCGATCGTGGCCCAGGCCCCGACGCTCTCGACCCATACCTTCTGGTTCTTCTGGAAGACCGCCTTGGCCATGCCCTACGCCCGCACTTTGGTTCAGTGGCCCATAAGAACCTGAAATCATTGACGCGAGGTCAATCTTTCCACGCCCGAAAACCTGTCTAAGGTGGCCGCGAACAGGCACGCGCGAGGAGACGCGCGGCGGGAGGAAACCGTGAATTTCGACTATTCCGACGACCAGAAATTCCTGAAGAACGAGGCGCGAAAGTTCCTCGAGGCCCGCTGTGACAGCGCCGCCGTACGCAAGGTGCTGAACGACGACGCGGTGTCCTTCGACAAGGACCTGTGGAAGGGCGTCGCCGAGCAGGGCTGGCTGGGCGCGGCGATTCCCGAGGAGTTCGGCGGCCTCGGCCTTGGCCATGTCGAGCTGTGCGCCATCGCCGAGGAACTGGGCCGCGCCGTGGCCCCGATCCCCTTCGCGTCGACCGTCTATTTCGTGGCCGAGGCCCTGCTGCTGGCCGGCAGCGACGCCCAGAAGGCCGACCTGCTGCCCAAGATCGCGGCGGGCGAGATCATCGGCTGCTACGCCACCTCGGAAGGTCCCGGCGTCGTCGACGCCAAGACCCTGTCGGCCAAGGTCGACGGCGGCAAGCTGAGCGGCGTGAAGATCCCGGTGACCGACGGCGACGTCGCCGACGTGGCCCTGGTGCTGGCGTCGGAAGGCGGCAAGCCGGGCCTGTTCCTGGTCGACCTGAACGGCGCCGGCGTCGAGCGCGAGACGCTCAAGAGCCTGGACCCGACCCGCGGCGTGGCCCGGCTGACCTTCAAGGGCGCGCCGGCGACCCGCGTCGGCGGCGCCGGCGAGGGCCTGAGCATCAGCGAGCAGGTCTTCGACCGCGCGGCCGTGCTGCTGGCCTTCGAACAGACCGGCGGCGCCGACAAATGCCTGGAGATGGCCAAGCAGTACTCGCTGGAGCGCTACGCCTTCGGGCGGGTGATCGGCGGCTACCAGGCGATCAAGCACAAGCTGGCCGACATGTACGTCAAGAACGAGGTCGCCCGCTCCAACGCCTACTACGGCGCCTGGGCGCTGAACACGAACGCGCCGGAGCTGGCCACGGCGGCCTCGGCCGCCCGCATCGCCGCCTCGGAGGCCTACTGGTTCGCCAGCAAGGAGAACATCCAGACCCACGGCGGGATGGGCTTCACCTGGGAGGTGGACTGCCACCTCTACTACCGCCGCTCGCGCCAGCTGGCCCTCGTGGCCCATGCGCCGAAAGTCTGGAAGGAGCGGCTGGTCCAGCAGCTCGAACGCAAGAACGCCGCGTAACGCACATCAACCATAGTCATCCCGGCCGCAGCGAAGCGGAGAGCCGGGACCCGGCGAAGGCGCGAGGCGCTCCCGGGTCCCGGATCGGCCCAAGGGCCATCCGGGATGACCATCAGGGAGAGACGAGATGGACTTCAACGACAGCCCCGAAGAAGCCGCCTACCGCGAGAAGGCCCGCGCCTGGCTCGAGACCAACGCGGCCGAGCACCGGAACAACTCCAGCGCCAACGGCCGGCGGCCCAACAGCCCCGAGCACATGGCCCTGGCCAAGCAGTGGCAGGCCAAGAAGGCGGCCGCGGGCTACGCCTGCATCACCTGGCCGGCGGCCTGGGGCGGCCCGGGCGGAACCCCGATCCAGTCGGTCATCTTCGGCCAGGAAGAGGGCAAGGTCGGCGTCAACTACGGCTACTTCACCATCGGCCTGGGCATGTGCGTCCCGACCGTGATGGCCTTCGCCGACGACGCGACCAAGACGCGCTACGTCGGCCCGGCCATGCGCGGCGAGGAGATCTGGTGCCAGCTGTTCTCCGAACCGGCGGGCGGTTCGGACGTGGCCGCCTCGCGCACGCGCGCCGTCCAGCAGACCGACGGCGACTGGGTGATCAACGGCCAGAAGGTCTGGACCACCGGCGCCCAGTACAGCGACTACGGCATCCTGCTGGTCCGCACCGATCCCGACGTGCCCAAGCACAAGGGCATGACCATGTTCTGGATCGACATGCGCGATCCGGCCGTGGAGGTGCGCCCGATTCACCAGGCCAGCGGCGGCAGCGAGTTCAACGAGGTCTATTTCACCGACCTGCGGGTGAAGGACAGCCAGCGGCTGGGCGCCGTCGGCGACGGCTGGAAGGTGGCCCTGGTCACCCTGATGAACGAGCGTCTCGCCGTCGGCGGCTCCTCGGGTCCCGACTACAAGCTGATCATGGAGCTGGCCCGCCAGACCGACACCGCCACCGGCGCCGCGGCGATCAAGGACGCCGGCTTCCGCGAGAAGCTCGCCGACTGGTACGTGGCGGCCGAGGGGCTGAAGCTGACCCGCTTCCGGACCATGACCGCCCTGTCGCGCGGCCAGACGCCGGGACCGGAAAGCTCGATCGGCAAGATCATCGCGGCCAACCAGATGCAGGAGATGTCCAACTACGGCGTCGAGCTGGAGGACCAGTACGGCATCCTGACGGACCCGAAGGAGGCTCCGCTGCAGGCGGCCTTCCAGCAGAGCCTGCTCTGGGCGCCGGGCCTGCGCATCGCCGGCGGCACGGACGAGATCCTGAAGAACATCATCGCCGAACGCGTCCTGGGCCTGCCCGGCGACGTGCGCGTCGACAAGGACGTGGCCTTCAAGGACGTCCCGTCGGGACGGTAGGGCTCTCGAGCAAACCGATGGAAAGGGGCCGGCTCCGCGCCGGCCCCTTTTCTTTATCCGCCTAGTGCAGCCGGCCCGGCTTGCTGATCTCCTCCAGGGCCTTGCCGGACTGGCGGGCCTCGGTCTGGCGGGCGAGATCGCCCAGCGACACGATGCCGACCAGGTTGTGGTCGCGGTCGAGCACCGGCAGGCGGCGGATCTTGCGGTCGGCCATCTGGCTGCAGGCCTCGACCAGACCGTCGTCGGCGAAGCAGAACTCCACGTCCTTGGTCATCACCTCGAGGACGCTGGTCTCGGGCGACAGGCCCTTGGCGACCGCCCGCACGACCAGGTCGCGATCGGTGACCATGCCCAGCAGCTTCTTGCCGTCGCAGACGGGCAGGGACCCGGCGTCGACCGCGGCCATGGCCTCGGCCACATCGCGCAGATTGGCGTCGGGGCCGGCCACGCGGACGTCCCGGGTCATGATGTCGGAAACCTTCATGCGCTGCTCCTCCTCGACGCCGACGGGCGTTCAAGCGGAGAACGGGCGGCCCCCGATCGCGTTCCCGGGGTCGGTGAACGGGGTGCGGCGGCCTGTCGCACCCCTGACTCTGGATATCCCTAATTTTAGGGATGGCGGGATCGCGCGACTTGGGAAAATGTTCGCGCCCAATGGCGACGCGCCGGATCGGCGCATCGTCAGGACCGGCGATTGCTTCTGGGGGGAATGTCCTTCGCCGCGTCCGGAGACGCCCTTCGTTCCGCTCGGCGGGACGAAGGGCGGGTTTCCCCACCAGTCTACGGATCAATCGCGGTCAGCAGCTCGGCCCGCTGCTCGGCGGGCTTTTCGGCGCGCGTCAGGTTGAAGGCGGCGTTGATCAGGCCGATGTGGCTGAAGGCCTGCGGGAAGTTGCCGACCTGACGGGCGGCATGGGGATCGTACTCCTCGGCCAGCAGCCCGACATCGTTGCGGATCGCCAACAGCCGCTCGAACAGCGCCTCGGCGTCAGCCTGCCGGCCCAGCAGGACGTAGGCGTTCACCAACCAGAACGAACAGGCCAGGAAGGCGCCTTCGCCCGGCGGCAGGCCGTCGTCGACCCGCTCGGTGTCGTAGCGCAGCACGAAGCCGTCGCGCAGCAGGTCCTGCTCGACCGCGGACACGGTGCCGACGAAGCGCGGATCGTCCGGCGCGACGAAGCCCAGCTCGGCTAGCAGCAGCAGGCTCGCGTCCACGGTCTTGCCGCCATAGGCGCGGGTGAAGGTTCCGCGGCCGGCGTCGAAGCCCTTGGCCAGGATGTCCTGCCGGATGTCCTCGCGCAGGCCGCGCCAGCGCTCCAGGTCGCCGGGCAGGCCGTAGTTCTCCACCGCCTTCACCGCCCGGTCGACGGCCACCCAGGCCATGACCTTGGAGAAGGTGTAGTGCTTGCGCTCGGAGCGATCCTCCCAGATGCCGTCGTCCGGTTCGGTCCAGACCTTGGCGACATGGTCGGTCAGGGCCCGCTCCAGCGCCCAGGCCGCCTCGTTGCCGGTCAGGCCGCCGCGCCGGGCCTGGTGCAGGCTGTCGGCCAGCTCGCCGTAGACGTCCAGCTGGAACTGGGTCGAGGCGGCGTTGCCGATACGGACCGGGGCCGACCCTTCGTAGCCCGGCAGCCAGTCGACCTCCCATTCGGTCAGCCGTCGCTCGCCGCCGACGCCGTACATGATGCGCATGTCGGCGGGCGAGCCGGCCACCGCGCGCAGCAGCCAGTCCCGCCAGGCCTGGGCCTCGTCGTAGTAGCCGGCGTTCATCATCGCCAGCAGGGTCAGGGTCGCGTCGCGGATCCAGCAGTAGCGGTAGTCCCAGTTGCGCGGGCCGCCGATCTGCTCGGGCAGGGAGGTGGTCGCCGCCGCCACCACCCCGCCGGTCGGGGCGTGGGTCAGGGCCTTCAGGGTGATCAGCGACCGCCTGATCGGGCCCGACCAGCGGCCCGAGACGTCGCCCCGGGCGGTCCAGTCGGTCCAGAACTGCTCGGTCTCGGCCAAGGCCTGGCGCGGGCTGATGGCGGGCGGGGCGGGGCAATGGGACGGCGCCCAGGTCAGGGTGAAGGGCGTGGTCTCGCCCTCGGCCACGGCGAAGTCGCCGACCAGCCGGCCGCCCTTCTCCTCGCGTATGCCGACCGGCGTGCGCAGCAGCACCATGTCCGGCCCGGCGATCATCCGATGGGCGCCCCCCTCGGTCCGCTGGACCCAGGGGCGGTCGGAGCCGTAGCCGAAGCGGGCCAGCAGCTCCGACCGGAAGGTCACCCGGCCCCAGTCGCCGTGGATCAGCCTCACCAGCTCCGGCGACCGGCCGCGCGGCGGCATGAAGTCGATCACCGTCGCCGCCCCGCTGTCGGTCTCGAACCGGGTCTCCAGGATCAGGGTGTCGCCGCGGTAGCGTCGGGTGACCACCGTGTGCGGCTCGACCGGCGCGATCCGCCAGCGGCCGTGCTCCTCGGTTCCGAGCAGAGCGGCCAGGAAGGCGTCGGAGTCGAACCTGGGCCAGCACAGCCAGTCGATCGAGCCGTCGCGCCCGACCAGGGCGCAGGACTCGCAGTCCCCGATCAGGGCGTAGTCTTCGATCTTCAGTCGCATCCCGGTGACAACGCCGGACGGCCGGGCGGGTTCGCCCATGCGGTCACTCATTGACCCGCTTGCCGTCCTCGGCGGCCCGGACCAGCTGGGTGAACTCGGCGCGCAGGCCGAATTCGTCCCGGCCGCGGGCGCCCTGGGCCAGGTCGAGGATCTGCGGCCAGCCGAAGCCGGCCTCCAGTCTGGGATCGCCGCGCAGCTTCTGGCCGAAAGCGGCGACCGCCACGGCCCAGCGGGTCGCCTCCGGGGCGCCGGCCAAGGTCGGGCTGGCGTCGGCGCGGGTGATCGGCCGGTCGATCAGCCGTGACGTCGCCTCGCCGGGCAGCTTGTAGCGCACCTTCAGGAAGGCCAGCTCCGCGGACGGCGCGGCCGTCGGCCGGGCGGACTGGTAGCGCAGCGGGTCCGAGGACGGCGTCGCGCCAGCCGGGGTGATCTCGTAGATGGCGGTCACCGAGGCGCCCGACCCCACCTCGCCGGCGTCGACCTGGTCGTTGTTGAAGTCCTCGCGGTTCAGCATGCGGGTCTCGTAGCCGATCAGCCGGTACTCGCTGACCTGAGCCGGGTTGAACTCGACCTGGATCTTCACGTCGTCGGCGATCGGGAACAGCGAGCCCGAGAAGTCGTCGCGGAACAGTTTGCGGGCCTCGTCGTAGGTGTCGACGTAGGCGGCGGTCCCGTTTCCGTTCTGGGCCAGGGTCTGCATCATCAGGTCGTTGTAGTTGCCGCGGCCGAAGCCGTAGACCGACAGATAGACGCCGGTCTTGCGCTGGTCGGCGACGTAGTCCTTCAGCTTCCACGGATCGGCCACGCCGACGTTGAAGTCGCCGTCGGTCAGCAGGATCACCCGGTTGACCGCCTTGGGGTCGAAGTTCTGTCTGGCCAGGTCGTAGGCGAGGGCCAGGCCCTGGCCGCCCGCGGTCGAGCCGCCGGCCTGCAGCGACTCCAGCGCGCAGCGCATCTTCAGCTTCTGGCGGCCGTCGGTCGGGGCCAGCACCGCGCCGGCGGACCCGGCGTAGGCGACCATGGCCACGGTGTCTTTGGCCCCCAGCCGGCCGATCAGGGTGTTGAGCGCCTTCTTGGCCAGCGGCAGCCGGTCGTCGTCGTGCATCGAGCCGGAGGTGTCGATCAGGAACACCAGGTTCAGCGGCGGTTGCTCGGCGCGCGGCAGATCGTAGCCCTGCAGGCCGATGTGGATCAGCCGGCGATCCTTGGACCAGGGCGACGGCGCGGTGGCGACGAAGGTCGAGAACGGCTGCTCGCGGCTCGAGGGTTTGGGATAGGCGTAGTCGAAGTAGTTGATCAGCTCCTCGACCCGCACCGCGTCGGCCGGCGGCAGCCGGCCGTCCTTCAGGAAGCGGCGGGTGTTGGAATAGGCGGCGGTGTCGACGTCGATCGAGAAGGTCGAGACCGGCTCATCGGCCGTCCGCTTGATCGGGTTGGCGACGGCGGATGGATACTTCTCGGTCTCGACCGCCCCGGGGCGTGGTCCGGGGTAGGGCATGATCCCCGGCGGAAGCGGCGGGGCGGGCGCGATCAGCATCTGGGGCGCGGGCTTGGCCAGGAAGCCGGCGCCGGGAACGGCGGCGCCCGCCCTTCCGCGGACGAACCGGGCCTCCTCGTTGTACGCCGAAGGCTTGAAGCCGAGCCTCTCGCAGGCCGCGGGCGTGGGCTGGCCGTCGAGGACCGCGGAAGGGGCCGCGAAGGCCGTCGGCGACGCCGAGGCGGCCAGGAGGGAGGCCGTCACGGTCAGGCCGACGACAGGGCGAAGGGACCTGGCTCCAGGCATACGATTCTCTCGATCTTGCGTCCCTGAAACAAACTTCGCTGTTTCGTACGGCGAAAACAGGGCTTACGAGAGCCCGGATAGGGGCGTTCGGTGATCATTATTCGCGGTTAGTCGCCTGGCAGGCGAACGGCGATCCGTCTTCGGACTTTCCTCCTCGATTTTGTGGGCGGCACACCCGTCGGGCGAGCTTGACTCGCCCCTTGGGATTGCCAGAGTCACGTTCGCCGAAATGGTTAACGGCGGGCGCAAGGGGGCTGGAGATGCAGGAGACACGCGACGCCCCGTCCATGGCGGCGGACGCCGGCGCGCCCGGTTCCGTGGTCGGCGGACCGGTCCTGCGCAATGCGTCGATCGCGGTTCTGGTCGGCGCGGTGATTCTGCCGTTGGTCGGCTGCGACACCAGCCCGGACAGCTGGTTCAGCCGCCGGGGCGAAGTCGCCTGTCCGCGGCCGCAGCTGCCCGCCGGAACCCAGCCGCAGTTCAACGCCCAGCAGATCGAGGTCCGCACCCTGCGCCGGCGCGGCTTCACCGGCGACTTCTTCTCGCAGCTCGAGCTGGGACGCCGCTACGAGGGCAAGCGGGCGGCCGACAAGAACCTGCAGGACGAGGTCGAGGCGGCGGTCTGGTACGCCCTGGCCCTGACCAATCCCGACGGCTACGCCCCCATCGCGGCCTATGACCGGCGCGGCCAACAGGGCGCCAAGGGCGCGTCGCGCTTCGACGATTGCCGCGCGGTCGAGCGGCGCATGGCCTATCACGCGCTCGACGACCTGCTGTCGAAGATGACCACCGACGAGCAGGACGAGGTCCGCAACCGGGTGATCTACGTGCTGTCGACCCAGGGCGCCGAGGGCTACCGCACCCTGGCCCGCATGCACGACGGGTTCTTCGGGGCCTTCGGCGAGCCGTCCGACAACCGCCAGGCGGCGGAGGCGCGCGGCAAGCCCTACAAGCCCGGCGCGCCGGCGGTGCTGAACCTGTTCCCGCGGAACGACGTCGACGCCTACCTCTACAACTATCTGGCGGTGCAGACCGGCGACGTCGGCGCCTATGTCATGCTGAAGGACTTCGAGCGGTCCTCGGCCCAGCGGGCGGCGGCCGGCGGTTTCGTCGAGCAGAAGGCCCGGCGCTGGATCCCGCCCTACGAATTCTATCCGCCGCAGGCGCCGGAATCAGGCGTGCCCCATTCCGACGAGAGCGACCAGTACAACGACGGCCAGCAGGCGGCGCTGACGCGGCTGCGCGAGCTGCCGTTCGTGCACGTCGCCGAGGCCCTGGCCTATCTGCGGGTGACGCCCAAGCCGGTGGCCGAGGAGAAGGCGCTCTATCCGGGCGACATCCAGAGCTTCCAGGCCATGATCGGCCGGCCGCAGACGGGCAGTTTCCAGCCGATCGAGAAGGTGCGCGCCATCCAGTACGCGGCGGTGAACGGTTCGCCCAAGGCGCAGCTGGTGCTGGCGGTGATGTACTCCGAGGGCGTCGGCGTGCCGCGCGACTACGCTCGCGCCTTCCACTGGTACGCCGAGGCCGACAAACAGGGCTCGGCTGAGGCGAAGTACGCCATGTCGACCTTCTTCTCGCTGGGGGTCCAGGGCGTGGCCGACCAGGACAAGGCCAGCGCCGTCGTCTACCAGATCGACTCGGCCCTCTCGGGCTTCAAGCCCTCGATCGGCCGGCTGCAGCAGGTGCTGGCCCAGGTGTCGCGTCCACGGCCGGCCCCGCGCGACAGGGACTATCTGCCATGAGGACCTCCATGCGTCTCCTGACGGCGGCTGCGGCCGCGATCGCCCTGGCGGCGACGGCGAGCACGGCCGAGGCCTTCCCGGATCAGGCCGCGCGGGTGGACCAGCAGATCCGGCCCAACTTCGGCGGGCTGATCACCCCGCCGCTGAAGCCACGGGCCCGGCCCGACCGCTGGAAGCCCGGCCGCTACAAGTGGGGGCGGCCGCGTCCCGGCTGGCCCGGCGGCTATCCGCCCCCCGGCTGGCGGCCGGACCAGCAGGTGATCACCGTCGACTGCGGCGATCCCTGGGCGGGGCCGACGCCGATCTCGGACGCGCTGCAGCACCTGGTCGACGGCGGCATCCTCTATGTCCGCTCGCGCGGCGGGGTCTGCCGCGAGACCGTGCTGGTCGAGCGCTCGGTGATCATCGCCGGGGAGGGGATCCCGCTGTTCGACGCCGGCTCCAACCCGCAGCCGGCCAGCATCGCCGCGCCCGACGGCGCGCCCTGCCTGCGCGTGGCCCCCGGGGCCCGGGTTGAGGTCCGCGACCTGACCCTGACCGCCGCCAAGGCCGGCCGCGCGGCCTGCGTCGAGGCCTGGGACGCCGAGGTCGCCCTGGTCCGCGCCAAGATCGACTACTGGGGCGACAGCCCGGCGGTCTACGCCGCCGGCGGACGGCTGATCCTGCGCGAGAGCGTCGTCGACGCCCGCACATGGGACGCGGCCCTGGTCGCCGACGGGACGGTGCTCGACATCGCCCGCACCCGCATCACCGGCGAGGAGACTGGCGTCGACGTGACCCCGGCTTCGGGCGAGAGCCGCATCGACCAGACCGGGATCATGACCCGCCAGACCGCCGGCTCGGCCGGCGACGGCGTCCTGGTTCGCGGTCTGCGCAGCGGGTCGGGCAACCTCACGATCCGCAACGTCGTGGTCTGCGGCTGGCGCAACGGCCTGCACCTGGACCGCGGGGCCCAGGTCGACGTCTCGCGCAGCCGCTTCTGCCGCACGACCGTCGGGGTGGTCTCGGACGGCCAGCTGCGCTTCACGGAGTCGGCGATCGGCTCGCAGGACGTCGGCGTCTACATCGCCGGCGGACATGCCGTGATCCAGCGCAACCGCATCCACGACTGGAGCCGGCGGCCGATCTGGGTCGAACGCGGCGCGACCGCCGACGTGGCCGACAACTGGGTCTACTTCAACGGCGACTGCTGGGGCGAGCGCTGGGACCAGGGCCTGCACTGCCTGCGCGGCGACCGGCTGCCCCAGGCCCTGCGCGACGAGAGCGACTTCGGCGGCGACGCCGGGCGCAGCTGGTGGGAGAGCGACGGCTACGACCGGGGCTACGCCCGCGACGGCGCGCCCTCGGCCCTGCCGCCGTCCCAGCCTCCGCCCAAGCCCAAGCGCGGCTGGGGGCGGCGGTAGGGCCGAGGGAGGTGTACGCGCGGCGTACGTGTCCCTGATCTGTCAGGAGTGCGGGGACACGCACCTTCGGAGCGTGTCCCCCTCCCGTCATCCTCGCGCTTGTCGCGAGGACGACGGATATAGGGGCGGCCTAGCGCTCCAGCACCGGCTTCCGCCGCGCGTTGGCGGCCTGTTCGTAGGCGTAGCCGTAGGCCAGCAGCAGGCCGTCGCTCCATTTTGCGCCGACGAACGACAGTCCGACGGGAAGGCCCCGGACCTGGCCCATCGGCACGGTCAGGTGCGGATAGCCGGCCACCGCGGCGGCGTTGCCCGCGCCGCCGCCGACGTAGCGGTCCTTCAGCACCGGATCGATCGGCCAGGCCGGCGCCAGGGTCGGACCGACCAGCGCGCTGACCTTGTGCTTGGCCAGCAGGGCGTCGATCCCTTCGGGCCCCGCCAGGCGGTAGGCCTCCGCCTTGGCCTTGCGGTAGGTCGGATCGTCCAGGCCCTTGGTCGCCTCGGCGCGCTCGAACAGGTCCTGGCCGAACAGCGCCATCTCCTTGTCGGCGAACGCGCGGTTGAACCGGATCAGGTCGGCGAGGCTGCGCGTCTTGACCTCCTGCGGGTCGGTCGAGGCCAGATAGGCGTTCAGCCCGGCCTTCAGTTCGGTCATCAGCACCGTCATCTCAAGGGCGCCGATCTTGTCGCCGTTCGGGAAGGCGTCGATCTCGACCAGGGTCGCGCCCTGGATCCTCAGCGTCGACAGGGCTTGGGCGAAGACCGCGTCCGTCTCGGGATGGAAGCCGGCGGCGTAGCGCATCACGCCGATCCGGACCCCCTTGAGGGCGTCGGGCTTCAGGCCGGCGACGTAGTCCTGTCGGCGGGCGTCCGCCTCGCGGGTGGCTTGGTCGGCGGGGTCGGCGCCGGCCATCGCGGTCAGCAGCAGGGCGGCGTCCGACACCGTCGTGGTCATGGGGCCGGCGGTGTCCTGGCTGGCGCTGATCGGCACGATGTGGGTGCGCGAGACCAGGCCGACCGTGGGCTTGAGCCCGACCAGGCCGTTGATCGCCGCCGGGCAGGTGATCGAGCCGTCCGTCTCGGTCCCCAGCGCCGCCTGGGCGAGCCCGGCCGCCACGGCCGCGGCGCTGCCCGAGGAAGAGCCGCAGGGGCTGCGGGCGAGGTCGTAGGGGTTGCGGGTCTGACCGCCGACGGCGCTCCAGCCGCTGAGCGAATGCTCCGAGCGGATGTTGGCCCATTCGGACAGGTTGGTCTTGCCCAGGATCACCACGCCGGCGGCCCGCAGCCGCGCGACGACCGGCGCGTCGCGTCCGGCGAGGTTGCCGCTCAAGGCCAGGGAGCCCGCCGTCGTCGCGATCGGGTCCAGGGTCTCGATGTTGTCCTTGACCAGGATGACGGCGCCGTCGAGCGGGCCGAGCCGGCCCGTCGTGGTTCGGCGGCGGTCTGCGGCCTCGGCCTGGGCCGGGGCGTCGGGATTGACGGCGATCACCGATCGTAGCCGGGCATCGAAGGTCTCGATCCGCTCCCGGAAGAGCCGTACGGCGGCCGCCGACGGGTCGGCCCGAATGCTGGCCTCGTTGTCCGACAGGGTCTCGGCAGGCCTCAGCCTGGGATCCGGCGGCGGCGTGGCGGCGGCCGGGGCGGCGACGGCGAGGACCATGAAGGCGGTGGCGAGACGGCGCATCGGCGAGCTCCTGAACAGCCCGCCTACTAAGGACGCCTCGCCGCGCCGGAACAAGAGAGAGAGAAGGGCAGGGCCGGCGACGCGAGTCGCCGGCCCTGCGTCCGTCAGAACTGCTTGCGGACGGTGACGAAGGCCTGGCGCGGCGCGCCGGGCAGCAGGGTCATGGCCGTGCCGGCCACGTCGCTCTTGGCCGCGCCGCCCGAGCCGACGGTCGAGATGTAGTCCTCGTCCATCAGGTTGGTGACGTTGGCCTGGATGTCCAGCCCGCGCAGCCAGGGGCTGGACGCGTCCTCGAACCGGTAGCCGACGGTCAGGTCGGCCAGGACGTAGCCGTCGACCTTCCCGCCAAGGTTCTCGAAGGTGTACCAGCGCTCGTCGGTGAAGCCGACGCCGAGCCGGCCGTAGAGGCCGCCGTTGTCGTAGCGCAGCTCGAGCTTGGCCAGGTTCTTCGGGGTGAAGACCACCTCCTTGCCGGCGGTGCGCATCTCCACCGTCCCGTTCGCCGAGACCACGTCGTCCTCGTACTGGGAGTCATTGTAGGCGTAGCTGCCGTACAGGCTCCAGTCGTCGGTGATCCGGAACTCGCCGGCCAGCTCGACGCCCTTGGTCTGCACCGAGCCGACATTCGACAGCACCGAGGGCAGGCCCAGGATCGGCGGCGCGCTGCTGGCGGCGCCGAGGCGGTTGTCGAAGGTCACATGATAGACCGCCGCGACGCCCTGGAAGCGGCTGTTGTGGTAGCGCACCCCGGCCTCGAAAGTCTTCGAGGTTTCAGCCTTCAGGTTCTTGGCGATGTAGTCGACCACGGTCTGGCTCTGCGAGCTGAACGGGCCGGCCGTGGCGGCCGAGACGAAGGCGGCCATGTTCTCGGTGTAGCCGCCGAACACTTCCAGGCCGTCGTCGAACCGGTAGACCACGCCGATCTGCGGCAGGAACCAGTCCTCGGATTCCAGGGTCGCCTTCAGCGGATTGCCGGCGACGCGGCTGACCGAGTTGCGGACCTGCACCGACTTGAAGCCGAAGTTGATCTTCAGCGCCTCGGTCGGCGACCAGACGTCCTGCAGGTACAGCTGCCGGGTCTCGGTGTTGAAGTCGTACTCCCACTGGGTGAAGAACGGGTTCGACTGGAAGTCCAGGCTGTTGCGCGACGGCGCGGCCGCGGTCTCGGCGTAGAAGCGGCGGGCCTGGTGGAAGTCGTTGCTCTCGATCCAGAAGCCGCCGCTGACCAGATGGTCGCCCAGCTCCAGCGTCAGCCCGCCGATCAGGCCCTTGCGGTCGATGTCGTACTCGGTGGTGCGGATCGACAGCGGCGCGGCGGTCGAGCCGACCGTGCCCCAGCCGGGGCTCGGGACGTAGGGCGTGTACCAGAGGCCCTGGCCCTCGTTCTTGTGACCGTAGGCGGTGGCGTGCAGGCGCAGACCCTCGGCCAGCGGCGTGTCGAGCGTGATCCCGTACAGGCTGTCGTCACGCACACCGGCGCCGGCGTAGTAGGCGTCGTCGACGGTGGCGAACGGCGCGGGCAGCGGCCGGCCGGTGTTGTAGGCCTGGGCCGCGTCGATCGCGAGCTTCCAGTTCGGCTTGGTGTTGTCCCAGTCGCGGCCCAGGCGTTTGATCATGTCGAACGACATGTCCTGGTAGTCCTGCTCGCGACGTTCGGAGTGGTTGAAGAAGGCGGTCAGCGAGCCGTCGTCGCCGATCGGCAGCACCGCCTTGATGTCGTACTGGAACTGCTTCTGCTCGCCGCCGCCCTTCCACTTGTCGGCGGTCTGGTTG
>VFQQ010000462.1_pt1 | contig 80899 bp, 149 predicted proteins | sample 3512341 | NCBI WGS metagenome assembly VFQQ01 (sample SAMN10412373, study PRJNA504923) | tailings metagenome | isolation source: Relicate 2 Philex TSF1 revegetated site | place: Philippines: Tuba, Benguet | collected 2017-08-29 | reverse complement strand
GGGTGCAAACCGGACGATTGCTGCCAAGAGCAGTCGTCATCTGCATAGCTGGCTGAGCAGCAGCGTGTCCCTCCATGCGCTGCCGCAGGTGCTGGCGCGGGACGTGGTGTACGAGATGGTGCCGCAGGACGTGCGCCGCGACTGGCACGCTGCGGCGGCCGCCGCCATGGAGGCTTATTCCTCCGGTGCGGGGGAAGGGTAGAACATGGTTTCTGTGGTGTTGATCCGTGTGCCGGCCCTGTGTGCAGGGTGGCTGCTTCATCACTGCCTGTGATCCTGCTCCTGCGCCCCTTTCCCCGCCCTGCAGACCAGATGCACCTGCCCCCCAGCACCATCGCGTGGCACTGGGGCCAGAGCTGCAAGGGCGCCGAGCTGACGCAGGCAAGGGCTCTTACTTGCAAAGCCAGTGTGCAGCTAGAACTGGTGCCTCATTAGCTCCTCGCTACAATGCACAAACTGCCCAGCCCTGAAACTCTGCTGCCTCCCCTTTGCTCCCACTCTACCTTTCGCTTGCAGTGGCAGCGCAGCTTCTGTGCGGCGCAGTGGTGGGAGCGTGCGGCGCTGGCCTCACTGGACAATGGGGCCTATGCAGATGCGCTGCCCCTGATGCAGAAGGCGCAGGCAAGCGCGCTTGCGCGGCAGGCTTGCTGCCGACCCAGAGCATGGCATGGTGATAGCATGCAATGCTGTGGCTGGTGCTGCCTGATGATATGCACCATCCCAACAACCACCCTGCATGACTGCCACCCTGCCCACAGGACGTGGCCCGGGCGCTGGAGTCGCACTTTGCGGGCCACTCCCGCTCCTTCCTGCTCATGCGCCGTGCCCAGGCGCAAGTCGCGGCGCAGGCGGCGGCGGTGGCGGCGGGGCGTGCACTGCCGGGTGAGCGGCGAGTTGTACATGGTCAGAGCCAGTGGTGGGGAGGGGAGAGTTGTTCCATCCAGCACACACCAGCTGGCAAGATGACAAGAACCGTACCAACTGCAATGCTTGCCCGCTTTCCATGCGCTGAACCGCAGGCGGCAGCAGCCTGCTGCCCCCAGACCCTGCTATGGCGGGAGCTTCGCTGCCTCTCGTTGCAACAGGTGCTCAGCATGGCAGGCCTCAGAGCAGCAGCAGGGCAGGGGCAGACAGACGCCAACAGCTCTGCAGCTGATGTACATTGCGTTTCCATTGCAAGGGCAGCGCCTGTGTTTGAGCTAGACCAGCCCACCCACCTGTCCTCCATCCGCGTTCTGCTGCCGTGCAGGGTCAGGGGAGCTGGAGAGCGTGCTGCCGCTCATCCCCCGCCTGCGGCGTGCCCACTGGGAGCGCTGCATGGCGGCCATGTGCATCGCTGTTGAGCTGTCGGCCGACTCGCTGCACGAGGCCAAGACGCACTGCCTGCTGGCGCTGTACCTGCTGGACGTGCCGCTGCCCTCCAGCGGTGAGGCTGCTGAAGGGGAAAGGGGGTGGGGACAGTGGAAGCTGCACGACTCTAAGAGCCGGCGCACTCCACGCATGTTCCTGCTGTGCGGGCGGCGACCCGTGCTGATTTGCTTGGCACCCCAAACATCCTCGTTGGCAACTGTTGCTCCACACCTGTCCCATGCTTCGCTCATGCTCCCGCAGAGGAGTACCTGGCTGCGGAGCGGCGGCGCCACTGGTGGCCGCAGAGCGGCCCGCTGGCCCACCTTGCCTCGGCTGTGCGCCGTGTGGCGGGCGCCTGCTGGCGCGGTGCCGGCGGGGATGATCCTCTGATGCGCCGTGTCTGCGAGCTGGGAAGCGGCGGCTACGCCTGGATGGCCCGGCCGTCCGTCCCTGGGCGGCGGTGGCGCCGGATGGCTTCGGCTGCTGCCCCGCCGCCCCTGCGGGCGAGCACGGCGACCAGCCTGGCAGCGGGGCTGCGGGCTACTGGCGTAGCAGGCCTGGAGGCGGCGCAGCAACCGCCCTCTGACACCATCAGCGGCGCCGGCAGGCTTGCGGCACAGCAGCAGACCGCCGCGGCGGGAGGGTGGGGCACCGCCAACGGCAGGAGCAGCGGCGGCGATGCCAGCCTGGCTGGGTGGGGTCCTAGCGCCTCCCCGGCAGCAGGAGCCCCAGCTCCACAGCAGGAGCAGCCGGCCAGCGAGGCGGGCCAGGCAGGCACCGCGCTGCTGCTGCACCCCTCGCCGTTCGACCTGTCCCTGGGCGGGGCTGGAGCGGTGGGGCAGCTGTCAGCATCTGGCAGTGCGGCCCCTGCAGCTGCAGCAGCAGTGCCCGCCGGCACCTCGGCGTCTGCGCTGGCGCGGCCCAGCCTTGTGGCAGCGCCTGTGTTGGGGGCCGGTGGCAGCCACCACTCCTCACTGAGCGCCGCCTCAGGCAAGCGCCCCATGGCCGGCTCAGCGGGCGGCTACAGCGGCACGCTTGGCATGCCTTCCCGGCTGCAGCAGCAAGCGGAGGAGGATGTGCTGCTTGGCAACTCGGGCAGCCAGCGCATGTTCCTGCCCTGGCAAGCGGCGGGCCTGCAGGCGCAGGCAGCGGCTGCTGCTGCCGTGCCTGCGCAGACTGTGAGCGACAGGGCCAGCATCAGCGTGCTGCCCTCCCTCAGTGGGCCTGCGGAGCTGTGGGCCGGGGACGACCCACCGTCGTTTGTGGGGCAGCAGGAGGACGAGCAGGACGCGGAGCTCCAGCGTGGCCGCCGCTTCAGACTGGCAGGTGGGTGCAGCACTTGGGGGTGGGAGAACAGCTATTGGGATGCGGGACGGCGGATGGATGCATGATCGGGGTGCGGGCACATGCACTTGTATAGGCACGAAATTTTGGTTTTTGCTGGCCTTTCTGAGCGCCTGCTCAACTCACCCACCATCGCTGGCTGCTCTTGCCACCTGCGCAGGCGGCAACCAGCGGTACAGCCTCGAGGCCCGCGGCGAGGCGGCAGTAGTGCTGGACCTGCTGGTGGCGCTGCTGCTGGCTCCCCAGCAGGGCCCTGCTGACGAGGACGGACTGCGCTATGTGCGCTGGGCCTGCCGGCGCCTACAGGGCGGGCGGCCGCCACGGCACAGCCCGCTTTGGCCGGTGTACTGCGACGCTCTGGAGGGGCTGCGGCGCTGCCAGCAGGGGCAGTGGCCCCCCGTGCTGCCTGCGGGGCAGCCTGGGCTGGGAACGCTGCAGCAGGAGCTGCCGCTGGATGAGCCATCGCAGCCGCAAGTGCAGCAGCAGGAGGCGGCTCCCCAGCAGCAGCAGCAGCAGCAGCAACCGGTGCCTGCGGTGGCGGCGGTACCAACCGAGAGCACAGTGGCATCTGGCACAGCCGCAGCAGTGCAGCCTCGCGGCGGGCCATTGGCCATGCAGTCGCTGTGCGTCATTGCGGGTGAGGTGGCGGAAGAGCTGGCTCGCAGCGGCCGCACGCATCAGGAGACGCCGCAGCGGCAGGGGCTGCCGGCGCCAGGGGGCAGTTTGGATGCCGCCATCGCTGCCGCCCCTGCCTAGATGCTCTCTCAGCTGCCTGCTTGGCTGTCATTCAGATTGTCTTGTACAACCATGTGGGTATATGTTACCTGACCACCCAAACACTAATTGCATTCCTGACAAACCACATGCCCTCTCGCCAGCCTGTACTTTGTCTGCCCATATTTTTAGGCTAACTGGTAGTTTAGTGAGTCTCCAGCCTTACAGGGCCTGTTTAGCAAATGCATGTTTGAGCGAGCTTCCTGCCTTGTGCTGCTTTTCTTTTCTGCCGGCTTGCTCTGCTCCTTCTTGCGTCCCCTTCTTGCTTGTTTCAAATGCTGCAGCTGCCTGCTCAAACCAATCCTGTTGTGCTTGTGCTGTAACGCCACAACCTCACACCGCCTGCTGCCAGGGCGCCCGCAGCATGCCTCGGTTGAGCAGGGCCACCAGGCGGCTGCTGGGCGGCAGCACTGGCTTGAGGGACGGGATCAGCGCCCTGCGCAGAATGGCGCAAGTGCAAAAAGTGGCGTTGTGCTGCGCCATATTTGATCCCATGCGGCATGCAATCGACCTCCTTGCTAAACCCCAATCCCCATTTCAATCCTGCGGCTGTCGGCCACTGCTGCATGAACAGTGCAACAGCTCCACCCCACACCCACCGGTAACGGTGGAGGAAGTCGTTGGCGCGCAGCAGGGCCTGCAGCTGCACCAGCAGCCCCGCTGCGGCGTACAGCACAGCCAGCACCTCGCACACCACAACAACAGCCTTGGCTGCAGCACAGCAGGGCAATGACCAGGGGTCAGGTGTGAGAAGGAGGCTCATGCCATGCCCTCTCCAGTGTCACCACCTGCCGCTACCTGGCGCAGGTGCCTGCCACAGCCCACACGCTGCAGCATGCGTTACATCACCAGACCTGCTCACCTCCTGCGCCGCCAATGGTGCTGCCGCTGCTGCCGTCGCCGTTGAGGAAGGAGGCGAAGCCCCAGGGCACAAAGGCGAAGAACAGGGCCGCCAGGGCCAGGCTGCAGGTGGGGGGGGGGGGGGGGGGGGGGGGGGGGGGGGGGCAGGATGTGGCACAGGCGGCTGGTCGTTGGGCTGGATAGTCAGTGGCATTTCGCGGCTTAGATGTCAGCGCTTCAGGCAGAGTGGTGGAGACCATGCAGGCGCGGCCAATCACTCACCTCAGTGTCAGGCGTGGGATCAGGTTGAAGTTGCGCTGCCAGGTGGCACAGCCCGCACAGCAGGCTGCGGCCAGGAGGGCAGGTGGATGCGAGTGACGTGAGGCACACCACCCAGCAGCAAACAGGGCCATCTGCATGCATCACCCTCGCATGTGACTTCAGCACAGCCAGGACTGGCGTCTTGGCAAGATGCAGCATGTCTGCAGCGTCCCACCTGTGGTGCTGGCAAACAGGGTGTTGCCGCGGAAGTCCAGGAAGCGGTCCAGCTGCTGGCGCGCCTGCGGGGATATGTCAGGAGGGAATGTCGTGAGGGCACGCAAGCAGGCAGCACAGCCCCGCCGGCCAAACCAAAGAAGGTCCGGCTGTCCAGCTGCAACAGTAGGTGGCCAAATGCATCTGGAGCCCCCATATGGAGCCCCCATATGGAGCCCCCGGCACAGCCCAGTTCACAGTGCAAGCGCACTTTGGCGATGTCGCGCACGCCGTCGGTCATCTCTGTCGCCTCCTTGGCGCCATCCCAGCGCAGCACCGTCTCTCCCACCGGGAACCTGCACACATGGCAGCGGCCGGGCCTTAGCAGGGTGAGTGCCTGCCACCATGCCATCACACGTCAGGCAGCCAGTGCCCCTGAGTGCACTCACGCCACCAGGCGGTCGGTCTTGTGGAACGCGCTGTCGTGCACGCGCGCATCGCAGCTGGGGCACCGCATCGTGGGCTTGTAGCCTGCGCTCAGTGCACATCGGGTTGGCTGTGTCAGTGGACGGCATTGTTATAGCAGAGCGGTTCGGGCAGGACCATTGGAATGTCACATAAAAGTAGTACTCTTTTGTTCGAGGAGGTGCTGTCGAGGGTCAAAGCCGTGTGCCTGAGCGGCCGCACCTGTGAAGGGGCATCGCGTGGCGTACTTTCGCCCTCCAGCAGTCGCCTGCATCTTACCACCATGTCTGCAGGTCCATGATGGGTAATGCAAAGGAGCCTTGTTTGTGATTGCGCTATGCGATGCAGGCTACTGCCCGTGCTGCTGGCCTAGGCCCAACTGCCGCGGCACCGCACACTGGAAACGCCCTCCCGCGCCTGAGCCAGGGTGTTGCCTCAAAGAACGCCTCCACCTTGATCCAGCAAGTCATCCACAGCAGCAGCACAAAGTACAGGGCCACCAGCCCGCCGGTGATGCCGGCTGCAGTGCAACGAGGGGACTGGGGCACGTGTCAACAGCAGCAGGAGGCGGGCAGGCACAGCGGGAGCAAAAAGCCCGGTGCCTAGGCCAGCATTTTTTCTGTCAGCGTTTCCATGTGGCCGGCCGTTGGTCAAGCACATCACTTCAAGCTGCCGCTGCCTGGCCACCTGTTATTTCGTCGGGCAGAGTGAAGGAGCCGGGCTGGGTGCCCAGGCCGAGCGTGACACCGAGCATGCCGCCGACCACCGGCAGCAGCAGCAGCGCCGCGGGGCCCAGCACGTAGGCGGCGCTGAAGGGCCCCAGCACGCACACAGCCAGCACCGCGAGCATGGCGGATGGGCAGAGGCGAGGGAGGGAAGTGAACGGGTGCGCCTGTCCGCTGCCCGGCGCCTACCGCTTCAACCGGCGATCAAAAGTGCTGCGATGGCCAATTGAAGGCCCCGAGCGTCTCCAAAGGCACAGGAGGGGGAGCGCCGGTCGTCAACTGGGCTGCCGTGCATGAAGCCGCAGCCCCCAGGCCCTGTTGACGCATTTGAACGTCGCTCCAAAATACAGCGGAGCCATTGAATCCGCTTGTACAGCCTCCAAGGCCACCGCCACGCTGTCCGGAGGCCGAGCTCTCTCGGGCCCGGCCGCCCGACGCGAGCTGGCCCACGAACCGCAACGGCGCAGCCAATGGGAGCACTAGGGCGCGCCTCGGGGCTGGCAGCCATCATCTGTCTGACCGCGGCGGCGGTGGCGGTGGCGGCGCCGACGACGCAGCGGCGCAGGCTGCTTATCGAATGCCTCCCGCCGTCGGACATCGAGTGCATTTCTTTTAACGATGAGCTTGCCTGCTGTCTCGACTACGGCGACAGGGAGTCACCTGGCGGGTCAGGCTCGTCGTCCTCGCCTCCTCCAGTGGCGAGCCCGCCACCGCTGCCGCTAGCACCGCCGCCGCCCAGCCCGCCACCGCCCGCCCTCCAGTTCAGGGTGCAGACCTCAGACAGCAGCAGCTTGCTGGTCATCATGCCACAAAACGGCGTGGAGGAGCTCACGACAGCCGTCCAGCAGGCTGCCGTGCACCTGGGGGCAGTGCAAGGGCCGGCAGTGACGGTGGCGGAGCCTGGCAGCAGCAGCGAGCTCGCAGAGCTGCTGGTCACTGCGGTGTTTGTGCCGGGCAACGAAACAGTCGCTCTGCAGCTGGCTGCCCAGCTGCTGCACAACTTGACAGCGGTGCTGCCTGAGGTTCCGTTTGGCACAGTGGCAGTGACCGATGTGCAGTACAACGGCAGCCCCCTGCCACCGCCACCGCCACCGCAGCCCAACCCCAGCCCTCCACCATTACCGCCCAGCCCCAGCCCGCCACCGCTGCCGCCCAGCCCCAGCCCACCACCGCAACCGCCCAGCCCCAGCCCGCCGCCGCAACCACCCCAGCCGCCCAGCCCCACTCCCCCACCCAAACCACCCAAACCACCCAAACCGCCCAGCCCCAGCCCTCCACCGCAATCGCCCAGCCCCAGCCCACCGCCTAGCCCACCACCACCCAGGTCTGGCATTCGTAAAGGGCTTCTGCAAACCACGTGCTCGTTAACACCCGATCCTGATGTGCATTTTGTCCATTGCCTCATGCTGCAGCCCCCTGCAAGCTCCGCCCCCCGCCCCAACCACGCCAACGCTCGCCTTTGTGCTTCAAGTGCTGGATGGAGACAACATTGCTCTCACAGTGGAGAGCAGCTGGGGCTTGTTGGAGGATGCGATCATAGCGGCATGCATCGAGCGCTTCGGCGCATCAAGCCCACCCACAGTGACAGTCAGCTGGGCATCAGGCGGCGCCGCAACTCGCCGGCTGCGGCAGGCTGCTGCAGAGCTGCTGGTGACCGTCACGTTTGCACCTGGCGACACGTCTGCAGCCTGGCAGCTGGGGCAGGCGATGCAGCAGCAGCCGGGGCTGGTACTGCCGGCTGACGAGTTTGGCCAGCTGTCGGTGGCCAGCCTGAGCTACAATGGCGGCCCGCTGCCGGCCACCAATCCGGCAGCAGGCGGTGGCAGCGGTGGCAGCGGTGGCAGCAGTGCCAGCAGTGCGCCACCGCCTCCTGTACTGCCACAAACCAGCCCTCCGCCTCCTCCACCGCCCCCAAGCCCCAGCCCCCGTCCACCGCCCCGCCCCCGTCCACCACCACAGCAGCTATCGCCAAGCGCCAGTCCTCCGCCAAGCCCCAGCCCACCACCCAGCCCAAATCCTCCGCCCAGCCCTAGCCCTCCCCATCCGCCCCCATCACCCAGGTGTGAATGTTTGTTTAGATGTTTGCAATGCTTGCGCCGCACAGTTGTCTGTGTGCTGTGCATGTCCAAGCCGCCCAATGCTGCTTCCCAATGGCTGCAGCCCACCGCCGCCACCGGCACCGCCTAGCCCCCCTCTGCCACCACCCCCTGCTGTGTGCGACGAAAGTTTCTATACTCGGGAAGATTGCCTGGCTGCTGGCTCGGTTTGGAACACATCTCTGGCACCTGACTTCTGCTGCCAAGACATCCGGCCGTCACCGCCTCCCTCACCGCCCTCGCCGCCCTTGCCGCCGCCAAGCCCCAACCCACCTCCGCCCTCGCCGCAACCCCCACCACCCAGGCAAGTCACAACTGGTGGCTTCCCTTCTGAGAAAGCTGTGGGTTATGCAGAAAGTTCTCTTAGGCACCCACCGCGCCCGCTGGCCCTCACTGGTTTGCAGTCCTAGACCCCTGCCGCCGGCGCCACCCTCACCGCCCCTGCCGCCGGCGCCACCCTCACCGCCACTGCCGCCTCAGCCGCTGCCTCCCGCCCCTGGCGTGAGCCCTCCCCCGCCGCCAACGCCAGCCAGTGGGCCCCTGCTGAGCTTCAGGCTTCAGATCGGCCAGGACAGCCCCCTTGGGTCTGATCTGCTCTGGGACGAACTCAAGGCAGCGGTGCAGGGTGCAGCAACGGGCCTGGGGGCACGCTCCCCTCAGGTGTCTGTGGCCTGGGACGGCAGCTCTCAGCGGCGGCGCCTCAGCCAGAGCGCCACGCTCCTGGTGACGGTGCAGTTTGGTCTGGGAGATGAGCAGCCAGCACAGCAGCTGGGCGCCAAGATTGTGTCACAGACGCAGGAGGTGCTCCCAGTGGAACAGTTTGGGGAGCTGCAAGTCACACAAGCATCCTACAACGGCGGGCCGCTGCCCTCCCCCTCTGGTCAGCCGAGTCGGGGCAGCAGCCCCAGCCCGCCAGTGCTGCCTGTGGCACCCCCGGCCAGCCCGCCAACCCCGCCTCCACCTGCGCTACAGCCACCCGCCGCCCCGCCAGCAGCACCCCCGGCATCACCGCCGTCCCCACCCCAGCCTCCACCCAGCCCGCCCAGCGGGGGAGTGTGTTACCCCGTGGAAGATGGCAGCGACGAGGTGCCAATGACTGAAGAGGAGTGCCTGATCAGCCCCGGCATGACTTGGAACACTTCAGCAGCCCCGTTCTGCTGCCAATTGAACTGGGCATCCCCGCCGCCGTCCCCACCCAGCCCTCCCCCGCCGCCCAGCCCCCCACCCCCACTGCCACCCAGCCCTCCTCGGCCACCGTCGCCGCCGCCACTGCCGCTGCCGCCGCCGCCACCCCAGCCAGCACCCGGCCCACCCAGCGGGCCAATCTGCTACCCCATGGAAGATGGCAGTGATGAAGTTCTAATGACTGAGGAGGAGTGCCTGGTCAGCGAAGGCGCTACTTGGGACACCTCTGCTGCACCGTTTTGCTGCAAACAGAACTGGCCATCACCGCCGCCCTCGCCACCTCCGTCGCCCATGCCGCCACCTGGGCCCCCGCCAAAGAGGTGAGCTGGGCACCAGGCTGGCACCTGGAGCAGGGGGTATGCATGTTGGCAGGCAGTACTGCCTCAACCGCACTGATTGACCTCTTCCCCTCCCCCCAACCTGCAGCCCGCCGCCCGCGCGCGAAGGCTGGGGGCCAGCGCCCCAGCCCCCCGCTGGGCCCAGGGTCACCTTTTTGTTACGGCGCACCGACGGCTCCAGCCTGGCAGCTCTGATCCAGCAAGTCAGGGCGGCTGTGCTGCAGGCAGCCCTCGGCTCCGGCGCTACCAGCCCGCCCGTCGTCACTGTGGTGGAGGTGCCTGCCCCAGGGCGCCGCAGGCTAGCCACCTCAAGTGGAGCCAGCCCCACAACAGCGCTCCTGGTCACAGTCACCTTTTCACCTGAAGACTCTGCTCCAGCCCAGCAGCTGGGGAACACCCTGCTGTCCCAGCCGCTGACCGTGCTGCCACCTGGGCAGTTTGGCAGCCTGGAGGTGCAGAGTGTGGCGCTGGATGACCAGCCCGTGGCAGCTGCCCCTCCACCACCCGGGGGAGCAAGGAAGACTGCTGTGATTGCAGGGGCTGTGGGCGGAAGTGCTTTCATCGTGCTTGCAGGTAGGTGCAACAACTGTGCTGTTGTGCGAGCATTGCTGACGTGCTGCGCTGTAATGGCGTGTCCCTTGCGCACCAGTCTGCTGTTCAACCTATGCTGTGCGCCAGCCGCCCAAGGGCGAATGCGGCCAGCACAAACTTCATTACCATGTTTGCCATTGCAGGTGTGGGGCTGCTGTTGTGGCGCCGCCGCGTGGCGCGGCGCCGCTGCCAGGCAGCTGCCGCCAAGCAGGCACAGGGGTGGGTGCCACCTGGCCAGGAGGGCCTGCGCCCCGGCCGACTGACCATGCAATTCAGCAGCCAGCAGGAAGAGGTCAGCCAGCCAGCCCAGCCAGAGCAGCAGAGCCCCCTCGCAGCAGCTGCTGCCAAGCAGGCGGCCGCCAGCGATGACAAGGCAGAGGCAGGAGGCATCACACCTGTGCACGTGATTGCTGATGGCGGCGTGGTGGCTGACGGTCTCATTCCGGCCGGTGGCCCCTCGGCAAGCATTGTGGGCAGCCTAGGCCCACAGGCAGAGCTGGCGGCAAGCTGGGCAGTGCCTAGCCTGGACGCAGCTCCCTCAGCACCGCCAGCACCAGGTTACGAGCTCTGCCCGCCGCCGGTTGAGCTGGCGGGTGATGCAGCAGACATTGCTGCCCTTGCCCGGGAGCTGGAGCAGCAGGAAATGCTGCTGCAACAAGAGCTGGCACTGCTGCAGCAGCAGGAGCAGGAGGCTGAGCTCGCCGCACTGGAGGCTCAGCTGATCAGCAGGCTGCAGCAAGAGGTGCAGCAGGAGCAGCAGGAGCAGCAGGAGCAGCAGGAGCAGCCTGCTGGGGAGCAGCAGGCACAGCAGGTGCAGCAGCAAGCGCAGCAGCAGGTGGACGAGGAGCATGGCCAGCAGCCAGACCAGCAGGCACACCCCGCCCAGCAGGCACTGCAGGAGCAGCCGAGCAGTCAGCAGCCAGCTGAGCAGCCGCCTGGCCGCCCAGGAGACGAGCTGCCCCCTGCAGGCACTGTCACCGCCTTGCTCCAGGCACTCCAGCAGACGCTGGGCGGTGCGGCTCCTGCTGTTGCACAGCCACTGCCCCGACGCCCGCACGTTCGCAGCATGGGCAGTGGCGGTCGTGGCCGCGCCCGTGGCAGCGGCGTTGTTGCCCAGGGCGGCAGGCATGCAGTTGCTAGCGGCAGCAGCAGCATCAGATCCAGCAGCACCACGGCGGGCGAGCGTCACCCCAGCCAGACTGCAAACATCCACAGTCGTGCACAGCCTGCAAGCGCTGCCACCAGCTCCACCAGGGCAGCGCCGCAGGCGCACAGCAGCCCAACTGTGCGACGCCCAGCTTCAGCGGCGCAAGGGTCAGCACGCCCCATCGCCTGGCCAGCCCCGCCCCCGCCAAGTGGCACCCGCACAGCCTCGGGCAGCAGTGGGCCTGCTGCTGATGCTGTGGATGCAGGTGAAGGCACATGGCAGAGCAACCCTGTGGCAGGTGGCAGAGCAGCAGGCAGCGACCAAGAGGAGGCTGCGCCACAGCGCCGCCTGCGCCGCATGTCGTCCGCGCTGCGCTCACGCACGCGTGGCAGCTAGGCATGGCTGTATCATTTGCACCAAGCATGTTACACATAGTTGCTACTAATTGATTGCAAGTGGCAGTTTTTTTCGAAACATTCGCGGCTTCGTTTGGAATAGAACGACTTTCAGGCTGAAGTGCAAGCATTAATATTGCAAGGCGGTTTGCAGTCACGCAAGGGCACAGCAAGGCATGGCAGTGAGGCGCTAAATCGACGGCAGAAGCACGCTGCTGACAGGGAACAGCAGGCTGGCACAGGTCTCCACTCCCTCCTGCAGCGTGCTGGCTGCGGAGGCCTGGCTGACGATGAGCAGGGTGGAGCTGTTGGCTGCAGCCTTCTTGATGGACAGCGGCAGGCCAGACAGCGTGTCGTAGTGCATCTGCGCAGAGGGATTAGGGAAGGCCAGGCTGTTTGGCAGTGCAGGCAATGCTGAACGCTACCCATGCTTCCGCTGGCTGTGGGTGCATCAACCCAAGCGCTGCTGCCACTGCTGCTGTTAACCGGTCGACAGCCCCCATCCTCCAGCTCACCAGCATGCTGCTGGAGAAGTCCTGCGGGCCCACAATGATGTGCTGCAGCAGCGTGGTGCGCAGAGCCTCGGCGTCGTACCTCAGCAGTGGGAGCTGCCCCACAGCCTGCATCCAGGCACTGCATTGAGGGAGCCGGGAGCCGGCATGTGTGAAGTGGCCAGTCACGTTTCAAACTGCCTACAGACTCGACTTCCAGGTACCCATGCGTTGCTGCACCATTGTGAGGTGGACGTATGACACAGTACAGCCCACCTGTTGCGGGGTGCAAAAATGATCAGCGGGTCTGTCGAGGTGAGGGCGCCCTCCAGGCCTGCAACAATGGGTGGGGATGTGGGCAGGCATTGAGGTGGGCGGCACATGCGACCTGTGCAGTGGCGCAAGCACAAGCGTGGACCACGGGCGGCAGGCAGCAGGTAGGGTGGGTGCTGGCTTGCCTGCTGTGGTGATGAGGGAGCGGAAGATGGAGAAGGAGGAGTGGGAGTCCAGCAGGTCCAGGGTGGAGCTGCAGTCGCCGCCGGCCAGCAAGCTGCTGTTAGCCAGCTCAGGCTGTGCAGCCAGGGGTGCCTCCTGCGCTTCCTGCGCCGCCACAAAAACTGCGGCCTCTGCATCCTGAGCTGCCCCGGCATCGCTGGCGGGAGATGCTTCAGCAGCAGGGGTGCTGGCCTCAGGGCCTTCAGGGGCGGCCGCGGTGGCGTGGGGTGCCAAGGCGGCCAGCGCAGGCGCAGCAGCCGACTCCTGCGGCAGCGCAAGCGCTGCCACTTCAGGGCGGGAGAGGGAGGCAGCGCCAGCTGCAGCGACACCAGCTGGCGAGCTTTCCAGGGGGAACTGGGCGGAGCTGTTGAAGCTGCCGGTCAGCCCTGCCTCGATGATGACGCGCCTGCGCCAGGCGAAGATGGGATGGACAAAGTGGGTGGTGTGCAGGGGCGTTTAAACCTCGTGCTGCAAGGCAGCCTTGCAGGCGCTCCAGCTCGCCCTGCGCAGCCGAACAGCCCCTGCCCTCCTGCCGCCCTCCGCACCTGGCAATGACCTGGCGGCCGACGCCGTCGGTCACCCTGAGGTCCAGAGGGGGCAGGGGGATGCCGGACAGCTCCCAGGCGGCGCCGTGCTGGTTGTGCATGCGCCGCCACGCGGACGCCACAATGTCCAGCTTGCCGCCCTGCAGTCCGTGGAGGTAAGAGGGGAGGCCGATCCTGGTGGCTGTGTGATGAGCTATTGGAAGGTCACCAAAGGCAGCAGGCCAGCACAAACGTAGGGCGGATGTGGGCACAGCAGTACCCAGCTGCCTGCACATTCAACAATCCGCCAGCCCCAGCTGCCCCGCGCACCGCAAGCGGCGTCTGGCGCGCCTCCACAGACTGGATGCCACTGCCGCCCACGACGTTGCTGAGCATCAAGCGAAGCCAGCCGCCGTCGGAGGCGCGGTAATCGCTCACGGTGACCGTGATGTTGGTTCCAGCTGGGGGGCGGCACTCCACGGGGCGATACATGATGGACATGCCCCCCTCGGCACTGCTGCCTCCCAGGGCGGCAAATGTGGCGGCGTCCAGAGTCAGCGCTGTTGCCGTGCAAGTGCTGCACACGTCCACGACTTGGACGACGGCAGTCTCATTGCTGGCGCTGCTGACCTCGAGGCAGGTGCCGCACCCACTCTGGGGAGAAGCCTGTGATTGGAAGCGAGGACGACAGCAACGTCGGTGCGCGTGCCATCCCAATGCAGTCGTGCCAGGACAATGCAGCTTTGGGGGTTGTGGGTGCACAGGACGGGAATGTCTGATCAAGCGCCTGCCGGGCAGCGCTGGTTGACCGCCTGGTGGAGCGGCGGCCGCGGAGCGGCCGCGGCAGCGTCCAAGGAGCATCCAGCGACCGCCTGTGAGCCTTCCACACGCCCAGAGGCAGGCTGCTCAACCGATCAGCCCGGGGAAGCGCCTCACTTGGACCGCCAAGCTCGAGTTGGTGGACAGCGCGGCCTGGCCCACCCAGCCTGTGGGCGTGCCAGCAGGGTACATGCAGGCCCCAGGGCTGTCGTTGCTGGGGTTGAAGAAGGTGGCGGTGCCCGCCAGCTGCTGCTGGGCCGAGGCGGCACAGGCGGCCGCCAGCAGGAGCAGGAGGAGCCGCATGCTGGTTGGTTGAGAGGAAGGGCGAAGCAGTGCAAACAGCCCACTGGATTTGACCGCCGCCGCCGCCCATGCGCCACCATGCGGCTCCGCGTGTGGCCCTCCCTTTTGAGTGTGCATCTGCCTTTGTTACAATAGTGCCTGACTAGCATGAAATGGTTCTTGCGTCAAGTACCCAGGGCCGCAGCTGCAGGGGCCGCGGCGCTAGGACGTGGGTTGCCACCGTGGTGCCGGTCACTCGTCATCTGCGGTGGCAACGGGTGACGGGCACACTCAAATGTGAAACAAGTACTGTGCCGCCAGCACCAGCATGCACCACGCAGCCTCAGCACCACACCAGCCCAAAACTCTGATGCACCCACAGACGTGCACACACTGTCCACCCACCCAGCCGCACCTGACTCAAACTTGTAGGAGCAGCGCGCGTGCGGGTCGATCTCGCCGCCCTTGTAGCTGCCCCGCTTCTTCTTGGTCTTCTCGTGCCGGAAGTCCTTGCCACGCACCTGCGCACAACAGAATGGATGGGCAGGAAGGCAGGCCAAGCTGAGGCAGAGCTGCAGGCAGACCAGCGCACAAGCGGGTGCAGGGAGCCGAGCAGGCACGCTCTGCTGCCCCCATCCAGCCGCCTGCAAGCGCTCTTCAACAAGGCTGCTTAAGTCTTGAGCACATCCACAGCACGTACATGGCGGCTGCACCTGCTCCTCTGCCACACCTGCACCCAACACACAGCCCAGCACCGCCCAGCCCCCAGCACCCACCTTGCCCAGCACCTCCTGCGCCTTCCAGCCCCAGCCGTTGCGCCCAAAGGTGCCCTCATAGCTGTTGTCCCACGACCCCCGCTTGTCCAGCCACTCGTCCGCCTTGACCCGCTGGAAGGCACGCGCCGCGGTGCCCTCCTTGCCGCTGCTGCCGTAGCCGCCGTCGCTGCGCCCGCCCTTGCCGCCCGCCTCCTGCTCCTCGCCGTCCGCCTGAGGCTCCGCCGCCTGCTGCACTGCCTCGTCGGCAGCTGCCGCTGCCGCCTGCTGCTCCGCAATCGCGTCCGTCTTCCGCTTCTTGGCTTGGGGTGCAGCTGCAGCGGGCTCCTCGTCTGCTGCAGCCTCTGCTGCCGCTGCCTTGCCCTTCTTCTTCTCCTTCTTCTCCTTCTTCTTCTCCTTCTTGCTGCTCTTGGCCTCGCCGTTGATCGCCTCTGCTGCTGGCGCTTCTGCGGGGGCCGCAGCTGCGGCGGCAGGCGCCTCGGCGGCAGCTGCCTCCTCCGCCTCCCGCTTCCGCTTCTTCTTTTCCTTCTTCTCCTTCTTGGCGGGCTTGTCAGCCTGCGGCACCAGGGGAAACGCAGCAGCAGCCAGCCGTTCTCAGAGGACACGAAACCGCAGCTGCTGGGGTGCCAGGCAGGGGCAAGACCCTGTTCAGCTGCAGCCTAGCCCAAGGAACATGTGCATAGACTGCATGGAAGACGTGCTGCCAAGCCTCCCTCTAACCTGCATGCGGCTCTCCATGCGGGACTGAACACTCCCCAATGCCCTCCCATGCCGCCTGCTGCCCTCACCTCGGCCTCCACAACAGGTGCCGCAGCCTCCTCCTCCTTCTTCCCCTTCTTCTTTTTCTCCTTCTTCTCCTTCTTGCGGGCTGCCTTGCTGTCCTCGTCGGTGGCGGGGGTGGGCGCCGCGGCGGGCTCCGCCTCTGCTGCGGCCGCCTCCTTCTTCGCCTTCTTCTTGTCCTTCTTCTTGGACTGCGCAGGGTGAAGGAGAAGCACGGATGGGCTGGGGCTTGCGAGCGGCGGCAGGCAGCGGCGGTGCAAGCAGTGGCGGCGGCGGCGGCGGCGGCGGCAAGCAGATGCTGGGCTGCATGCCGATGCATATGCGTCCATGACAACCACAGCAAACAGGCACTGCATAAAGGCTGAACGCCGAGCCTCCGCAAGTGGTGGCCAAGGGCTCGCATGACATGCGAGCCGCTGACAGCCCCTGCAGGCTGACGAACATGACACGCAGCGAAGCCCGCAAATGCGGAACGGCCGCACCTTGGGCTCCTCAGCTGCGGCGGGCTCCGCCGCCACGGCCTCTGCCTTCTTGTCCTTCTTGCCCATCACTGCAGTTGGTTTGGTGCTCAGTAGATGTGTTCTGGTGTGCTTGCAGGCGAGATGGCGGCGGCTTTGGGCGGACAAGGAAATGCGCTTTGGCATGGGCCGAGCGAGGCCTCCATTGCTGCTTGCAGTGGGCTTGGCACGCTCTGCATATACCATATACATATAATCAGTAGTGCAAGCGCGCCACAACGCGCTGTTCAGGCGGCGCTGAGCCTGAATTTCGCCCTCTGCGGGGCTGTCAGCCTGGCCGGACATTACCAGCGATCCAGGTAGCATCCAGCACCGCAGCACCGGGCGGCAAGCCCTCCAGCAGCAGGCACCGCCCGCCGCCGCCAGTGCCGCTGCCTGCCGCCATGGGGTCGCACAAGGACAAGCGCGGCTCCAAGCACAAGCACCGCAGCAAGGAGAAGAAGCGAGGGCGCGACAAGGAGCGCAAGCACAAGAAGGACAGGAAGCGGCGGCGGTCCAGCAGCGGCTCCGACTCGTCCGACTCGAGCGGCAGCGACGGCGGTCGCATCGACGTCAACCAACAGCTGGCCATGGGGCGGGCAGCGGCGCGCGCCACCCGAGAGATCCTGGCCTACAACCACGAGCTGCGCAAGGAGCTGCGAGAGGTGGGGTGGGCTGGGAGGCACGGGGTGGGGTGGCGTCAAGGGCCTGCCCGCCTGCCTTCACCTGCCTGATGCCGAGGGCAAGACGCACTGCAGCATGACAGCGCCTGCTTGGGCTGGCAGGAAACTTGGTCAATTGACCAGCCGGCTGTGCCTAGCAGGTGTTCAAGTGCAGCAGACGTGCAGCAGACATCACCCATGTTCATGAACCATGCTCTCCCTCTCAGCCCGCATGCCCACCCCTCTGCCCCTGCTGCTGCCTCGTGCCCGCAGCTGGTGCGCACGCTGGACGGCGGCGGTGCGCTGGATGTGAGCGGCATCCCAGACGCCTTTTTGCGCTCCCGCCTGGCGCTGCTGCTGGACAACCTGGTGCAGCTGCGCCGCAACTCAGCGGTGCGTCGGGCGGGCCGGTCAGGGCCGGCTGGCCTGTTTTCTGTGGCTCAGCGCCAGCCAGCGCTGGGTGCAGCTGCACCAAGCTTGACAGTGCCTTGCAACTTTGTATTCGGTTTGCCGATTGATTCTTGCTACCCCCTGGCCACCTGCTGCCTCGCAGGGCCAGTACTTCAAGCGGCGGGGCGCCGAGGCGACGGTTCTGTCCTTTGTGGCCCCCATCCTTGAAGAGTCGGCGGACCAGCTGGCCCCCTACAAGCAGGCCTCGTTGAAGTTTGCCGAGGAGGTCGCGGCAGCAGAGGCAGCGGCGCAAGCAGCAGAAGCAGCAGCGGGCGCAGCAGCAGCAAACGGCGGGGCAGCGGAGGAGGAGGAGCGGGCGCAGCGAGGCGCCAGTCCCGCGCCTGTGGGGCCGCAGGTGGGGCCCGCCGGCCCTCCACAGCAGCCGCAGCAGCAGGGACAGCAAGAGGGGCTGGTGGAGTCGGAAGGGGATGGCAGTGATGGCGAGGGTGCAGGGGCGGCAGCGGGGCCCATTGGGCCCATCGGGCCGGCAGCCTTCCCACCCGAGCGGGGTGCCAGTGAGCAGCCAGAGGGAGACGAGGAGGAGGAAGACGGGGACGTGGCGGCAGGGGCGCGGCGTGCAGGCCCGGCCATGCCCCCAGCGGAGTGGCTTGCGGCGGCAGCGCAGGTGCTTGTGGGCTGTTGGAGGGTGGGTGGGCTGTGGTGTTGTGTGGTTGCAGCCCCACCAGCGAACGCCTTCCTTGCCAGCATGATGGCTGCACCGTGTGCTTCCACCAAGGCAGCTGTCTTGCCACCCACGTGTGCCACGACCTGACCTTTGCTGCTGGGCATCCTCTGCTCTTGCCTCAAACTTCTCAACTCCCGCCTGCCTCACAGATGGAGTACCCCATCGGTGATGAGGAGGGCGCGGGTGCAGAGGAGGATGAAGAGGAGGACTTTTTGGTGGGGCCACCGCCGCCAGAGGTGGCCGAGGAGCTGGATGCGGGTGAGTGATGTGGCAGCACAGCACAGCACAGCACAGCAGTGATGCAGCTAGGCATGGGGGCAGCGGGGCATGGCAAGTTGCAGTGCGCTGCCTGCGCCTGCGCCTGTGAAAGCAGGCCCAGCCTTTTCTGCTCCCAGCATTCCTGCCCGCCGCATAGCAGCATGTTTGCTTGCTGACCTGCTGTGGTCTGATGTGACCTGGCCCACTGGATGTCCTACCTCCCTGCAGCCTCCATGGATGAACGCACAGCTGAGGTGGCGCGCGTGATGCGGGTGCTGGCCGCCCATGCTGCTGAGCTGGCCAAAGCCACGGCGGCAGAGGCAGCTGAGCGGCCACCAGATGCGTACGATGTGCTGGGAGTGGAGCATGACGCGCCGGCAGGTGGGTGCACTGCGGCCCTACTGTAGCCTAGCTTGCTGGCGGGCAAGGGGCCCGGCTGCTTGTGGATGGTGTGCTGGCCGGTGGGGCCGATACGGAGCTGCAGAAGCGTGCAACGTGTGTGTGTGCTTGCCGCTTTAGTCTCCCTTTGCCTTGACTTGCTGCCGCACCGGCCCTGGCGCTCCATCCCTCCTTGCTGCAGCCGAGGTGAAGAAGCGGTACTGGCGGCTGTCGCTGCTCATCCACCCCGACAAGTGCGACCACCCCAAGGCACACGATGCATTCCAGGCCGTGACCGGCGCCGCCAAGGAGCTGCAGGCAAGCGAGCGGTGGCGGGGTGTAGCACTGTAGATGCAAGGCGGGCAGTGAGATGCGGCTTGCATGCAAGAGGGCGCCAGGCAGGATGCTGCTGGTTGCAACGTATCCTCTCCTGCCGGCCAGCTGCGTTTGAGTTGCAGCACTCGCCGCCGCCCAGCACAGCTCTGCTGTGCATCACCGCCTCCAAGCTGCCTGCTGCAACCTGTGCTAATGTACTTCTCACCCACTTGTGGCTCCTTGCCTCCCACAGGACGCTGCGCTGCGCAAGAAGGTGGATGAGCGGCGGCAGGATGCGGAGCTGCGGCGCGAGTTTGCGGCGGTGGCTGCCCGTGAGGAGCGGGAGCGGCAGTGGCGCATCGCCAAGGGGCAGGCCACGGCCGCCGACCTGGCCGGGCCAGTTGTGGCGCAGCCAGTGGGGGTGCAGCGCGAGACGTGGATGACGGAGCTGCCGCCGGAGCGGAGCGAGCCAACCGCGGCGGCCATGCCCACGGTGAGTGGGGTGGGTGAAGTGAAGGGAAGGGGTCCCAAACGGGTTGGGCTGCCTGAGTGGCGCACGGTGCTGCGCCGACATCACTTGCTGCGGCCTGCTCCCACTGCTGCTGCATGCTGGCATGGCCTGGTCGTGCCCCTCTTGCCCTCCCAGCAACAGCCTGCTGCCCTCCGCTGCCCTCCGCTGCCCTGCAGGGCCCGTTCCAGGGCTTCTCAGCGAAGGGCGTACAGAGCCGGGGCGACACCAGCGGCTGGACAATGACGCCGCAGCAGCGTGCGGCGCAGCTGGAGGGCGGCAGCGCTGCAGGTGCCGCCGGCACGCCGCTGCTGCTGACGTCGGCAGCAGGCGCCGACGGCGGGGTGGCGGCCGCCAACCCCCGGGCAGCGGCGCGCATGGCGGCGGCAGTGGACGCCTACAATGCGTCTGGGCGGGCCAAGTCGCTGATGGAGCTGCACCAGGAGCGGCTGGCGGCTGGCGGCGACAAGAAGAAGCGCAAGAAGGAGAAGGGCGAGAAGGGCGGCAAGGACAAGGGGGAGAAAGGCGGCGGCAAGGGGGACCTGGGCTATGATCCTGCCCAGCACCCCTGGCGGCCCTTTGACCGTGAGAAGGACCTGGGCCCCGGACTCAACGCCAAGGCCAAGGCTGAGGACCTGCTCAAGGGCCAGCGCGCGCTGGGCTCCAAGTTTTCGGGCGGGCAGGGCGGCGGGCGCACATTCCTGTGACGCCGCCACCGCTTGCGTGCCCTCTGCACTCCGTTGCCTGCAAGAGGTCACTTGCTCCTGTAAGGCTTGACCAGAACTGACTCAACTGGAGGAACGTGTGGCCCAGGTAGCTGCCCACTGTAACTCCCACCCATAGCCTGACGGGCGGAAGCCGGCGGTGCAGGTGCCCGCACGCATGCCTGCTGCGCCACATGGGCGGCGCCGCAAGTAACTGGCACGGCCTCTGCTCTCATCCCGGCCTTCGCACCGCGCTTCACTGATTGCCTGGACTTGAATCCGGGCCCTGTTGCAAATAAGGAAGCCCCTGCGCTGGCGAGAGTTACGCCGCCGCCAAGGCTGCGGCCCTGGACCTCGGCGCGCTGTGATCTGATCTACATCGCTATAATCGGAGGTTTTAAGCGGTGAGAGGCCGGAGGGCGACCTCCTTTGCACATACCCCGGCCACCTTGCTCGCGGTCACTGCTCGCAAGCCCAATCTGCCAGTTGTACAACGCATGGCAAAGTTTTCCAGCCGCAAGGCAGCCGCGCTCCGTGTTGGTCGCGCCTCCTCAGCGCCAGTTCCGCCGGTGCCGCCGCCGCGTGAGTTACGCCCGTCTCCCTATCCCCATCTCTCCAACACTGCGACCGTATGATCGTGCAGGAGCCGAGGTGTCTGTGTGTCAACCATGGCTGGAACGCGCGCCCTTCGTGCAGCGGCGCTGGTGGTTGCCCTGCTGGCTGTCACTGTTGCGCCCCGGCCTGCTGCCGCCCTGACCGCAAGCGAGCTGGCTCTGTACAAGCAGCTGGCCGGCGGGCTTGCCAGCCTCAGCACTTCGGTGGTGAGCAACAAGGCACCACCTGCCACGCCAGCGACCAACGTGACCGCCGGTCCTACCGTGGCGGCGGCCGCTGCCGCCAAGGCAACCCCTGTGGCAGCTGCTGCAACGCCGGCTGGTGCCTCAACCGCTGCGGTGTCCAAGGCGCTTGGCACTATTTTGGCAGCCGCAGCACTGGATGCCCAAGCCGCAGGCACGCTTGGAAACCCCCGAGTGTTCAGGTAGGTGTATTCGTCCAAGCTGCTTTGCTGGCTGGGTGCCAACCGGCTGCGTGCATGCCCCTCCAGCTCCCGCATGGGGTTGCTTACCATAGCCAGGCTGGCCTCCCAACCTGCTCCGTCAACCGAAGCTGACCACCACTTTCATACCTCCCCCTGCAGGTACCTGGACGGCTCCAAGCGCACCGCGCTCTTCCGCCTGCCCAACGGCAACCGGCCGATCAAGGGCACCTGCATCTTTGTCCACGGCTGCAAGCACGACCCCGAGAGCTGGTTCTACAAGAGCGCAAATTGCCCCAAGTGCACGGGTGCGCCAGCCAGGGGGAGGCAGCTGGGCGGAACGCGAGCTCTAGTGGCGCTCTCACCATCCATCAGCTGTGCTCTGGCAGACATCAGTGCAGGTGGCTGTTCCCCTCCCGTCACACGCACGGCCCTCCTGCACCCCTCCCCCCTTTGCAGGCCTGCCCGAGGAGGTGTCTCACACCAAGCAGTGCCTCGCACGCGGCTATGCTGTGCTGGCGCTGAGGAGCCTGGATCGCGAGTACCGCTCCCGCTGCTTCTCGTCATCGGGCACCACTCTGAGTGAGCAGGCAGGGGGTGGTGCGGTGGGTGGGGGCACCTGCCTACGGAAGCCAGGGCGACAGGCAGCTATGCACTGGCTATCACGGGTCCCTTCTGTCGGCCCCACCAAGTGCTTGGCCATCCACCTGGCTGTGTGCTCCCACCTTGGGCCCCTGCAGATGACCACCCCTCCTCCAGGCAGGTGGTGCAGGCCTTCACTGCCCAATACGGGCTGGCCAACAAGCCCAAGTACATCTTCGGCATCAGCGCAGGTGAGGGGTAAACAGCGGAGTGGGCAGCACTGCTGTGCAGTCTTGCAGCAAGCTTGAAAGTCACCCTACTATCTCCCAACTGCCTCACCGCTGCAGGTGCAAGCTTCGCCATAAAGTTCCCTGGCACGATGTGGGTCGACGGCGTCATCAGCGGTGGGTGGGGAGCGGATTGCTGAGGGCGTATCCACTGAATGCCCGCTACTGCAATGGGAGCCTGGTGCAAATGCAATCAACCATGAGCAAAGGGGCAGCACATCACTTGAACTGCTGTGTCGCTCTGCTCAATTGCAGAGGTGAACATGCCGTGGGCCAAGGCCTGGGGCGCCGTGGACTCCAAGGGCAGGTTCAAGTATCCGTTCCCTCCCACCGTGTTCTACGAAATGGCGGTGAGGCCAGTGCAGCGGGGTGCACATCAATGCTCCCTGAAGGCCACGGGCACGTAGCCATCAATTACCTCGCTCAACTGCCTTCTCCTTGCATGCGCCCTCCCTGCCCTGCCACAGAACGACGCCACAACATCTCAGCAAATAAGGCAGGCTCTGACCATCTTTAGGAACAACAATGTCAGGGCTGATGTCGTCAAGGTAAGGGCGGCACTGCGGCACTCCTGAACGACCGTATGCCTCGCTGTGCAAGTTTGGGTCCGTCGCTTGTTGGCTGAGCCGCATTCACCTTCTCGGCTACGTTCCCCTGCCCCACGTGCTGCGTCCTGCTGCCCTGGCCTGTCCCAGGTGCCCATGCGCGCCGTCACCCCCGACTTCCTCAGCCAGCGCTCCATCTACCTCAGCAAGCAGCAGTCCAGGCAAATCCAGGCGGCGCTGCGCAAAATTGGGCTGCTGGACGCAAATGGCTGGATCAAGTACGACCCCCGCAAGGTGTGACAGCTGGCTACTATTCCATCCGGTGCAGTTAACAATGGATTGGAAAGCAGTTGAAGGGCGTTGACAGCAAGCCCTGCGACCTCATCCCTGCCTGTCTGCAGAACACCGAATGGACCCAAAAGCTGGCCAAGGCCCTGTCGTGGCTGAGGCGCGACTCGCCCTACTACAACCTGATTTCGGACGAGTCTCAAGTCTGGCAGGGTGCGTCTAAATTTGATCGGGGAGCTCTGGTCCACAGAGAATTCTTGATGGAGACAGCTGCTGCACCTGCTGCCCCGCACCCGTGCCCAACCACCTCCTGTTAATCAGCAGCCCTGGTAACCATGCCGCTGCCACCTCCCTTTGCAGAGCTGAACATGGCCTACTCGCAGCACGAAATCGTGTCCGACTACGTGCGCCCCACCCTCATGTGAGCTGCCGAGGCAGTCTGTGCATGCATGCTGTGGAATGACGCCGCTGGCAAAGACCTTAACATGGCATGTTCACCCAGTCCCCATTCCAACCACCCCACCTTGCCTCCCGCAGGTGGCTGGAGCAGAGGGGTAATGCCAACCTGAATGCCCTGGTGCAGCAGTACAGCCTGAACGGCACCATCAGCTGCCTGAACGAGAGCACCGAGGGCTGCGCACGGCGGCGGGCGCGTGCCCTGCTGCGGTGAAAGGCCCTGCCCTCTTTAGAATTGCCACCGGTGCCTTGTGGCACACTATTTGTACCCGGCTTCCTGTACTAGACAAGGCTGTTTGCTCCCTTTCATTTTCAATGTGCTGCCGGCGTTGTGCCTGCATCCAACCCTCCTGCCTTCCCCTGCTTCGAGCCTCTGCATCGGCTTTGCGATCACAGTATCACGTTCATTTCAATCAAATGTTAGTTAGCAAGTCCAGAAGAGCAAGTCAGAAGAGTATCAGCCTGTGAACAGCTTCATCGGTGCTGCGCTCCAATGGCATGCACCTGCAGCACAGGCCGCGCCCCGCCGCCCGTCCTGGCACGCCGCAGGTAGGCCAGCGCGGCGCCCGCGCCCGCCGCTGCCGCAAGCGCCAGCTGCATCAGCTGCAAGCCAGGCCTCCCTTGCATAGCCGCCAGCTGTCCTGCGGCCGGCTCCAGCGGCACCATGCCGTGCATGGTTTGCACGGGCGGGAAGAGCATGCGCGCCTTGCGGGCGTTCTCCTCGTTGAACCCGCACTGCTTCCACAGCGCCTGCTGCTCGTCGCGCGGCGCCTTGAAGGGCGTGAGCTCGCCGAAGCGCGCGTAAATCGAGCCAGGCTTGATGAGGCCCAGCCGGATGCGGGTGGACACGTTGATCTTCTCGGTCCGGTTGCCTGCACCACGGAGCAGGCGGGGGGCTGTGATGTGGTGACGGAGGAAGGAAGCAGCAGGCACAGTAACTCCGCAGCAGTGGTGCAGCTGCCTCCTGCCACCCTCAATGCTGAGCAAGCCTAGCATCCCACAGACAAAGGGAAGCCGTAAGTGCCCACCTGGCGGGTCGCGGGCGGGGTGGATCATGCACACGCTGTCTATCGCAGCCAGCCGGCCATGGGGGAAGCCAGCCACAGCTGTGAAGCAGAACGGCAGGCCCCAGCCTGCAGCGGTGGCAGGTGTAGGGACGGGGAGTGAGGCCAAAAAATAGCGAGTAAGTGCAGCAGCTGCATGTGCAGCCCTTGGTCTACAGGTGTGGCACAATCCCTCTGCAGTGCCATGCCCACACAAACATCATGCTTGCGAGGTGCTCACCCGAGTACGTGTTCTTCAGCAGCGGGCGCACAGCGGTGTCCAGGAAGGCCATTTGGAGGACGGGCGCCGTCACCTCCACCACATTCACCGTGTGCAGCTCCATGCCCGGTATCTGCCAGTGCACCCTGCAGGCAGCATGTGTGCATCCATAGTCGCATTTATGCAGGTGAGGCAGGGAGGCAGAAAAGCGCCAAGAAAAGCGGTGGACCACGTCCTAGCAGGTGGTGGGCCTGGCACTGTGGCCATTTGTGTGTTGCAGGCTGGCCACCGTCCCAGCCAAAGACAATCCCGTAGCATGGCCCTGTGCGCCCCACGCTGTGCTGCCCGCCCACCAGTATGGGTTGTCGCTGTCGTCGCCGCGGCAGTTGGAGGGCTGGGCTACCAGGAGGTCGTGCCGCTTCATTGTCTGCAGGGGCGCAGGGTGGACGTGTGAGGGTCAGGAGAGGTAATGACAGCAGCCTGGGCGGTGCAATATTGTTGCTGGCTTGACCGGCTGTTCGGACTGCTCACCTCAAACACGGTGTTGATGACGCAGGCGTCCATGATCAGGTCGTCATCTGCCACCATCACATACTCATACTGCTCCCTGCACAGGCAGGGATCGGGCAGCAGACATCATGGCCTTCCGCCTGGCATCAGCAGGAGCAGCCTCTCCGTGGCATGCCTCTTTACAGTGTTTGTGGGCCTGCACTCCAGACTGCTGGCTGGCCCAGGGGGCCACTCTTAATCCTGCTGGACCGGCGCACCTCCACTCGCGCCAGAGGCCGCCCCACTTGTCCTTGTCCTTGGCGATCATCAGCTTCCACACCATCTGCCACTTCATCGAGTCCGGCATCCGCATCGCCAGGGTGCACTGCGCCAGGGAGCGGACGGCTTGCAACTCAGGTCTGTTGCCTGCCCGCGGCAGCAGCTGCCAGGCGGCAGGTGCACTGGATGCAGATGGCAACAGCAGCGGCATAGACCAATGTTGTGCAGTCCACATTTCAGGGCGGCATGCAAAGGGCAGCAATGGCCGAGCGGTTGCATGCATTTGTTGGCACAGGGCGCTCCCAACCGCCGCCCAACCACCGGCGCACCTGCGGACAGTCCCAGTCCTCATCCTGGCCGTAGTACACTGCAACCAGGTCCCAGTTGGCATGCTTGCCAAACCCCCACCTGCAGGCGGGGCAGCGGGTTGGCAGCAGGTGTGCAACAAGGGTAGCGTGGCGGCAAGCCCAGCTTGCGCCGCTGCGGTGCCCCCTCGCTTCCCATTTGCTTGCCCCGCTGCCCCCCGGGAGCTCACATGTCTGGCGTCCACCCATCGCCTACTGCTGCAAAAACTAGGTTCTTGCGATTAGCGGTGGCCTGGGCTGGCAATGTGCAGGGCACGGCGTGGTGGCGATCTGGGCTGAGAGCCACAAGCGGCGTGGCGGCGGCAGTGGCGGCGCCGCCGGCCTGCTGCACCACATAGCACACCAGCGCGCCCAGCGCGAACCAGACCGCCGAGAACACCAGGCCCTGCAGTAGGAAAGCGGGCAGGGTGCTCTCAGCGCCTCTCAAGCGCTTGAACTGCAGGGCGCCCACTGGCCCCTCCCTTTGGCTTGCCTGACGAATCAGGACGCCACCCATTTCGGCCTCCGCCATGCAATGCCGGCCGCAGGGCTCGCTGCGAGCGGGCAGGCTTCAGAAGCTTGCGCAGGAGCGGCCTGGAGCCCCCGCGGCTACGCCAAAGGACGCCGATCAGGCAAGGAAGTACCAAGAACAAGCCAAGGCGAAGACAAGCAAGGTGGTTGCCGCCAGTCGCTGCCGCCGCTCATGCCGCCTTGCAATGCCGTTGGTGGCCGCTGGCTAATTTACAGTTTTGCACTGATACGGGTGCATTTATGGGGCGCTGAAACTCATCAGTGCCTCAGACAGATTCCATTGCACGGACATGAATGGCACAATTTGCTAGGGTCGCCCACCCCACGCCGAGGCTTTACCGCCAGTACTGCGCCCACTGGTGCGCCTTCTCCATCACTTGCGGCATGAGCGCGGTGGCGCTGTCGCTCAGCACCTGCATAAGATTGAGGTAAGAGTAGGGCGTCACTGCCCGACTAGCCACCTGTCAAGTCCTGCTCTATGATACAGGGCTGCATTTATAACCCGCACTGCTCTTCACCCCAACCGCCCACACACCTGCGTCATCCACAGCGCAGCCTCCTCATCCCGCAGCTCCGGCCGCAGCTTCTCCTGCCAGGGCGAGCGTCGTAAGACGGTTGGCGGCACCATGCTTGCTCGCATCTGATCCTGCCATTTCCCGGCTGCATGCGCCCCTGCACAGCAACAACTGCAGGCGCTGCGGCACATCCACCCCCGTGGGGTGTCACAGCAGCACCCACATGCCAGCACAGCAGCAGCCACCTGCAGCTTGAGCATGGCCTTTTCAGGGTCGGACTGGATGTCGGGGATGGAGGCGCCCGCCATGAGGTGCAGCAGGTTGAGCAGCAGGTTGGCTGACTTGCGCAGGATGTTGTACGCCTCGCAACAGTAGGTCTGCGGGCAGGCAGGTTTGCAGGGGTGAGCTAAGGGTTCGGGGAAATGAGCAAGCCGCCATTGCCTGCAGCGATGGCGGCAATGAGCGCCACACGTGAGAGGTGCCATGCCATGCTACGCACCCACGCTGCCCCCGCCAGCCGCCCCCATGGGTCCGCACCTTGAACTGGCGGTAGTGCTCGCTGTCCTGGCCGCCCATGGCGTCCACCATCTCCTTGCACAGCTTCATGGGCGGCGGGAAGGGCTTGGGGTCGCGGCCTGCAGGCAGGCAGGCAGCGGTTGGGCGCCGTGGTAGGGCGGGGGCAGCTTGCAAGGATGGACCACCACCCAGCCATGGCGTGCCGAACCAAAGCTTGTGATCAGCCCCACCCACCCAGGATGTATCCAAAGTCGATGTGGAACAGGCGGCCGTCGGTGGTGAGCATGAGGTTGTCCAGGTGGCGGTCGCCCACGCCCAGCAGCCACGTCATCACGCAGTACCTGGCCACAGACAAGAGTGGATACTGCTGATTGCAATTTCCCACAGCATTGTTCGGCAGAGAAGCTGAGGGATAGCTGGGCGCCAGCACTTCTGAAAGGGCACAGTGCAGGCACCAGCCTAACAGCAGACCTCCAAAAGCTCACCCAGCACAGCTCTTCACGAACGTGGATAGCACCTCGCTGTTGAGCCCAAAGGGACCTGCACACAGGAAGTGGCGGTGTGCACCTGCAGTCAATCCAGGCTCTGCTGTGCCTACAGGTGAGGTACCACAATTTCTCACAGCCTCCCTCAATTGCCTGGCTGAAACAACCGCTTGGCTGCGCACCCGAGGGGTCTGGGTGGTGCATGGCCAGGAACCGGTGGATGGAGCGGTTGTCAGCCAGCACGCGCGCCAGCGGCTGCGTGGGTGCAGCGGGAGGGGGTAGTGGCGTGTCTAGGCAACAGGAGAGCAGTGAAAGCCCATGGATGCCCCAGACAGAGCAACAGAACGGGGTTCAGGTCACACAGTGGACCTTGCGAGCACCAGCACTGCCCTGCCACGCACTCAAACTGCGCATACCTGTGAGGGCACAAACTCGATGAGCCCGTCGGAGCAGGAGGTGGCCAGGACCTGGGGGCATTGCAGGGGCAGCAGCGGGGAGTTGGACCCACAGGCAGCAGCTTTGATGCTGTGCAATCTGTCGAGGTAAGTGCTGCAAGTGTCACCCGCAGATGGGCCGAAAAGCAGGCCGTCTGCCCCTCACCTGGTAAGGAGTGATTTTCAAGTCCAGGTGCTCGCGCTTCAGCAGCCTGCGCATGGCACACAAGCAACACAGCTGGCTCAGCTGGTGCCTGCAGCCCGCGCTTTCACACCGAGCTGCAACCCCGCAGGCCAGCTGCTCCCAGGCTGTTCAGCCGGCAGCCTTGCTCTCACCGGTCCATGAGCGAAATCATCTGCACCACTAGCTGGTCCTGCCGCAGGTCGTCTCCCCGCTTGTAAATGACGGTCACTAGTGCCAGAGGAGGGTCCTGTGGGGTGATATGTGGGCGCATGGCGGCGGTGAAGCAATGTAACCTCAGTGATGCACAAGAAGTGAGTCAAGGTAACTTTGCGCGCTTTGAACACCTCTCCAGATCTGCCCATGCTCCATGCTTACCATGCTCACCTGCGCTGCTGCTAGCGAGTCATGCCGCCCGCTGCTGGTGGGCGACAGCTGCGCTGGCGAGCCTACCAGTCCTGCCCCCTCGTCGGCAGATGTGAGGTGTGGTGAAGCTACTGCCGAGGGTGGTGCTGTGCCCCCTCCGCTGCTGCCCCCATGCTGCGATGACTGCCGCCGGCCGCTGCTGCCATGCCCTGGGCTGCTGCCATCGCCGCCTAGGCTGTGCTGCGAGGCTAGTGTGAGGGATGCCAGCCGCCCCTCGTGCGACTGCTGCAGCGAGCTGCCGCTGCCAGCCTCACCGCCGGGTGACGCCAGCACAGCGCTGCCGCCGGGCAGGCGGGCGCGGAAGGTCAGGCGCAGCGGCGTCATGGCTGACTTGAACACGCCGCATTCCGAAGGCACCAGCCCCAGCAGCTGCACCGAAGGGTCCAGGGGGCAGGGGCAGGCAAAACCAGCCAGGTCTGCGTGCACTCCGCCGGGGGACAGCAGGCCGCGCAGCGCCTCCGCCTTCTTCGACGCCGCGCCGCGCATGCTCTGCAGCAAGCAGCCAGGTGGGGGTAGGGTGTGCACGAGGGAAAGCCTGTGGACAGGGACATGCCGACTGCTCATTGCCTGCTGTCCAACATCCCGCATGTGCATGTTTGGGAGGCAGTGCAGCATAAGCCAGGTCCAAGCCTGCTCACCGACACAGTCTCTGAGATGTGCTTGAGCCGTGCCATGAGTTGCACCTGCGCACGCCGCCCAGCAGGTATCTGGTTGTCGAAAGCCACGCCAGGGCAGGCAGGGTGCATTCACAGGCAGGGTGAGCTGTGATATGGTCAACCATGCCTGTGGGCAGGCAACTCATGCCACCCGTACCTGCTGGTGTATGCAGTCCTCAGTGGGGCTCGCCTGCTGCCCACCCGTGGCACCAATGATGGCCGACTGCACAACGGGAAGCCGGCAAACAAGAGCTTCGAGCTCGGCAGGTAATCATGCCAGTCAGTCAAACTCCATTGCCACGACAACCAGCACGCAGTGCAAACCACTGCTGGACCACACCTGCACCACTGCTGCCCGGGGCCCAAAGCTGTCGTCTCCCAGCTCGGTTAGGAGGTACCTGCATATGCCATGGAGTACATTCAGCATAAACGGGTTTGGTAATGCACAGCCGTGAGGCGTGCCTGAAATGCATGCAATTGGTGCCTGGTGCAGCTGGTCAAACCTACAAACAGGTCAAACCTACAAACACGCGCCCTCCATCGTTGCCCCGCCCTCCCCTGCCCCGCCCTCCCCAGGCCGCACCAGAACAGGAAGGATGCGGCGGTGAGGGAGCGGCGGGCGCGGGCCACCAGGAAGGCGGCCAGGCGCGAGTCATCGGCCGCCTCATACCGCAGCGCCTGAGGGGCAGGAGCAGGCAGGAAACAAATGATGGCCCAGTGCTTGTCTTGAACTCTGGGGTGCAGAGCTGTTGAAGTAACAGCACGTGGGACATGACCAACCTGTGCACCGGACACTACATCACTTCAAATGGCAAGCAAGGCCTGCTGCACCGAGCACAGCCGCCGCAAAGCAGCCGCATATGCGCACCTGCACCAGCTGCAGCAGGTAGTACAGCAGCTCCTCGTCGTCCGTCTTCTGCAGCACCTCCACCGCGTGCCCGCGCACCTGCAGGCAGGGTGGATGGTGGGAAACATTGCACAGTTCAATGCCAGATGGTGAGGGCAACCAGTGCGGTATCCTGCTGTCACAGCGTCGCAGGTGGGTCGGCCAAAGGTGATGCAACAAACTGGCACAGCACAAAAGTGGACGCCTGCCCTGTCCTCTTACCTCTTCGTTCACAAAGTCGGGGGACAGCAGCTCCAGCGCGTCCGCCACACCGATGGGCGCCCACTGCTGCATTAGCTCCGCTGCCTGCCGCGCCTCGCTGGCGTCACTCCAGTCCACGCACTGCACGTGGCAGGGGGAGCGTGGTTGGGTAATCTATTGCTTTGTCCTGTGTGCTTGCAGCAATGCCAAGACATGCCGCATCGCATGCTCCCATTGGTATGGCCAGCGACTCCTGAGGGAGTGGTGGCACCTGGGTGATACATGCAGGCACAACAGCCAACCAAGCCAATCGCACCTTCAGGAACTTGGTCAGGGCGCGAGGGAAGACGGTGAGCGCAAAGCGGAAGCGCCACAGCAGTGCCTTGTCGTCCGCACTCAGGGGCCTACGCAGGTGGGCAGGGAGGGGCTGTGTATACCTGTTCTGTACCTTGGAATTGCTGCCATTGAAGCAGAGCAGCACGCATTGTAAGGCGTGCAAAGCAGCGGCCACGTTGCAGCAGCAGGCCGGCCCAGCGCTGGGGCCCTACAGCAGCACTGCGCTGCGCCCACAGGCCTACGCAGAGGCTTGCGCCAGAGGCCTGCGCCAGGTGCGCAACGCATTCGAACCCCTCAACAGCCCACCAGTCAACCAGCCAGCAGCACCTGTTGGGCGGGTAGTCCAGCACCGCCTCGATGCGCCGCCGCTCCTCGGTGTCGGGCTTCAGCTTCTTGTCCACCAGCCCGCGTGTCAGGCTGCGCGCCAGCTTGGCGGCCTTGGATTCCGCTGGGTTCTCCCGTCCCACCTCCGCATCGTGCAGCAGGATGAGGGTAGAGGAGCCGCCGGTGCCGCCAGCGCCACCCGCCGCGCCGGATGTGCCGGGCAGCGGCGTGCTGATGGCATCGGCGGTGGCAGTGCCGGCACCGGCCAGGCCGCCGGCGGGCGCGCCGCCATGCTGCCCCACCGCCGCCTGCTGGTAGATGACGGTCCGCGGGAAGCTAGGCAGCTCCACAAGCAGCTGGATGCCGCCGGGAGCCACAGCCGGGCTGGTGCCGCCGCTAGGCAGAGGGCCAGCGCCCTCGCCCGCCGCCGCCAGCTCGGCGTCGTCCTGCCGCTGCGCCGCTTCTCGCGCCCGCAGCTCGGCGATGCTGCGCTGTGCCAGTCGGTCCAGCCAGTCCACATGCTCCACCTCGCCCCGCTCGTACCGCTTGACCACCTGCTCCACGCGCCTGCCAGGTGGGAGGGTGAGGTTGGGGGGTGGTGAAGTGTCGAAACAGAAGGGGCCGAAACGCCCGACAGACAGCTGCTGTCGCGTGGCAATACAGTCACAGCAGTACTGCAGCAGCCTGTGCACGCTGGGAAGGGCCCCCGCAATGGATGGAGCACCCCCTTACGCTGCACTGCTAGGTGCGCTGACCAGTTCCCGACTTTACTCACCCTAGCTCGCCGCGCTGCGCCACCGGCACCTTGGCGGGCGTGGCAGACGGCCAGCCGCCGTCCGCGGCACGGCCCAGCCAGACCTGCAGCTCCTGCGGCCCCGTCTTGAGCCGCCCCTTCTTGCTGAACAGGCGCAGCGTGGTGCCGCCCAGCGGCCGCCGCGCCTCGCCGTCCCGCGCCTCCCACACCGTCAGCGCCAGCTGTGCGTCGTGCCCCAGGTCGCGGTACTTGATGGGGAAGGCCAGCCAGGTGTCCCAGCCCGCGCCGGCGGTGCCTGCCTCTGCCCACGCTGTGCGAGCCGGGATGCCCAGCGGCTCGCCGTAGCTGCACAGCCGGCCCTCCACGCACAGCGCCGAGGGCGGCACGCCGCCGTCTGCGCCGGCCTCATCCGTCTCGCGGTAGGCCGGTAGGCAGCCCAGCAGGCGGTCGACGCGCAGCTGGACCTGGCAGGAGGCAGGATTGGCAGCGAAGGGTTGTGAGAGGCGGCCAAACCGGCGGCAGGCAGCGGCAGCGGCGGCGGCCGCCGCGCTCTCTTGCCTGGAAGCCCAGGTCGGCCGAGACGTAAAAGTGCAGCTCCGGCGCCTGCATCTGGCTGCCTGCAAGCGGCATGGCGGCCGCAGGCTACACAAGCCCTTTGCGCTCCGAGCGGCCTGAGGCCTGCCGCCCCGCTCCACGTCGGGCTGAGCAGTGAGGAGTCAGAGGTGCGAGAGGATCGCCGCGCACAGCGCGGAAGTCTGCCGACAGGGCCCAAAGCCCTGCATCAGGGTGCCGCCGCCCCGTCACCCCCGGCAGCTCCTCAGCGCCTTGTTGCAGTTTACCGCTCGAGCTTCCGCCTGCCTGTCTGCAATCCAGCCCATCCAGAGCGCCGAGGCGCCGCCCCAAGGCCCAGCCCGCCAATTTGGCGCCGACACCCGCCCGTTCGAACCACTGGCGGCCATGAGCGCCTCGCCCAGGGCGCGGGCCGGCTCGGCGGGGTCCAGGTGCGCCACGACAGAGCGGGAGCCGCCCCGCCGCCGTCATCGCCGTCGCAACCGCCCGTGGCGCCGCTCCGCCTCGTCCACCACCTCCCGCCCCTCCCAACCCCCCAGCAGGCGCCCGCAGATTGTGGCACGCAACAGCTATGTTGATGAGACGCTGTTCGGGTGCAGCGCACGCTCGCCCAAGGCCTGCGGCTCGCCCAGCTCGGCCAGCGGCGCTAGCCCCTGCCGCGGCAGCCCGGCCGCGGCCAAGGCGGTCTCCCCACTGGCCGCCGGCAAGGGAGGCGCCGTGGTGCTGAGCAAGTCCCACCTGGACCGCATGATGCAGGTGTGAATAGCTGGAAGTGAACAACTGAATGTGCTGCTCTTCTGCCCTGCTCCGCTTGCCTACGTTTCAGCCAGGCCCAGGGCCTGCCGTTCCAAGTTCGAAATCCTGACCCCCGACCCCCACCCCAGCCGCTGCACCCCTGCCAACCCTTGCCGCCCACAGAAGTCGCCGGTGCTGACGCCGGAGGAGCAGGAGGCGGCGCGACGTGAGGCGCAGGAGCAGCTGGAGCGGGAGCTGGCAGAGGCCAAGGCGGCACGGGCGGCGCGTGATGCCGCGGCTGCCGAGGCTGAGGCATGCCGCACGCAGCCCAAGACGGAGATGGAGCTGCTGCGCGAGCGGGAGCGGCACGAGGTCATCAGCAAGGCGCAGCTGGCGCTGCTGGTGCGCAGAGCAAGGTTGGAGTGGCAGGGAGCACTCCGCTGCTGCGCGGGCATGCTCATGCCACAGCGGCATGCATGTTAAGTGACATGTACCTGGTACTGCCCCCCAACCACCCGTTGCAGGAGGAGAAGGAGGAGATCCGGCGCATGAACCAGATGATCCTGCACAGCAAGTGCATGGCGGCGCGCGACCTGCAGGTGGCCGAGAAGGCGGCAACCCACGTGCAGGCCGCCGAGGAGGAGCGGCGGGTGGTGGAGGAGATGGAGGCGCGCCGCAAGGCGGCGCTGGCTGAGCTGGAGGTGGGTATGCCAGCAGTTCTTGGTGGCGAGCAGATGCGGGGGTGGTAGGGTGTGTGCCTGCACCTGCAGTCTACACCAAGCTCGGCTGGCAATCGGCATTTGGGGCAAAGCCTCTGCACAACTTTGCACTGGCTGCACCGCCCTCCCCATGGCTGCAGGAGCGCGAGCGGCAGCGCGCACTGGAGCAGAAGAAGGGCGCCCTGACCATCCTGGACCAGCTGGCGGAGCGGGAGCGGGGGCGGGCCGCCAGCGACGAGGCGCGCCGGCAGGAGGGCGAGGCCATGAAGCGCCGCATCCAGGCGCTGAAGGAGGAGGAGCAGCGGGTGGGTGGGTGAGTGGGTGGTGGCTAGCCTGGGCCCAGCTGGGGGTGGGAGCACAGCAGGCACGGCAGAGGATGTGGTGGTAGAAGGGGCTTGCCAACAGCCGGCCAAGAGACTAAAGCCGGGGCATGCATGCCATCCATGCAACGTCGGCTGGTTCATTGAAACTTTTGCTGCCCTGTCATGCACAGCCCCAGCACTCAACCTTGCCCCTTCCACCCCACCTGCTGTGCAGCGCGAGGAGGAGCGCAAGGCCGCCGCCGCCGCCCTCATGGACGAGGTGGCGCGCGGTAACGCTGAGCTGGCTGAGCGCAAGCGCCAGCAGCGCGTGGCAGAGGTGGAGGAGAACCGCCGCATCGCTGAGTACATCCGCCAGCGTGACCAGCGCGAGCAGGTGGGTGCTGGGGCTGGTCACAATGGAAGGCAAGCCACAGGCACAAGCACCAGCCAGCTGTGCAAGTCTGGCGTTTGTGAGCAAGTTAGTGGCATGCCGACCGCTGTTGTCGAGGGCTAAGGTTGCACCTCTGCCCACCATGTTGTGCTGGGCAGGAGCTGGCCGAGGAGCGCGAGCGGGCCGCCAAGGCCAAGGAGCTGGAGGTGGCGCGCCTGAGGGCGATGCAGGAGAAGATCATCGACAACCGCGCCGCCATCGTGAGCTCACGGTGGCAGCGCAAGGGAGCAGGGGAGCAGCTGCATGGCACCATGGCAGCACCTGTTGCTGGCTCGCTGCTTGCACAAGTTGCCCCGGGATGCGCCGCTTCCAGCTACCAACACATTGCCCTACCTTCCCTCCCCATACCCACCCCAACCCTTGCCCCTCCATCCCGCAGGATGAGGCGCGCGCCAAGCGGTACCAGGACGAGCACGAGATGGCGGAGCGGCGCAAGATGGCGGAAGAGGTGGCACGCCACGAGGCCATGCAGCGCGAGCTGGAGGCCTCCCGTGTGGAGCAGCTGGCCTGGAAGGCGGCGCAGCGTGCCGAGGCCGAGGCGGCCGAGGCGGCAGAGGTGCAGCGCATCCGGGCGGTGAAGGCCCGGCAGGAGGAGCAGGAGCACGAGGCGGTGCGGACACTGGCGGGCTGGGGATGCAAGGGATTTCAAGGGGTAGGGCTGAGTGTGCCCTGGGGCCTCAGCATGGGTGCAGCGGCATGGTATCCGCCCGCTTGCATAGCCTGGAGCGCAAAGCAGCTGACAGAAGCACAAGCTTTTGAGCGCCCCCCCCCCCCCTGTTGCCTTGCCCTCCTTGCAGGAGATTGCACGCCTGGAGGCGCAGCGGCGGCACCAGCAGCGCCTGCTGAAGCAGATGGATGAGCGGCGGGAGATGAAGGGGCGGGCGCGGGAGGAGCTGGTTGCTGAAGGGCGCCGCATCCGGGAGCAGCTGGATGAGGAGTGAGTGGTCAGGGAGGAGAATGTGTGTGCAGCACACGGTTCTGCGGAGGTGCAGGCTGTACAGCCATGTTGGGCTGCTTCGCACACGCTGCTGCCACGCGTGCTGACATGCCTGCTTCACCCGTGCAGGCGCGCGCTGCTGGAGGCGGTGAAGCAGCTGAAGCTGCAGGAGCTGGAGGCGGCGGGAGTGCCCAAGAAGTACCGTGCCCAGCTGGAAACGATGGTGCCCATGGCGCCGCAGCGGGGCGGCAAGTGACGCAACCGTGCGCAGGGGGACAGCGGGTGGGCAGGCCAGCAGTGGCTCGTTGGTGCTAGTGCAGCGTCGTGATGTACCTATTGAGTTATGTATTTGCTTGTGTTGTTTGACACTATGTAAGTCGTATTGAGTATGCATGTTGTGCTCCAAGACCGACTGACGACGCAGCATTGGCGGCACGGCGTCGCCGTCGTCAGGCTGCATGAGTGAAGCGCCTCGTCGTGAGCACTGAGCTCTGATCACTTCTGCGCACCTGAACCGCGTCATTGCCTGCCGGAGGGCGTGCGGCGCGCGCCCGGTTTGAAAGCCGCCCGGGGCGGTCTCTGCTCAAGGCAGCGCAGATGGGCAGGACACGCAAGGCTGCTGCGGCCGCTCCGCCCAAGGAGGCCGCCAAGAAGGCGCGCACCTCGCAGCCGGGCATTGCCGCCGCCTTTGCTGCCGCCGGGCAGCGGGCGGCGGCGGCGAGCGAGTCTGCGCCACCCCCGGAGTTGTGGCAGAACCGGCCGCGCGACCAGCTATCGGCGGTGATCACGCAGGACCTGTCGAAGAAAGGGGACCAGTATCTGCAGCACTGGGGCGACAAGTGCTTCATGGCACGCGGCGAGGCAGCAGCTGCGGCCAGGGCCGCCGCCAGCAGCAGCCGGGTACAGCGGGCCGCCGCTGCTGCGGCAGAGTGGAAGGAGGATGCTGACCTGGACGAGGCAGGCAAGGCGTTCAGGGTTCAACATTGAGGACTGAATCAGGGTTTATGTAGATTGAGATGGCAGCATTCGCTTCTCAGCCTGGCCTGCCTGAAATGCAACGCAGCTCCCACAAGCGCCGCTGCGGCCAGCACCCACGTGCAGGTGCCACCTGTTTAAGCCGCCTGCTGCTTGATACAAATCCCTGCCACCTGCAGCTGTGCGCTACCTGGACGAGCTGCGGCACATGGAGCAGCAGGCGGTGCGGGCGGAGGCGGCCTTCAAGCCGCGCCACCTAGAGCTGCTGGCGCTCATCCTGCGCTGCGATGTGCTGCACAAGCACGGCGGTGCGTCTACATGGGCTGCTGGTGCATTGAATCTGCCTGCAAGAGGCGGAAGCAGGGCAGGTTGCTAACTGTGGGCTTTGCTTTGGCAGGTCGAGGTCCCATTGGCGTGTCGAACTAGCCGCTTGGCTCCCTTCCACGCTGCAGACGTGTCCTACCGAGCGTACACAGCACTGCAGAGCATGCTGCGCCGCTTCCCGTATGCCTCCATTGGCCGCCACGAGAGCGGTCCGTGGGCTGGGCGCCCCTTTGTGATTGTGGATGAGCGAGTGGCATGGCAGCCGCTGGAGGCAATGACGTGAGGCAACTGTCTGCTGTTGTACTGGTGGTTTGCTGCCGATGGTGCTGGCGCCATGCCGATTCCGTTGCTGCTGGCACTCAGGAGTGCAGACTGCACATTGGTTTTGGTTGATACATGCAGATTTGCAGCAGCGTTTGCTCACCCACCTGCATGTTGGGCATGTTTCTGCTGGTGCAGGGACCCGCTGAGCCTGACCCGCCGCTACATGCTGGAGGAGTCGATCAAGGTGGGCTCTACCACGGGTGTCGCTGATGCAGCTGGGCAACCATGGGGCAGTCTGCTGCCCAGCATAGCGGGCGGTGCCTGCCAGCCACGGCTCATGCAGTGGCGGCCTGTCTGCCCCATCAACCCCACCTCCTGCCTACCAACCTTGGCCACCACCACCCCCTGCTCTGCTCCAGGACGCGGGGCACAACCATCGGCTGGACCACCATGAGAGCAGCGGGCAGCTGCTCGCGGACCGCAAGAAGGGCGGCCAGCTGGGCAGCGTGCTGCAGCTGCTCAAGCTGTGCGTGGATCGAGCGGGTGCGTGGGCTGGGGGGCCTTCTGCTGTGGCTGAATGTTCGTTGTCGATGCGGTGGTGCAGCAGCGACTTGGGTCGCCCTCTGCCCACTGGCTTGCAAATGCAGCTGCCGTGCTACCTTGCATGTGACTCCTGCCTCCCATCTAGCCAGCCCACTCTACTGCTCCGCTTCCCTCCCTCCCTGCTGCTTCAGTGGACAGCGTGGAGGAGGACCACAATGGAGATGTGCTGCTGCTGGCCTACCTGCTGGCGCTGCTGCAGCAGGACCTGCGTGCACGCCTGCAGGCGAGGCGCGGGAGGGCGCATGGATCGCCAGGAGGGCTGAAGGGCGTTTGCCGGAGGCATGCAGGCTACGCTCGCGGCTGACAGCTCGCGCTGGTCCATGCGCTCTGCTCTGCATGTGCTCTGCCCCTGCCCCGTCCATCAAGCGCCGCTGCCTGCTGCCGCTGTTGGCGACGATTCTGTGGTGCCAGCTCACCGGCCCCTCAATACTGCGGCCCACTGCAGGTCTTTGACGCGTACGCTGATGTGGAGGACAGCGCAGTGCTGGGGCGGCGCTTTGCGCTGCTGCAGAACTCGCTGCTGTGGCGCATCTGGATGGACCAGGTGCGTGCTGCCGCATTCAGTGCCTCGCAGCCTGCAGATGAGCTGGCCGCTCGCTTGGTCAGGCCGGCCACCTTGCATTGCATTCACACATTGTATTCATGAACTGAAGTGGTTGTGTTCATGCTTTTGCTCTGCCCGCTGTGCAGCGCGAGTCGGACAGGGAGCGGGCGGATGTGGTGCGGCTGGCGATGAAGCTGATCGTTGGGGGTGAGTGGACAGCAGGGCAGCTTTCACTGCTGGGTGCAGGCCGAGCTGCATTGTCTTGTCTGCATGGCAGTTGGCAGATGCAGGGCACGACACATTATGTTCGGCAATCCACAAGGGGGGCATCCACAGGCATCTGCCTGCCGCCCTCTCCTCCTGCCCCCCAGTGGCCAGCGAACAAGAGCTGCAAGAGGTGGAGGAGCAGGAGACGCATGCACACCGGCGAGACCGTGAGCCGGCTGGGTTCACAGTTGTGGGGTGTGCTGGAAGTGCCGTGGCAGTGTGACAGGCAGCTGCCGCGGCCGTGCTTTGCTATATTCGCAACTTGCTTGCACAGCCTGCAGTCTGCAACGTCCCCTGCCCCTCTTTGTGCTTTTCCACCGCAGCGGACGCTGAGGAGCAGGCCAACCCCTGCATCTGCACGCCCCGCCAGCTGGCGGCCCTGGGCGCCACCCTGCTCAACATGCTGCTTGACTGCTTCTCGGCGGCGGAGGCGGCGGGCGGGTTTGTGAGGGCGCGGGACAACAGGTGGGGATCAAGAAGGGGGTGTGGGGCCAGACTAGCTGGGGTTAGCAGATGGGTGCGACAGCGTGCATTCATTAAGACGTGTTCAACCCCTGCTGCTTTCTTCACTGCTTCGACTCGCCCGCAGGATGCACCGCTCCAACCTGCGCATGCTGATGGACAAGCAGCTGAAGCAGCTGTTCTGGAAGAACAAAGGCGAGGGCGACCTTGGTGCTGGGCTGGCGGCCTGACTGTCTTGCCCTACAAGGCTGCCCTGATTGCTGTCCACATCGTGCCAGTGCCGAACTGTCAGAGGCTGCTTCCTAGCAGGCTCTCTCCTCGTTTCTTCCCTGCAGCTGAGGCGTTGTGCCTGACGGACGAGCAGTCGCGCGCCTTCCTGGAGGCCTTGGCCCCCGCCCACCGCCTGCGCCTGCTCAGCCTGGTGCGCGCCTGCTGGACACTCGCCCTGCTGTCCATCATCGCCGCTGCCCTGCCTCCATCGTGCCTTGCTGATACTAGCCATCCATCGCACCGACACGTGCCTCCCCTCTTGCAGCTGCCCTGCACGCCATGCATGCTGTGAGGATCTCCCAACTCCTCCACCCACTAACCTGCCTCATTGCACCTCCCTCCGTGCAACTCCCTGTGTCCACATCAGGTGGCCATGGAGCACGTGGCCAAGGCTTACTACCTGGAGGAGGCGTCCCGCCGCCCAGCGGTGCTGCACGCCAAGCAGGTGGAGGCGGCGGTGAACGAGTGCGACAGCGGCGGCCACATGGGCGCCTTCCCCGTGGACCCGCTGATGGTGAGCAGCGGGGTACAAGCAGCGGGCTGTGCTGGGTGGGACGCAAAGGGGAGGGCATCAGCAGAGGCCCATGCGAGGGCTGGTCGGCTGGCTAAAGCGCTGTCCAGCCATGTGCGCTTCTCTTATGTGGCTGCGCCTCTTCCGCCTGCGCTGCCCTGTGCAGGCGCTGCGGTGCCTAAACCTCGACAAGTACCGCAGCATCAAGGTGCGGTGCGCCTGGGCGCCATCTGCACGCGTGCTTTGCAAGACAGGGCAGCACGGCCAGCTACTGCATGGCTGCAGAGCTGCACGGCTGGCAAGCCTGCTGTTCCCGTCCTGCTGGGTTTTGATCAGCATGTCCACTTGATGCGCAGATGCAACGCACATGCTCCTCTGCCCACCTCATTGCCACAGGTGTTCACCAATGTGAGCGGGGACACCGCAGCAAACAACCTGGCTGTGCTCGCATGCGGCATTGCGCTTGCGGCCCACTCCCTGGCAGCCAGCGGCGCCGAGCTGCCCATCAGCGGGGCCAGCAGCAGCAGCAGCACAGCGGGCGCACAGGAGGGCGGCAGCGGAGGAAGCGGCGACGGCGACCATGCGGGCGGCAGCAGCGGCAGCGAGGCAGGGGATGGGCCGGAGGCGCGGCGGCAGCTGCAGCAGGAGGCCGCCGAGTTCCTGCGCTTCCTGGCCGACACGTGAGCCCCCTGCTGTAGTATTTCGGGTGTCGAGGTGATGAGTCGGATCATGGATGCCAAGGAGTTGGCACCCTCTGCCTGCTTGCATGCACAGTTGGGAGCGTGCATTCGTGATTCGCTGCTTGCTCACGCGCAACCTTCCCACCGCATCCCACCCAACTAACCTCCCTGCAGGCACCGCCAGTACTGCAGCGGCGAGCGCAAGGAGCGGGCGCTGGAGATGAGCCGCGCATCGGTGCTGGAGCTGCTGCACGCGCAGGCGGCCATCACAACGCTGGCCTGAGCCTGGAGACAGCAGCGGCTTGTGGCACTGCCCAAAAGACAGACTTGGGATGCATGTAATGAAGCATTGATGGATCAGACCTGTAAGCCGCCGCTGTCCGCATGCACAACAGTGCCTTGCCTGCCCTGGGTGTGCTGGTGCCTGCCGGCCTTGATGTGGCGGTTGCGTGTTTCACATGGGAGCGCTCAAACTTATTAGCAGAGGGGTTGTTTGAATGCCGTCAAGTGTGGGAGGGCGGGCATATCAGAGCGTGCATCAGGGAGGGGATCAGGGAGCAATCGACAAATAGGGGACAGATCTTGGAATGAAAAAGGGTCGGTAGTGTCTGCTACGGCCTTGGGACTATGCAACTGCGGTTCAGGCGGCATTGCTCAGGCAGAGCATGGCGGTCAAAATGTGAGGGATCTGCCTAGCTAGCTGGGTTGCAGGTCTACTGCTGAAATGATGGCAGTGCTGGGTGGTGATGGATGGGTGACTCAGGTGGCTTGGGGGCAAGGGCTTAAGCACGGCGCATCTTGCGGCCGACCACTGGTGCTGCCTTGGCCTTGGGTGCTGCCTTGGCCGGGGCAACAGCAGCCACGGGCTTGGCTGCAGGCACCACGCCAACTGCTGCCACAGGCTTAGCAGCCGGGGGCACCACGACAGCTGCTGCGCCGGGCACCTTGACGGGCGGCACTGCTGCGGGCACGGTGGGGGGCACCACCGCGCCGACTGCTGCACCCGCCGGCAGGCTTGCCGCCAGGCCGGGCGCCTTGACCGGCTTGACCGGCTGAGCCGGCACCACGCCGGGCACAATGCCGGGCAGAGTGGCTGGCACAGTGGCCGGCAGGGTGGCGGGCTTGGTGGCCGGCACAGTGGCGGGCAGGATGGCGGGCTTGGTGGCCGGCACGGCGGGGAAGAGCTGGTCGTTGCTGATGCCGAGGCAACCCTCGCGGTACTCAGTCAGGCAGCGGATGTTGTTGTTCAGGCTGTACTGCTTCACCTGCGGACACAGGAGGGGTGGAATGCAGATTAGCCGGGGTCAGTATGGAAGTGGTGGTTGTGGCGGCAGGCAGGCACAGCCGAGCGTGGCAGGCAGCCGAGGAACAAGTGGAAAGCATGCCAAAGGTTGTGGCTCACCAGGCCGGCGAGGTTGGCCTGGCCGCGGGCCTCCAGCCACATGAGGGTGGGGCGCACGTAGTCGGCCACAATCTCGTGCCAAGACCACGCCAGGTTCAGCGCTGCATAGGAGGGGGCAGCGGGGCAGGAGAGGGGGGAGTGAGGCGGGAGGGCTTGCGGCAGGAGATCAGTGGGCACAGGCTTGCAAGTGCAAGCATGCACGCAGTCAGTTAACACCGGACGGCTCACCCTGCCAGATCTGGGACTCGTCCGAGATCAGGTTGTAGTAGGGAGAGCTGCGCTGGAGCCAGGGCAGGATCTGGGGCAGCTTCCGGGTCCAGCCGCTCTTCTGCGGGCAGGGAGGGCATGGCGGGGAGCCGGCAGTGTGAGCAGGGGACAGGCAGCAGGCCAGGAACTGGATACTTGAGGCCATGCATGGCTGCGACAGGCAGAGGGCGGCTGTGTTCTACCAGCCGGCTGCCGCATCCGCAGAAGTCACATCCCACCTCTGCACCCGTGTGCCTTGCTTCCCTTCTCCCTCTGCACATCCCCCAGAGCCACGCACCACGCGGACGTCGTAGTTGACGTTGCCAAATGCATCCAGCACGTTGATCTTCATCAGGGCCTGCTGGATGACGGCCGACTGCTCGGGGGAGATGTAGATGGAGCGCTTGTACAGCCAGTCGGGGGTGACGGGGCGGGGAGGCACCTGCGCACAGGGGAGCGGGAGGGGGTGGGGATTAGAGTGACGTGAGTGGGGTTACAAGCACAGAATCAGCATGTGTGGGTGGTCAAGCTGGGCGAAGCCCGCAAGCCGCTGGCTTGTATTGCAACAGCTCTCTATGCTCCCTCCCCTCTCCACCCTCGTCCCCGCCCCGCCACTCACAAAGACGTAGTCAGAGGGCACGCCGTTTTCGCGCAGGATCTGGATGCCCTCCTGGATCTGCTGCATCGTCTGCTGGTCGCGCGCCATGGCGTAGTACACGGTGGGCGGGAAGTCGTACTTCATGCGGTTGGTGCGCAGGTCCACCGCGCCCCAGGCCTTGGCCCACGGCATGTTCACCTCTGCAGCAGCAAAAGGGGGTGGAGTCAGTGGGGCAGAGTTCATCGATAGCGGTGGGGTAGTGAGGTGAGTTCACCTTGTGCACGCAGATACAGGGCAAGCAGGGCATGGGCATGCCTGGCAGCTCAACAAGAGGCACGACACCTAGGCAGCCCGGTCAGCGCCACCCACCCGAGATGACGCCGTCCAGGTTGTAGGCGCCGGGGAACTTGATGGCGAAGGAGGCGCCGGAGGAGATGCCGAAGATGTACTTGGGCTTCTTCTGCATGCCGTACTTCTTCATCCACTTGTCCAGCACCTGCACCGAGGTGGGCTGGTCGTCTGCGGGAGGGGTGGGTGGGTGGGAGGCGGGGGGACAGCGGTCAGTGGGGGGGGACAGCGGGGCAGCACACAAAGCAGGCGCCACTGGCTGTCTCCATGCATGCACCTGCATGCTGCATGCAGGCCCAGCAGAGCACCCAGGCTTGTGCAAGAGGATAACTCCACCCCAGCCAGGAACTGTTTCACTCACTTCCTTCGCCGGACGAGGAGAAGCAGCGGGCGCGGTACTCGCGGTCACGGCTCATGAGCGCCAGCACAGCGTAGCCGCGGGCCAGGCACTGCTTTGTGTGGGCCACTTCCTCGGGCAGGCCTGGAAGGGGGTCAGGGCAGGGAAGGGAGGATGTGAGCGCAGCTGTTGCTATTGCAAAGGACGTTGTGTGCATGCGCAGGCGGCAGCAAGGCTGCCAGCCCTGGCGTGCAAACAGGCCTGTGGGGGCATTAGCCCATGCTGTGAGCTCATTAAACTGGGCGCCAGGCGGCACTCACCAGTGCACTCGGGGCACTTGGGGCTCTTGTAGAACCAGCTCATGGGGTCGTGCTTGCAGCCGTGGATGAAGATGCAGGTGCCCTTGGGCTCCAGGCCGTTGGAGGGGAAGCGGAAGTAGGCGTGGCGCCCGCTGCCGTCGGGGTACCTGTGTGGAGGAGGGGGGTGGCAGGGCAGGAAGGCAGGTTAGGGTGTGCCGGGTGGAGAGGAAGTGCAAGTGGCAGTCGCTTTGCAATGCAGATGCAGTGGGGGGCCATGCATGCATGCATGCCAACAGTGCGTTGCCCCAGTCCGTGCGTACCAAACAAGCGCTGCCCCTCCCCTCCCCCCTCGCCCCGCACTCACGCAAACTTGGTGGGGTCGCCCAGGGTGGTGACGGCCTGCGCGTCCACGGCGGCGGCAGCCAGCAGGGTGCCCATGATCTTGGCCATGTGGCCGGTGGTGATGTTGTGGGGCGGGGTGGGGTCCACCGCCATGGCCGCCACGCGCTGGCTGGTCGAGTTCTCGGGCAGGCTGATGAGGGTGAAGGCGTTGAGCAGCTGCATGGCCACGCGCTCCTCCTCCTCGCTGTCAAAGCCGATCTTCAGGGGTCCCTCGGGGCCGCGGTTGTCGATGGCAAGCACCGCGGGCGCCAGGGCCGCCAGCAGCAGCAGGGCCGCCACGGCGGATGCGCCGGGGCGGGGCATGGTGGCAGGGGCGGGCGGCGGCGGTGGGAGGGTGCGCTCCTGCGTCGGCGCTGTGCCCAGACCTGCGGCAGGGTGGGGAGGGCGGAGGAGAGGGGTTGAGAGGCTGTGATCGAGGGAGGGGGAAGCTTGCACTTGAAGCATCATGGATCTGTGCGGCGACCGTGGGGATGACCACGGCGGCCCGGGATCGGCTCTGGTTGGGCTTCGCAATGCTGCGCTGGCGCCAATTCGATGGCCGCAAGCGCGCTGCAGCCCGCCTGCTGGCTGCGAGCAGACCGGCCGGGCGCTGCCGGCCTTCTGGCCGCCTCGCGGGCTCTCCATCAGGTTATGGACAGAAGCTGCAATGCATCACAGCGCGGGCAGAAGGCGCGAGACTCCCAGCCCCACGCAGTCAAGCCATCCCATCACCACTCGCGCACCTCCCAAGCGTGGGCAGCGGGGGCAAGACTCGCCGATGACTCAGGCGCAGATCCAGAGCGAAGGAATGGAATGAGGCCGCGGGTCAGAGGCGCGGTTGAAGTGGCACAGCAGCGCCCGCAGCACGCTCAGCGCGGCACCCTTGCCCGCAAGATTGGCGCCACACTAGCGCCAGGCACTCGGAATCCCAGCAACAAAATGGAAGATCCAAGAGATCTGAATGGGCGCGGGAGGCGCAATGCGCCCAGCCGCCGCTGCGGCAGGGTCGGCCCGGCTGAGGTGGCGCCCACCACCTTCCGCTGCAGCGTGCTTAGCTCCCAGACCCTCCTATCCACCCACACCATTGCAAGAGCCCTCTCTGTCTTGTTGAGTGTGTTGCAATCTCGCTGGGATCTCGCATTTACATCGGGCCCAGCTCCAAAACACCCGATCACGCTCAAGTCTCTCCCTCTCCTGCTGCCCCTCCCTCTTCCGCCAGCTGCCGCCGCTGCTCACCCGCCTGCCGCTGCAGCTCCGTCTGCACCTCCTCATGCTGCCGCACCATGTCCAGCACATCATTGTGCCCCTCCTGCTGGGCCAGCTCCAGCGGGGTGCACCCCTGCCGGTCTCGAAGCTGCTGCGCGCCCGCTTCAAGCAGTACCTTGACGCATGCTAGCCGCGCGTGCCTGCTGGCCAGGTGCAGGGCTGCGCGGTGTGGTGTGGTGTGACGATAGGGTCAGGCGAGGGGAGGCTGAGCGACACAAGGCCCGACAAATGCTGGTGCAGGCCGGCGTGTGAATGAACGGTGATGGTGCATGCCGGATCTCTCATGCCGGATCTCTCATCTCCACTCTTGCAGTACCAACCCACACACCAGCACAGCACCTGCAGTGCACTTTCCGCCCTGCACCTGGGGCTGCCAGGCCGCACCTGTGAGCCCCCTGCTGTCCTGCGCATCGGCATTCCCGCCGTTGTCCAGCACCTTGGCTAGCAGTGCCGCATGGCCCTCGCAAGCCAGGGCCAGCAGCGGGTGGCCCGGCAGCAGGCTATACGCATCCTGCACCAGTGAAGGCAGAAGAGTGTTTGGTTGGCCTGGCGGCTGAAAGCCTGGAGGAACAGTGTGGCCCATGTTCACTGCCCCAGCGCAGCTGACCTCAGTGCCACACAATGGGACTCCCAACCCAGCATGGAGTGCACCTGCATATGCACAAGCTGCCGGCACACCTGGTCAGCGTCCGCTGCCTCGCGCTTCAGCGGCTGCAGCGGCCGGTCGACCCACCAGTGGGCCGGCGGCGGAGGTGGCGGCGGCGGCGGAGGGGCAGCAGCGCCGGCTGGTGCTTGCTGCTCTTCTGGGCTGCTGCCGGGCTGCACCTGCCGACAGGGTGTGGGTGGGGAGGGTGGGTTATGGAGCTGCGCTGATTCTGTATCAGCGTGGGACGGTCAAGACATGCTGACTGCAACGAAGATGCCAGACACACATTCCTGACACAAGCACCCACCTGTGCCGCACCACCGCCTGGCCTGCCGCTGGGGCTGCTCAGCGCCGCCAGCTGCCGCCGCGCCGCCGCCTCTGCACTGGACTCCCGCTCGGCTGCCGGCGAGTTGCTCGTGGATGCGGGGCTGCCAGGCCTGTGCCGCTTGCGCATGGGGTCTGCCAGAGGGCTGACCTCCGGATGGCCGCCGAGGGCTGGACGCTTGCGGGTGCTGCTGCCATCCGAAGCGGCAGGGGAGGCGGCGGGCGAGGGGCGGCAGCCTGGCGACGGCTGCTGCTGGGCAGCCGCAGTCATACCATCGTTCTCCTTGCCATCCCGGCTCTGCCTGAGCGGCTCCATCGCTGCTGGGCCCTCGTTTGCTGTCCAACCGGCTCCCAACAGCCTGCCACTCGTGTGTGATGTGCGGTCTCTGCGGACTTGCTTGCACAGGGTCGCTTTGCACGCATCCAAATAGCGCAGAGCTGCTTGGGGGACCTGGGAGCGGCCCCATGCAGGAATTGCTGCTTGCATTGGAATACCCGCCTGCTGCACTGCCCCATCAGATGCCGATCACTGGCGGCTGGCCTGATCTTGCACGCTACTAGCACTGCGGCCGCAGCCCAAGAGCTCGAGCTTCCAGACTGCAGGGAACCGGCGGCAGAGGCGTGGGCAGGCGAGTGCGCTGGCCCCGTACATCCCTGCATTGCGGAGAAATGATCCCCGATTGGCCATGGCCGCTTCCCGCCCCTGCCTTGCTAAGTCCGCTCGGCGCCGCCTCCTCACGCTTGCACTGGCCCCTGCCTGCCGTCCCCGCGCTGCAGATCACCCGGCCCAATGCGCCGGCGCGCCGGGGCGTCGCTGCCGCTGCTGGCGGCGCTGCTGGCGGCGGCGGTGGCGAGCGTGGCGGCGGTGCCGCAGGTCAGCCCCGTGCTGGCCATCGACCTGGGCTCCGAGTTCCTGAAGCTGTCCATCGTCAAGCCGGGGCGCATCCCCATCTCCATCGTCATCAACGAGATGAGCAAGCGCAAGACGCCGGCGCTGGTGGCGTTTGTGGACGGCGACCGGCTGGTGGGGGAGGAGGCCGCCGCGGTGGCGGCCCGCTACCCCGACCGCGTGTATGGCCGCCTGCTGGACCTGCTGGGCCGCCCCGCCGACGACCCGCAGCTGGCCGCCATGCTCAAGGCCTCGTACCGCCCGTACGCACTGGAGCGCGCACCCAACCGCACCTCCCCCGCCGCTGCCGCCGTGCGCACCGACGGCGGCGAGCTTCGCTCCGCTGAGGAGCTGGCAGCCTCCCTGCTGGAGTACGCCAAGGGGCTGGCAGAGGCGGCGGCAGACGGTGCCGCCGTCACCGACGCTGTGCTCACCGTCCCTGCATCGTTCACCGTCCAGCAGGTGCAGGGGGCAGGAGCGGTTGATCTGGGCTGGTTTGTGCGCCTGCGGTTCTGGCATGCTGCAGCTGAGCGAAATCCAGCCTGGTGGCTTGAAACAGCTCTTGCAGGGGTTGCTGCTGTCACTGCTGCTGTCACTGCTGCTGTCTGCGTTGCCAGAACTACCGCCTGCTGTTGTCGCTGCCACCTGCTGCTGCCGTGCGCTATTACAGTACCGCTGCCCCTCAGCAAGCAACAGCATGGCCATGTGTTCCGCCTGCTGCCACCCTGACCGTGCCCGCCGTTTGCTGCAATGCCATCTTTGCTGCAGCGCCAGGCGCTGCTGGATGCCGCCAAGCTGGCGGGGCTCAATGTGCTGGGCCTCATCCACAGCCATGCAGGTGCACAGAAAGCTGGAGGTGGTCATGGGAGGGTAGCAGCGGCACTGGAACAGCCGTGGGCCATGTTGGGCCAGCGACTTGCTGGCTGGGCGCTGGCGAGTAACTGTGCACTGCTGCCTGCGCAATGTGTGCTGGCATCCCCCTCCACCCAACGCATTCGCCCCACCCGCCACTCTGCCCTGCCCTTGGTGCAGCCGCGGCGCTGCAGTACGGCATTGAGCGCGACTTCACCAACCGCACCGACCACGTAATCCTGTACGACCTGGGGGCTGCCTCGCTGCAGGCCGCACTGGTCACATACTCCGCCTTCACCGGCGCCAAGGTGCGGGGGGGTCATGAGGGGTAGTGGACCGCACTTGCTGGCTGCTGCGCTGCCGGTTGCTGCTGGGCTTGCGGGCCAGCTGCATGGCCGGCGGCGGCTGCAGCGCTGCGTGATTCGCATGCCTGCACAGGAGCAGCGCTTTAATGCAACTCATGCCTTGTTCCATGCCAGCAGGGCGCCAGCATCAGCCAGTTTGACGTGCGTGATGTGGTGTGGCGGGAGAACCTGGGGGGAGAGCACCTGGAGCTGGGTGAGCGCAGCAGTGGGGCAGGGCTGGGCAAGTTGAGGCGTGAAGTGGGCACAGCCGAGGAAGCTGCGTTTGATGGCGCTGCCTGCTTACAGCCTGGCTGGCCTTTACTGCGGCAGCGCGTGGGGTAGAACAAGCTGCTGCCTGGCCAACTGCCTGCAGTGCTGATGGAGCACTTTGCCGACGAGTTCAACAAGCAGCTGGGGGGCGGCCAGGACGTGCGCACCGTGCCCCGCGCCATGGCCAAGCTGCGCAAGCAGGTGCGGCGGCAGGAGCGGCACTTGCGGTGGGGCGTGGGCAATCAGTCAAGTTGAGGCAGCCAGTCGCGTGTGGCGTGGCAGCGCAAAGCCAATTGCTGCTCTGGTGAGCAGCGTATGGCCCTGCAAGCCAGCACAGCTGGGACGCACTCACACAGCCTGCTGCCCGTTGCTCGCCTCCTCCCTCTGCTCTGGCCACCCCAGGTGGCGCGCACCAAGCAGATCCTGAGCGCCAACACCGAGGCGCCCATCTCTGTGGAGGAGCTGTGGCAGGAGCGCGACTTCCGCTCCACCATCTCGCGCGACAAGTTTGAGGAGCTGGCGGGTGAGGGCTGGATTGTGCTTGGGTGGGAGTTCAGAGGGGTTACATGAGGGTTGTGGTTGGCAGCAGATGGCACATGCATGCCTGGCATGCAATGGCAGCCCACTCTTTGTACCCTGTTCGGCACCCATTTGCGTTCGACCCGCTTCGGCACGTTGCACGACAAGCAGCTGACGCATTGCCACCACACACCATCTCGGCCCACACATGCAGGCGATTTCTGGGTGCGGGCCGTGGAGCCGGTGACCACGCTGCTGGCACGCAACAACCTGAGCGCGGCCGACCTGGCGGGGGTGCAGCTGCTGGGCGGCACGTCGCGCGTGCCACGCATCAAGGCCGCGCTGTCCGAGGCCCTGGGCGGCCGTGCGCTGGACATGTGAGGGGCGGTGAAACTGCCTATTGGGCTGAGTGGCACTTGGGTGTTGAGGTGGCTTGGCGGCAGGCTGTATGTATAGCTGCCTGGGCAAATGGTCCATGGGCTGCACCATGACCTCTCTGGCAGTGTTTCTTCTGTGGCCGACTGCTTCCATCACACTTACCCCTGCCATCACCGCCCCCACAAGCTCAACTGCTGCCTGGTTCCCTCCCCCAAACCGCCCGCAGGCACCTGGACGCGGACGAGGCCACTGTGCTGGGCGCGGGCCTGTTTGGCGCCAACCTCTCCTCCATCTTCCGCCTGCGCCAGTTTGGCATGGCCGACAAGACGCCCTACTCGGTGGCCATCCAGCTGGAGCACGAGCAGGGTGGGCGGGCGGGTGGGGTGGGCTGTGGGCGGATCTGTGGTGGCTTGTTGCTCATCGTGCAGCTGCCAAACTCGCCATTGTGGAAGCACAGTCATTTGGTGAGACGGCACCGCCACTTTGGCATGCCAGGGCAGCGGCCGCAGAGCCTCCCAACCCCTGCCCCCCCGCCACTCCCTTTGGCGCAGCCCCCAAGACGCTGGTGCCGGCCCTGAAGAAGATGCCCACCAAGCGCGGCGTGCACCTGCACAACCTCACCGCCGACGCGCTGGCCTTCACCCTCGCCTTTGACAACGCACCAGGTGGGTGGCCCTGTGACGCATACAGCCAAGACATTGAGCACTGGCATTGCATGTGGCCCAAAGCAGAGGCTGTAGCAGAGGGTTGTCAAATGCCGCTGCACTGCTGACGTGCTGCGATGCATGTGAGCTTGCACAGTCAACACCATGCCCAGCCCCTGCCGTCCCGCAGGCGCCATGCCCGAGTGCCACCACGCCTTCCCGCTGGGCGCCTTCAACGTGACGGGCATCCAGTCCGTGGTCGACAAGTACAACTCTTCAGGTGCGGACCCGCTGCCTGTGCTTGTGGTGGGGCAACCGCATGCTTGCAGCTAAGTTGGCACCACAAGCCCCCGTATTCGCTCGCAGATCAAGCCGCCTATGTGTTTTTGTATCACATTGCCTCGGGCATGTCACTGCTCACCTGCTGCTTGCCTGCTGCTGCCGTGCCATACTGCTGTAGGCAAGGTCAGCATCCACACGCGGGTGGACCAGAGCGGCGTGTTTGCCGTGGTCAAAGCAGGTGCGGGCTGCTGCTGGGTGTCTGTTGCTCGACTGTGCATGGCTCTCACAGCCCTGATCGGAGCAAAGCCAGAGAGGTCGAGGAAATAATGTGTCTATCTATGCAGCAGCTGCGCTTAGGTCACCAACTATACGCATGGTGCATGGGCCTGCACTTCTGGCGGCGTGTGTTCAAAAGGGGCGGCTCCTTAGCCACTATTGTACTGAAACCCACTCTGAGCCGCAGACGCGACTGTGGAGGTGTGGGAGGAAGTGCCCCCGCCGCCCCCGCCCCCCGCCGCCAACACCAGCGACAACGCCACCGGCAACGCCACGGATGCAAGCGGCGGTGCGGATGGGAAGCCCGACTCCAAGGCTGAGGACGCGGGCAGCAAGGAGGATGGCAAGGATGGCAAGAAGGAGGAGAAGAAGGGCGGCAAGAAGGGGGCCAACAAGGAGGCGGCTGCAGCGCCTGCCCCCGCCCCTGAGGAGGCTCCCAAGCTGCGCAAGCGTGTCATCAAGGTGCCGCTCAACGTGACGGGCGGCCTGTTTGCACCCGGCATGAACGACACGGAGATGACGGTGGGTCGGCGGGGGGAGGGATTGTAGGTCGTCGGGCCTGTGTGGGAAGGGGGTTTGTTGTACCGTAGCATGAGGCACAAGGACGCTGAATGATGACTGCTTGCCGGCGGGCTGCCAGCTCTGAACGGAGACAAAACTGTGCTCCGCCTGCTGCGCCGCCCCGCAGGCTGCGCGGCGCGTGATGCGGCGGCTGCGGGCGCACGACCAGGCCAAGCGGGAGACAGCCAAGGCTCGCAACGACCTGGAGGCGTACATCATCGCCACGCGCGACCTGGTGCGTCCTGCAACTTGACACTGCCGCCAGCTGCCGCTGCTGCCGCGCTGATGCTGCCACATGGCTGTGGGGTGGGGTCGTCTGACTGACTGGTATTTGGACAGCTGCGCATGGTTGCCCAGTCAGTATGCATGTCGCTACGCTGCCAACCTCTCTCTCCACCCAACTTCTGGCCAACCCCATCCCCGCACCTCACCCACCACCACCTCTGCTGCTGCAGCTGGACAGCTCCGAGGAGTGGCGGGCGGCCACCACTGAGGAGCAGCGCGAGGTCTTTGCCGCCCAGCTCACTGACACCGAGGACTGGCTGTACGGCGACGGAGAGGCGGTGGATGTGGCCGAGTACAGGTGCACCCAAGTGGGCGGGTTTGGCTGGGGGCAGTTTGCACTGCGGTGCTGGCTGGCTGATGCAAACCTACCCTACTTGCACATCTGTTGAACCAGCAGGCACAACTGGCCTAGGCCACTGCACCCCTCCCCTCCCTGCACCCCCACAGGTCCAAGCTGCGCAAGCTGAAGGAGACGGGCGACACCGTTGCCATGCGGGTGGCCGAGTCCAAGCAGCGGCCGCAGGTGCATGTGGCAAGATGCTGCTTGGGTCTGCGCAGATGCCTGGCTGCCTGTGGCCAATTGAGTTTATGCAGTGTGGAGGGCCACCATTCAAACCTCCTGCACCTTTGCTCTGACCCAATCTGCGCCCTCATCCCTGCCTGTTGCCCTCCCTGCCCTGCCCTCCACCAACCGCCCTCCACCCACTCCTGCCCCCACTGCAGCTGGTCAAGCTGGGCCGCGACTTTGTGGAGCTGGCGCGCAAGGCGGTCAACACCTGGCCCGAGGCCAAGCCGTGGCTCGACGCCGACGACATCGCGCGCCTGGTGGAGAAGGTGGGGCGGGGGGCAGCCTGAGGCATGGCCTGGACTGCCTGAGCAGCAGGGGCCGTGGAGGACCATGGTGTGTTGTCGGCTGCACTTGCCAGAGGAGCACGGTGGCGGCCATGGTTGGACCAAGCACCTGACCTTGGTGCTGCAAATTAACCCAGGCACATGCATACATGTATGCCCCTGCCTCTTGACCGGCCGCCCTGCTCACCTACCTCGCCCACATCGGTTCTGCTCTACCCCTTTGCACCCGCCCACAGGTGGACAACTTCACCGCCTGGCTGGACGACGGCGAGGCGGCGCAGGCCAAGCGCGCCGCGCACGAGGACCCCGCCTTCAAGTCGGAGGAGGTCTCCTCCTGGCTCATGCGCCTGCAAAAGGTGCGGCGGTGTGGCCTGGTGGCACGCTGTTGTGGTGGTGGTTGGACGCTCGTGCTGAGGCTGTGCCAATTGGCAGGTTGGCTGGAGCCATCGTGCACGCTTTGTTTGTCCGAGCTGACAACCTTGCCCTTGAAACCATCCCACCTGCACCCGCAGGAGTTCACACGGCTCAACTCCAAGAAGAAGCCGCGCCCGCCGCCGCCGCCCCCTCCGCCCGCGGATGCCAACGCCACCGATGCCGAGGGCGCCAAGGCAGAGGGCGAGGGCCAGGCAGATGGGGAGCAGCAGGCTGAGGGCGAGCACGCGGAGCAGCAGGGGCAGGGCGAGGAGAAGCAGCAGGAGAAGCAGCAGGAGCAGGAGGAGCAGCCCGCTGGCGCCGAGGAGGAGGAGGACAAGCTTGATCATGATGAGCTGCGCAGGTAGAGCGGTAGAGCGAATCTTTCTTGGCATGTGCCCCGTGTGGAGGCCAGCCGCCGCCCCTGTGGCTGGCTGCTAGTCGAGAGCTTGTATTGAGAGGCTGCTGCTGCTTGTCCGTCGAGCATGCAGCGCGTGTGTGGGCGTGAATTTCATTTGCACTTGTAAGGCTTTGCACTCGGCAGGAAGAGAGGTCGGGCTGCGATTGCAGCTGGATGGCTTCGCACTTGGGGAGGCAGGAGAAGAGGTTTGGCAACGTCTGGCTGCCGCAGCTGTCGGGCGAAAGCAGGCACGGCAGCGCGCTGGCGGCGGCGGCAAGTGTGTGTCTATTCCGCTCGTTGCGCCTTTACCTTTGCGACCTCCTGTGGCCAGCCGAGTCCTCAAAGGCCCGTCCGGTGCCTGCGGCATTTGACTGTGAGCGAGTCGACAGAACAGCCCCGCCGCCAGCTCCCGCATCCTCAATCAGCTGGGTGCGGCTCGCGCGTGGCGCGGCTTTGCGCCCGGCAACCGTCGCCGCCGCCGCCACCGCCGCCGCTGGCCACGGCGCCTGCAGGGATGGAGGCCGGGCACGCGGTCGACAGCTTTGGCGGCGCTGAGGATGTGCTCTTTGCACAGGAGGTCAAGCTGGAGGAACTGCAGGGGGAGAACAGGTGCGCTGGGCTGGATGCACACAGGTGTCGGATTGGTGATGGCCACCACTGCCTCGAACAAGCACAGGTTGAACACGTTCTGCCCAGCACCCTTGCTGCCTGCCCTGCAGAGTGCTGGGCGCCGCTGTGGAAGCGCTCCAGGACAAGTTGCGGGCGGCAGAGGGGCGGGCAGCGGCGGCCACCAAGCGGGCCGCTGATGCAGAAGCCAAGCTGCACGCCAAGGCGGCCGGCGCCTCTGCGGATGCTGAGCGCCTCGCGGCGGCGCAGGAGGAGGTGCAGCGGCTGAAGCACCAGCTGCATAACGAGCGCGTGCTTATGGCCGAGCGGCGCAGGGGAGCAGAGCAGGCGGCGGCGGCAGAGGCGCAGACCGTGCAAAGGCTGCAGGGCGAGGCGGCCCAGCTGCGGAGCAGCAATGCGCAGCTGCAACAGCAGCTGGCAGCTGCCAACGTGCAGCGGCGGCAGCTCGAGTCACTGCAACCTTTTGCCGACAGCTGGGCAGAACAGCGGGATGCGGCGCAGCAGCGGGAACGGTCGCTTTCAGCGGCACTGGACGCGGCCAACGCCAGGGCGCAACAGCTGGATGGCCGATGCGCCTCATTGGAGCGCGAGGTGGCAAGCACCGTGGCAGCCCTGCAGGCTGCGCAGCAGCTGGCAGACAGCCGTGCCACCCAGCAGCAGCCCCCGCAGCAGGTGGCGGAGGAGCAAAAGACGCAGCGGCGGCAACGGCGGGCAGGCAGTCTGTCTCTCTCCGACTTGTGCGACCTGGAGGGAGTTGTCAGCCAGTTTGACGGGTGTGCCAGCCCACAGCACAGCAGCGGCAACTCCCTGCCATCCAAGCAGCACGCCTTGAGGCAGCGACAGGTGGCAGCCGCAGAGCTGTGGCAGCGCCAGCAGCAGCAGGAAGATGAGGAGGCAGCGGGTGAAGCAGCAGGAGCGGGCGGCCAGCAGCTGAGCCTGGTAGCCGATCTGCAGCGGCAGCTCTTGGAGCAGCAGCACCAGCTGGCGGTGTTGCAGCTGCAGCAGCAGGTGGCAGCGCAGGACGGCGCCACACTGCAGCGCAGCGAGCCGCCTGGAGCGGTGCGCGACCTTGAGGCGCAGGTGCAGAAGCTGAGCCGTCGCAACACGCAGCTGCAGAGTGCGCTGGCTGAGGCCACGCTGCAGCACTCGCGGTCCGCAGCTGCTGCTGAGAAGCAGCTGCAGGAGGCGCGGGCGGAGGCTGCGCAGCTGCGGCGGCGGCTTGACGAGGTGTCGCAGCAGCTGGCCGCGCTGCAGGCTGCCGCGCTGGGCAGCGGCGGGGGCAACGAAGGGGGTGACCTGGCGGCATGCAGCCATGAGCAGCTGGAGCAGCTGCTGGGCGAGGTGCTGGAGTATTCAGAGCGTGCCCAAGAGCTGGTGGCGGCAAACACAGGTGTGCAGCAGGGCTGGATGGTTCTCAGCTTGCGTGTATGCCCTGCCGCAGGGCAGCTGTTCCATGTATGCTGCGTCACTGTGGACCAGGCTTTGGCAAGCAGGTATCACCATGTGCGCCTCCGTCAATACTTACCGTTGTGAGCGTCCGTGCAATGCGCGCAGCGCTGGTGCAAGAGAAGCGGGGCTGGCTGGACAAGCTGGCGGCAGCCGAGGCGGAGGCGGAGCGGTACCGCGGCGAGGCGCAGCAGCTGCGCCTGCGCCTGCTGCCTAGCGCCGCTGATGAGCAGGTGTGCGCCTGCCTGGTGGCAGCAGTGCGGTGAATGGGGCCCCAGGCAATGCGTGCGACCAATGTCTATCTTGCTAAGCCTCTACCCCCTCTGGCCACGGCTCTCCGAGCAGGTGCTGCAGGCGGTGGCGGCGGAGGCTGCGCTGCGCTCGCTGCTGCTGGAGGCGCGGCAAGAGCTGATGAGTGCCTGCCGTGCCCTCAGCGGCGAGCTGCACAGGGTGCACAAGCTGGAGGAGCTGCGCATACGTGCGTTGAGGGTGGGGTGGGGTGGGGTGGTGGGAGGCCCATGCAAGCGGGGGCACGCGAGCTGTGTGGAACAGCAGCAATGGACCCCAAAGCTCCAAGTTCGGTTCCATCACCCCTGCTCATGTTTGGCTGCAGGAGACGTGGCTGAGGTGCGGCGCCTGCACCTGCAGCTGCACGAGGCGCGCCAGGACTGCCACAAGCTGGCCAAGGCACTGGCGGTGGCACAGCAGCAGCTGGCGGCAGGAAACAAGCGAGCGGTGCCCGAACTTGCTGGTGGCGACTGGCGAATTGCAGCACTTGGTAGCAGCAGCCGGGCAGAGTAATGCGTTGTGATGCCCTGGCCTTTGTTTGCGCCGATGGAATTTAATCACACGTCCAACAAGGTGACGCGAAGGAACAGGTCGAATAAGCGCAATAGAGTGAAGAGAATGTGAGAGTGTTGGTGCTGTTACAGGTTGAGTGTTGCAAGCAGCCGTCATGCCCGCTTCTTGGCTGTGCTGCCGGTGAGCGGCAGGAACTTCTGCTTGGTGAAGCGCAGCACTGCATACCCAGCCAGGTTGAAGCCCAGTGTAAGGCAGGCCAGGCCCACAAACGGCACCCACATGCCCTTGTCCTCGAACCCCAGCCTGTAGGGTGGGTTGAGCGTGAGGAGGGAGTCTGCTGTTGGCAAAAATGCACAAGGCTGGGCGGCGTGCCGCAGCCCATCTCAACTTCATACCCTGGCAGTTTCGAAAATTTCAGCATCACACTGGGTGGCCGAGTGTGAGCGGCATGGACACAGAAGTGCAGTAGACTGGCGCAGAGCGTGCCTGGTTAGGATGGCGTCGCCAGACCGCGCTGTGCAGTCGGGCGTGGCTGGTGTTGTGCAGCTCCACTCGGACTGGCCGCGGAAGTTGTTGATAGTGAGTCCCATGAACGCATCTGCAGATGCAGAGTGCAGTAGGGCGGGAGGCAGGTGACTTGCAGAGCCAACAGCTGCGAACCGCTGGTGTGCAGTGGAGATGGAGCCACCAACCCTGCGAACACAACCTGCTGGCCAGCAGGTACGAGCAGCACAGCAGGGGTGCACCACAAGCTCACAGTAGAGATGGCTGATCCAGCAGAGCCAGCGGATCCAGACGGGGATGGAGTCGTACGTCACCAAGAAGCCGCCTGCAAGTGAGGGTGTCATGCCATGCCATGCCATGCAGTGGGTGGGTGGCCAAGTGCGAGGCCCTGGTGCCAGAAGCAGGCCTTGCCTCGATCACAGCCCAAGCCAGAACCACACTCACCCAGCAGCATGAGGATGACGGTTATGCCAGGGGCCACCGCAAATGCCACCTTCTCGGAGGGGCAGGCAGCCGAGACAGCCACGCCCAGCGCCTGCAACAGGGCAGGGCAGCGCATGCAGGGGCGGCACAAGGTGAGACAGCAGAAGGCCACGTACGCAAGGGCAGAGGCGGCTCACAAACCGAGCAGCTTGACAAGCTGCCAACACTATACCGCACCTGGGAGGCCAGCGCCAGCAGGATTGTGAGGGCGCAGAAGATGAAGAATGCCCCGGCTGTGGACTTGAGGCCCACAATCCAGCTGCGCCACGTGAGCAAGCAGGCGGTGATAGCGCGCTGACTCAAGCTAGCCACAGAATGGCGCAACTGTTGCCGCAATGGTATGCAATACCAGCCTGCCCTGAACCAACCATGGCACACCCACGCTCGCTGCACACTTACTAGACAATCACGCCTACACGCAGGTTGGAAGAGGTGGGAGAAAACGTCAGTTCGCCAGGCATGCATGCATTATCGTGTCTCTACACATTAGCTGAGAAGAATGACGCCCCCAGGTTGCCCAAGGCACTCACCGAACAGCAGGCTTTGGGCCAAGCGCAGCGGGAGGTCGCACAGAAAGCGCGCCAGATAATAAGGGCTCACGTGGTACGCCTTACTGGTGCGCTCCCTGCAGTTTTGGGGGGCTAGGGTGGGGTGACCAAGCCAGTCGAGTCGGCGCAAGCAACACCAGCTAGGCAAGCAAGGCAGCCCCAAGTCCATCCATGCATGCAGGGTGCACCAATCTGACCTGTTGATGATGCCTGCTTCCACCGGGAAGGTGTTCAGGGAGGCAAAGATGGAGGCCATGGCTGCAGGGTGGGAGGGCATGCAGTGCAATGGGCACGCAGATACTGCTTGCTTCCGTGTGGAATACTTAGCAGGCAGCAAGTGTGGGTCCAATTTCGCATCAATCAAGTGCAGGCAGGGCTGTGAACAACGCACATTTTATGCTGCTGGGATGCCCCCTGCGCACCGTTGAACATGCACGACATGAAGATGACCTGAGCACATGGCAAGGGTGAGGAGGAAGGCAGGAGAGGACAGGTCGGTGAAACCCCGCCGGGAGCCAAGGTCTGCCAAGGCTAACAATGCAGGGCGCACCCCATGTGCCCCGCTGCCGCCGCCGCGGGGTGTCGCGGCCCCTACGCTCCCAGTCTGCTGCAGTCCGAGGGCGCTCCCACACTCCCAGCCCTGCCAACTGCCAACCACCTGCCCCAGCTCACTCCCAGCTCGTCCTGTGCGCCGGCCAGTGTGCTGGGTATGTCGCTGAAAAGAGCCGCTAAAAAGAAGCCAAGCACCAAGGTTTGCACCAGCGTGATGACCTGCATGGCCACGGCAGAGGGGGAGGCGGGCATGGCACACTGAGCAGGCCTCACAAATTGGCGCTGGCGCAGCCACGAACAGCTGGCCAAGCATGCTAGCGACCACCACACATGCACATGCCGCCTGTGCACCTGCGGCAGGCGGTCGCGGCTCTGCTGCTTCCAGGCTCGGCGCAGCAGCAGGCTGAACTCCACGGGCAGGGAGTTGGGGAAGGAGGGGCGGTCGTTCATCTGCTCCATGGCCGCCCGGTCCTCAGCCGCCACCGCAGCTGCCTGCGGCGGGGGTGGTGAAGGCGGGCGACGGAGGGGCGGGCACCTTCAAGGGTATCAGGTTGCCAGCCGTTGCACATCCCGCAGAACTCAAACTGGTCTGGACAAGGGGTTAGCCTACAGATACGCATGGCCAAGCACCTCACAAGCCATCTACCCCCTCACCATGTGCGTGTCTGTGCACAGGCCCGCCTGCTCACCTGCTCCGCCTCACGCTGCTGCCGCTGCCGCTGCTGCTGGTTGAAGCGCTCCACAAGCAGCGCGACACGGGCCTTGGACGCCTCCTCTGCTGCCGGTGAGCGGTGGTCGATGGCCACCACGTCGGCAAAGAAGTCGGCGGGGTTGTAGTGCGCAGGGCACGCAAAGCCGCAGGACGCAAACCACTCCACGGCCTGCATGGCGGGATGGGTGGTGGTGTTGATGCATAGTGGGCTGTCCATCCCCTGATAGTTAATCCAAGAATGCTATACATGGGGTGGCCGGCATGCCCATGACGCAACTGTGCGGCATTCCACCTCACCTCTGCGGCAGGGCCGTAGTACGTGGCCTGCCCCTCTGACAACACTGCACGAGTCGAGGCAGTGCAGGGGATGTGAGAAGAAGACAGCGGTCCCAATAGACAGCAGCGGCATGCACTTCGCCCACCCGTCCCAAAGCCACACACACATTGATCCATGGCAGCAATGCCCCTCTCACCCAGCAGCATGTCGAAGAGCGCAAAGATGGAGGAGCGCGGCTGGTGGATCGTTGCAACCACGCTGCGCAGGGGGCAGTGCACAGGGTAAGCTGAGGTTGGCACGCCGCTAGTGTGTGAGGCAGCAGAATGCAGGCAGACACAGCAGTTGCAAGCAGCACAAGCATTCTGCCAAGCCGGCATGAGGGCACGATAAAGTGGGAGGTGCCCCAACCAGGGCCCCAGGCCAACATGGCTGGCTGCAATTCCTCTTCAACATCCGTGCTTGCCTGCGGCCGCCCTGCGCCAGGCTCCGCAGGCTTTCCATCACGTTCTGTGCCTGGAAAGCGTCCAGCCCTGCAGTACAACCAGCCGCCGAGCTTGGCAGCTGACCGGTGCACATGTTGGCAGCCCCGGCAACAGGTTTTCACGGCACAATCCAGCACCTGACGTGGGCTCGTCCAACAGCAGCAGGCAGGGGTTTGACAGCAGCTCGATGCCCACGTTCACGCGCTTGCGCTCCCCGCCGGACACGCCACGCACAAACGCGTTCTGCAACAGGTTTTGAGTTGGGAAGGGGTGCAATGCGTTTCTCGACAAGTGCACCGTCCAGCAAGTGTTATTTGCCATGTGTCTCAAGCTTGGAGCTTGGTTGAAGTACCGGGCAGGGCATGCCCCGCACGTGCCCCGCGCGTCATGGCAGGCGGGCACGGCATGTGGCCCTGCTGGGCAAGTTGTCAGCCCTCCACAAGACAGCTCATTACTCCTGCCCTCACCCCAATGTATGTGTCTCGGCACTTGGCCAGCCCCAGCTCTGTAATAACTGCTTCAACCCTTGCCATCTTGTCGGCGGCAGACACAGAGGGCGGCAGGCGCATGCGCGCCGCAAACTCTGTGGACAGGGGCCGGGTGCAGGGCCGGGGTGAGGGTAACAGCAGTGAGGCAGCTCGCGGAACAGAGGAACGGGCACTTTTACAGCAGCAGCGCGCGGTGTGGCCACACTGTGAAGCAACCCAGGAGCTGCAGCTGTGCCTGCAGCCCCCCCTCACCCAGCGTTTCGAAAACGGTGAGGTTCGCAAACATCACGTCCTCCTGTGCAGCAGGTGGGAGCACAGCCACGGGGCGGGAAACCGCGTGAAGTCAGTTCTAAAGAACAGACGACAGGTAGGACAGCACGCCATGCCATGGCTACACTCTGTGCAGCACTCAGCAGCGGCTCTTTTCCACAAGGATGCTGCTGAGACGAGCCATCCATGGGTGTGTGCCTGCCCCCACCTGCATCACATATGCGGTGATAGACTTGAAGCCGCGCCCCCTGGGCAGGCCATTCACCAGCACCTCGCCCTCCAGGGTCCCGCCCGCTGGCAGCCGCCCCGCCAACGCATTCACCAGGCTGCTCTTGCCGCAGCCCGTGGGGCCTGCGCTTGTGTGGGTTGCAGGCGAGTGAGTAGGCAGGGACACGAGCAGGTGTTCATGCATGATGCCGCAGCAGGCCTGAATTTGTGCAGGGCAGGCGCACACCCCTCCTTGATCAGACGTTGTGCCACCAGCGCACCCATGATGGCCAGCAGGCGGCCGGGCGGCAGCACCGCCGACAGGCCTTCCAGGATTGTCCGGCTGGTGCGCTGCCGGCGGCGCCCCACGGGCACTGAGTAGCGCAGGTCACGCCACTCAAGCGTGACCCGGATGGCCTGCCGGTTTGCTGCTCCATCTGCCGCCGCCGCCGCCTCCAGCTCCAGGCTGGCCACATGGGCGTTGCTGGCAAGGCTGCAGGAGCAGATCCGAAGTGGGAATAACGCGGTGACGATGCATGCATGCAAGGGGACGGTCCATCAGTGGCACAATGACCAATCAAGCAGCCGGCTGCCGGCACGACTGGGTGTGGCAGGCGGCGGCGGCATCGGCGGCGGCAGGCAGCTCACCCGCTGCTGTCGAGGCCCTGTGCGGACTTCTCAGGCGATCCGTGATCTCTATATCCCGCTTTGTCGACTCTCACCGCGTGCAACGGGGCGGTCATGCTTGCCCCAGGAGGCTAACAGCCGTGCGTGGCGTAGAAGAGATGATGGAGCTTGAAGAACTGTCGAAAGCCGTCCGAGTCCCGATCGTCGGGTTTCTCCCTGCTTTCAGTGCCGCCACGTCGGCGGCGGCAAATCTATCGATGCGCACCTGTGCACCTGGCAGCACCAACTGGATGCAAAAGGCCAGCTCTGGGTCGCTTCTCGTTACTTGGACACACCTCTGAGTACCATCCTCATGCACCTGGCTGCTGGCAAAGAGCGGCGTCGGGCCACATCTCCTGCAGGGCTCTGCGAAAGTGCGGCACCAGTGAGCAGCAGTATCCGCTAGTCAGCAAGTTGTTCAAGCGCAAATACATTGGCAGAGTCCGTGTGTCAGTGCAGAAGTTCATTAGAGTCGTGCCTCTGGAGTGCGGGCCACTCCTGGCTGCCACAGCGAGCCTTGCCCATTTACCGCCTGCCCAGCGGCGGCGGAGCGCTGTCAGCGGCGGCGGCACCGCCCACCCAGCCTGCCCACCATCAGGCCGGCGGCAGATGTCGTATCCGATGTCTGCAGCCCTGCGCATTCGTCCAGCTCCACAGCGCCTCTCCAGCGCCCGCAGGCAAGCCGACTGCTGCGCGCTTGTCCTCTCGGCTGCTTGTCGACGGCCGGCAGGTTTACACAAGGCTTGTTTATCATTCAGATCAGTCGCAGGGGGCTGCGATGATCAGCCGACCTTGGCCCAAGTCGTCGCCGCCGCCAATGCCGCCGCCGCCCATGGTTGCCCGCCGGTCAACCCTCAGCTGCAGGCTCGGCGGTAGTGCAGCGACCAAGGCGGCAACCTGCATGGCTGCGGTGGGCAAGCCGGTGGTGCAAGTGGACATTTGGAGCGACCTCAGCTGTCCATGTGCGTGGCCAGCATGTGCTGCTTGTGGGACGAGAATGTGCCACGTGCAGCCTGCTTGCCACAGGGACGAGAATGTGGGACGAGAATGTGCAAGTGTACATTTGACAGCATGACAAAAGGGTTTCTTACCAGGCCGTTGCGCACTGCTCAATCATTCCATGCTGCTGCCCGCCCCATGCAGGGTGCTGGGTGGTGAGACACTGAACGTGGCATGGGGAGGCTGTGTGGATTGGCGATCAGCCAGGGGGGTGCCTCAGTTTCTGCTGTAGCTGCCCACTGCACTATTGCACTGTGGTGTGAACTTGTTGGATTCCATGATTCACGCCTGCCCTGCGCGTCTTGCTGCCTTTCTTCGTCCCCAACTCAAGCAGCCATCCTGCACCCAACTGACTTTTCAACACAGGGCAAAAAGCGGTTTGACAAGGCGCTGCAGCAGCTGGAAGGCAGAGCGGACATCCAGGTTGTTTACCACCCTTTCATCATTGATCATGGCACTGCGCCCGGAGGTGGGTGTCAGGCTGATGGCACAGGCCGACTGATGTGCTTGCACACTGCCACACAGACCATGGCTGTGTGAACAGCTGGGCGGCACACCGCATGGCCCATGAGCGCCATCTCCCCCACCTGCCCTGCCTTCATTTCTTGCAGGAGAAGAGTATCTTGCGTACAACGTGCGGCGATGGGGTGGAGACGGCTGGTGCCACGACTTACGGCGCAGCGGGCGGCCGGATGGAGCAACTTTCTCTGACTGGAAGTGGTGGCCCGCCAGCGCCAAGGGGCACCAGCTGCTGCTGCTGGCGCAGGAGCAAGGCCTGGGGCGGCAGTGCAAGGAGCTGCTGCTGCACAAGACGTGAGCAACGGACTGAGCTCCTAGACTATTCCTAGACTGCTAAGCTGCGGGCGCCCTGCCTGTCCGGCGGCGTGTTGTGCTTGTTGGAGGCAGCGCCGCCCAGCCAGCCAGCCGCGCTTTCTTGGTCTCAGAATGCTTGCGTTCACTGAACTGCCGCCCTGGCTGCCTGCCTCGCAGGTATGAGGAGGGCGCCAACCTGAGCGAGGTGGACACGCTGCTGCAGTGCGCGCGGGAGCTGGGCGGGCTGGGCATGGAGGAGGCGGAGGTGAGCCGCCCGCCTGGTCAGGGCTGGGATTGTCAAGGGAAGACAAGGTGTGAGTGTGAGGGTGGCATGTCGCCCCCATGAACAGGTGCATGCATCATCGGGACTGTCTTTGCTGCTGCAAGCCCGCTAGCTACTCTAGGCACAGCAAGGGCGTTTTGTTCTCCTGCGTCTGCATGCAGCGCACAAACACGGCATTTTCTTCCCTGCACTTGCAGCTGCGGCGGTACCTGGAGGAGGACCGCGGACGGCAGGCGGTGCTGGCGGAGGATGCGGCGGCCAAGCGGGAGTGAGTGGGGGGCGGGTAGGGTGCGGGGCCACTGCTTGAATGTGCTGCGTGCTTCCTGCGCTGGAGTTCGGTGCCTGCTTTGCAGCCACACAGCATGCGCAGCAGGCACTCATCGGCAAGCCACGTGGGGCTCATTTCCCTGCTGACTTTGACCACTGATCTATTCCCACCCAAAAGCAGGCTGAAGATCGGGGGCGTGCCGTACTACATTGTGGGCAGCGGCGATGGGGAGGGCAAGCGGTATGCGCTGTCAGGGGCGCAGCCGGTGGCCTCATTTGTCAAGGTGGTGGAGAGAGTGCTGGCGGAGCGGCCGCAAGGCAGCCAGTGAGCCAGGGCAGGGGGGTGCTGTTGCTGAGCGGACGTGTGGCGCGAGATGGAACGCGACAGCTGTAGCTACCCAGCAGCCCTGCCCTGCCCGTGCGGCATGTTGCGTCGACCTTACTTTATTTCAGTGACTGATGAACTACAGATTCACAAGTAATGTACAGGTTGAGGCTGCTATGAGTACACGTCAATCAGTGCCATTTCTAGCCGTGCTGCCCAAACTTGAGGCTGCCCTCGATGGCCAGCTCATCCAGCTCAGACACGTCGCCCTCGCTCAGCCGCCAGCCCAGGGCTCCCACATTGGATTCCGCCTGTGGAAAGCAGGGGCAAGGAGCGAGGCATGCCAGTTTGAAAATGCCATTTGTGTCGAAGGAAGCCTAGCTGGCCCTTTCATCAGAGTTACCACTCACTCCCTATCGGCCACACAGTCTAAGGCCACCTTGCCCTCCACCGTCCCTCGCACCTGGGCCTGGCTCTTGGCTCCCGGGATGGGCACTGCACCCTTGCAAATCAGCCAGTTGAGGGCCACTTGTGCGGGCGTCTTGCCACCGTGCGCCTGCCCCAGGGCTGTCAGCCGATCCACAATTGGCTGAATGCGGTCAAAGCTGTGGTCCCCGAACCGTCGCGCCCCCTATGTTGGGCAAGGATGGAGGCACGCTGTGCAGTGGTGGGCACGAGGCGCTGCCGAGAGCCACGCCACAGCCAGGAGCCATTGCAAGTGCTGCATAGCTGCGTTCAACCTACCTGTGGCTTTTTGGTGCTTGAGTACTTGCCGGTCAGGCGGCCCATGGCCAGCGGGCTGTAGGCCATCACACTGCAGGCGGAGAGGAAGGGAAGCAATGTCAGCACTTGGCTATCCTTGCAAAGCTGGATTGACATTGCACAGTGCAGTTCAAACAGGCAGGCCCGTAGCCGGCCAATGCTCACCTGACCCCCAGCTCATTACAGGCGTCCAGCAGGCCGTTGCGCGTGGGCAGGGCGTGGCACAGAGAGAACTCCACCTGCAGGGGGCCTGGAATGGTTGGCTCACTCAACAGGGATGCATCAGCTTGCCACGCAGGGTGCCGCCCCGTGTTGCAGCTATGCACACTGCTGCTGCTGCTGCTGCTGCTGCTGCTGCTGCTGCTGCTGCTGCTCCAACCAACCCAAGCCCAGCTGCTCACGGCACCCCACAGCATGGCAGCGCACCTGGTTGACGGCCAGGGGGATGCCTCGCTCCGCCAGCACGCGGTGCGTCTCCCGCACCTCCGCCTCTGAATAGTTGCTCACCCCCACCGACTTGGCGAGACCGCTGTCGACGGCCGCCGCCAGGCTGGAGGCCAGCGTCTGCGGGGTTGGACGGCGTGTTCTCAGTAGGTGCATGCTGGGCAGGAACGGCAGACGCACCGCTGCCTCTTGGCGCATCCAGCACCGGCTCACATGATGCAATAGCGCCAGGCATGACAGCAATGACCATGGCACACTCAACATGGTGCGCCTCGGCAACACATCTTGCCTGGATGCTTCGGAAGGTAGCCACGGGCGAGTGCACCAGGTAGCAGTCCACAGCTTCAACTCCCAGCCGGTCCACTGCAAAGAAGCAGGGTGAGGGGAAGGGTGGGTGAGAAAGCTGGCACAATTGTGAGGGTGGCAACGGCTGGCTAGGGCAGCTGGAGGTGCACCCACATGATGCTCATCGAAGCTGCTGTCCACCCTGTCGCCGCTACCACGCTGCTGCCTCAATGCTCGCCGAACAGCGCACCACCCACCTGAGGACCGCAGGGCAGCCAGCATGCAGCGCGGCTCAAACAGGCGCCAGGGCAGGGGGATGTACTTTGAGACGACCACCGGCTTGAGGCCGTTGCCAGCTGCCTGGCTGCCCTCTGCTCGCATGCAGTCGGCAAGGAAGCGCTCCGAGGCTCCCCAGTGAAAGGGGGCGCCGTCTGCAGCGGGGCAGGGCGGCGGGCAATGTGGTTGTGGCCTGGGGGCAGCAAGTCGGTCAGGCAGCATGCAGGGCAGGGGCAGGCCACCTGGAACACATTCGCTTTCGATGCAGACATCTGAGCATGCAGTGTAGGCCATGAGGCAGCACACCCACCCAAGCTGTCGAGCAGCAGCTCAGCCCAACACCCTGGCCCTGGTGCACGGTTGTGCAGCCTCACAGCTCTCGGCTGTGTCGAACAGATTGCAGCCGCCGTGCAGGGCAGCCTGGTACGCCTCTTGCATGGAGGCAGCAGTGAGGGTGGCATCGTACCCGCCGTGCCCCCAGGTCTGCATGAGTGGGACAGCGAAGCCAGTCGAGACATGTCGGTATTTCCTTACGGAGCAAAACACAAGCTGCAGCACATGCGGGATCAGCCAGAGGCAGCGCCTCCTTCGATAGGGCCTCAAGCTTCCAGCATGCAATCGTGGCATTTGCAGTGCAAGCATTGCGGCATGCATTCCAGGCAACCGTGCATGGAGCCTGGCTCACATAGCTGTCTCCCCAGCTCCAAAGTCCCATGCCCAGAGGCCCGGCTATCTCGGGCCCGCTCTTGCCCAGCCGGATCGGCTGCTCCTCCATGGCTGGAGCGGCGGCGGCGGCGGCGGCAGGCAGCGGCAGGAGGTGGCTGGGCCTTCACGCCAATTGTGGCGTTGCCACCGCCTGCAGGCGCCTCTATCAGCCCCCAAATTATGTCGTGATGGGCGGTCCAGCGCCGCAACCCTGCGCCACTGCAAGAAGGCTAGAGCACCAGAGTGGGGTTTCCCTTGCGCAAACACGCCAGGGTGGCGACGATCACAACTTTTCAGGCATTGCAAGCCTCCGTTTCGTGATCAGCGTGCCAGAGAGTTGCCAGAGCCAGCATGCTGCCGCTACGCCGCCGCCGCCCGGCAGGTCAAAAAGAACGGCTGGTTTCGAGCGCCCACTTCCTGCCGGCACTGCCGACACACCGATACACAATTTACACAGCCTGTGACTGCGCCCCGGTGCATGCGCTGTCTTGCGCCAGTTCGGCCGGGCTGTGGAAGAGCGCTGGCCCCTTGCACCCGCTTCAAACAAGTGACGAGAGCGCCGAGTAGCGCTCTGGCAGCCCGAACACTGCTGCCACGCTGCAGCGCTGGCGGCGGCGACGGCGGCAGCGGTGACATCGCCGGCAGCAACACTGCGGACGGCCCTGCGGCAGCTCCTGTGCAAGCGCAACCACGGCGGCGGAGCATGGGATCGGCATCACTGCGGTTGCGTGCAGGGGGGCGGTCGCAGGCTGGCGTCAGCAGCACTGCAGGCAGCGATGCAGTGGCGGTGCATCGGCAGCCCGACGGCCTGCCCCGCCTGCCTTCCCATCTGGACTTTGGGGACCACTACACAAAGGAGCACCACTGCCCGGTGTGCTCGCTAGGTGAGGCAGACGGAACAGCAATATGTGTGGAAGCCAGCAGGTATAGACACACTGCCTTGCCGGTGCCCTTTGAGCTGTGTCTCCATCCGCCGCCCACAGCGCGCTCCCTCGTCTCTTTTCCCTCACTCATGATTTTGCCTCCCCGCAGATGAGGGGGAGCAGCACGAGGCGGGGGCGCCATCCCACGCCGCCGCGCTCTTGCAGCAGCCGCCCACCCCGCCGGCGCCGCTGCGAAGCATCGACGAGCACGGGTGCGTGCATTCTGTGGCGTGCCTGCATATGTGGAGATGGTGAATTTGCCGGCCAGTTGTGCAGACGGGTTTGCCCCTCGCACCGTCAACTTCTCCCGCTTGTGCAGGCTGGCTCTAATGCTGTCACTGTCTAGGCCGAAGCATTTCCCAAGCTGGTGGGGGCCAAACCTTGCAAAGCTGCAGGCAAGCGGGGCAGGTGGTCGCAGGGGGGGGTTGACGGCACCAGCATCACACCTGGCGGTGGTGTCTTTGCTGTCAATGCTGCTGCTGCTGCGTCTTCTCACCACTGCAGGCAGCCAGCCGCCCGCATGCCTCCACTGATCCTGGCCCACGCCCGCTGCTGCACTCTCTGCTGCTGTGCCATGCTGCAGTCAAGGTGCGCAGAGGTGCTGGAGAGCAGCGCCACCCACTACACCATTATCGCCCTCACGCTGCTGGACCTGGGCATTGTGGTCACCGAGCTCATCCTAAGCAGCATCTTCCCAGCCGCGGAGGCGGTGCCGCATGCAGGTGCGGCGCCGGCATGGCGGCAGAGTGCATGCAATGCGACAGCAGGAGCCTTGCCGGCTAGGCTAACCAGCAGCCTTCGATGCATGTCTTGCGCCGTGCCCCAACTTCTGTCCCTGAGCTAACCCGCGTTGTGCAGTGCACACAACGGAGGAGGTGCTCTCGTGGTGCTCCATCGCAATCCTGTGTGTAAGTGCAGGAGCTGGGCAGCAGTGCCCAGTTTCGTGGTGCCCTGCCTGGCTCTTGACATGCCTGCGTAACTACTGCCTACCTTGCCTTCTGCCGACATCTAAGCTACTGCACTACGTCATGAGAGCGGCGCACTTGCCTGGGATGCAGGTCTTCACGGCTGAGCTGGTGGCCAAGCTCGCCGTCTTTGGGCACCGATACTTCACCAGCAGCTGGTGCGCCTGGCTGGTTGTTCTGACTGTATTCTGGGCGCCTACAAGCAGCACCGCACAAGTGGCACAGGAAGCCGACTGCTGCGCTGCCCTCTGCAACTCCGCCCCGCCCTTGCCGCAGGTGGCACATGGCGGATGCGGTTGTGGTGATCACCAGCCTGACGCTGGAGCTGACGCTGCGCGGCATAGCGCAGGAGGTGGCCTCCCTGCTCATCTTCTTCCGCCTGTGGCGCATCCTGCGCGTCATGCACGGCGTGGCAGGTGGGCCGAGCAGGGGGGGCACCAGAGCAGGCGACGGCGGCAAGCAGCACGGGCTTGGTGCTGAAAGCTTGGACAGCGGGGTGAAGCCTGGCTGCCTGGCTGGCCTGCAAGCCTACGCTGTGCTTGCAGTCATGTGCCCATTTACGGGCGTTTATATCAGAGCAGCCGCCCCGGGCCCTCAGCCTGTTGCCGACCGGGTTGCAGCCTGACATCCAGCTGCACCAATGTGGCACAAACTCATCTGTATCCCTCTCGTCTCTGCTTTGCCACCACCCCAATCAAACAGAGGCCATGGAGCTGAACCACGAGCACGAGCTGGAGCAGCACCACCTGCTGGTGCACGGCCTGCAGAAGGACCTGGCATCGCAAGCCAAACGCATACGCCAGCTGGAGCGGGAGGTGGCGGCGCTCAGCGGCGCAGCGGCGGGGGCCGGCGTGGATGTCAGCTCCATCATTCGCCTGGCAGCGGCGGCGGCCTCGCAGCCAGACATGATGCTGCTGCAGGCGCAGGCAGCGGATGCGGCGGCGGCGGCGGCGGGCGGCGGAGGAGGCGGGCAGGCGCACAGCGGCGGTGCTAGTGGCGGCGGGCGTGCAGAAGAAGTCTGATGCATTGGGGTTTGATTGCAGGGCTCCATTTGCTTGAACAGGCTGCATGTCAACCACCCTGCCTGCCTCAGTGGTCAGGCTGCGGAACATGCGGAGAGTGCATGCGGTGGCGACTCGTCCCTGTGGCACCGCCACCCAGCAACTAACTGGATCGGCGCCTGAACCCGCCCTCTCCAGCGTTTGTGCGCACCTGTCCCACTCCAGTCGCTCCTGCACGCCGCCCCAGGCCCTCTACATACACCCCAGGTGATTGGGCGCCGCCATCCGCGTGTGAGCAGGCCCAAAATGGTGGATCGACTCGGGTCGTAGTTCCCAGCTTGCTCAGGCTAAGGGTTGACGGAGGCCAAGTCGCTCGGGCGCTGGGCCCTGGTCTGGCGAGCCCGCTGGGCCGCCCCCCGCGCCTCTCTGCCCCTTCTAGTGAAACCTTGCAGCTCACCTCCAGCGCCCATGCACGCGTCAACAGCCGTCCGCCCATTGAGCAGCGGCGGCGGCGGCACTAACGCCGCCGCTTGGCCGCTTACTCATTGCGCCGCGGCTGCCGGCTCGCTTGTGTGCTGTGCAGGTGCAGCAGCTAGCAGCAGCCATGGACCTGAGTGAGATCCCCACGGAGGAGCTGGTGCATGAGGTGCAGCGGCGGCTGGAGTGCCTGTCCAAGCCGGAGAAGCGGCTCATCCTCATCGGTGCGGGCCAGCACGCACTTGCCGGCCTGGGCTAGCGCAGCTGCCGCACACTTGGCTGCTGCAGCCCCGCAGGCGCTCCGCAAGACCATGCGTTCTCTTTGATGACGCAGCGAGTTGAGCAGCGGCCCAGCGGTGGTTGCTGAACCACACGCCATCCCTCCCCTGCACCCCGGCAGGCCCCCCCGGCTCCGGCAAGGGCACGCAGAGCCCCATGATCAAGAACGACAACTGCCTGTGCCACCTGGCCACCGGCGACATGCTGCGCGCGGCTGTGGCGGCCAAGACGCCACTGGGCCTGGAGGCCAAGAAGGCCATGGAGGCGGGTGAGCAAGCGATAGAGAGAGTGCGGCAGGGGGGAGGTGGCGGGCAGCGGATGCAGGCAGGCAATAACTGGTGCTGGTGTTGGAGACGCACTTGAGCGCTCGCTGCGACAGCTGCGGCGGCGACGACGCTGCAGTTGCCGGCCCAGGCAGGTTGCTTGCATGCAATGCGCGGAAAGAATCCTGTGTGCCCCTCGTGACCATTACCCACAAACCGCCCTGGCGCAGGCGCGCTGGTGTCGGACGAGATTGTGGTGGGCCTGATTGAGGAGAACATCAAGCGCGCCGAGTGCCGCACCGGCTTTGTGCTGGACGGCTTCCCGCGCACCGTGGTGCAGGCAAGCAAGCGCGCTGCTGGCGGCTGTGTACGGCTGTGTGCGGCTGTGTACATGCGGCTGCCTTGGGCTGAGCAGGACTTGAAACGGCCGATGTGGTTGTCGGATTGCAGCGGGGTCGAGTACTCGCGTCTTATACTTCTGCCGCCGCTGAACTTGTTGCTGCCAAGTGACACCCGCTGATGCTGACCCGCTCTGCAGGCCGAGAAGCTGGAGGGCATGCTGAAGAAGAAGGGCCAGACGATCGACAAGGTGCGGCCGTGCTGCAGCACGTTGTTGGGGGCACAGGCACAGCTGCCTCGCCCTGCCCAGCATGGCCGCGGCGCAAAATCATGGCCCATCACTCATGCCGCTCACACACCATCTGTCACAACCCCTGCCCTCATCCACCACCGCCTCCTGCCTCCTGCTCCCCCAGGTGCTGAACTTTGCGGTGCCCGACCAGCTGCTGGTGGACCGCATCACCGGCCGCTGGGTGCACCCCGCCTCGGGCCGCTCCTACCACGGTGCGTGCCTGCGCTGGGCCAGTGTGTGCTGGCCAGCGGCTGCCGGTCTGCAACTGTGTGCTGTCCACGATTGTGTTTGCACTGTCTTGACCCTCAGCCTGCTCTGCGTATGCCTGCATGCCGATTGAGTCAGTTGTCAACATGTTGCTCTTGCTCTGCAACACGCACCGGCCGTTGCAGAGAAGTTTGCGCCCCCCAAGGTGGCGGGCGTGGATGATGTGACGGGCGAGCCGCTGGTGAAGCGCAAGGTAGGTGGGGCTCAGGTTTGACGATGAAGCTGGGTTGGGTGCAGATGTGTAGAGCGGCGGCTATTGCAAATGCGGCAGGGGTGGCTGGGCTATGTCAACCCAACTTCATGGCTGCGCAGCCCCCCAAGTGTTAGACCGCCTTGCCCCCATGGCACCCTGCCGGCGTCGCCTCATTTGACTGCACCACCTACGGTCTGCCCGCAGGACGACAACGCGGAGACGCTCAAGAGCCGGCTGTCAGCGTTCCATGCGCAGACCGCCCCCGTGATTGCCTTCTACAAGGACAAGGTGGGCCGAGTTGTGCCTGCCTTGCTGCTGTTGAAGCTGCCAGAAATTGTCTCCAAAACAAGTGGCAGCTGGGCCAGCGCCTCACACACAGTTGCCGACAGAGCTGCTCTTGATCAAATGATTCCATGCCGCCCCACGCACCCTCACTCATGCCTGCACATTTGGACTCCCCTCCCCTGCCAGGTGGTGACCATCAAGGCTGACAAGCCGCAGGAGGATGTGGCCTCGCAGATCCGCAAGGCCCTGGGCTGAGCAACAACACAACAAGCACGCGCCCTGCGGCGCCAGCCTGTTGGCCAGCCAGCTGGCACGAGAGCAGCGGTACTGTGGGCCCGCCGGGACGGGCAGCACGCCCACCCATGTGGCGGCCCCTGAGCAGTTTTGACATCGTTCCACCATTTACAGAGCACACCAGCAGTCGGCATCTCTCCCCTATTTTCCTGCTGCGGCGGGGCAGCCGATAATGCGGCTGATCCTGCTGGTTTTCGCAGTTACATGCAGCGATACGTACTGTAATGCTGCTCATGCTAGAGGAGAGATTGGTACACATTGTTGGAGAGCAGGGCCCCTATGCATGCAGCTGCATCAGCCGGCGACCGCCTGTGCCTCCCCACCCGCTGCCTCCAAAGCATGCCTGCCCGCTTCGTCGGCTGCCAGCACTTGCACCTCCTCAAAACCAAGGAAGGGGTCTGCAGGGTACAAATGGGGGATGGCAGTGGCGGCACAGTAAGCCAAGGCGGGCAGTTGAGTTGCACTTGGCATTGAAAAACGTGGCCAGACAGAACACACACACACACATGTAGGCAGACGCGCCGAAAGCAAGCAGCTAACATGTGTCCAGACCCGCCTTCCTCCACCAGCCCCCAGCCTCACCGTCATGCTGCAGCCGTGAAATGCCACTGCCACCCCCGGCTGCCTGGCGAGTCCGCTGGCCCTTGCTGCTGCGGCCGCCCCTGCCACCGCCCTGCTGCCCAGCGCCGGCACCGCCTGCCTGCTGAGACTGCTGCTGGTGCACTCCCCCTGCTGCCTGCTGTTGCTGCTGCTGCTGCTGCTGGGGCAGGAACACAAAGTGGCGGGCAGCCATGGATGGGTTGACTGTGATTCGGAGGTCCCGCAGGCGCTCCTCCACAGCAGCCAGAGCGGTGGGTGCCGCCGCGCCGCCGCCCTGCGCCGCCTCAGCGCTGGTGGCAGCCAGCGCCTTGGCGGCAGCCGCCGCCCGTGCAGCATCCAGCTGGGCGGCCGTCGCGGCGGCTTCTGCGGCAGCGGCGGCCTCCGCAGCACATGAACCATCGCCTGTGGAGCCGTCCACAATGACCTTGCGGCCCAGGAGGTCGATTGAGACGGTGACGCGCCGCCGCCGCGCCTCCTCCGCCTCTGCCAGCTCCCGCTCCCGCTGCTTCAGCACAGCACGCTCCTCGTCTACAAGGCAGAAGGGGGTGGGGCATGCAGGTGCCAGTGTTTGAGATAGAATGAGCAGTTGCGATGGCGCTGCTGGAAGTTGAGGCAAACATGCGGGGGACAAGCTGGGACGGCGACTCACCGGTCAGCCATGCGTTCGCGTCGATCTCAAAGAAGTCTGCGGGACAGGGCGGGAAGCTTGGGCACAATTTAGGCACGTGTGATGATTAGAAAGGCTTGTTCGGGTCTTTGCACGCAAAGAGGTGGCCTGTCCAATGGACTAGAATCTGAGCTGCAGGCCAACAGCAGCCCCCAGCACGACAAGCACTCGCTTGCCACCACCCACCGCTCTGGTCATCCAGCACCGTGGTGCGCTTGGCCGACTGGCGATCGTACTCGACCAAGCGGTCCCTGAGCGCAACAGCAGCAGCCTGGCGGGCGGCAGAGAACAATGGCAGACTGCTTCAGCAGGCTGGCGCCATGCAGCTGGCTTTGGCAAGAAGCACAGGCCGCACAGCTGGCGGTCGCTGCAACTCCCGACAAGCTCATGCAGCCACTGCCCATTTCCAGCCCCACTTGGCCCACCTGCGAGTCGTTGTACGCCACTGCATCCGCTGCATTGCCCTGCTGCGCCTCAGGCTTGAAGCCAGCCAGCTCCCCAGCCGCTTCGCCGCTCGCGCTGCTTGACGCAGCACCAGCTGCCGAGCTCGGGCCTGCCGCTGCCGTTGCCTCGTCACCAGTCATGTTGGTGCTGCCGTCGGCGTAGCGCAGTGTGACTCGCTTGCCACAGAAAGTGCAGATGCCGCCCGATTCTGCACAAGCAGGGGTGCATGCGAGGATATGCCAACCAGTCATGCAAGGGTACCAGCTCCAGCCTGTTTGCAGCAGCTGGGCGCTTGCACGGCATGCTCACACACCATCTATGCAACCCGGGGCCCCTCAGTAATAAAGTCTGCTTGCACAGCTAGCTGCGCGCACCCAGGAAGCGTGTTGCCTCGTCCGACATGCTGCGGCAGTCGTAAATCTGCACAGACCGGAGGTGAACATCAGAGCTTAATCAGAGAGCTCAACGTGATAAAAGCAGCTGGCATGTGGGTCAGCGGCTTCAGCAAGCAGCCCGGCATCCACGTTCCTAAACACAGCCCTGGCTGCAGCCACTGCAGCCCAGGCCCTCCTTGCCTGACCTCCCCCTCGCACCTTGCCGCAGCTCAAGCAGTTGACCACTGGCTTGGCCAGGCTCTTCACTGCGCAGCTGCCGCTGCTGCTGCTGGCATCGCCGCCGCCGCCCTTCTTGCGTGCGGGCTTGACAGTCACGGCAACGTTCCTGCCCATGTCCAGCAGTGGCTGCAGGGGGCACACAAGGGGGGAGGGGCAGATGCGTGGACAGCTCCGACACAAAGGCAGCCGGCGCGGCGGCAGGGTGGAAACACGCCTGCATGTTCACCGCCGGCCAGCGAGGCTGTGCCGTTGGCTGCAGCATCCAGTCCACACATTACTGCACCCGCCTGCACACACATGCCAACTGTGGCAAGTGTAGCAGCTGTAGCAGCAATTGGCAGCCAGCTTGAACCTACCTTGGCCTTGTCCGCTGCAGCCGGCGGCGCGAGCTCCACGGCCTGTGGTGGCGCCCGACTGGCACTGCTGCCACCTGCACCGCTGCCGCCGCTGGTGCTGCCGCCGCCACCGCGTAGGCTGGTTTCTCGCTGCCGCATATCGCTGTCCCTCTGGTACAGCTGCATGCCTGGCCCCGGCGCTGCCGGCGGCGGCTGGCCTGCCGAGGCGGGGGGCCCGCGGAACTGGCGCACCAGGTTTGCCGCTGCGGGGTCTCCACCCATTGCTTCAAGCAGTGCATCCACCTCCTCCTGGCTGCCGGCGGCGGCCACCGCCTCCACCACACCCTCCGCCGTGTCGGCGTCCCACTTCAGCGCCTTGGCCTGCGGCCCGGCGGGAGGAGCTCCAGAGAAGGAACGCAGTGAGCGGGGCTCCAACGTTGTGTGCCAGCTGTGCTAAGGCATCCAAGACAACAGCCTGCCATGCATCCAGCCCGCAAGCCCCTCCCTTAGCGCACCAGCTGCTGGCGCAGCCACGCCTTGTTGCCGCGCCGCGCCGCCATGCCCGCAGGGCTGTAAAACAACGGTCAATTACGGCCGTCAGTTGAGTGCTGGGTGAAGATGCTGCAAGGACGAGGGGCCGGATGCATGTGGTGTGAGCGTCGGCAAGCACTGCTGCGCAAGGTTGCAAGCGACATGCAGCCTGCAGGCACGGTGCGCAGCAAGGCAGCTCAACCGGCGCTGCAACCGGGTGGTGAGCGGCGGCGGCGGCGGGCGGCGGCAACGCAGCGGCGGCGGCCAATTGGCCCTCAGCGCCGAGCCGCGCAACCCTGCCTGGCAACGTGATCACCACCGCCGGGTTATCCAGGGCGCCGGGTGCTGCTGGCGCCCCACTTGCCTTGCGCGCAGTGTCCGGGCGCCTCGCCTGGGCGCTAGGCAGGCGCGATCGCACGCCAGTTCAATACACCAACCAGCCTTGCACTGCCAGGCGCGATGCTGGAGGCCCGCGCTCGCATCATGAAATGGCCCCTGCAGGGCTCTCTGAGGCGGCGCGTAGGACTCCCGGCTTTATAAGACCCAGTCGTTTAAGCCAGCACATCAGAACCAGTATTGGGAGAGGGATGCAAGTGGACGGCGGGGCTCTTGGCGAGCAGACGCCAGTGGAGGCGCAACAGCCGGCGCTGCAGCTGCAGCAGCACGCAGAACTGCTGCTCATGAGCAACGGGCACCATGCGGGCAGCGAGCTGGACGGCCTGGAGGAGGAGAGCGACGCCGGAGCGGGGGCGCGGGAGGAGCGCGTCGTGGTGAGTCCGCTGGCCTGTCGGGTTCTCCTGCAGGCTGGCTGGCTGCGTGGGGCGGCCCGCGGAAACGGGCATCTCCGCCCCCGCCCTGGCCCCGCCCCCCTGGGCCGCCCCGCCTCCCTCGCCCCGCTGCCACGGGTCGGGCAGGCCGGGCTGGTGGCAGACATCGAGCCGGCGGGTGCCGGGGTGCCGCCAGCCGTCCCTCAAGCGCCCGTTCCCGCCCGCCGCTTTTTCCGCGGGCGACGCCGCGGTGACGCCCCCTCCGACCCCTCAACACCCTCCCCCGGCCCTGCTGTGCCATGCAGGTCAAGTTCCTGGTGCCCAATGTGGCGGCCGGCAGCATCATCGGCAAGGCCGGCACCAACATCACAGAGATTCAGACCAACAGCGGGGCGCGCATGCAGGTGCGCCCGCCCAGCGCTCAATCAGTCACACTCGCGCATGGGCCTTTTGGGAGGCCGTGGCGGCAGCGCCAGATGCGCAGCGCCTGCTGTGACGCATGCCCGAGGCCGGCAAGCGGCGCCGCTGCTGCCGGGTTTGGTGGCTGTACCGGACTCACGTCCCCGCGCGGCCGCCCCATGCAAGCCTGCCCACCCCACCCACCCCACCCCCTGCCACTCCGGCTGTGCAGCTGTCGCGGGCCAGCGAGTTCTATCCAGGCAGCCCAGAGGGCCAGGACCGCATCCTGCTGGTGTCGGGCACCGTCAACCAGCTGCTGACGGCGCTGCACCTGGTGCTCAGCAAGCTCAAGGCGGAGCCGGGCGCGCTGCGCGCGGTGCAGGTGCGGGCAGCCGAGGGGTTGTGCGCCGACACACGCAGCAGGCGGGATGGTTATGAGAGTGAAGATTGCACTGGAGGGGCTGGCGCTGCAGCGGACGTGCTTGGCAGGCGCCTTGCATGACGAAGCAACCGCATGTGCCTCCCCGCCCTGCCCGCTGTGCCTCAGGCCAAGGATGGCGAGGCGATCCAGCTGCGCATGCTGGTGCACTCACGCCTGTGCGGCACGCTCATCGGCAAGGGCGGCGCCACGATCCGCAGCTTCAACGAGGACAGCCACGCCGTGTTCAACATCTCGCCGCCGCCCACGCTGCCGGGTGCGTCTCAGCAGCCAATGCCCGCTGCTTTCACCTGCTTACCGCTCTGTGCATTTAAGCAGCACTGCTGGGGCTGCTTGCTGCACAGCGCTGCAGCGCATTCTCCGGCTTACGCACCTTCCTGCTGCCTGGGTCTGGCTGCCGCAGGCCTGACGGAGCGGATTGTGAAGATCACGGGGGATGTGGACCACCTCATGCGGGCGGTGGCGCTGGTGGTCACCAAGCTGAGGTGCGGCGGGCTGGTTGTTGTAGGCGGCTAGCTGGGGACCGCACCAGCCCTGATGTGGTGGTTGCTGTTTGCGCCGTGGCAGTCGGCAGCGTGCGTAGCCTGCCAGCACGTCGGCAAGCCAGGCTCGTGTTATGAACTCTTTTCGAACGCACTCCCTCCTCACTCCCCTCCTCTTCCCCCCTGCTCTGCCCGCAGCGAGAACCCCGACTACCACCTGCTGACAGACGCCAACCTGTCGTACAGCATGCGGTACAGCCCCGGCCCCGGCAGCCTGTCGGCGCAGCAGCAGCAGTTTGGCGGGCCGCCGCACCACGGGGGCATGGGCCCGGGGCCCGCCGCCCTGGGGGCATCCGCGCCCCACATGCTGCACATGGGCGGCATGGGCGGCATGGGCATGGGTGCGGGGGCGCCGCGGGCAGGCGGCGCCAGCGTGACCATGGCTGTGCCCGAGGAGAAGGTCGGCGTGGTGATTGGCAAGCAGGTGCGGCTGGATCAGGTGTTGTGACCTCGCGTGAGCCTCTGCCGTGGCTGCTGAGGATGCAATGGAACAGGTCCATCGGCCGTGCCAGCCTGCCTCCACGCTGCCTTCCCGGTTGGCCCGCTCTCATGCTAGCCTCCCGCTTTTGACCTGCCTGTGCAGGGGGCGGTGATCAACCAGATCAAGGAGCTGCTGGGCGTGAGCATCCGCATCAGCAAGAAGGGGGTGAGCACTGAGGTGGGGCGCGTGTGCTGGGTTGTGGCAGGCGTGGCATGGCCCGTGCCAGCTTGTGCAGGGTAGATGAATTGAATTGGGGCCGGCACTCCTGTTCAGAGGAGTCCTGCCTGGCCACTGCCTGCTGCCTAGGTATCGCCCTCTGGCTTAGTGCGTGTCTGAGCTCCGTTTGTCTTTCCTTGCCGCCGCCCCGCAGGAGTTCCTTCCCGGCACGCACGACCGCGCCTGCAGCATCACCGGCACGCCCGAGGCGGTGGAGATTGCACAGCGGCTGATACAGCAGAAGATTGATGCGCACCTGCAGTAGTGAGGGGTACGGCGGCGGGCCCTCTGGCGGCCGCCGTGCCGGGGCTGCTTGCCCCTCCACGCACGTGCTGTGCGCGGGCTGGCGAGCGCCCATCGCGGCTGGCGCAGCCCGCCCTCGCTCCCTTCTGCACCCTATCGCTTACTCCTTTCAGCAAATAACTTGGTAGTAGCTCTGTGGTCAGTCTTAACAACTTACAGCCCTCCCCCACTGTTAACAGCGCTTGCCGGCCCCTGCTGCACCCCCACCCACCCTCCCATGCCCAGCTTGCCGCTCCCGACCACCCCGCCGCCTCGCACCCCATCCCCCGCCACCCCGCCACACATGCCTGCCGGGGCCCCTTTGTCTTTTCCACTTAAAACTTCGTGTCCCACTCGCCGGCTGAGCACCTGGGCTCCCTGCCTGGTGCCATGCCCGCCCGGCCATTCATGCGCAGTTTTGTGTCTCCACCCCCCGGCGCACCGCCATCCCCACCCCGCGCATGTCTCGCGAAATCTCCCTCGTGTCTTTTTTTCGCAACCCTTCGTGCTCCTTTCCAACCGAGTTCGCCCGCTCACGACGACGCCCCACATGCCTCACTGAATCTTTACTTGCTATTCCTTGCCAGGCAACACTTACCCGATGATGTAAGAACACTTTTAAGCAGTGGTGCAATGCTGGCCCTGGCCGGGAGGGCGGAAGATGCCTTGCTCCTGGGACGCCGTGAGAGCACGGGGCAGTGGGTGCAGCGCAGTCCCTTTGCGCCGTCCAAGCCTGCTTGATTCAACAACAAGTCACAACTGCTGCAGTGGACGCCATTTAGTGAGCAGATGCACCCCATCATGGCTGCCAAGCGACAAGGTGCAACAACCAATCGTCGCGGCGGATGCCCGCTCAAAGCTCATGCCGGCAGCGCTGACTGCAGGTTGTGCGAGGGCTTTCCCAAACAAACATCACAACTCGCCAGACCATTGATTTTGCATCTGTGCCAGCCTCAGCATCGCCAAGCCCTCGAGGCTCGAGCGGCAAGTCTGGAGCGGCGGGTGCTGCTCGGTCCCCTGAGCGGCAACAAGCAGGCTGCAACGGTGCGTGCTCGACACACCTGCAGGCCGCGATGGGTGCAGCAGTGGCCGCTACTGCCGCCGCCTGGTCGCTGCCGCCACCCAGCCGTGTCCACAGCCGTTGCCTGCATTTCGCTGCCAGGGCGGCAATGGACCTGGAGGAGCAGCTGGCTGAGCAGCTGGCTGAGCAGCAGGAGGCATTGGCGGGGGTGAGGGAGCTGCTGGAGGCGGACCCTGGCTCCCAGGAGACGGCGGCGCTGCTGGATGAGCTGCAGGAAGGTGAGACCTGCTGAAGATGCGATGGCACTGGGGCTTCCTGACTGCAAAGGTTGCCTGAGTTTCCCTGCCTGCTGATCGACATGCGCTCAACCTATCTCGGATGCCCTCTCTGCTGCAGGCATCCGTGAGACGGAGGCCGCGCTGCTGGGGCTGAAGCGCCAGCGCCTGCTGCAAGAGCTCGATGCGCTGCATGGAGACAGCGACCAGCAGCAGCAGGGGGCACATAGTGAGGAAGGGATTGATGCAGCAGCTGCAACAGGTGCAGCGGCAGGGCCCGCAGCCCACCTGCAGCCTGGTGCGGTGTGCATCTTTCGGCAAACAGACGGCCGGCACTACTTTGGCCGCGTGCTGGAGAGTGCTGCAGAGTCTGTGAGCCTGCAGCCGCTCTTCCCCACCAGGCAAGCAGCACAGATCTTTCACTGTGGTATGGGCAGGCATTTGATCATGGACCTGCATGGTATCCTGAACAGGCGTTCATAAGCATGAACAGGTCCTTGCTGGTTTCTTGCAATGGACATGGCCTTGAGAATGGCCCATCCCACCTACTCTGCTCCTCCCTGCCCTGCAGGCCGCACCAGCTAGAGCGCATCTCCCTGCCGGCGGCTGCCCTGCACCCTGGCCCGGCCTCGCTTGAACCGCCAGCGGGCGCCCTGCATGCCGGCATGCGTGCGTGGGTGCGGCCGCCGGGCCAGGCGCTGTGGGCGGCAGCTGAGCTGAGTGAGGTCGACCCGGAGGGGCGCCGGGTGGCCGCCGTCCTGCTGGCAGATAAGCGGCGGCACGTGCTGCCGTTTGCAGCAGTGGCGCTGCATGCCCACGCGGCAGACCCTCACGGCGATGGCAGCGGCGATGAGGGCGGCGGCGCGGCATCACTTGCAGCGGGCAGCTTGGGCGGTGAAGGAG
>VFQQ010000461.1_pt1 | contig 81020 bp, 66 predicted proteins | sample 3512341 | NCBI WGS metagenome assembly VFQQ01 (sample SAMN10412373, study PRJNA504923) | tailings metagenome | isolation source: Relicate 2 Philex TSF1 revegetated site | place: Philippines: Tuba, Benguet | collected 2017-08-29 | reverse complement strand
CTGCTGCCTCCCGTAGGAGTCGGGCCCGTGTCTCAGTGCCCGTGTGGCTGATCATGCTCTCACATCAGCTACTGATCGTAGACTTGGTGGGCCGTTACCCCGCCAACTATCTAATCAGCCGCACACCCATCAATAAGCGCCGAAGCTATAATAACAATGTGATGCCACATCGTTATGTTACGGGGTATTAATCCAAATTTCTCTGGGCTATTCCCCACTTATAGGAAGGTTGTGTACGTGTTCCGCACCCGTTTGCCGGTCGCCATCAAATGTATTGCTACATTCATGCTGCCCCACGACTTGCATGTATTAAGCCTGCCGCTAGCGTTCATCCTGAGCCAGGATCAAACTCTCCATTGTAAATGTTGTTTGATCTGACTTAATCTCAAATAATCGAAATTAACGTCGGATTTGTTGTTAATTGTTTTTGATTGCTGTTAACCTTACAAGTAAACTAATTTGTAATTATGTTTAATTGTGCTGTTGCTTCCAAACTTTCAAAGATCTTTTGGCCTTATTCTTCGCTTCGCTTAGAATGACAAGTGAATGATTTTCAATTTGTCAAGCCACCCATTTTGTTGGGGTTGCAAAGGTAAGAGCCTTTATTTTCTCAGCCAAAATTATTTGAAGAAATTTCAAACTTTTTTTGCTGTCAAAATCGTTTTAAGAACTACCGTTTTTTTCAAACGGACGGCAAAGATAAGAGGTTAATTTTTACTGCCAAATTTTATTCGAAATTTATTTTTTCGAACCCCTCTTTCCTGCTTCAATGAACTTCCGTTTTTGTCGAACGGGCGGCGAAGATAGGAGTGTATTTTTAATCACCAAATTTTATTTTAAAATTCTTGATTTTTCTTTCGCCATTCACTGTAGCTGCCTTCAAAGAACATCCGCTTTTTTATCAGCGGGGTGCAAAGATAAGCGCGGTTTTCTTCTTACCAAATCTTTTTGAAAAGTATTTTAGATGAATTTGTTAAAACACTTACTGCACAAGCGTTTCAAGAGATAAAAAAAATAGAACAGGTACTAACTAAGAAGACCCATACTGAACATTGACATCATTCATGACTTTCTCTTGACAATGTCTTTCACTATTGGATCAAATGCAACATATCATCAGGATAGGTCACCGATTCAAGATATAAGCCTTTTGCTGGTGTTGTGAAATCAGCATTTGTACAATCTTTGCTTTCTATAACAGACCTGAACAGCTGCTCTCCTGCTTGAGTGGATACTTCCGTTCTTGCAATTCGCATCATGGTTCCTACAATACCCCTGATCATCCCTCTCAAAAATCGATTCGAACGAATCCGATACGTCAAAGCCCCATTGCTGCCCTGCTCCCAATAAGATGAATGAATGGTGCAGATATAAGTCTTTACCTGACTGTTTCGCTTCGAAAAAGAGGTGAAATCACTGTATTCCATCAGAATCAATGCCATCCGATCCAATAGCTCCTGATTAACCGGATAAGGAAATAACCAGCCCCGATTCACCATAAAAGGATCTTTATGCCTGTAAATCAAGTATTTATAACTTCGTTGAAGCGCATCAAACCTACAATGAGCATTATCTGCTACCCGATAAATGGAAGTAATCGCTATATCTGGAGGCAATATAGCATTCAGGTTATACCTGTGTTTGGGTATTAATTCCAATGAACTATCGAAATGGAAAAAATTCTGCAGCCCATGTACCCCCGCATCCGTTCTCGAAGAACCTGTTAATGAAAATGGCTGTCTGAACAAGGTTTCTAATGCCCTGGTTACCGCCGATTGAATGGTTTCCTGTCCATCCTGAACCTGAAACCCACTATAGTGGGTACCGTCATATGAAAGTTCAAGGAAATAACGCATCAGAATAACTTGGGTCTGGTAAAAGCCGAATATGTTAAAGATCGTATGGTAGCCTGTGAATCATCTGTTGCCTGTAGCTTGATAGATCCTCCGATTATCCCGGCTTCTCCCTTTGGTTTCAATGCCGGTACATATAAAATAACCGTATCATTCTTGGGTGTGCCTGACACTACAAATACCATGTCGATTCCTTCCTCTGAGGCTTTATCATAAATTTTTTTGATCTCCGGTAAAACTTTTACTGGTTTCGGAGATGGTACCATTTCTTTTACAGTAGTGGGCTCTTTTGAAATCGGTTTTACAGATTCGGTCGGCATTTCAACCTCCGGCTGTTTTTTTTCTTCTTTTGGCTGAACGTTTACCGAAAGCCCCTTGAGCAAGGTAAAATCTACCAAATTGAAAAGACTCCAGGTATTGTCTAGCTCTTGTTTTAAAGAGAATCCAAGGTCTTTACCCTCTACTTTAACCACAAATTTTTGCTCTTTATCACTTTGTGCAAAACCAAAATTCAACTCGTACTCACCGTTGGTAAGCTTAGGAATCAACAGATATCCGCTTGCATTCGAACTCAAATTGGCTCCCATCAGTCGTAAGTAGAAAGGTTGGTTATTCTCAGTTTGTATAAATAAGTAGTGTCCTGTTTGACCATTAACCGTAGAAAAAAGTAATATCCCCGTAATTAGGCACCAAGTTTTGCAACTAAATGAAGAGAGGTAACGGTTCATGCTATCAAAATTAAGACTTTCCTTGTCACAGGATGCTTTGGTGCATAACCTTTCAACCACTGATCAAATTCTTAACGATTCACACAAGTTCTGTCAACTATCTTTAAGGCTTCTAAAACTGAAATATGAAACGTTTATTACTGCTTATTGCTTTTCTACCCTTACTTGCGGTAGCCCAAAATTCGGGAAATGATGATTGGAAAAAGATTTACAGATCCTTCCCCACCAAGATCAACAATCTGGTGCATACCCGTCTGGATGCCAAATTTGATTATGACAAATCCTACTTGAATGGAAAAGTATGGATCACACTTGAACCACATTTCTATGCTACCGATTCTCTTCAACTGGATGCGAAAGGAATGAACATCTATCAGGTAGCTATTGTAAAAGCCGGGAAAAATATTCCGCTTACATATCAATATGATAGCCTCTTTTTAAATATTCAATTGGATAAGACCTATAAAAAAGGAGAGCGTTATACTGTGTACATCGATTACACAGCTAAGCCAAATGAGTTTAGAGCCAATGGTAGTGCCGCCATTACGGATGCGAAAGGTTTATACTTCATCAATCCAAAAGGAGAAGAAAAAGATAAACCCACACAAATCTGGACACAGGGTGAAACAGAAGCTACTTCTGTTTGGGTTCCTACGATTGATCGTACCAATCAGAAAACAACACAATTATTCAACTTGACCGTTCCTGCTAAATATGTTTCCTTATCCAACGGAAAACTGATTGCGCAGAAAACCAATACGGATGGAACCCGCACAGATACTTGGTCAATGGACCAGCCACATGCCCCTTACCTTTTCTTTATGGGTGTTGGAGACTTTGCAGTTGTAAAAGACACTTATAAAGGAAAAGAAGTAAACTATTACGTAGAGAAAGCATACGAAAAAGTAGCACGCAGAATTTTTGGTGATACACCTGAAATGATGGCTTTCTTCTCAAAAAAATTAGGCGTTGAATATCCTTGGGTGAAGTATAGTCAAATGGTGGCTCGTGATTATGTGAGTGGTGCGATGGAAAATACCACTGCTACACTACATCAGGAAAGTGCGCAACAAGATGCCAGAGAATTAACAGATGGTAATGGATGGGAATCTACCATTGCACATGAATTATTTCACCAATGGTTTGGTGACCTTGTTACAGCTGAAAGCTGGAGTAATCTTACCGTGAATGAAAGCTTTGCTGATTATAGCCAGTTATTATGGTTAGAGCACAAATATGGCAAGGATGAAGCGATGTTTGAAAACTTTAATCAAATGCGTGGTTATATCGGTAGTGGCCAACAATCACGTGATCTGGTTCGCTTTTATTATAAAGACAAAGAAGACATGTTTGATGCTGTGAGTTATAACAAAGGTGGACGCATCTTACATATGTTACGCAATTTGACAGGTGATGATGCATTTTTTGCTTCGCTCAACAAATACCTGACCACAAACAAATTTGGTACCGGAAGCGGACATAAACTACGCCTTGCTTTTGAGGAAGTAACCGGTAAAGATTGGAATTGGTTCTTCAATCAATGGTATTTTGGAAATGGACATCCCAGAATCGATATCAGTTATCAGTACAATGCAGAAACACAATTAGCTTCTGTGATCATTAAGCAAATTCAGGCTGGTGATAAAGTTTTCAAACTTCCTTTTACTATTGATATCTGGCATGGTAACGAAAAGAAAAGACAGTTGGTTTGGATGGAAAACAAAGCAGATACTTTCAACTTCACAGTGAAATCGAAGCCAGATCAAATCAATGTGGATGCCGATAAAATATTATTGGTAGATAAAAAAGATAATAAAACACTGGCTGAGTTTATTCATCAATTCAAACATGCCGGCAACTATCTGGATCGCCGCGAAGCAGTTGCATTTGCAGGTAACAATACAAAAGATCCTGCTGCTGTTCAATTGTTGGTAGATGCCTTGAGTGATCCTTATTTCAGAATTCGCTCTTTAGCCATTACCAACTTAGGCAAAGTAAAACCCGATGATGCCATTATTGCAAAAATTGAAGCGATCGCTAAAAAAGAAAGCAGAAAAATGGTGAAGGCAGAAGCCATCTCTTATTTAGCCAACTTAAAAAATCAAAGCTATAAGTCTTTCTTTAAGGAAGCTACCAGAGACTCTTCTTATACAGTTGCAGGGGCTGCTTTAGAAGCGCTTACTGATCTTGACAGTGTTGAAGCTTTACAAATCACCAAGGAGTTAAGCAAAGAACCGGCCAAGGGGCGTTTGAATGAAGCCATTTCCAATGTATTGATTACTTATGGCGATGAGAAAGCATTCAAAACCGTATCAGAGAGCTATGAAAAAATGCCTTTGTCTTTCCCTAAAGTACAAATGAGCGCTACTTATGCTGCATTTGCGGCTAAGTTGACAAATATGGAAGAATTTAAAAAAGCAGTAGATGCTATCGTAGAATTCCGTGATCTGATACCTGCATCAGCAAAAGCACAAACAGATCCTGTGATCAATGGAGCGTTAAAGGAATTAGCACAAAAGAAAGAAAGTGCAGGTGCCTCTGAAATGGCAGCTTACGTGAAAAGCAAATTACCTGCTGATAAAAAATAATGCTGAATCGATTTGAATGAAGAAGGCCGCCCGGAATTTCCGGTGCGGCCTTTTAGTTGAAGTTGGATCAATAAATTTATAACAATTTAACGCTTGTTTTGGTTTCAATTTTACTAGTTAGTGGCATCTGCTGTCCCATCACTTCCATATTACCTTTGATATCGCTTGTAGACATCTCGGAAATCATCAACCCCGTGGCACGATCATAAATACGTGTTGATTTTACAGTACCTTCTGTTTTCTGCTTTATCTCCATACCATTTTGAGTTATGGTTGAAGATACTTTAATCGTACTATTTGCTAGTACTTGAATTTCTTTATCTGTTATTTTTTCGATGATATTGTTTGTTTCGGATGGGCCACTTTCTGAAAAGTTGTTAGATACCCATGTATATCCCTCTTTGGTATCTTCCTCTTTTATTAATAAAAACATACGTCCTACATCACTGCCTTCAGAAGTTGCTCCCGGAATCGTTTTAAGCGCTTCCAACATTTCTCCTTGCATGGTCACTTTTCCACTATCGACAGTAATCTCTATTTCTTTCCCCAATGATTCAAAAGCCTCAGCTAATACAGGATTAGATCTTATTGCTTCATCATCAGAATCAATACTTTGTTCTTGTCCCATTATAGAAACATTTGCTGTAATTCTTTTGATGATCATACCTATGGAAAACTTATTAATTCCTACAGATTTCAATTCATGATTCAGGTATATGATTGTGGTATTAGACATTTCCATGTCTTGCCCCATCATAGAAGTAATATTATTCCCTTTTGATTCTGTAATGACCTGAAACTTTGTACCAACCGATAATTTTACTTGCTGTGCTTTTACTGCAACGATGGTACTAAGCATCATCGTTGCAATCAAAATCTTTCTCATAAAATATTGTTTATATTTTACCATCCTCCACTGGCGCCACCGCCACCGCTACTACCGCCACCAAAACCTCCGAATCCACCGCCACCAAAGCCACCACTACCGCCTCCCCAGCCGCCGCCACTGCTTCTACGACCACCGCCTAAAACAGATGACCAAAAAATAGCTTCTGCGATATCTCCATATCCTCTTCTGCTCATCATTCCGCCACCTTTTCCACCACCGCCACCACCTCGGGCTACGATCATCAATACCACAAATAATATGATGACAAATGTTAGAATAGATTTACCGGTAGTACCCCCTGATCCTTTGCGTTCACGTTTGACTTTATATTCACCCGCCGCCGCTTTTGCTAAAGCATCTGTGGCTCTATCAATACCTCGATAAAAATTTCCTTCTTTAAAATTGGGACCTATTTCATTCCTGATAATACTGGATGCCACCACATCAGGTATTGCTCCTTCTAAACCATACCCTACTTCTATTCTGATTTTCCTGTCTTCAATGGCTGCAATCAGTAATACCCCATTGTTGGTTTTCGCATTACCGATTCCCCATTCACGGAATAATTTATTGGCATACTCTTCTATTGGATAACCATCCAATGTTTCAATCAAAACAACCGCAATTTGATTAGACGTACTATCATCCAATGCCACGAGTTTCTGTTCTAATATCTGTCGCTGCTCAGGAGATAATACATTGGCAGGATCATTCACCAGCTTGGGTGGATTGGGTTTGGGTAAAATATTCTGTCCAACACCTACTGCCAACCAGCAAAACGTCAGGAATAAGAGTAATAATTTTTTCATGCTTTCAGTTTGCTGTCATTCATATGATCAGCGATTGATTTTATTTACCAAAAACAATATCATCAGGTAGTTCATTTTTATCCCCTTTGTTTTCATAAGGGAAATGAAATGCCAATGCTTCACCGATATCTTCAATGATGGTTGCCAAGCCCTCTGCATAATGTTGTTCTTTGAATTCAGTCAACATTTTTTTCACTTCTGCATTCCAAAAATCAGAACCTACTTTCTGATGAATACCTTCATCGCCAAAAACAGCCAGTTGCCTGTCTTTCATGGCGATATAGACAAGTACTGCATTTCTTTCAGCCGTCTCATACATTTTCAGGTTAAGAAAAATCTCTTGCGCCCTACGTAACGGATCGACATACTCACACTTATTCTCAATGAAGATTCTCACTTCACCACTGGTTCTTTGTTCTGCATTTCGAATGGCATTAACAATACGCTCTCTCTCAGTATCTGAGAAATAGCGATCTGGTTTTTTTCTGAAGAGTCCGAACATGACAATGATGCATTAAAAAACCACAGTGAGAATAAGCATCAGGTTTACTTATGTTTCCTGATCAATAACATCCGCACTGTGGTTTGTATGATTAAAATTTAACTTCCGGAGCTTTTTCAGCGCCTGCATCTGCTTTAAAGCCTTCTTTCACTTTAAAACCAAACATACCGGCGAGAAGATTCATCGGGAATGAGCGAGCTTTCACATTGTAATCAGCAACGGCTTTGTTAAAGTCGTTACGAGATACTTTGATTCGGTTCTCTGTTCCTTCCAACTGTGCCTGTAATCCGCGGAAAGCATCATTTGCTCTCAGATTAGGATAATTCTCTGTTACCATCAACAAACGACCCAATGCCTGTGATAGTTGTCCTTGTGCGGCTTGGTATTGCTGTAATTTTTCAGGTGACAGATCATTGGCGTCTACTTTAATCTGTGTTGCACTTGCACGTGCTTCAATCACATTCTGTAAGGTAGTTTGCTCAAAATTGGCTTCACCTTTCACAGTGTTTACCAAATTAGGAATGAGATCAGCACGTCGCTGATAATCACTTTCGACGTTTGCCCAGGCATTTTTTACCACTTCATCCTGTTTTACCAATCCATTATATCCTCTGCAGCCACAACCACCCAAAATCAGGATCAATGCGGCAATGACAATAAGGGTTAAATTTTTTGTACTCATGTTTAACTTATTTGTTATGAAATTAGGTATTTTTTGTTCCTTTTAGAGTATTAGTAGTTGGGGTAGGGAAAATATTACATTGAAGTCAAAAGTGAAAGGTGAAAGGTGAAAAGAAGAAGTTTTTTGACTTTTCACCTTTCACTTTTCACCTCCCTAAGCTTTCACCGCCGCTATGCCCGGCAGTTCTTTGCCTTCAAAATATTCCAGCATGGCTCCACCGCCGGTAGATACATAGCTTACTTTATCGGCAAAACCGAACTGGTTGACTGCTGCTACACTATCACCGCCGCCTACCAGTGAGAAAGCACCGTTGGCTGTGGCTGCTGCAACAGCAATGGCGATGGTTTTGGTTCCATGTTGGAATTTTGCCATTTCAAAGACACCCATCGGACCATTCCATAAAATAGTCTTGGATCTTTTAATACAATTCGCGAACTGTTCACAGGCATTGGCACCGATGTCCAATCCCATCCATCCATCAGGAATATGATTACTTGGAGCCGTGGAAGTATTTGCTTCCGCAGAGAATGCATCAGCAATCACAGAATCAGAAGGTAAATGAATACAAACACCTTTGGCTTCCGCTTTTTTCAATAATTCCACTGCTGTCTCTAAACGATCATCTTCACACAAAGAATTTCCGATCAACCCACCCTGTGCTTTCATGAAAGTATAAGCCATACCACCACCAATAATAATATCAGTGGCTCTTTCTAATAAGTTTTCTATGATCAATATCTTGTCGCTCACTTTTGCACCACCAATAATTGCGGTAAAAGGTTTTTCACTCTGGTGCATTACTTTTTCTGCACTGGCTACTTCACCATCCATTACTGTTCCAAACATTTTTTTATCAGCAGAGAAGAATTGCGCAATCACAGCTGTTGATGCGTGTGCACGATGTGCAGTTCCAAAAGCATCATTTACATATACATCACCGAGTTTACTTAATTTTTCTGCAAAAGCTGTATCGCCTTTTTCTTCTTCTTTATAAAAACGAAGATTTTCCAATAACAATACTTGTCCGGGTTGTAGAGCAGCCGACATATTTACAGCTGATGCTCCAATGCAGTCATCCGCAAACAATACTTCTACTCCACCCAGTAATTGACTCAAATGTTTCACCAAATGTTTCAGAGAGTATTTTTCAGTTGGACCTTCTTTCGGTCTACCCAAATGACTCATGAGAATAACACTACCGCCATCAGCCAGAACTTTTTTGATGGTGGGAATGGTAGCACGCATCCGATTATCATCCGTGATTTCATATGCGGCATTCAGCGGCACATTAAAATCAACGCGGATCAATGCACGTTGATTACTAAAATTGTGGTTCAGAAACTTGCTCATTTGTAATAATTTGAAAATTTGGGAATTTGAAAATTTGAAAATGAAGGAAAAAAGAAATGTGGCAACAGAATAATGCCTTTACACATTTTCAAATTGCCACATTCTCATCCGCCGTGGCGGACAAATTTTATTATTTGGAAATCAGTCCTGCAAAATATTTCACAGTTCTTACCAACTGACTTACATAACTCATTTCATTATCATACCAACTTACGGTTTTCACCAGTTGTGCATCTCCAACAGTCATTACTTTGGTTTGTGTTGCATCAAACAAAGAACCGTAGCTAATACCGATGATATCAGAGCTCACGATCTCGTCTTCTGTATAACCAAAGCTTTCATTGCTGGCTGCCTTCATAGCTGCATTGATCTCTTCAGCAGTTACTTTTTTATTCAGGATGACTGCCAGTTCTGTCAATGAACCGGTAATGGTAGGTACACGCTGAGCGCCACCATCCAATTTACCTTTCAGTTCGGGCAATACCAATCCGATTGCTTTTGCAGCACCGGTGCTGTTTGGAACGATATTAGCTGCAGCAGCTCTTGCTCTACGTAGATCTCCTTTAGGGTGAGGTGCATCTAAAGTATTTTGGTCATTGGTATAAGCGTGAATAGTAGTCATGATACCGGTTGCGATACCAAACTGATCATTCAATACTTTTGCCATTGGCGCTAAACAGTTGGTAGTACAAGATGCACATGAAATGATGGTTTCGCTACCATCCAAGATCTGATGGTTTACATTGAATACCACCGTTTTCAAGTCTCCCGTTGCAGGAGCAGAAATTACCACACGCTTTGCACCCGCTTTGAGATGTGCTTCTGCTTTTTCTTTATCAGTGAAGAAACCGGTTGATTCAATCACTACATCAACACCATGGTTACCCCAAGGAATTTGAGCAGGGTCTTTTTGTGCATAGATCTTAACAGTTTCACCATTCACCACGATCGCATCATCAGTAGAGGTAACAGTGGCATCAAAACGACCTTGTGCACTATCATATTTCAATAAATGGGCTAATACTTTTGGACTTGTCAGATCATTGATCGCTACTACATCAATTCCTTCCATATTGTAAATCTGACGGAACACCAAACGGCCGATACGTCCGAAACCGTTGATGGCAACTTTTACTGTACTCATTTGTCTAAATTTTTAAGGTATATGGGCTTTAAGAGTGGCAAATTTACATGGATTGAGAGGAAATAGGCAGATATTTTTTGTAATGCAGCGATTGTGGGGGTAGTTGATCACTGGATGGAGAATGGATAAGCCACAGATTCACAGATTAGGTATCTAAATCATTGATTTCCATAAAAAGCATAAAAAATTTTGGCAGGAAGTTTTCAAAGCCTATTTTTGCGTCCCGATTGACAAAAAAATGCCCGGTTCGTCTATCGGCTAGGACATCTCCCTTTCACGGAGGAAAGACGGGTTCGATTCCCGTACCGGGTACAAGAAAAGGACACTCAAATGAGTGTCTTTTTTGTTTTCCCTCGCTTCTGTTGGTTGCCCGACCAACAAGGGATAAGGCTATTAAAATGATCCATTATTTCAAATAGGTCACCCTAACACCTGCCATCAAAATGTGAAAATCCCAAATTTTTTCTATTTCATGCAACAGTTTCTGTGTAGGACATCTCAAGCAAGAAAAGAAGTTACCATGAAAAGAACCAGTTTCATCATTCTTACAAGCTTGTTCCTGTTCTTATCAACCGGTTGTGAAAAGACTGAACAAAATAGTACTGAGGGTTGTGTTCAAGTAAAAGTATTGGATGCCCTTTGTAATACTGCAGTCCTACAGATATTGGATCCAGATTATTATCATCTTGGTGTTAATGGGTATCAAAAAAATGGTGTTACCTATGATCATGTTTTTGCTACAGTATTCCCGTGTAAACTACCTACAACAACTTTTCCCGGTAGACCCGATCAAGGTGTTGCAGACAAGTCCTTTTATGTAAAGATCATCGATCAACCTGAACCCAGTGATCCTAACTGTGGAACTTGTTTAGCAGTGGTGAGCAATGCCCCTAATAAATGGTTACATGTTTCTATTTCTCAACAATGCAACACTCATTAAAAAGTAATCGTATGAAACTTACATCTCTCAGTTTAATAATACTGTTCACATTGACATTCTCTGCTTGTGATAAATCTTCCGGCGATTTGAAAGATCAATGCTTTGAAGTAAAAATCTTGAATGAAATCTGTGGCAATGCTGTGGTACAAATACTGGATCCAAAGCTCTACGAATATGGCGAAAATGGTTATGAATTAGACGGTGTTGTTTATGATCATGTTTTTGCTACCAGGTTCAGTTGCACAGATATGTCAAAAATGAATGCCACTTCATCTTCACTGAAAGGTTTACAAGTAAAGGTAAAAGCCACCGAAATACATGAGGATGACGCTTATTGTATCAGGTGTGCTGCTACAATAGCGAATGCGCCACAAAAGTTTGCGTTATTGAAAATAGCCACAGATTGCAAATAGATCAATCACTTTGTTCCATGTGCAGTTTCTGGTGATGTGCGCCGGCAGCAATATGCAGCGCAAATCCGGCAATGGCGGTATCTTTTAACAGATTTACAAATGCCATTGCCTTCATTTCTTTATCACCGGCATTCAAATAGTTAGGAACATGCAGCGTGAGAATAAACACGAAAAGAATAAAAGCAAGTAAATACGCTGATGTCTTCACCATTCTGTTGGTAATAAATGAAATCGCCACCAAAATGAATGCGGCACCGGTAAGATATACCCACCATATGCCTCCGGGTAAAGAAGAAGGAATATAAACGACCAGATCCCTAGCATTTTGGAAATGATATATCCCGAAACTGATCATTACTACCGATAATAGATAGATCGCGATTTTAGATACGATGTGATAGTTTTTCATGGCCGGCTGTTTTGTTGTTCTCAAAAATTACAAAACGAAATCGGCTCTTGCAAGTAAACCTCCTTAAAATTTATGTTGTACCAATGATGTCCCCTCTGCTATCGTAACGGGATAAGCCCCGGGTAAAATTCCAAATGCTTCTAAATAAGCTTCTGAGGCTCGGTCTATAAAATCGCTTACCCCTTCATTTTTGATTAAATTGAGTGTACACCCTCCAAAACCTCCTCCCATCATTCTTGCACCCAACACATCCTTATGTTTTGCAGCAAATTGTACCAGAAAATCTAACTCGGCACAACTTACTTGATACATCTCACTCAGCCCTTTGTGCGTTTCAAACATTTTTTTACCGAATGCAGTATAATCTTCTTTTGATAGATCCGTACAAGCTGCCTGTACCCGTTTAATTTCTTGAACAGCATACAAACAATGCTGATAAACAGCATCACTTAATTCTTTCAAATGTTGTTCAATCATATCTTCTGTTGCATCTCTTAAACTCATTACTTCAGGGAATAATCTTTGTAGATGTGCTACTCCTGCCTCACAATCCAATCTGCGAAGATTGTATTCCGAATCTGCCAAGGAATGTTTCACTTTTGTATTAAGCAATAAGAGTTGATATTCTTTTGGCTGAAAATTGAAGTAAGTATAATCAAGGGAACGACAATCTAACTGCATCACCTGATCCTGTTTACCAAACATACTTGCAAACTGATCCATGATACCACATTTCACTCCAATAAACTCATTTTCGGCTTGCTGTGCCAATTGTACCATTTGCATCTTGGCAAGGCCTAATCCAAACAACTCATTCAATCCAAAGATGACCGCACATTCTACTGCTGCTGATGAAGACAAACCTGAACCAATCGGAATATCACCTCGCACTACGGCATTAAACCCACCCAATACATAACCTGACGCTTGTAAGGTCACAACAACGGATAATACATAATTCGCCCAGTGTACCTTTGTTTTTTGAAGACTAGACAAGTCTATTTCAAAACGTTCCTGATAGTCTACTGAATACAAAGCGATTTTACCATCTGTTCTCTTTCCGATAGACACATATACTGCATTGTCAATGGCAGCAGGTAATACAAAACCTCCGTTATAATCTGTGTGTTCTCCAATTAGATTGATTCGTCCGGGTGAACGAATGATAAGTTCCGGTTCCCCAAACTGCTCTCTGTAATAACGACCTGCATCCTGTATCAGTAAGTTCATGATTACAGTTTTGTCTGATAATGCATTTCCGGAATCACAACTTCCCGGAATCCTTTTCGCAATAACCGATGTGCAAAATCTTGCTGTACATCATATTCACCATGCACTAAAAATAAAGTGCGTATTTGTTTGGGATCCTGACAAGCCAGAAACTGACACAAATCATCATAATCACCATGAGCACTCATGCTACGCATTTGTCCAACTTCCGCTTTCACCTCATACATTTCTCCGAAAATTTTTACTTGTTCAGCGCCGTTCGCTAATCGACCACCTAAAGAACGAGGCTCACAATATCCTACCAGTAGAATGGTATTTTTTTCGTCACTGATATTATTCATGATATGATGCTTCACCCTACCGGCATCTGCCATTCCGCTGGCTGATATGATGACACAAGGTTGCGTCAACACATTCAGGTATTTACTTTCATCTACTGTTTTAATAAACTTCAATCCGGGAAAATCAAAAGGGTCCTCATCTTTTTCCATCACTTTTTTGATGCGCTTATTAAAGTATTGAGGATAAGCTTTCAGCATTTCTGTTGCTTCTCTGCTCAATGGACTGTCTACATAAATCGGCACATTGGGTAATCGATTTTCAAGATCCAATTGATTTAAAGCATAAAGCAATTCCTGTGTACGTCCAACACTAAATGCGGGAATAATCAGCTTACCTTTCTTTTGAATACAGGTTTTATCTATCCATTCATATAAAGTATCAGGAGTACCATGGACTTCATCGTGCAATTTATTTCCGTAAGTGCTCTCCAGAATAATATAATCAGCCTGCGGAAAAGTAGCAGGTGAGCGTAGAATAGCATCATTGTATCTTCCTACATCGCCACTAAAAGTAAGTTGACGAGTAACTCCATTTTCTGATATACGCAAATGCACAGCTGCACTTCCAATAATATGCCCTGCATCTGTAAACAGCAGTTCAACTCCTTTTGAAATATTCGTCCACTCATCATAATTTACTTCAACAAAGAGGTCTAAAGCTTTCGCAGCATCATCCAGATCATACAAAGGCTCATAGGGTGGTAAGCCTTGTTTGGCTCTTCTTTTGTTGATGAATTTGGTATCATCTCTTTGAATAACTGCTGAATCTTCCAATAAAATGGCGCCTAACTCTTTGGTAGCAGGTGTTGCATAAATTTTGCCTTCAAACCCTTCTTTCACCAATTTCGGAATCAATCCTGAATGATCAATGTGTGCATGTGATAATACGAGTATATCAATTGAACGGGCATCAAAACCAAATTCTGCATTCAACACATCTGTTTCTTTTCCCATGCCTTGAAACAATCCACAGTCCAAGAGAATTTTTGTTCCATTGTCTAACGTTAGCAGGTGTTTAGATCCTGTCACTGTTCTTGCCGCTCCATGAAATGCTATTTTCATATGATTATTTTATAAGATTGCTTGTTTTGCTTTGAATGACCATGTTACCCAAAACTCTGCCACCACTTCTTGTTGTTCATTAGTTCCTATCGAATGACAAATAACAGTTTGTCCCTCTCCGGTTTGTATTGTCCTTTCAACCGCTTCGTCGATCATTTGTCCATCCTTACAAGTAAAACTGATAAATCCGGTTGCCTTTTTTGTAAAATGGCCTTCTACTTTTAATACCAACATACTGACAGATGGCTTTCGCTGATAAATCTGTGCAAATCCTAAAATACCCGTACTCATTTCTGCAGCCATCGATTGCACGGCAAAATACATGGAACGAAAAGGGTTTTGAGAGAACCAACTGTAACGCACTCCAATTACAGATTGATATTGATCGAAGTATCTGATTTTTAATCCGGAGAAAAAAGCAGATGGCAATCGTTGCAATAAAAAGAAACGAAACTTGAGCGGATTGGAAATCTGCTTTCGGAATGAGTCAAAAGATGGATTCATACAGCAAATACTTGTACTATAAATGTACCAAGAGCTGTTGGATTGACGCCAAAAAGAATTTTAATTTCTCATTATAAAAGCAAAGATGCCAGCAGGTAGTCTGCGCAAAGAATCAAAATACAACTCACCACTACTGCACTGGTGCTGGCCCGACCAATTTCAAGAGCTCCTCCCTTTACATTATAACCATAATAGGCTGAGATACTACTTACGATAAAAGCGAAAGTGTAAGATTTGTAGAGAGCGAAATTGATATTGTACAAATTCAGATTTTGCCTTAATCCGATATCAAAAATATCCGGCGCCAAAATACCGGTAAGATTACCGGCTGTTCTTCCTCCCCAAATACCTAAAACTGCGGAAATAGTGATCAAACATGGAATCACTAATAAAGAACCCAGTATTTTAGGCATTACAAGATAGCTTTTGGTATTGATACCCATGATCTCCAGTGCATCAATCTGTTCACTGATCCGCATATTTCCCAATTCACTGGCAATCTTACTACCCACTACACCCGCCAATACAATACTTACCACCGTAGGAGATAATTCCAATATCATACTATCTCTAACAATTTGTGCAATGGTTGCCTGAGGCACCAATGGACTCACCAATTGATAAGCAGTTTGAACAGTAGTTACAGCACCCAGGAACAAAGAAATAATAACCACAATCGGCAAAGCACCCAATCCTATTTCCACACACTGATGCATAAACTCTTTCCAATACATGCGCCAATTCTCAGGCTTGGTAAACATGCCTTTTAACATGAGCAGGTAGGAACCTAAGTGGGTGAAGAATGACATGGTACGATTTTCTGTTAGCCTTCTACTACAAACTATATGCGAATTGCATATGGGTCATAGCAAATGGTAGTATTTTATTAAAATTACATTTACTATACGCTATTAACTATAAGCCATCGGCCAAAGCTATTTTTTCCTCTTCTTCAAACGCTTCCACCAACTGCTGCGTTGAACAACTTCGTTGGTGTCCATCCTACATTTGAGTTGTGCATCTACTACAGCTACAAGCGCCATGTTGATGATACTTCTAACTGTACTTCCCAACTGCAATACATGCACTGGTTTTTTCAATCCCAATAAAATGGGTCCGATAGCATCCGCGCCACCTACTTCTTTTAAAAGATTGTATGCCACATTACCGGCAGTTAAATTAGGGAACATCAATACATTCACATCCTCATCTACCAACTCACTGAAGGGATAATTATCTCTTAATATTTCTTTATTGAAAGCCATACTACCCTGCATTTCACCATCCACGATCAAAGATGGGTTGCGTTGCTTTAAAATTCGGGTTGCGTCTGCCACCAGTTTAGCTTCACCCGAATCACTACTTCCAAAATTGCTATAACTCAACATGGCAATACGCGGCGTCAAATTGAAGTTACGCACTTCCTTCGCTACCATCATCGTAATATCTGCGAGCTCTTCTGCTGTTGGATTAAAATTCACCGTTGTATCAGCCAGGAATAAAGGTCCTTTTTTGGTTAACAGTAGATACATACCCGCAATTTTCTTCACACCTTCTTCAGTACCTACAATCTGTAAAGCCGGACGAATGGCTTCTGCATAGTTTTTGGTAAGTCCAGATAACATCGCATCTGCATCTCCTGTCTCCACCATCATACAACCAAAATGATTGCGATCTTTCATGATCTTAATACTCTCATAGTGATTGAATCCTTTACGTTGCCTTTTCTTAAAGAATAATTCACCATAGAACTCACGCTTAGATTCCATTTCATCACTACGTGGATCAATGATGGGCAAATCGGTAATATCAATATTATGTTCTTCCGCAATTCGATTGATCTTAACAGGATCTCCCAATAAAATCGGATAAGCAACACCTTCATCATAAATGATACTGGCTGCTTTTAATATTTTTTGATTATCGGCTTCTGCAAATACCAATCGCTTAGGATCACGACGGGCTTTGTTTCCGATGACACGAATCAGTTGGTTATCTAAACCTAAGCGTTTGTTGAGTTCCAATACATACGCGTCCCAGTTATGGATCTTTTTCTGTGCTACGCCACTCTCTACAGCAGCTTTTGCAACAGCAGGTGCTACAGTAGACAATAATCTTGGATCAAGCGGTTTGGGAATGATGTATTCCGGACCAAAAGACATATTGGTCTGGTTATAAGCCATGTTCACAATATCCGGAACAGGAGTTTTGGCAAGCTCAGCCAGAGCTTTTACTGCTGCCAGTTTCATTGCTTCATTGATCTGTTTAGCACGCACATCTAAAGCGCCTCTGAAGATATACGGGAACCCTAATACATTATTGACCTGATTGGGATAATCGGTTCTTCCCGTTGCCATGATGATGTCTTTACGAACGGCTATCGCATCTTCATAGCTAATCTCAGGATCAGGATTGGCCATGGCAAAAACGATGGGATTCTTGGCCATGCTTTTTACCATCTCCTGTGTTACCACATTACCTACACTCAAACCCAAAAACACATCCGCATCTTTCATGGCTTTATCGAGGGTAATATCAGAACGCTTGACTGCAAATTTTCTGCGTATTGCATCCAAATCTGTTCTTCCTTCATGAAGAACTCCATCTTTATCAAACAGGATAAAGTTTTCATAACGTGCTCCTAATGCCACATAAAGTTGTGTACAAGCCATAGCAGCGGCACCGGCGCCATTCACAACAAAGCGAACTTTTTCAATTCTTTTTTTCTGCAATTCCAATGCATTCAACAATGCAGCCCCACTAATGATCGCTGTTCCGTGCTGATCATCATGCATCACAGGGATATTCATTTGTTGCTTGAGCTGCTGTTCAATATAAAAACACTCAGGAGCCTTGATATCTTCTAAGTTGATACCACCAAATGTGGGTTCCAGGGCTTTTACAATCTGAACGAATTTCTCCGGATCTTTTTCATTGATCTCTATATCAAACACATCAATATCTGCAAATATTTTGAACAGTACTCCCTTCCCCTCCATCACAGGCTTACTAGCTTCCGGACCGATATCTCCCAGTCCCAATACCGCAGTTCCATTACTGATCACTGCTACCAGATTTCCTTTTGCAGTATACTTATATACTTCTTCTACATTGTTATGAATCTCTTTACAAGGCTCTGCCACACCCGGACTGTACGCCAATGAAAGATCTCTTTGGGTTTTGGCTTCTTTAGTAGGAATCACTTCAATTTTACCGGGTCTGCCACTTGAATGATACTCAAGTGCTTGTTCCTTCCGCAGATCATTATGTTTAGCCATATTATTTTTTTACGTTACCAGCAACAGATCCCTATTCGGCTACTGTTGTGTCACTCACTTCAAGTTCCGGTTCCCTGACCGGACTTGGGAGGAAATTAGGGTGCAAAATACAATATAAATAAAAAACAGTGGGTTATTTCATAAAGCCTATTCTGTTACGGTTTTGTAGTGCTTTGTACTCAGCTTGTTCATCCAAGATATTTTCAATAGCCTCATAGATCAACCCAAGTTGTTCTCCATGATTGGAAACAGATGTTCTGATCAGCTCTACCTCAGCTGCCAGTTCACTATACTGCATCATCATTTTTCGAACAGCAATGAATGCCCGCATGATGGCTATGTTCATTTGAATCGCATGCTCAGAGCTTAAAACACCACTAAGCATGGCAATACCTTGTTCAGTGAATGCAAATGGAGGATATTTGCTATGCTTTCCCTTACCATTCTCTAAGGACGCAAATTGCGTCCTTAGAGAATGGTATTCTTGTTGGCTTAATTCAAACATGAAATCAGGAGGAAACCGCTCGATATTACGTCTAACAGATTCTTTCAGACGCTTCGTTTGTACCCCATATAGTAATGCCAGATCAAAATCCAGCATGACTTTTTGTTCTCGGAGGGTGTGAATTTTATGTTGAATGTGTATAGCGTCCAAAATGACTTTTTCACTAAACTACCTACACTTACTTTACCAACCATCATAGGTTTTGTAATCGCGTATTAATTCATGCAAAAAGAGTGTATTTACCGCAGAACTAACCGACAGTCGCTCCCAACCAAGCCATATTGCCCATTCCGATTTCTATGGCCCGTTCATCAATATCAAATAGTGGGGTATGTACATTATGAACGATTCCCTTGGCTTCATTGCGGACACCTAATCTAAAAAAGCAACCCGGAATCACTTGTGTGTAATAACCGAAGTCTTCTGCCCCCATTCTCATTTCTGTTTCCAGCACATTTTCCTTACCCATGAATGCATCAGCCTGTTTCCATGCAGTTTCTGTAAAAACAGGATCGTTATCAACCGTAGGATATCCAATATCAATATGCAAATCAATTTCTCCTCCCATAGATTCTACCAAACCAATTGCATTTTTTCGAATCAAATCATGCGCTCTAAAACGCCACTCTTCATCCATTGCCCTGAATGTTCCCATCAGTTTTACTTCACTTGGAATAACATTCGTGGTATGTCCGCCCTGAATAGAGCAGATGGATAAGACAGAAGGGGACAATGGATTTTTATTCCGTGATATGATCTGTTGCAAACTCACAATCAAATGTGATGCAATCAGTACGGTATCAGCTGTTAAATTTGGAGAAGCGGCATGTCCGCCTTTACCCTTAATCGTAATGTATATTTCATCTGCACTCGCCATGACCCTACCCTTTCTAAAACTTAATTTACCCGTCTCCAATCCCGGATGCACATGTAATCCAATGATACCTTGTGGTGTTGGATTTTGTAAAGCCCCATCACGTATCATATAACTGGCACCACCCGGATTTTTTTCTTCGCCCGGCTGAAACAATAATTTCACAGTTCCTTCCCAGCTTTCACGCAACTCATATAGAATCTTAGCTGCTCCCAATAAAATAGAGGTATGCACATCGTGACCACATGCATGCATCACACCAGGCTTTTGTGAACGATAGCGCACATCATTTTCTTCTTGTATCGGTAATGCATCCATATCAGCACGCAAGGCAATGACACGACTTTCGGGGTTTTTACCACGAATAATAGCTTGTACGCCTGTTGTGGCTATTACTTCAAATTCAATTCCTATCTCTTGCAGTTTCGACTGTACAAATTTGGATGTTTCAAATTCCTGATAACTCAGTTCAGGATTTGCATGCAGGTGCGAGCGTATAGCCACAGTATCTGCTGCATATTTTGATGCTAAATCTTTTATCTGCTGTAATAACATAATCCTGTTTATTGTGTCAATTCATCCTCAACGGGGTTGTACTCAATTACATCTTCAACCACATATACACCTCTCGGATAAAATCTACTCAGTGTTTTTCGGAATTGTTCTGCATCTTCTTTTCTGATAAAATTCCCAATACGTACTTTAAATAATGGCGACTGGTAGGATGTATAGGTTTTCTGATCTGGAAAACGACTTAATAATTCTGTTTTAATACTCAAAGCTTGGTCGCGACTATTGGTACTGATTACTTGTATGCGATATCCCTTGTATTGTCCGCTACTGGTCATCATAGCTGAACGCTTGTTGATCTGTGCTTGTTTAGCAGTAAGCAAATCCAGACGAGGATCTTTTCTTACAATAACAGAATCCGAAGCCTGCGAGACATGCATACATCCTATCGCCATCAAAAACAAAACAATACGCATAGTGGATGTTTTCAGAAAGTTAATGAAATTCTTTTGCAAAGATACAAAGGTCTGTCTGTTAGAAAGAAGTTGACGGTTCGTTTAACAAATCAATAGCCACCATCAGCTTTTGCACCTTGTACAATAGCAACACTGGCACTACAACCCAATCTTGTTGCACCTGCATCTATTAATTGCTGTGCAAAAACATGGTCCCGAATTCCGCCGGAAGCTTTAATCTGTACCTGCTCGGGGAGATGCAAACGAAATAACTTTACCGCTTCAATCGTTGCTCCTTTTTCTGCATAGCCTGTTGAAGTCTTTAGATAATCAATACCGGCAACACCATATAATTCACAGCATTTAATAATCTCATCATCGGTAAGTACGCCACTTTCTATGATTATTTTGATGACTTTATTTTTACTTTTTACTACCGGCATGATATGATTGATCTCATTCGCGAGATACACCCAGTCTGCATTTTTAATGGCTGATATATTAATCACAACATCTAACTCATCTGCCCCATCTACCATTGCTAAAACGATCTCGGCAATTTTAGCTTCCACTGCAGCATAACCAAAAGGGAAACCGATCACAGTAGCAACTTTAACACCCGAACCTTCCACCAATGATTTTGCTTTTTTTACAAAATTCGGTGGTACACATACAGCAGCAAATGCATATTGCTTTGCTTCAGCACAAAGCTTTTCAATATCTGTTACAAGCGTAGTGGGTTTAAGAATGGTATGATCTATATAGCTGTTGATCTCTTTCATAAAATATTCAATATGATTGACACTAAAATAAACAAAGACGAAAGTATAAAAAGAAGAAGCTGCACCAAAAGTCTGATACAGCCTCTTTTATTGAAACAAATTACAGGGTCTTCATTTTACATGTCAGACTTCCGCTTTCTCCTACTATGGTCTATGGACCATAAGCCATGAACTATAAGCCCTCTTCTTTTATAAATCTTTACCGTGACAAGCCTTATACTTCTTACCACTTCCACAAGGACAAGGGTCATTACGGCCTATTTTGGGTCCTGCAACAATGGGTTGTTGTTTAACCGGTGTAGGGTCATAATAATCATTCTCTGTTGGTGGTGCGTCTATATCTTCCTTGCTGGTACTGAGTTTACTCAGATCTGTCTTTTGCTGACGACCCTCACGTACTTCTTCGCCATCATTTAAAGGAATACCCGCATGACAAAGGAACTGAACGATATTCACGTTCACTTCACTATCCATTTTCTTGAAGATATTGTAAGCTTCCATTTTATAAATCACCAATGGATCTTTCTGCTCGTAGGTGGCTGTTTGAACACTTTGTTTCAGATCATCCATCGCACGTAAATGTTCTTTCCAGGCATCATCTATCAATGCCAGTGTTACCGTTTTTTCCAAAGCATTTACCAGCTCAGCGCCATTACTGTTGAGCGTCTTTTCCATATTCGCCAACACCTGCATACCTTTTCTTCCGTCCGTAAATGGTACGATCACATTTTCGATATGATTACCCTGCTGTTGACGAATATTTTTAAATACAGGAATGGCTTGTGCCATGATGTCTTGCTTCTTCCTATCGTAATTATTAACAGCTTCGAGGTATAACTTTTCAGCTAACTGCTGTTCAGACAATTTTGATAATTCTTCTGCAGAAATAGAAGGATCAATTCCAAAATTCACAATCACCGCCAGTCTGAATCCTTCATGATCATTCTGCTCCTTGAATGAATTCACCAGATCTTCTGCCACTGCATAAAAAGCGTTATCCAGATCCAATGCTAAACGATCTCCGAATAGTGCATGACTTCTCTTGGTATAAACAACTGTTCTTTGTTTATTCATTACATCATCATACTCCAATAATCGCTTACGGATACCGAAGTTGTTTTCTTCTACTTTTTTCTGGGCTCGTTCAATGGATTTGGTGATCATACTATGTTGTATCACTTCGCCCTCTTTATATCCGGCAAAATCCATGATCTTGGCAATACGATCACTTCCGAACATACGCATCAAATCATCTTCCAATGACACAAAGAATTGGGAAGAGCCCGGATCACCCTGACGACCGGCACGACCTCTCAACTGTCTGTCTACTCGACGAGACTCATGTCGCTCTGTACCCAAAATCGCCAAACCACCCGCTTCTTTTACACCAGGTCCCAGCTTAATATCTGTACCACGACCTGCCATATTCGTAGCAATGGTAATAGCACCCGCCAAACCGGCTTCTGCTACTACTTGTGCTTCACGAGCGTGTTGTTTTGCGTTCAATACATTGTGAGGTATTTGTTTTTGACGCAACATTCTACTCAACAATTCACTCACTTCCACAGATGTGGTACCTACCAGCACCGGGCGACCTGCATCACGCAGTTTCACCACCTCATCGATCACTGCACCAAATTTTTCACGTTTGGTTTTGTATACAAGGTCTTGTTCATCTTTTCTAATTGCTGTTACATTGGTTGGAATAGCCACAACATCCAGCTTATAGATGTCCCAGAATTCTGCTGCTTCTGTTTCAGCAGTACCGGTCATACCACCTAATTTATGGTACATCCTGAAATAATTCTGGAGTGTAACGGTTGCATAGGTTTGTGTAGCTGCTTCAATCTTTACATTTTCTTTTGCCTCGATAGCCTGATGCAACCCATCAGAATAACGACGTCCATCCAAGATACGACCCGTTTGTTCATCTACAATTTTTACAGAACCATCCATCACCACATACTCTACATCTTTGTCAAATAAAGTATAAGCTTTCAACAACTGATGAACCGTATGAATACGATCTGCTTTCACAGAATAGTCATTGATCACTTGCTCTTTCTGATGCAACTTCTCTTCTGCTCCTACTGTTTCATTCTTATCAATCGCCGAAAGCGATACGCTGATATCCGGCAGTACAAAGAATTGTGTGTCTTCACCAGCCTTGGTGATCAATTGAATTCCTTTATCCGTTAATTCAACTGAATTGTTTTTTTCATCGATATAGAAATACAGTTCTTCATCCGCTTTTGGCATTTCTCTTTGCTGGTCAGCGAGATAATAGTTTTCTGCTTTTTGTAATTTCACACGCATCCCCGGCTCACTTAAGAACTTGATCAATGCGCTGTTTTTCGGTAAGCCGCGGTGTGCACGAAACAAAGCCAGACCTCCATCTTTTGGATCATCATTTCCTTCTGCAATTTTCTTTTTGGCTTCATTCAGGAACTGGTTCACTGCTCTCTTTTGAGCTTCTACCAATTTTTCGATTCTTGGCTTCAGTTCAAAAAATTGCTGTTCACCGGTATTGTGTCCTATCGGACCAGAAATGATCAAAGGTGTACGCGCATCATCAATCAATACGGAATCGACCTCATCCACCATAGCAAAATGGTGTTTACGTTGCACCATTTCCTGAGGAGAATGCACCATGTTATCACGCAGATAATCGAAACCAAATTCATTATTGGTACCGTAAGTAATATCTGCGAGATAGGCATTACGTCTGGATTCTGTACTAGGCTCGTGCTTATCAATACAATCTACTTTCAAACCCAGCCATTCAAAGATGGGGCCATTCCACTCACTATCACGACGAGCCAGATAATCATTCACTGTTACAATGTGAACCCCTTCTCCTGCCAAGGCATTGAGATAAGCAGGTAAAGTGGACACCAGGGTTTTACCTTCCCCTGTGGCCATTTCAGCAATCTTACCTTGATGCAATACACTACCACCAATGAGCTGAACATCATAGTGAACCATGTTCCAGGTAACGCTACCACCGGCTGCTATCCAGGTATTTTTGAAAATGCTTTTATCACCTTCAATGCGGATATGTTCTTTCTTTACACTTAGCTCTCTATCCAGTGGAGTGGCCGTAGATACCATTTCCGGGTTTTCTTTAAAACGTCTGGACGTTTCTTTGACTACCGCAAAAGCTTCCGGCTGGATTTGAGCTAGAATTTCTTCGATCTTTTTATCTCTTTCCTTCTTCAGTTTATCTACTTGCTGATAAATGGTATCCCGATTATGGATCTCATTTTCCGGCAGACTTTCTGCTTCTTGTTTTTTAGCTGCAATTTCCTGATCGATATCTGTCAGATAAGATTGAATACGCTGTTTGAACTCTTGAGTTTTGTTACGCAGTTCATCATTGGTCAGCTGCTGGTATTGTTCGTAGAATTGATTTATTTTCTGGATGATGGGCATGATCTGCTGCACATCCTTCTCACTCTTACTACTTCCGAATAATTTTGAAAAAAGTTTCAACATATATAACGCGTCTGGTGTATTAGAAAAAAGTTAACAGTCAAAAACGGTGCGCAAAAAGTTTTTGAGTCAATTTGGCATTTTTAACTGAGGCCGCCAAAGGTAAAGAATTTGATCAGAGCATTTGCTCCACTTATCAACTGGCGATCATTTATACAAATACTTAACGAATTGAAGATGACCCACCTACGTGTCGTATTGCTGATTTCGGCATTTTTTTACGCCTTAATGGCACAGTCTCAAGTGAATGAGCAGGATTCCCTTGCCCATCAGCGCATCCAATTGGTACAAAATAATATGTATGTATTAGGTGCCTGGGCAAGTGCCAATATCATTCAGGGAACCATCTCTGCCAGTAATACCCAAGGCAGTGAAAAGGCGTTTCATCAAATGAACGCCTACTGGAATACGGTGAATTTTGCGATTGCCGGGGTTGGTTTATTGGGAATCAGGAAGCAGATGAAAAGAGCCTATGGACTTGCATCCAACCTGAAAGAACAGCAAAAACTGGAAAAAATACTGTTGTTGAACAGTGGACTGGATCTGGCTTACATTGCCACTGGATTGTATCTGAAAGAAAAAGGTATTCGCCTGAACAACACGCGAAATGAAGGATTTGGCAACAGTCTATTGCTTCAAGGCGCTTTTTTACTGGTCTTTGACCTGATTCAGTATGGACAACACCGCAAAAACACCAAATGGCTGGAAAATAAGATGGATCATCTACACATGGGCGTTTCAGCCAATGGATTGGGGCTTAGTTATCGTTTTTAAGGGGTGGACCCAAACAGTGGGTAAAAAACCAAAGTTTTGATGGAATTTCAGGGCGATTCTGCTACTTTTGCAGCCAAATTGAAAAAGGGAGTTCAAGACGTGCTTGAACCCTTGTTTCTTGAAAATTGAAACTTTTTTACCCATGGCAGGTCAGTTAAAAGAAGTACGTAACAGGATCAAGAGTGTTCAGAGTACCCAGCAGATTACAAAAGCGATGAAAATGGTGAGTGCGGCCAAATTGCGTCGTGCACAGGATGCAATCACACAGATGCGTCCATACGCCCAGAAATTGCAGGAAATGCTGAGTAATATTGTTAGCAATACGGAAGGCGATACCCATATTAAACTGGCGGAAGAAAGAGCGGTAGAAAAAGTATTGTTGATCGTTATCACCAGTGATCGTGGACTTTGCGGCGGTTACAATGCCAACTTGATTAAGCTGGCAAAGCAAACCATTGCTGAAAAGTATGCAGCTCAACACCGGAAAGGAAATGTTGCTATCTGGAATATTGGTAAGAAAGGATATGAGAGCTTACAAAAAGCAGGTTACAAAGTAGATGCTACCTATAAAGATATTTTCCTGAACTTAAGTTTTGAATCTGTTCAAGCTGCTGCACAAGCCGCCATGAAAGCTTTTGAGAATAAGGAATTTGATGCGGTTGAAATTATTTACAGCGAATTTAAAAATGCAGCTACTCAGCAGTTTAAAGCTGAACAGTTCCTGCCGATTCCTAAAGTGACCAATAGTTCATCAAGGAAAAAATCTGATTTTATTTTCGAGCCAGCAAAAGAAGAACTGATCGCTGAACTGATGCCTAAGATCCTGAATACTCAGTTATTCAAAGCGGTACTCGATTGTAATGCCAGTGAGCATGGTGCTCGTATGACCGCAATGGATAAGGCGAGTGAAAATGCAAATGAATTGCTGAAATCACTTAAGATAAGCTATAACAGAGCCCGTCAGGCTGCTATTACCACTGAATTGACTGAGATCGTGAGTGGTGCTGCTGCTTTACAGGGATAGAGAACCCAATTTGTCCGCCGCGGCGGATGAAAATGTGGTAATTTGAAAATGATTGTTATGTTTGATTGAACATGATAATCAAAATCATCACTATTTGATTTTCAAATTTTCATCCGCCGCGGCGGACAAATTTTCAAATTTAACATGGAAATAAGCCAGATCATACCACACATTGAAGTGCTGATTTTTGCCAGTGAGAAACCGCTCACTTCATTGGATATCGTTGAACTCATCAATAATACTTTTGGATTTCTGGAAGAGCGTGTAACGCTTGATCAGGTAGAAGCTGCCATTCAGGGTATCTGTGAAAAATACCAATCAGAGTTTTATCCATTTGAAGTACGTGAAAGTGGCGGTGGATGGCAATTCCTGACCAAAAAAGATTACCACAAGACCATTGCTCAGCTGAATGGAGATAAATTTCTCAAGCGCTTATCCAATGCTGCGCTGGAAACCCTGGCGATCATTGCTTATAAACAACCCATCACCAAGGGAGAGATTGAATCCATTCGTGGTGTAAACAGCGATTATAGTATCCAAAAATTATTGGAAAAAGAACTGATCCTCATCAGCGGACGTAACGAGCAAATGCCCGGAAAACCGTTGGTATATGCTACTTCGAAGAATTTCATGGATTATTTCGGCATTAACTCTCCTGAAGATTTGCCAAAGATCAAAGAAGTACTGGCAGAACAAATAGTGGAAGGAACGGTGATCCGCCCGGAAGATTTTACTGATCAACCGGTAGCTGATGCCATTACTGAAGATGCCGTGCATGAGGAACCTGTTATTGATGGAGACACTTCTCTTTTAACCGTGAATGAAGATGGAGAATTGATCATTCAGGGTGAAGAAGCTCCGGAAAATAATGAGTCTTCTGATCCAGATCACGATTCCGCTACCGACGAAGAAACCCCTTCCGACGAAAATCAACAATAAGATGGAACAGTGGTGACATGAATATCTGCCAGACAAGTATCTTCGCAGTATGTCATCTTTTTTATCCAACGAGCAATTAAGAAATATTGCAACAGAATTCGGCACACCTGTATACGTGTACAATGCCGATCGTATCACCGAACAATTTCAACAATTAAAGCAGGCCTTTAACAGTGATAAGGTCAGCTTTTTTTATGCCTGTAAAGCACTGACCAATGTTAGTATCCTGAAACATATTAAGTCTATCGGATGTAAAGTAGACTGTAGTTCCATCAACGAAGCTAAACTGGCGGTACATGCCGGTTTTCCTTCTAACGATATCTTATATACCAGCAACGGTATTGCATTTGATGAAATTGAAGAAGCAGTTGCACTGGGTATCAATATCAATATTGATAGTCTTTCCAATCTGGAAAAGTTTGGAAAGAAGTATGGACACAATTATCCGGTAGGCATTCGTTTACGTCCGAATATCATGGCGGGTGGCAACTTAAAAATTTCTACCGGACACGATACCAGTAAATTTGGTATCCCTATTGAACAGTTGAATGATATCGTTCGCATCATGCAGCAATATCAGATCCACATTGCGGGATTGCATGTGCATACCGGCAGTGAGATCAAAGATGTAGCGGTGTTCATGAAAGTGACCGATGTATTTTTTGAATTGGTTCCCCACTTTCCGGAATTACAGTTTCTTGATTTGGGTGGCGGATTCAAAGTACCTTATCAGGATGGTGAGGAAGGTACCGATATCCAACTATTGGCAAAAGAGATCCTTGCTTTCGAGCAAAAAATCGAGCAAACTTATCAACGTACATTTCAAATATGGTTTGAGCCAGGTAAATTTTTAGTGAGTGAAGCAGGTTATTTGCTTACATCGGTAAATGTTTTGAAAGAAACCAGTGCTACAATATTCGCCGGCGTGAACAGTGGGTTCAATCATTTGATCAGACCTATGTTCTATGAAGCTTATCATCGCATTCGAAACATTAGTAATGAAAAGGGTGTCATAAAGAACTATACCATTACGGGTAATATTTGCGAAACAGACACTTTTGCCTGGGAACGCCCAGTGAATGAAATTAGAGAAGGTGATGTATTGGTATTTGATAATGCCGGTGCATACGGGTTTGAAATGGCCAGCAATTTTAACTCACGTTATCGTCCGGCAGAAGTAATGGTGAAAGATGGCAAACCCTATCTGATCCGTAAAAGAGAGGTTTTTGAGGATTTATTAAGGAATCTGGTGGAGCCATTCTAAAACAAAAGAGTAGTTTGCAGTCACATGATCGAGATCAAAAACATACAAAAAATTTTTGGCGAGCGTACCATCCTGGAAGATATCAGTGCGGTATTGGAAGCCGGTAAGTGTAATCTTATCATCGGTACCAGTGGTAGTGGTAAAACCGTTCTTACCAAATGCATGGTTGGACTCTTTCGTCCGGAACAAGGTGAAATCCTTTATGATGGAACCGATATGTTGCAAATGAACAATGATGAAAGAAAATTATTACGACAGCAAATTGGTATGCTATTTCAGGGCACTGCCCTATTTGACTCTATGACAGTGGAACAAAATGTTTTGTTTCCCCTTGACATGTTTACCAACTGGTCACTTGCAGAAAAGAAGAAAAGAGTCAATGAGGTATTAGATCGTGTGAATTTGAAAGATGCAAACAAAAAATATCCTTCTGAGATCAGTGGCGGGATGAAAAAAAGAGTGGGCATCGCCCGTGCGGTTGTACTGAATCCCAAATATTTATTTTGCGATGAGCCCAATTCAGGATTGGATCCACAAACATCTATGGTGATTGATCGTTTGATTAAAGAAATCACTCTTGAATATAATATTACCACCATTGTAGTAACACATGATATGAACAGTGTGATGGAAATTGGTGATCATATTGTTTATCTACATCAAGGTAGAAAACAATGGGAAGGTACCAATAAAGACATCATCTTCAGTAAAGACGAGTTGCTGAATAAATTCATTTTTGCATCCGAATTCTTACAGGATGCAAAAGAAATGAGGATGATGGAAGCTAACGCAGCTAATAAGAAAAACGATTAATAAGATTGGTTATGAAAAAAATCTTCGTTGTTGTATTGCTATCGCTCATTGGCTCCCTGTCCTATGCACAGGAAACCGGTGCTGATATGCCTCCTTTCCTAAAGACCAAAAAATTACCTGAGTTCACCATCTTACAAACAGATAGCACCTGGTTTACCAAACAACAGCTACCTACTTCAGATTTTACCATCATTGTATATTTCAGTCCCGATTGTGGGCATTGTCAATATGAAGCCAAAGAGATGATGAGTGTAATGGACAGCCTGAAGAACAGTTTTATTCTTTGGGTTAGCTATCGTGACATGGCAGATATCAAAGGTTTTGCGCAAGAGTATGGCTTTTTCAACCATAAAAATCTGAAAGTGGGTAGAGACCCCAATTATGGTATCCCTTCTTTCTTTCAGGTAAAATATACACCATATGTAGCTGTGTATGATAAAAAAGGTAACTACATTAAAGCCTTTGAGGGAGGTGTGGAAATGCCTGATTTATTGGCCCTCTTGAAAGACTATCAGCAATAATTACCCCTCTCACGAAAACTTTGTTAAACCGCTATCCACAGGAGTGTCAAAAAGCCTGAAACCTCGTATACAAACGGCTGTCAACCCTTACCTTTGCAGCGGAAAAAATTCCTCACTTAAATAATCATTGTTTATGAAAGTAACCGTAGTAGGTGCCGGAGCCGTTGGAGCTACTTGTGCCGACAATATTGCACGCGCCGCATTGGCCGAAGAATTGGTATTACTGGATATTAAAGAAGGTCTGGCCGAAGGTAAGGCACAAGACATGATGCAAACTGCCGCATTGCTAGGTTTTGATACCCGCATTACCGGCAGTACCAATGATTATTCAAAGACCGCAGGTTCTGATGTGGTAGTCATCACTTCGGGTTTGCCTCGTAAACCGGGTATGACACGTGAAGAATTGATCGGCACCAACGCTGGCATTGTAAAAGGTGTGTGTGAAAATATCCTAAAATATTCTCCAAACGCTATTATCATCGTGATCAGTAATCCGATGGATACTATGACTTATCTGGCACTGCAATCTACCGGACTACCCAAAAACAGAATCATTGGTATGGGTGGTACTTTGGATAGTGCTCGTTTCAAATACCAACTGAGCCAACACCTGGGCTGCAGTCCTGCAGACCTGAATGCAGTGGTGGTAGGTGGACATGGTGATACCACTATGATTCCTTTGATTCGTTTAGCAACTTGGAACAGTGCACCTGTTACCAACTTCTTAACTGAAGAACAGCAAAAACAAATCGTAGCTGATACCATGGTGGGTGGTGCTACATTAACCAAATTGATCGGAACATCTGCATGGTATGCACCAGGAGCTGCCGGAGCAGCACTGGTAGAAAGCATTCTACGTGATGAAAAGAAATTATTTACCTGCTGTGTAAGTCTGGAAGGTGAATACGGACAGAAAGATATCTGTTTAGGTGTTCCTGTTGTGATCGGCAAAAATGGCTGGGAAAAGATCGTCGATTTCAAATTGAATGAAGAAGAACAAGCATTGTTCAATAAGAGTGCAGAAGCTGTTAGAAGCATGAATGATGTATTGAAGACTTTATAAGCTACTGTTCATCCTTTAACAGAACCGTTTATACATAGGTCCCTGTCTGTAAAAAACAGACAGGGATTTTTTTATCTCGACCTGCGACCGCTTGTCATGGCTTTGTCACTGCTCATCCTGAAACAACCAAGTCTGCTGTAACATTCTTAAGTGCTTTGCGTCTGATTGAGCAACCTAAACAACAATAAAATGAGAAGGATTTTAACTGCGGCTGTGATCGGATTGAGTTCATTATTGAACACCACTATCGCGCAAACAAGCAGTACAATTAAAGGAAAGATCAGTGATAACACTGGTAAGGCTTTACAGTCTGTTACTGTATCCTTACTAAAGTCTACAGACAGTTCCCTTGTAAAAGCAGACGTTACAGATGCCAATGGTGCATTTGAAATGGTATACAGTAAAGAAGGAAAATACCTGCTGAGCTATATCATGATTGGTTTTGAAAGAACCTACTCCCCTGTCTTTGAAGTAAAAAACGGACAAGGATTTGATGCAGGCAGTATCACTTTACAACCGGCAGCCACTAAACTGCAGGATGTAACTGTTACTTCTCGCAAACCTATGATCGAAATCAAAGCAGATAAAACCGTTTTTAATGTAGAGAACAGCATCAATGCAACTGGTAGCAACGCCTTGGAATTATTACAGAAAAGTCCGGGTATTCAGGTTGATAACAATGAGAACATCTCTATGAAAGGTAAAACCGGTGTTCGCATTTATGTGGATGGAAAAATGACGCAGTTGGGTAGTCAGGATCTCGCCGCCTACTTAAAAAGTATCAACAGCAATGATGTTGAAGCGATTGAAATGATCAGTAATCCTAGTGCACGTTATGATGCCAGTGGTAATGCAGGTATTATCAATATCCGATTGAAGAAGAATAAAAGATATGGAACAAATGGTTCTGTGAATATGGGATTGGTACAAGGTGTTACACCAAAAGGCAATGGTTCCGTGAGTTTAAACTATCGCGATAAAAAAGTAAACCTGTTCAGTAATGTAGGTACCAATATTGGTCGATATGAAAACACGCTTGATTTGTATCGTGTACAATTGGATTCTATTTATGACCAGAAAAGTACCAACTGGAGTAATAATAAAAGTGTGAATGCAAAGCTGGGTGCGGATTTATTTCTCAATAGTAAAAATACACTAGGCTTTTTGGTGACTACGAATTTTAGTGATAACGATTGGAGCAGTGTTAGTAATACCAATATCTCATACAACCCAACAAAGCAGTTTGTAAAAAAACTGGTAGCATTGAATACCATTCCGGGTAGCAGAACGAATATGAATTCGAATATCAACTATCGTTATGCGGATACCAGCGGTAAAGAAATCAACTTTGATGCTGACTATGGTTTATTCCGTGGTACCGGCAGAAGTTTCCAACCCAACAATTACCTCGATAATTCAGGTAATATGTTATCGCAGGTGACCAATCGTAACTATACCCCTACTGATATTGATATCTATACTGCTAAAGTAGATGTAGATCAACCAAAATGGAAAGGTAAATTGGGATATGGTGCTAAGTTCTCTTATGTAAAAACAAAAAATACATTTGATTTCTTCAATGATATCAATGGTGTTCCTGTAAAGATCTTAAGCAGAAGCAACAGCTTTACTTATAAAGAAAATGTAAATGCAGCTTATGTCAACTATCAGCGCCAGTTCAGTCCGAAATGGAGTTTGCAGACTGGTTTACGTATGGAACAAACCAATAGCGAAGGTGTCTTGACCAGAGCAGATGGTATTGTTCAATCTGATAATACAGTGAAGCGTAGTTATTTGGATTTCTTCCCTAGTGCGGCTTTGACCTGGACTGTTAACCAGAAGAATACATTGAATTTAACTTTCAGCCGTCGTATCGATCGTCCTACTTATCAGGATCTGAATCCATTTGAGAATAAGCTGGATGAGTTGACTTATGAAAAAGGAAACGCGTTCTTACGTCCACAGTATACCAACACTGTTGAATTGTCGCACACATTCAAATACATGTTAAATACCACCATCGGTTATAGCCATGTAAAAGATTTTGCAACACAAACAACAGATACTACTAACAATGCCACGTATGTACAACAAAGAAACTTGGCCACACAACGTATCCTGAGTTTCAGCATCGGTTCTCCGTTACCAATTGCGAAGTGGTGGAATGGTTATGCGAATGTTTGGTACAACTATCAGATGTTCAAAGGAAAGATTGGTGCGAATGAGATCAAAACAGATATTCCAATATTTGGAGCCTACATGCAACACACGTTTACTTTAGGCAAAGGATATACCGGGGAATTGAGCGGTTGGTTCAGCGGACCCAATGTTTGGGGTGCCACCTGGAGAACACGTTCACAAGGTGGAATTGATTTGGGCGTACAAAAACAGATTTTGAAAAAACAAGGAACCGTGAAACTGAGTGTAACGGATATATTCCTTACCAACCCATGGACAGCTACCAGCAATTTTGGTGGTCTCTATATCAAAGGTGGTGGGCGTTGGGAAAGTCAGACAGTTCGTATGAGTTTTACCTGGAGATTTGGTAACAATCAGGTGAAAGCTGCACGTCAGCGTCAGACTGGATTGGAGAGTGAGGCAAAACGTATTAAAGGATAGTAGTTGGTTTTGAAAATAAGAAAGGGCTCCGAAATTTCGGGGCTTTTTTTTGTGCTATTTACAACAGTTCCGCTGTTTCAAATTTTTGTACCGTAGTATCATGAAAGCACTAGTTATCACACCAAAAAGCGAGCATGAACTCAAGTTCTTGTCAAACTATTCACTAAATTAGGAGTAGGTGTTTCTTCTTTATCAAAAGAAGAGTTAGAAGATATTGGTCTTGCCAAAATGATGCATAATATTGACAAGACTAAAAAAGCCAGCAGGTCTGAAATTATGAAGAAACTTACACTATCTTAATCCCATTTGGCAAAAAATATTATGAAACCTACTATTTTATTTTTAACAGTTATAATATTTCTATTTAATGGCTGTTCTCTTCAAGGACAAAACTTCGCTTATAGTAATAAGATGTATGCTATAGATATTAATTACGATACTAAAACTGATATGAAGATTCATGAATGCTATATCAGCTTCAACCCCTATTTATTTGAATTCACTATCAGAGTAAATCAGTATCATTCAATAGATAAAAATACCGGTGATAGAATATATCATTTCACCTTCGATACCGCAAATATTTATCTAATCGATGTTAAAAAAAATACATTTTTTGAATTTGATTCATTTACGACAAAAGCTAAACTGCTTTCGTACGGACAACTTCAAGAAAAAAAATATGGCACCCGATTTACTGAAAAAAAACAACTAAAAGATGATGCATTCTTAAAAGAAAATTCACTCAAAGACACAGTTCTTTGGGGGAAAGAATTATTGTATTATGCATCAATTCAAAAAGACACACATAACGTTGATTCGGTTTTAACACATGTTTTTCTTATCAAAAAATATAATTTTCTTTCATTCCATGATGTACCAAATCGCTTGATGAAAGATAAATTATATAGTATGGTCGGATTTAGTATTCATCATTTGGAAAAGAATCAAAAATTAACCAACGAATTAGAAGAATTGCGAAATTTAACTCATTCAGAGGAGGAAATTTGCAAACGTCTGGTTAACATCATGCTAACATCCAACAAATCAAAGTCACCTGACTGATTCCTAAACTCAACATAGAAGGTTTTTTATGCTTTCTATTATATCATTCCATATGTTATTTCTGGAGGAAATTCTGCGTAAAAAATTCTTATCCCTATTCTTTAGTTCATAAGTATGCATGTGCAGCCTTCACGATCAAATCAACATCCTGCTCCTGCATACATTTAAAATGCGCTCTCGGACAAGTCTTTGTTCCGTAATTGGAACAAGGCTGACAAGAAAGGCCTTGTACAATAAAGTTGTGATATGCAGGCTTATTATGTTGTAGCAGTTGTTCGGCACCATAATAAGGTTCTACATCTAATGCCGGTGAAGTACCTCCCCAAATCGCGAGTACGGGTTTGTTGAGTGCACAGGCGATGTATTGCATACCGGTATCATGCGAGATCACCAATTTGGATTGTCGGATGATATCTGCTGACTCATGCAAACTGAATTTGCCACAAGCATTGTAAATTTTCACAGGATCTATTTTTGCAATCTCCTCTCCTTCTTTCAGATCTTCTTTTCCACCCACGAGTACAATCGGATATTGCAACTTGGCACAAAGCTCTCTTAATTTATAAACAGGTAGTTTCTTGGTGTAATAACTCGCTCCAATGACTATGGCCACAAAACCCGCACTGTGCGATAATGGAAGATCTTCTGCTTTTACCCGCACCGTTGCAGGAATAAAATAATCCATTCCCTTCCCATCGTTCTGAACACCTAGTGGCGCCAGTGCATCCAAACAACGATCCACAATATGTCTGCCTGCCATTTTGTTGATGTGCAATTTTGTAAGCAATACTTTTTCGATCACTTCTTTATGGTAAGCCAGTACGGGAACTTTTAGCGCTTTTTTGATGCGCCAGGTTCTGAAATTCTTATGCAGATCAATGATATAATCATATTGCTCTGCCTGTAAATCTTTGATGAGTGCATTAAGATTATCAAAGAGATAATGAAACTTGTCGATGTAAGGATTCCCTTCCGTAACTGCTTTCATCGATTGCTTGGTCAGAAAATGTACTTCAGCATCGGGTACTTGTAATTTCAAACAACGGATGGCCGGTGTTGTCAAAACAATGTCTCCAATAGAAGAAAAACGAATGACCAAAAATTTCATAGCTGCAAGATAAGAAGTATAACTATCCCCTCTCCGTGTAACTCTGTGCTCAACTCCGTTACCTCTGTGGTTAACCACAGTGTTACACAGAGTCAGGCACAGAGTTTCACAGAGTGATATTATTCTTCGACGTAGTTTAAGTCTTTATGGAAGGTTTCTTCGGTGAAGTAGTAGGCGATGAGTGTAATCGTCATTACTACGATTCCGGTGATGATACCACTGTACACCAAACTCCATCCCCATGATTTTTGAAACAGATCGAGGAACATCATATTGATCAATGGCAATGCTCCTCTTACCATATTGGGAATGGTAGTAGCTGCCGTACCACGAAGATTCGTACCAAACTGCTCGGCACCCATGGTTACAAAAATGGCCCAGAAACCGGTGCTGAAACCTAAGAGTGTACAAATAGCATACATCGTAGAGTCTGATCGATTATAACCACTAAAGAAGAGGATTAGTCCAATAATGGTGAGCATATAATAGATCAACAATGCTTTCTTTCGACTTTTAAAATATTGACTCACCAAGCCGACTAACATATCACCAATGGCGATGGCGGCATAGGCAAACATGATGGACCTTCCTGAATCAATGGTAGTACTCCCAAACATAGTATTCCCAAAACGATCACTCTGGTTCACGAGAATACCAATCACATACCAAGTAGGTAATCCGATCAGAATTGCAAAAATGTATTTCTTGAGTCGCTTGCCATTATTAATGAGCATGAAGAAATTTCCACGTACTACTTTTTGTTCTTTCGCCTCTTTAAACATTCCTGATTCTGCCACACTCACTCTTAATAAAAGCAACGCTATGCCAAGTCCACCACCAATCTTATAACACAAACGCCAATCATCGGTAAACTGATAGGTAAAGTAAGCTGCTACTGCTCCACTCAATCCGATACCCGCTACCAGAGACGTTCCAATACCTCTTTTGTTCTTAGGTAATAATTCACTCACCAAAGTGATACCTGCACCGAGTTCACCTGCAAGACCCAATCCACCTACGAATCTACATGCAGCATATTGATCAACTGTTTGAACAAAACCGGTTGCGAAATTGGCAATAGAATACAAAATGATGGAACCGAATAAAACACTCAATCTTCCTTTCTTGTCGGCCAGCATACCCCAGATAATTCCTCCCACTAATAAACCCGTCATCTGCCAATTGATCACACGTGTACTATCCACTAACATGGTTGCATCTGTTGATCCAACACCTAACATGCTGGGCTTTTTAACGATGGTAAATAAGAGAAGATCGTAGATATCAACAAAATAACCCAATGCAGCAACAATAACGGGGAGCGAAAGGACACCGTATTTTTTTTCGGTCATGACAGGCAATTTGGATAGTGAATGATGGCTTCTTTTGTCTATATGACAAGTTAAAAGAAAGTGCTATTATTTTCTTACACGTCTTTTTTATCTTTCTTTTTTCCAGTAAATAATTTAATGAAGACCGGAGCCGTTGTTACCAGTACAATACCCAGCACAATCACTTCCAAATGGTCTTTCAAATCGAATCCAAATTGATTCAATATCCATTTCTGCAGAAAATGTCCGGCAAACAACATACTAAATACCCATGCAAAACACCCAACAATATTGAAGAACACAAATTTCTTCTTATCCATCTGTACAATACCTGCTACAATAGGTGCAAAGGTTCTGACGATGGGAATGAAACGTGCTACAATAATAGCACCACCTCCATGCTTTTCATAAAATTCATGCGCTTGTTCTAGGTATCTTCTTTTAAAGAGCATATTCTCTTTCCAGTTATACATGGCCGGACCCACTTTTCGTCCAAACCAATAACCTACTGTATTTCCGGCGATACCGGCAGCGGATATGAGTAGCATTAAGAATAACAGATCCAGGTATTCATTTCCGGTTGGAATAAATTCATTGGCCAAATTGCTACTGTAAATACCTGCTACGAATAGCAAACTATCACCGGGTAAAAAAAATCCAACGAATAAGCCTGTTTCTGCAAAAACTACAAAGAGTATGAGCCAGAGTCCGCCATGTTCAATATAAAACTGAGGCTGTAATAACTGACTCCAGTGAAAATCGGATAATAATATCTGTAGCATGCTAAGATTCTTAAGTTATGCAGAAACTGAAATATCGGTTGGCTCATCCAAAGCACCTTCCCATTTACTTACTACACTTGTAGCCAAGGCATTTCCAACAACATTGGTGGCTGTACGGAACATATCACAGAAGTGATCGATAGGTAAAATCAGGGCAATACCTTCCGGTGGAATATTAAACATGGCACAAGTAGCGGTTACCACTACCAATGATGCACGTGGTACACCTGCGATACCCTTGCTCGTAAGCATCAGTACAATCAGCATGGTCAATTGTGTGCCAATATCCAGTTGTATACCATAAGCCTGTGCAATTGCAATACTGGCAAAAGTCATGTACATCATACTACCATCCAGGTTAAAAGAATAACCCAGTGGAAGAATAAAGGATACTATCTTATCCTTACAACCGAATTTTTCGAGTTCTTCTGTAAGCTTTGGAAATACAGCTTCACTACTGGTAGTGCTGAATGCAATAATGAGTGGCGGGAAAATACGGCGTAACAGATCCGGCAAACGTTTTCCTAAAATGATAAAACCTACGGTTAATAAGATGGCCCATAATGCAGCAATACCGATCAAGAAATACAGCAGATATTTTCCGTAAAAAATAAATACATCCAATCCTTTGGTGGCAATCACTGCAGCGATGGCACCGAATACACCGATGGGTGCAAAGTTCATTACATAGCCTACCATTTTCAAGATCACATGAGCTACTGCATCCAATCCTTTCACAACGATCTTCGCCTTTTCGCCGAGTGCAGCTGTTGCCACACCAAAGAAAATGCTGAATACTACCAACTGTAAAATTTCATTGGTAGCCATGGCATCAATCACACTTTTAGGAAACACATGTTCCACAAATTTCTGGATACTGAATTCCTGTGTTTTACCTACGAGGTCTTGCGCGCCGGTAATATCTGCATTACTCAAATCGATTCCTTTTCCGGGTTGGAAAATATTCACGAGTAGCATCCCTAATAATAAGCTCACCAATGAGGCGGAAATAAACCACAACAATGCTTTGCCGCCTACGCGACCCACCGTTTTTAAGTCACCCAGTTTAGCGATACCTACCACCAAGGTTGAAAATACCAAGGGGGCTATGATCATCTGAACGAGACGTAAAAAGATGGTGGTAAACAGCTTCAGGTTCTTAGAAAAACTCTGGATGGTTTCAGCAGATGCGTTATCATGTACAAAATAGCCAAGAATAACGCCGGCAATCATGGCTATGACAATATAAAGTGTAAGCCTATTCGATTTCTTCATTGGGGCCTTGTTAGTGACGCAATATAATACTTCTGGTGAAATGGTCTTTGCGAACGGTGAAATGACCGATTCATAAAAGTTTTAGGGCACGAAAGCCAGAAATCCCTATTTTGCCAAATCTTTCTAATTCAGAAACTTAACCAAACTGTACTATGAGTTTATTTGTAAAGAAACCATTGGGTCAATTACTGGCTCAGGCTGATGAGGGCGACAAAGGATTAAAACGTACGCTCGGAGCCGGCAACCTGGTTGCTTTGGGTATTGGTGCCATCATTGGTGCCGGACTTTTCGTAAGAACAGCTGCTGCTGCCGGACAGGCTGCGGGTCCAGCTGTTACCATCTCTTTTATTATTGCTGCGATTGGTTGTGCTTTTGCAGGTCTGTGTTATGCAGAATTTGCAGCTATGATTCCTATTGCCGGTAGTGCTTATGCTTACAGCTATGTAACCATGGGTGAACTGGTAGCCTGGATCATTGGTTGGGCATTGATCATGGAATATGCTTTGGGTGCAGCTACCGTATCTATTGCATGGAGCGAATACCTGAATAAATTATTCGATGGAGGCATTCCATATGAATGGTCGCATAGCCCCTTCGAGAGTTTTACCGACTCTGCAGGGGTATTGCATAAAGGAATCATCAATGCACCTGCATTGGTCATTCTTTTATTGTTGACACTGTTATTGATCAAAGGAACACAGGAATCTGCTATGGTGAATGCCGTAATCGTATTCATTAAAGTAGCGATTGTGATTCTCTTTATTGTATTGGGTTGGCAGTATATCCGCCCTGAAAACCATACACCTTACATGATCCCTGAAGGAACTGCTGCTGTTACAGACAGTGCCGGAAAAGTGATCGCTGATTATACAGGTGTATTCAAACATGGATGGGGTGGTGTTTTAGGTGGCGCAGCCATCGTATTCTTTGCCTTTATTGGTTTTGATGCGGTAAGTACTGCAGCACAGGAAGCTAAAAACCCCAAAAGAGACATGCCGATTGGTATCCTCGGTTCATTGGTAGTATGTACGATTCTTTATATTCTTTTCGGCCATGTGTTAACAGGTGTTGCCAACTGGCAAGAGTTTGTTGATCCTGAAAAAGGAAGAGAAGCTTCTGTAGCTTATGCCATCTCTACTTATATGGTAAAATACCAGTGGCTATCTACCGCTGTAACAGTTGCTATCCTTGCCGGTTTCTCTTCAGTAATTCTAGTGATGTTGATGGGACAAAGCCGTATTTTCTATACCATGAGTAATGACGGTTTGATTCCTAAAGCATTTGGTGTACTACATCCTAAATTCAAAACACCTTATAAAGCCAACTGGATATTATTTGTATTCGTAGGACTGTTTGCAGCATTTGTACCAGGCCACGTGGCAGGTGATTTAACCAGCTTTGGTACTTTATTCGCCTTCGTATTGGTGAGTGCAGGTGTTTGGATTCTACGTGTAAAATCACCGGAGATCGAAAGACCATTCAAAACCCCATTGGTTCCATTGGTTCCTATTTTGGGTGTGATTGTTTGTACCGCCATGATCTTTGCACTGGATGCCCAAACCCTGAAAGTAGCTTTCGGATGGATGGCTTTGGGTCTGGTCGTATACTTTGTATATAGCAGACATCATAGCAAACTCCGTAATGGACAATAAAACAACCCAACTAACTGCTAAAAAAGCCTGCCCCAGTGGCGGGCTTTTTTATGCCCAATACACTTATTTTTGCAACCCGTTCACCTAAACAGATCATTATGGGAAGGATTTTTGAAGTACGTAAAGCAACCATGTTCGCCCGCTGGGACAGAATGGCCAAGCAGTTTACCCGTATCGGTAAAGAGATTGTGATAGCAGTAAAAGCCGGCGGACCAGATCCTGCCACCAATCCGGCCTTACGTCGTTGCTTTCAGAATGCGAGAAGTGTGGGTATGCCCAAGGATCGTGTGGAAGCAGCCATTAAAAGAGCTCAGGGTAAAGACACTTCCAATTATGAAGAGATCCTGTATGAAGGATATGCACCACATGGAGTTGCTTTGTTGGTAGAAACAGCCACCGATAACCATGTAAGAACCGTTGCCAATGTAAAGAGTCATTTCAATAAAGGCAATGGCGCATTAGGTAATAGCGGTAGCGTAAGTTTCCAATTCAAAAAAATGGGCGTATTCAAATTAAAGCCCGAAGGATTGAATATTGATGATCTTGAATTAGAACTGATTGATTTTGGTTTAGAAGAATTAGGAGAAAGTAATGATGATAATGGAAATCCGATTATTGTCTTACGTTGTGCATTTGTAGATTTTGGTAGCTTGCAAAAAGCACTGGAAGACAAAGGCCTCAACCCCATCAGCGCCGAACTTGAATGGATTCCTACCACTACCGTTCCTGTTACAGATGAACAAGCTGAAGACGTGAGTAAACTGATCGAAAGATTAGAACAGGATGATGATGTGAATAAGGTGTTTCATAATATGGGATAGAAGCTACAAGTTTCAAGCGACACGCTTCAAGCCAAAAACAAAAGAGTGATATTTTCAGCAGCCATTTCCAAACTGGGAATGGCTGCTTTGTTAAAAAACTTGCGGCTTGCAGCTTGCAGCTTGAAGCCTGCACTAATGCTCTTACCTTTACATAATGAACTCCGCTTTCAATACCCCCCCTCACCCAGTCATTCTCTTCGATGGGGTGTGTAATTTGTGTAATGCGAGTGTTCAGAAAGTGATTAAGCATGATCCGAAAAGAAAATTTCGGTTTGCGTCTTTACAAGGTTCATTCGGACAAGAAGTGCTGAAACAATTTCATTTATCGGGTACCGATTTCAACACGTTCATTTTATTGAAGGATGATCAAATCTATACCAAATCTACAGCAGCATTAAAAGTGGCTAAAGAGATGAGTGGATTGTGGTCTTTACTCTACATCTTCATCATCATCCCCTCTTTTATCAGGAATTTCTTTTATGATCTGGTTGCCAAGAACAGATACAAATGGTTTGGCAAACAAGATGCATGTTGGATTCCTACTCCTGATTTGAAAGCACTATTTTATGAATAAATAAGCCACAGATTCACAGATTAATGAACAACTCGTGAATCTGTGCTAATCAATCATTACTTGCAGCGTGAAGCTTGTAGCTCAATCACTCTGCCATTAAAGATCTCACCGCATCCATTACATCTTCTGCATTCGGCTTGGCAAAATAATCACCATCACTACCATATCCCGGACGATGTGCTTTTGCGGTTAAAGTTTTCGGACTTGCATCCAACCATTTATAGCCACCTTGCTCTTCCATCACTTTATTAAACATATATGCCGCAGCTCCTCCCGGAACATCTTCATCAATGAAAATGATACGGCTGGTTTTTTTCAGTGATTTTAAAATCACATGATTCAAATCAAACGGTAGTAGCGTTTGTACATCTACGATCTCACAATCAATTCCTTCAGCAGCAAGTCGATCCGTAGCATCCTGAATAATACGTAATGTAGAACCATAAGAAACAATAGTTACATCAGCACCTTCACGAATAATTTCAGGAACACCTAATGGAACAGTATACTCCAATAAATTATCCGGTAATTTTTCTTTTAATCGATAGCCATTCAAACACTCCACAATAATAGCAGGATCATTGGATTGCAACATGGTATTATACATACCTACTGCTTGCACCATATTTCTTGGTACACATACATACATACCACGCAGTGCATTGATCACCATACCCATCGGAGAACCACTATGCCAAATACCTTCTAAACGATGTCCGCGTGTGCGGATGATCACCGGACAACTTTGCTGCCCCTTGGTTCTGAAATGCGTAGTAGATACATCATCACTCAAAGGTTGTAAACCATAGAGCAAATAATCAAGGTATTGAATTTCAGCAATGGGTCTCAATCCACGCAATGCCATACCGATCGCTTGTCCAACAATGGTTAATTCACGAATACCGGTATCCAGTATTCTGTCTTTTCCATGTTTCTCTTGTAACCCGGCGAATCCCTGGTTCACATCACCAATGTAACCAACATCTTCTCCAAAAGCATACACTTTCGGATTGGCTGCAAATAAGGCATCAAAATATTTGTTCAATACTTCATACCCATTTACCGTAGGTGCATCAAAAGCAACAAGGGGTTTTACTTCCGGTACATTGAGTGCACTTTTAGCACCTTCATTATACAGATGACTGTTGTATAAGGATGTATTTTCTTCCAGCAGCTGCGCTCTTAATGCTTTCAGCTCTTCAGCAGAAGGTGAAAAAGGTGCAGTTTCAATGGCAACAGCTATTGCTCTTAAAATATCTCTTCGTAATGGTTCTTTATTGGCTGCCAATTCATTTGCCATTTGTTGGATGGCATTGTACTTATCAATATCATTCACCATCACCTGACGAATCAATGTTGCAGCTTGCTCTGCTTGTTGTTTGATGGGAGCAACATATTTTTCCCAGGCACGATTACGCGCTTCTTTCACGGTTTCTTTTGCTGCCGCTTCTACTTCTGTTAGTTCTTCGATAGAAGCAAGTCCATTTTCAATCATCCACTCTTTCATCTTCTTGATGCAATCCCATTCTTTTTCCCATTCCAATCGCTCAGGACTTTTATAACGCTCATGGCTACCGCTGGTAGAATGTCCTTGTGGCTGTGTAACTTCTTCCACATGGAATAAAGCGGGTTGATGTGTTTCGCGTACTTTTTGTAAGGCTTCTTCAAATACTTCACACATGCCGGCATAATCCCAGGCTTTCACTTTATAAATATGGATACCGTTGGTATCGGCTTGTTTTTGAAATCCTTTTAATGCGGCTGAGATAGAACCCTTTGTTGTTTGAAAATTTTTTGGAACGGAAATGCCATAACCATCATCCCAAACAAAAACTGCAAGTGGCACTTGTAAAACACCGGCGGCATTAATGGTTTCCCAGAAATGTCCTTCGCTGGTACTCGCATCACCAATGGTAGTAAAACAGATTTCATTTCCATGATGACTCAATTGCTCAAACGCTTCCGGATTCTTTGTTGATCGAAAACAACGTGAAGCAAAAGCAAGGCCTAATCCGCGGGGCATTTGTCCGGCAGTAGGCGCTATATCAGAAGAAACATTTTTTCTATTAGCAAGATCCAACCAATTACCATTCTCATCTACAAAACGGGTAGAGAAATGGGCATTCATTTGACGACCAGCACTAAAGGGTTCATTCTTTACATCCGGATCCGCATAGAGCTGTGCAAAGTATTGTTCAACACTTGCCAGGCCTGTTGCAAACATGAATGTTTGATCACGGTAATAACCGCTTCTAAAATCGCCGGGTTGAAAAAATTTAGCCATGGCAATCTGCGCGATTTCTTTTCCATCACCAAAAATTCCAAACTTGGCTTTACCGGTCAATACTTCTCTTCTACCCAACAAACTCACTTCACGACTAATCATAGCGATACGATAATCTTCGATCACCGCATTGCGAAATCCGTCGAAAGACAACATGTCGTTTTTATATCCCAAAGATGAACTTGATTCCATGCGGCAAAAATAACATTACCAACGGAATAGGCTAACGGAAATTAGTTTTCTGCAAAAATTGTAGTAACCCGCAAAAAACGGCATGATATTCGCATTATTTGTCTTAGAATGGCGGTAAAAGACCTTTTGGGATAAAAAATTGGCAAATCCTAGTCTTGCCGCTTTTATTTCTGTTGTAACTTTGAGAAAAGCATAATAAATACCTATTGATATGAAGAAGTTTTTGTTTTTAACCGTACTGGGTTTAGTTGCCAGTTTCGGAGTGATGGCACAGGATGTAAAGTTTTCTGAAGGCTCATTTAAGTTTGGAAAAATTGAGCAGAATAAACCTGTGACCCATGTATTTACTTTTACCAATAATGGTGCTAAGCCTGCTGTTATTGAATTTGCAACTGCAGAATGTGGTTGTACAACACCTGAATACAGCAAAGAGCCTGTTTTAAAAGGCAAGAACAGCACTATCAAAGTAACCTATAATGCAGCAGCATTGGGTACTTTTAGTAAGCGTGTTACCATTAAGTTTGCGGGTGTTAATGATCCAGTGATTCTTACCATTGAAGGTGAAGTGGTAGCTGCGAAACCCACTGCAAAAGCCAGTAAATAGTAGTCGCTAAATATATTTAGTGGAAGAGCGGTCCTGATAAAGGATCGCTTTTCTTTTGTACACAACTGTAGCCCTATCTTTGCGGCATGTTACAGATCAGTCAACGTGGACAGGCCATGCCTGCATCCCCCATCAGAAAACTTGTTCCTTATGCAGAAGCTGCTAAAAAGAAAGGAACCAAAGTATATCATTTGAATATTGGACAACCGGATATCGAAACCCCCAAAATGGTTCTTGATGCGGTTCGCCATAGTGATTTTAAGGTATTGGAATACAGTCACAGTGCCGGTAATGAGAGTTATAGAAAGAAACTGGTAGGATATTATCAATCTGTAGGGATTGATGTAACCCCTCAACAAATCATCATCACCACCGGTGGAAGTGAGGCCATTTTATTTGGTTTTATGTCTTGCCTGGATGCCGGCGATGAAGTGATTATTCCTGAACCTTTCTATGCCAACTACAATGGCTTTGCCGTTGCCGCCGGTGTAACCGTAGTTCCGGTAACTTCTCATATTGAAAATGGTTTTGCATTACCCCCCATTGAAGAGATTGAAAAAAAGATCAGTTCCCGAACCAAGGCTATTGTGATCTGCAATCCGAATAATCCTACAGGATATTTGTACAGTGCGGCTGAAATGGAACAGTTGAAGGATATTATTTTACGCCACAATTTGTATTTATTTTCTGATGAAGCCTATCGCGAATTCTGTTATGAAGGTCATCAGGTAAGTGCTTTGCATTTGAAAGGAGTAGATGATCATGTGATCATCATGGATACCATCAGTAAAAGATACAGTGCTTGTGGAGGTAGAATTGGCGCTTTCATTACACGCAACCAACAAGTGCTGGATGCCGCCATGAAATTTGCACAGGCGCGACTCAGTCCACCGAGCTTTGCACAAATTGCCGGTGAAGCGGCGATTGACTTGCCTGCAGATTATTTTGATACCACAAAAGCTGAATATAAATCACGCCGCGACCTGATTGTAAAGCGTCTCAATGCCATGGAAGGGGTATTTTGCCCGAATCCGGGTGGTGCTTTTTATGCGATGGCCCAATTACCGATTGATGATGCAGATATTTTCTGTCAATGGCTTCTAGAATCCTTCGAACATGAAAAGCAAACCGTGATGTTAGCTCCTGCTACCGGATTTTATGGCACACCCGGATTGGGGAAAAAAGAAGTAAGACTTGCTTATGTTTTAAATCTCCAGGATATCAATGCGGCTATGGATTGTCTGGAAAAAGCTTTAAAAGCGTATCCTGGTCGCCAATAGATTGATTTTCAATTATTATTACATAAAAATAGCTTGATGCAAATACATCAAGCTATTTTTATGTAATATATTATAATATTTATAATGTTTATTAAATGATTAATTTTATAAAAATTTTGAACATTTTTTACGAATTATTAGATATTGTTTAAATAATTATATGAAAAATCAATAAAACTACCTATCTTTATAATATGTTGCTGAATTGTAGCATACAAACATGAAATAGCTTTTTTCTTATATGGCAAGCAATCGAAGACCGTCCTCTGTTTCTACAGAGGACTTTTTATTTACTGCACTTCTCCGGCACCCGGTTATTACTAAAGAAAGAAATCAGTTCATGAATTGTCCATCATTGTGCTGCTAATGCAAAAGAAGAACTGATAATACCTACCCACAAGATCATATGCCTTAGAATGCATCCATTTTGGTTGCATTATATCCCGCTTCCATCATAGCTATTCTCGGCTAAATCCTTGATATTTGTTTAACACTGTTTAGAGATGACCAGAGCAACAATACTCGCTCAAAAAGTATCTCGCTGTTTATGAGACCATTCGCTTTTATACTTACGATTTGGCTGTTCACCTGTTCGCAGGTGAACGCACAAAGCTATACCTCTACCTATGGATCTGCCTATGCAGGAAGTACAGGCATTAGAAATAATCCGGCCGCATCGGTAAATTCTGCCTATAAATGGGACCTTACGCTTTTTACTGTGCAGGCTAAAGTGAGTACCAACTCCTTGTTCATGCGGAATGACTCGGTTTTCCTTACACATCCTTTTAAAAACAGATTCTTACACAATAACATCGATATCAGTTTATTCAATTTTTTATACAAGCCGAATAATAAACATGCTTTTGCCATTAATCTGAGAGCAAGATCCTATAACCATATCAGAACAGAACCGCTTACTGCAAGTGATTCCATTTATAGTATCCATGATTTTCTTGTACAAAACCGATCTACACCTTACTTAGAAGGCTTTGCAACACATACCGGTTGGCTAGAAGCTGATTTGAATTATTCGCGGGTTTTACATGAGTCCTATAACAGTAAACTAACAGGTGGCATTACACTTCAGATCATGAAAGGTATCTCCGGAGCTTTTGCCAGGATCAATAAGCTTAGTTATTTGGAAACAAAAACATCTACAGACACTATCTATAATTTTATTACCGGTGGCAGTGCATTTGGTTATTCTTCCAATTACGATGAATCACCATCTGGAACACCTACCGGATCTGAATTTGTAAAAAATAGTTTAACCGGATTGGGATTAAGCATTGGTGCTGAATATTTGTTGTATGGAGAAAACAATAACAGCTATCAACAAAACAATGCCATCAATTATCAATGGAAAATAGGCGTTGCTTTAATGGACTTGGGTGCCAATAAATTCAAATCCGGAGAGTTTGGGGGAGTATACAGAAATATTGATCCGTCCATTACAGATATTGATGCAGATAGAAAGTTTACGAATATTGAATCTGCAAGAGATTTGAGAGATTCTTTAGCCACCATTTTCACTACTTCAGAAAATATCAGTAATCGTTTTAAAATTGGTAATCCAACCAGACTTGTTATCAATGTTGACAGGTCTTTTGGCAACAACTTGTATTTGAATACAGACTTGAGTATCAATTTACATGGAACGTCTGGTTTCAGAAGACTTTTAACCAGAGAAGTCAACTTACTGACTGTGACTCCAAGATGGGAGACTTTGAACTGGGGTTTCTATTTACCGATCCAATACAATAGTCAAAATCAGTTTCATATCGGTGCCGCTTTCAAAGCCGGTCCCCTGGTATTGGGGCTTCATAATCTCCAGTGGGTAAAACAAATTAAAAATCTAAGTGGTGGTGGCTACTTGATGTTAAGCATTCATCCTTTTAATAAAAGAAAAGTCATCAGTAAGCTGGATTGTCCGGAATAAAAATGGGGGGTAATGAATTTCGAAAATACAATCGCTGTGTTAATCCGCTCCACTGCAATCAGGTATTATGATTCACTACCCACCCAATTATCTTAAGCAATCATTTGCTTGGCTACATTCTGCTGATGATTGACGTGCGGGAATTTGAAATTCGTTTTTTCATATTTCAACTTCAATTCATTCAATATTTCAAAACTGATCGGATGACGAATCAAATCGATGACTGTTGAAAAACGATTCAGTTTTACAATATCATCAGGATCAATAGAAGAAGAAAGAATCACAAAACGTACCGAAGGAAATATGTATGCATATTTTTCTGAGAATACTTCCAGAAACTCCCATCCATCCATCACCGGCATGTGAAGATCCAGAAACACCAATTCCGGTACATCCGAGGGGGTTCTACTGTTGAGTAATAACTGATCAAATACTTGTAAGGCTTTTAAACCATTACCTGCGGTAATGACATCTGCAGCAAAAGCTGTTTTGCTGATCATTTTGCTGGATACAAACAAAGAAATCTCATCATCGTTCACAACCATTACTTTCCTGAACATATACTTTGTTTTTTAGGTTATCGAATCCCTTTCCACTGCTGTTAACAGTGAATTTCATTAGGGGGGGTGGATATTGGATTTGAAACCTCTGAATGGATACATTTACTTACGAGAAATACATTCATTCAGTTTAACAAAGTAAGTTTCATTCAGTGCCTTCTACAATAACGTTTCCCTTCAAAAAACAGTAGGTGATCGGATACATTCGGTAGTAATTACACTACATAAAATGAGGCTTGAGGGGGTATGGGGTATAGCTGATGGCATATAGTCCATAGTCCATGGTAAAAGCAGAGGGAGTCTTGAAAGTAGAGTATAGAAACTGCAATAGGGTTGATGGGTATAGCTTATGGACCATAGACTATAGACTATGGTCTATGGTCTATGGTCCATGATCTATAGTAAAGAAAGAGGCTGTATCAGAGTTTTGATACAGCCTCTTATCTTAAAAGTTATAAGAAGATTAGTTCAATCCGCCTTTACGGGTAGCTTTTGTTGGCGTTGGCCACTGGCCCGGTTGACCTGTTCTAGGATTGATCGGTAACACAATTTTTTCACGTGATGTTTTGGTATTGTCTTCACTGGCCATGTATGCTAAAATAGCGGTAAGGATGGCATTGTTTCTTACATCATCGAATACAATTTTATCATACGTATCGCGATTGGTGTGCCAGGTATAATTACCATAAGACCAGCCAAGTGAACTCAGTGAAAAAGCGGGTGCCCCTGCTGCAAGAAAAGAAGCATAATCAGATCCTCCACCACCCGGAGAACCCGGGAAATTAGTAGTGATATGCTGACGAATATCGCTTGGTACACGCGTGAGCCAACGACTGATGTATTCATATGCATTCAAAAAACCTTGTCCGGAAATATTAGCAACACGTCCGGTACCATTGTCTTGATTGAAAAGTGCTTGTACATTTTGTACGATCTCAGGATGATCTTCTACAAAAGCACGTGAACCATTCAAACCTTGCTCTTCACTACCCCAATGTCCAACCAAAATGGTTCTCTTCGGATTGGGTAATATTTTTTTGAGGATACGCATGGCTTCCATCATGGTGAGTGTACCGGTACCATTATCGGTTGCACCTGTACCACCATCCCATGAATCAAAATGTGCTGAGAGGATCACATACTCATCCGGTTTTTCTGAACCTTTGATTTCTGCGATCGTATTGAAAGTAGGCTGAACACCTGTTTCTTTTGAATCGGCACGAACACTGATCTGTGGTTTGCTACCTGATTCCGTTAAACGAAATAACAAACTATAATCTTCCAGAGAAAGATCAATGGTGGGTGTTTTTTTGGTATTCGCACTAAAGATCTTGTTCACACCAAAACCTTGTGACCAGTTAGACTGAATAACACCTACTGCACCTGCTTCTTCCAAAGCAACTGCCAGTGTACGTGCATTGTAACCGGATTTAGAGATTCTTCTTTGCCATGCCTGGGTTAACTCAGCACGGTTTTTCTTCATCTTCTCAATAGACTCTTTTGTTCCAAACTCTTCCCAGTTGTAATCAGGTCTACCGGTAGGTTGTGCCATAGAAACAAGTACAAATTTTCCTTTGACATTAGGTAACCATTGCTGAAAAGCGATGGAATCTGCTGCATCTGCCAGAACAATGGTTTCACCCGTTACTGTCTTCCCACCGGTACTTGGACTCCAAGCCAATTGCATGCCTTCCAATGATTTTACCCATGGAGAGATCATATCAACATGTGTAATACCACGATCCCATCCACGCCATTCACCCCATTTTTCATTTCTGGCCGGAATACCCCATGCGGTATATTTTGCAACAGCCCAATCATTGGCTTGCTTCATTTTTGGACTTCCCACCAAACGTGGTCCGATACCATCCATTAATTCGTGTGCAAGTTTCTCCAACTGAGAATTTTCTGTAGCTTCTTTTACAATAGCATCTACAATAGGGTCTTTGATTGCCTGCGTTTGTGCGGATCCTGGACGCTGGGCGTAAGAAATATTACCCAAGAGTAAAAGGATAACGATAAAAAGCGAGGCTACATAACTGAAATGGCTTCGCTGCCTTAAGTTGATTTTGGTTTTCATTGACGGAAGTTAATAAAAGCATCCGCAAATCAATTATCATCCTACCATTATTAGATAAACGGATGAATGTGGAACCGCATAAGTTGAACATGCATCTATTTAAAACTATCCCTATTGTTGTATACTTAAACCAATACCGGTAATATATGCAGAATTTTTACTATAATATTGGTTTTGCATGAAGTTGAGAAAATCGCTTAATGCCTGCTGAATCGCCTGCATATTTTTGGGACGCGCTTTCCGAATGTCTTCATGTGAAACCCTTACCGTTTTTGTATAGGCTACCAGGCTATCCCAGGTTACCGGTTTGGGAAAACTCACTACACAACTGGTACTTTCCATTTTTTTATAGGGCCAATAATGCCAGCCGATATTATTTTTCTCTAGTAGTTTTCTAAACGAAAGAATCCACGCATCATTATTCTCTCCTGTTTCGCCTACATAAATGGGGACATTGTATCGATTTCGAAAGTCTACATATTCCTGTATTACTTCTTGCGTGGTATCGGTCCAGTATTTATGAAAACTGTAGACCAATTTATCGTCAAAGGGTTTTGAGAAAATATGGAACTTAGAAGCCCATTGTGCGCCTTCCAAAAAAATAAGATGATTGTTATCTACCTCTCTGATCGCACCTACTATTTTTCGATACAGTGGTTCCAGCAAAGGATTCAATTGATCCTGATCAAAGAAATGAGCGATGGGTTCATTGAGCAAATCATAGCCAAGAATAATCGTTTCATTTTTATATCTGTTTGCGATGCGTTTCCAAATATTAATGGTTTGAGCTTGGCAACCACTATCGGTATACAGAAAAGGATAACCATAACTATTGTCAATATTATCTCCTGTTTGACCACCCGGTGCTCCATGCATATCGAGCAAAAGATAAAGCTGGTATTTTTTACACCAGTTTACAACCTGATCCATATAATAAAATCCGCGGGTACTGTCATTTGCCCCTAAGTACGATTCATTGGTAAAGAGCCGATAGTCGAATGGAAGGCGAACACTATTGGATCCCATTTCTTTCAAGAGACGGATATCCGCTTCGGTGATATAGCTATCCAGGTACTGTTTCCAAAAACGGGTATTGGCTGATGGACCGATGAGTTCAAGCAACACCTGCTCAATCATCCAGGGTGCGTTCACTTTGTCGAATTTGAACATATAGCCTTCGGGGAGTAACCAGTTGCCAAGATTGGTTCCTTTAATAAGAAAAGGTTTTCCTTCAGGGGAATAAATATGCTGACCACTTGCATAAACAAATTTTTGTTGTGCCCCTACCAATAAAGGCATCATCAAAAAGAAATAGATCAGTAGCTTTTTCATTATAGTCATCAAGTTACTACAATTTGAGGGTACTGTATAACAGCATCATCGCCTACTCATATGTATGCTACTTCAACAATATTCAGTCCCTGATTAAGGTCTTGGAAATACTCATAAACAAGTTAATTACTAACTGACTGGGCAACTCATAGGGTTGATCTTTAACGCACAAGTCTGATCGGATATCCCTGCATGTGAACTGTAGACCTTCTTTCATAACTTTCAGGTGCGTTTATCTGACCCTGTGTATTAAATTTAGTTATGTCATAGGTGAAAATATTATCTGTATATCTGGGTTTTCGGTTTTGTGCTTTTGCCAATCGATCTTCAGTTAAAAAATTCCAATAAATAAAAATTGTCTTTTTAGAGTAAGGCAGATTTATGTCATAACTGTTAGTAAAATAAAACCCAGCTACTTCTGTATTATAATCTTTCCGAACCTCAAGGAGATTATTGTAGGTTGTTTTGTATTCAATTTTGAACCAATCATTTTTACGGGTCATTGCCCACCAAACAGCTTTATTATTATCGTTCCTGTCTACGGCATTTCCGTAACGCGAGATTGAACGGTTAGGGATAGCAGAAAAGCCTGATTTATTTTTGCCCTTGAGTTTAAGAATGCGGCTCTCATCTTTTCTATGACCGCTGTTCCAATAAACAGCACCATATTGTTTGCTTCCGTCTTTTGTGGCTAGGGTAAAAACAGCATCTGGAATATATAGCTCATGCCAATCGCCGATATTGGCACTAAAATGTTTCCAATCATTGATAGTTGGCACTCGCCAACCTTCAGGTGCAATTCTTTTTTCATTCATAATTACATACATATTGTATTCCAAACCCAGCCGTGGATCCTGATTGGGGTCATATTGATGGTAGCGCCAGCAAGGAATTTCTGCATGAAAATAATTGATCCAGTCTTCTTCATTTTTAGCCATTACAATAGGCGTTCCATCACTGAAATAGGTCATCTTCAGGTTTTCCTTTGTCCAAGTCATATTACCCGCAGTAATAGAGTAAAGCGCCAAATCCTTGAAATAGGCCTGTTCCTCGCTGAAGGTATTAGCCTTTTTTTTCAGCTCTGTCGCAGCAGCATCGGTTATCCGTTTCAAATATTCGTCATATTTTCTTTCCAGTAGACTGCTGGTTTCAAACTGTTTTCGAATGTCATCAATCTCCTTTTGCGTTTTAGTTTGACTGTTAGGTGGATAGCTGGCCTGAATGGCAACACGAGCTGCCTGCATCTTTTTCTGAGGCGTCATCTCCTTGTTTCTGAAATCATCCTCTAGTTTTCTTAAACCGGCATTGATCAGCGCCTCTTGTTGTAATAATTTTTGATGGGCATCACCGGTTGTGTATGCAGCCAGACGCTTGTATTTCTCAATGGCAATTTTGGCATCGATGAATTGTTCATTGTGCAGGTAATTATAAACCAGTAGCGATTGGGTTTTGATGGTGGGGCCTATCCCTGTTTCAATTTGTTTCAGTAATCGGATGCTTGATGTAAATGCCCCTTCTTCGTAAAAAACTTTTGCTTGTTTGTAAATCTGTATATAATCCTGTGCAAAAACTTGGATTTGAAATAACAAAATCAACAATACAAGTATATGCAATCGTTTCAGCTTTAGAAGCTGTACAATTAATAATTGTCTCTTAATTATTTCACCAGATTTATGCATACTTTTTGATTCATGAATGATGTTAAAAAAGGAAGCGGGTATTTTATTGATAAGTACCTAAAAATCGCACCTGCTTGGATTTAGTGATCCCGTAAACATGGGTGCGAGACCTAGTACCACAACCCGTTGAACTAGAACCACAATTAGGCCCAATATATTCTGCTACGGGAAAAGTTTGAACTATATCGGCCGGTATTGTAATACCATGAAAGTAACCCTGATATTCTGTGTATGGATTGGGGTAAGAAACCTGAAATAGCGTTTGTAATGTTTCAGCATCTACCAGAGAAACACCAGTGGGTGTTCTTACCAAGATACAGTTTACAGACTCTATAAATTGTGGATAGGCGTTGGTATAAGTTAGCAGCAGTTTACCCTTGATCGAATAAATGTCTGATTGAATCGGAAATTGAATATAGGCCCTTTCACTGGGTCTTTGGTAACGTTTGCCTTCCATACGAGCTATGAATAAAGTACCTTGATTATTCTGCGAGATTTCCTTGTAAGTAGTCGGCACAATATATTTACCATACCCATTCTTGATACCAGTTTTCCCGTTAACAGTGACAAACATAAACGTATCTTTTTTTACCTGATCAGTCTCACCCCAAAAATCATTGCGGGCGTAGGGCTGAGTTTCCCGTACTTGGACAAGTGCCGCCTGCACTTCTTCCATAGGCGATGGTTTCTTTTCACCTTTTTCATATTGCTCAAAAAGTGTGGCGATGGTTAACATTTCCTTTACCGGCCACCGGGCTGATGTAACATAAAATTGATCAATGGTAATGTTTTTTGCCTGATTGAATTCCTGTAACCAGGATTTTTTTGCATCAGCATAAATTTCATAATGCTGATGAGTATTAAATTTCTTATCAATAAAATTCTCTCCTTTACCCTTTCTAATGCCAGGTACGCTTAAGGGATTTTTCCCGCTGGGCTCAAACAACAAACCTTCTTCTACATTGGTGGTAACATTATAATTAAAACCAGCAGAAAATGAAGAGTGGATTCGTTTATATGTGTCGAAATCAAATCGCCAATAAATGACAAACTTTACATCAAGTGGTTTAATAGCGTCAAAACGCAATAATAAATCGGGGTACTTTGCCAACTTATTACGTTCAACAGTATATCCAGCACCACCTTCCTGATATACTTGATATCTCCCACTAGTAGTCCATTGAAAATTATAATTTTCCACCGGCTCTCCAAATAATGTCCACCATTCCATAGTGAGCACAGCCGCTTTTACCATACCGTTTACTTTAATCCCACTTTCTCTATACTCATCCGGAAAGCTAGGCAGATTGGAAGAATTCTGAATTCTATTTTTACGCCCGTTATAGATACCCGATGCTGGATTGAAATCTAATGAGGCCAGAAAGCGGCCTTCACTACGTTGTATAGTACCCTGACTATTTGCAGGAAAGTAAACACAGAAACACGAGAGCATGATAAGTACATACGGTACAAAGGGTGCCTTCATAAATATTTTATTTTATGATCAACATCTGCTCAGCGTTCGGAAAAGTTATGAAAAAAATATATATCAACGCTTTTTTGTTGAACGATATATGAATGCTCTACAAACTAAAAAATATTTTTTTCTGAAAATACCATGTAGCGAGATATCAACGAGACTATTAGCAGGGGCAGGATTTGAAAGCCAACGATCTTATTGGCACTGAGATATCAGCCTTGGCTGATCGTCTCGGCCCGAGACCTTGGGTTATGGGCAAAAAAAAGAGCCTTCATTGAAGACTCTGTATCGTAGCGGGATCGGGAGTTGAACCCGAGACCTTTGGGTTATGAATCCAACGCTCTAACCACCTGAGCTACCCCGCCATTTGTAAATTTTCATTTACGGGGTGCAAATATAGGGGTTCATGCTTAGTATGCCAACAATTTGGCGATTCGTTCTTTAACGGTTTGGGCATTGGGTAACATGGCAGCTTCTAATACCAGATTGATGGGCACTGCAGGTAAATTCAATGCCCCCATTACCTCTACCCTGGCATCCAAAAAGTGATAACAATGATTGGTAATACGTAACGCCAATGCTTCTGCAAAGGAATTATTTTGCTGTTCCTCACTCAAAACCAATACTTTTCCATGTTTTTTGACCTGCGTGAAGATCATTTCTTCATCTAAAGGATACAGGGTCCGTAAATCAACAATTTCAACCTGTCCGGGTAACTGAGCCGCAGCCGCTTTTGCCCAATACACCCCCATTCCATAGGTGATCACACAAACGGTTTCTCCTTTTTTCACACGGGCTGTATCGGCCGCCAGTACAATATTGGCTTTACCCAATGGCAACAGATAATCCTTTGACGGTTCTACCATCTTTGCATCTTCCGTTCCGGGCACTTTGCTCCAGTATAATCCCTTGTGCTCCAGCATGACTACCGGATTGGGGTCATGAAATGCGGCTTTGAGTAAGCCTTTCATATCAGCGGTATTCGATGGGTACACCACTTTAATACCTTTGATGGTCAACAAAGTGCTTTCAACACTTCCGCTATGGTAAGGTCCGCCCCCACCATAAGCACCTGTGGGTACTCTTAACACCATCCCTACCGGGAATTTTCCATTGGAGAGATAGCAGGACTTTGATAATTCTGTGACGAGTTGATTAAACCCGGGATAGATATAATCTGCAAACTGCACTTCTACCATGGGTTTGATACCGAGTGCAGAAAGACCTGCTGTTGAACCTACAATATAGGCTTCTTGAATAGCCGTATTAAAAACCCGATGCTCTCCAAATTTTTCTCCTAGTGTTGCCGCTTCTCTGAAAACACCACCCAAACGGGCTCCTACATCCTGACCATATAAAATAGCTTCCGGGTATTCTTCCATCAGTTCTTCTATGGCATGCAGTGCGGCATCCACCATCAATACTTTCTCGCCGTTCTTTGGACTGCGCTGGCCTTTTTCTTCTGTTACCGGTGTGGGTGCAAACACATGTGCTGCTACCGAACGTGGATCGGGATCAGGTGCTGCTTGTGCACGCTGAAAATCTGCCAATACTTTTTCTTCTGCCTGCTTTTCAATATCTGTAATCACATGTTCGGCAATACCTACATCCGTGAGTAATAATCTTAATTTAGGAAGCGGATCATACAACCCATGCTTCAATAAATCTTCTCTGCTTCTATAAAACTCTCGTCGAACACCACTGGTATGATGCCCCAACAAAGGCACTTTAGCATGTACCAATGCAGGTTTTCTCTCCGCACGTGTATAGGCAATGGCTTCTGTCATGGTTTCATAACTGCGAATAAAATCGCTACCATCACATTGCCATCTTCTCAACCCTTTAAACCCTTGTGCATAATCATACGCATTCATGGCTCTTACTTCTTCAGCAGAAGCACTGATGCTCCATTGATTATCCTGCACCAAATAAATTATAGGTAATTGTTTGAGCACTGCAAACTGTAAGGCTTCACTCACTTCTCCCTCCGTAACACTCCCATCGCCTAATGAACAAATGACAATGGGTAATTGTCCATCAACACTGCGTAACTTATCACTTTGTATTCTTTCCAGATATTGTATCCCCTGCGCCAATCCTGTGGTAGGAATGGTTTGCATACCAGTGGCACTACTTTGATGGATGATAGATGGACGATTTTCATCTCTGCTGCTAGGGTGACAGTAATAGGATCGTCCTCCGGAAAAAGGGTCTTCTTTTTTTGCTAACAATTGCAACATCAACTCATAAGGCTGAAACCCGATGGATAACATGATGCTATCATCTCTATAATAAGGACTTACCCAATCGCAAGGCAACAACTGCATACCGGTTGCCAGTTGAATGGCTTCATGTCCGCGAGAGGTGGAATGTACATATTTACAGATCTGTCTATTCGCATCATAGGTATCACACATGGACTTTGCGGTGACCATGAGTTGATATGCTTTCAGTAATAATTCCGGAGTCAACATGAATTAGACGATCTTCTTTTCCTGATGATTATTTGATCTCGAGTTCAAACATTTTTTCTTCTTTGAGATACCCTTCCAATACGTCTCCAACTACACATTCACCTACACCGGAAGGTGTTCCTGTAAAAATCAAATCCCCAATATTGAGTGAAAAATATTGGGATACATGTGCTATGATGTAATCACAAGAAAAGATCATGTCAGCGGTATTACCATCCTGAACCAGTTCCTTATTTTTCTTCATGGAGAACTGAATCGGTGAGCTCATGAATTCGGGCTGAATAGGCACCCATTTTCCTACTATGGCAGATTGATCCCAGGCTTTCGCTTTTTCCCAAGGCAGTCCTTTCTTTTTCAGTTCTGCCTGAATATCTCTGGCGGTAAAGTCGATTCCTACAGTAATAGCATCATAGTATTTTGATGCCTGATGCTCTTGAACATATTTACCATTCTTAGAAACCCTGAGCACCAACTCTGCTTCATAGTGAAGCTCATTGGTAAATTCAGGATAATAAAAAGGGGCATTAGGCTGAAGCAGGGCAGATTTTGGCTTCATGAAAATAACGGGCTCCTCCGGAACTGCATTTCCCAGTTCCTTGGCATGATCTGCATAATTCCTGCCTACACAAAAAATTTTCATACGCGTACGTTTATCATGTTAACCAGACATCTTTTCACATCTATTCCTGAAAAGGATGGATGTTTTTCACAGAATTATGGTAATGATAATGTCTTATTAAGATATAATAACGTCTGAAACAGACTAATATTATAAGAAATTGAGGTTATTTACCTGGCTCATGGTTTTCTCCAACCCAATGGTTGCAAATGACTCAATAATTTCGATAGATTTCTCAATCTTAGACTGGATAATTTTTTGTTCATCCGGCAACCACCTGCCTAGCACAAACTCAACCTGACGTCCTTTTGGGAACTGATTGCCAATACCAAAACGAAGTTTGGGATATTGGTCTGTACCCAAAGTCAGTTGAATATCTTTTAATCCATTATGCCCTGCATCAGAGCCAGAGCCCCGTAACCTTAATTTGCTCAAAGGTAAAGCCAGATCATCCACAATAGTGAGTGTACGACTGATATCAATCCCTTCTTTGTCCATCCAATATTTCATCGCTTTTCCACTCAAGTTCATATATGTGGTGGGCTTGATACAAATAAATACACGTCCCTTCCATTTCACTTCAGCAACTTCTGCTAAACGATCTAGTTTGAAAAAAGTACCGTGTTTCAACACAAATGCACTCACTACATCAAAGCCAATGTTATGACGAGTATGTTTGTATTCATCTCCAATATTACCTAGCCCAACGATCAAAAATTTATTCATAGACAGGCAAAAATAAACAAGAGTTTTCTCAGTAGATGACTTAATTTTCATGGGCGCAATGGATAAATAGAGACATGTACATTCCCCAGACAATCAGAAACATATTAGATTTTGGCATTCACGCCACTTTAGACCCCATTGAATTAAAGAAAACAAGGGTTTTGAATCTTTGTGTTTTGTTGGGAATGCTTCATAATTTGGTTTTTATACCTATTAATCTTTATGAAGGACATTTCTGGAATGTTGGATTACTGGTATTGAATTTTACGGGTGGATTGATTTTTCTACTGATTAATTATTACAAGTACATTCAAACAGCTCGTCTAATTTTGAGTCTTTTATCTACTGCGAGTCTTTGTTTAAGTGCTATTAAGTTTCAAAATGGTAATGAATATTTCCTAATTACCAATTTGGTAATCATTAATATCATTTTTAAAAAGCCTATACTGATTAGTATATTTTCTATACTCACTATTTTTTGTTTTGTTTTTATCCGTGTTAACGATACCAGTATTTGGATGTATGAGGCATTTCCCGAATACAGAGTAAAAATTAATATGACCAGTGCGCTGATTCTGGCTTTTCTTGGGCTTCTGTATTATCGATATGAACAAATCTTTTACGAGAAGGAGTTACAAGACAGTCAACTTAAGCTGGAGAAAAAAAATGCAGAACTAGAAGAGTCGAATACCACCAAAGAGAAACTCTTTTCCATCATCGCCCATGACCTCCGTTCTCCTATTGCACAACTCCGCAATACATTGGACCTGGTGAACAGACAACTGTTAACCCCGGAAGAATTTAATAAGCTTACCGAGCATGTGTCGATACAAGTAAAACAATTACAAGGTGGACTTGACAATTTGTTGAAATGGAGCAATAGTCAGCTAGAAGGTATTGAGGCGAAACCGGAAAAAGTTGATTTTAAACATATGATGGGTTTGGTATTATCCATGATGGAAGCTGAGCTTGAAAACAAAGAGATCAAGGTGAGTGTACAGTCTGAAGGGGGACCGATTTGGGCAGATCCTGATCATTTACAACTGGTTTTGAGGAATCTACTATCCAATGCTATCAAATACAGTTATAAAAATCAAACCATAGATATTCATCATTATACCCGTAACCATGAAGTAATGATTTCGATAGCAGATCAGGGAGATGGAATGGATAAGTTGCTACGCGAGCATGTTTTCTCTTCTGCTAATATCATTTCAAAAAGAGGCACACTGAATGAAAAAGGAACAGGACTGGGTTTAAAACTCTGTAAAGAATTTGTTGAGAAGAATAGAGGTAGAATTTGGGTAGAAGAAAATCAACCCAAGGGCACCATATTCTTTGTGTCATTTCCTGCTACGATATAACAGAGAGGGTGTCTGAAAAGAAAATAAGTAGCTTATGGTTCATGGCTTATGGTCAATGGTCTACAGCAAAAGAAAGAGGCTGTATCAAACTTTTGACACAGCCTCTTATTTTCATAAGTATGTTCAACTTATTTTTTCTTCTCTTCTTTTGCAGCAGTTGCTTCTTCTTGTTTCAGCTGACGAGTCATTACTACTGAAGCAATTGGAATACGTGGAGAGTTCAAAATCTCCATATTATCTGCTTTTACATCTTCTACGCGGACGTTACCGTTCAGTTCAAGATTGGTAATGTCTACTGAAATGTTTTCTTTCAGATCTTTAGGGAAAGCTTTTACTTTCAATGCTTTCATTTTTGTAACCAGCTTACCACCTTCTTTCACACCCACAGAAGTACCTGTAAATTTGAGTGGCAGTGTAGCAACTACTTTTTTGTCATCCACCAACTCTAATAAATCAACATGGATCAGTGAGTCTTCTACTTTATCAAACTGAAGATCTTTCAGAATGCATTTGTAAGTTTTACCATCCACTTTAACCTCGGCCAGCTGAAATTCACTTGTGTAAACCAAAGGCTTGAAAGCCTTTGCAGGAGCAAAGAAATTGATCTCCTGTGCACCCCCGTAAATTACACCTGGCACGTTTTCCTGAGAGCGAATCTGGCGGGCGGCTTTTTTGCCATGTTCGGTCCTCAGTTGTCCTTCGATTGTAATTGTTTTCATATTTAAAATTTTGGACGGCAAAAGTAGGGAAAATCTGATGATTTTAAGCTACAAGTTTCAAGCTACAAGCTACAAGGAGATAAAGAATAGAAAAATGCCTGTAAACCAATGATTTACAGGCATTTAAAAAACTTGCAGCCTGAAGCCTGCGGCTTGTGGCTTGTCTTAACCTCTTCCCTTCAATTGAGAATGAATAAAAAGGCTGGTGATGCTTTTATTTTCATATGCATTGCGGATGGCAATGGCGAAAAGGTCGGCTACGGAAATCACTTTGATCTTGGGAGAATCCTTTTTTAAAGGGATGGTATCACATACGACTAACTCCTCCAATACACTATCCTCAATATTTTCGTAGGCTTTACCGCTCAGTACCGGGTGAGTAATGAGTGCTCGTACACTTCTGGCACCCTTTTCCTTTAATAATCCTGCAGCCTTAGCAAGGGTACCCCCTGTATCACAGATATCATCTACCAATACAATATCACGATCTGTTACATCACCAATCACAACCATACTGGCAATTTCATTGGCACGTTTACGATGCTTATCACAAATCACCATTTCTGCATTGAAGTAACTAGCAATCTCTCTTACACGGTTGGTACTTCCTACATCCGGAGCTGCGAATGTCAGGTTTTGCAATTTCAGTTGCTCGATATAAGGAATGAAAATGGCTGAACTATCTAAATGATCCACCGGTACATCAAAAAACGCCTGAATTTGAGCGGCGTGGAGATCCATGGTTATCACCCTGTCCGCTCCGGCTGCTTCCAATAGAGTTGCTATAAGTTTGGAGCCAATTGCGACCCTGGGTTTATCCTTTCGGTCTTGGCGGGCAAAACCATAATAAGGTATTACCGCAATGATTTTATAAGCACTGGCACGTTTGGCAGCATCGATCATCAGGAGTAATTCCATCAGGTTATCGGTGGGTGCATAAGTGCTTTGAACAAGGAAAACATAATCGCCGCGAATACTTTCCAGAAAGATGGGCTGAAATTCACCGTCACTGAATTTCTGAATATTGATTTTTCCGATGGGGGCGCCGAAACGCTGTGCTATTTTTTCTGCCAGCACTTGAGATCCTGTACCGGAGAAAATCTTGACAGATGGATTCATAATTGCAGGAATGAGCGGCGAAGATAGAGATTAGGTTCACAAATTTTCATTTGAAATTTTCAATTTTTTTACAATGCAAAAAAATACCATCAAAGATTGGGCTACCGATGACCAACCACGTCAGAAACTGCTTCATAAAGGAGCTGAAAATCTCAGTGATTCTGAATTGCTAGCCATTCTTATCAACAATGGCATACCCGGAAAATCGGCATTAGAGCTTGCGAAAGACCTGCTGAGTCAGTGTAACCATGATCTCAACACCATGGGTAGACTTTCTGTTCAATCGCTTTGTAAGCTGAAGATTAAAGGTTTAGGACCGGCAAAAGCCATTCATATTACCGCCGCACTGGAACTGGGTTTACGCAGACATTTGAGTCATGTTAAGAAAGAAGTGATCAAAAGCAGCAGTGATATTGCTGATTACCTGAGAGCAAAATTGGGTCACAAGCCCAAAGAAGTATTTGGTGTACTTTTTTTAAACCGCAGCAATAAAGTGATCGCCTTTGAACACATGAGTGAAGGTGGTATCACCGGCACTGTGGTAGATATCCGTATTATTTTAAAAAAGGCATTGCTGCATGAGTCGGTTTCTATGGTAATATGTCATAACCATCCCAGTGGCAACTTGGATCCTAGTACAGCAGATGAACTCATCACCAAAAAAATCAAGGAAGCGAGCTTATTACTCGATATCAGATTATTGGATCATATCATTGTAAGTAATGAAGGACATTACAGCTTTGCAGATCATGGTAAACTCTGAACCCTTTATCAGGCTTGTGCTGTTGGGCCACCAAAATTCATGGGAATTTCAATATGCTCCAGATCCTGAATAGAACCATTGGCAGCTTCAAAACGTGCAATATTTTCTTCCAACGCTTTCATAAAACGCTTGGCATGCATCGGTGTAAAGATGATGCGTGATTTTACGCGGCTCTTAGGAGTGCCAGGCATTACGTTTACAAAATCTATCACAAACTCCGCATTACTATGCGTGATGATGGCAAGATTCGCATATTCACCTTCCGCCATTTCTTCACTGATCTCAATATTCAACTGATTGGGTTGCTGTTCCATTATAATGATTTAAGGGATCAAAAATAAGCTATTAATGTTGTGCACTTGATAAAAAGGAGAAGGCCGGTAAGACTACCGGCCATTCTCATGTGCATGATAAACTATAAAAACTGAAAACGAGTGAAAAGTTTAATAACTGGTAATGAATTTAGCGTTTTTTTTCTTTTCCTAAAAAATTATAGCCTTTTTATTCAATTTTTTTTATCGGGTATCCATCCCTTGCCAAGAAGCTAACAGTTGTTCATTCATCAAAAGGTTTAGACATTAAAAAAATCAACATGTATCAATAAAGAATTTACATACCTAGCTTTTAAATACTTTTGCGCCATGTTAGTATTAGATGGTAAAATAGCTGCCGCCGCAGTCAAGGAATCCCTAAAAATCAAAACCGCTCAATTGGCGGCTGAAGGAAAAAGAAAACCACATTTGGCAGCCATTTTAGTGGGTAATAACGGAGCCAGTGAAACCTATGTAGCCAGTAAAGTAAAAAACTGCGAGGAAACAGGCTTTGCATCTACCCTCATCAGACTAGCAGATACGATTGATGAAGCTTCCTTATTATCAACCATTCACGAACTCAATAGCAATCCCTCTATTGATGGTATTTTGGTTCAGTTACCATTGCCCAAACAAATCAGTGAGCAAAAAGTGATTGAAGCCATTGATCCTTTAAAAGATGTAGATGGCTTTCATCCCATCAATGTAGGAAAACTTGTTCAAGGACTTTCCACATTCATACCGGCCACTCCTTACGGTATCATGCTGATGCTGGAACATTATAAAATTGAAACAAAAGGAAAACATGCAATCGTAATCGGCAGAAGCAATATTGTGGGCAGACCCATGAGTATTCTTTTAAGCAGTAATCTCAAACAGGGAAATTGTACCGTTACGATTTGTCATTCACATACCCCAAACCTGAAAGAACTTTGTCTGCAAGCTGATATCATTGTTGCAGCTTTAGGCAGACCCGGGTTTGTTACTGCAGATATGGTAAAACCCGGTGCAGTGATTATTGATGTAGGCATCACCCGTGTAGACGACAGTACCGCCAAAAAAGGATTTCGGATCAAAGGAGATGTTGCTTATGAAGAAGTAGCTACCAAGGCATCAGCTATTACCCCGGTTCCGGGAGGAGTAGGATTGATGACTATTGCAGGGTTGTTGAAAAATACGATGCAGGCTTACGAGCAGAGGGCTGATAGCTAATAGGGAATAGCTTATAGAAAAAGAAATATCTCATATGCAGCAATCAATTGTTCACAACTATAAGCTATATGCCATGAACCATAAGCCATAAGCAAATGAACACTACATCAACTATAGTAAAACAACAAAGCCTTCCCGTCATGGAAGCTTTCTACACCCTCCAAGGTGAAGGTTTTCATCAGGGGCGTGCTGCTTACTTTATTCGTTTGGGTGGTTGTGATGTGGGTTGTGTGTGGTGTGATGTAAAAGATAGTTGGGATGCTTCTAAACATCCACTGCAATCGGTTACTGATATTGTAAGTGAAGCAAAAAAATATCCCGGCAGACTCGCTGTAATCACCGGAGGTGAACCACTCATGCATCAGTTGGATGAACTTACCCATGCATTAAAAGCTGCAGGGTTTGAAACCAATATTGAAACATCCGGCTCCTCACCATTCAGTGGAGATTGGGATTGGATCTGTCTCTCACCTAAAAAATTCAAAGCACCTTTGCCTGAGATCATTCCATTGGCGCATGAACTGAAAGTGGTGATTTTTAACAAACATGATTTTGACTGGGCTGAAACTTATGCTGCACAAGTAAACCCAAACTGTAAATTGTACCTGCAACCGGAATGGGACAAAGCAGAAAAAGTATTACCCCTGATCATCGATTATATCAAAGCACATCCCCAATGGGAGTTGAGTTTGCAAACGCACAAATACATCAACGTTCCCTGATCGTTGGAATTTTAACAAGATGACCTTCTCTTTTTTCCGAACTTTCGGCAGTGAAAAAATCGATCCTCTTTTTAAGTTGTTTACTATTAGGTGCTCATCTATTCGCACAAACTTATGATGCTGATAAAGTAAAGCCCAAAGCATTGGCTCGATATGAAAATGCCATTCAATTATTAAAAGACGGACTTACACGAGATGCAGTTCCTGTTTTGTTGGACTGCATCAATATTGATTCTAATTTTCTAGATGCCTACTTATCATTGGCAGGAGCATTTGGTGAACTCAAACAATACCAACGCTCAGTAAATCTATATGAGAAAGTACAAATAAAAGACCCTGCATACTTTTCCATCTATACACTACCCTATTCCATTAATCTCGCCGGATTGGGAAGATTTGAAGAGGCATTGAAAGCGGTGAATATTTTCTTATCGATTCCGAATATCAGTGAACGAGGACAAAAAAGCGCTGCTTATCGTAAACAAACATATCAGTTTGCGATCGATTATGCATCTAAACATCCGGTGACCGATTATCAGTTTGCACCTGTCAATCTGGGTGATAGTGTGAATGGACCACGCTCTGAATATTATCCATCGGTTACCGTCACAGATAGTCTATTGGTGTTTACCAGAAGAACCGGTGATCAACGTGAAGATTTTATGCAGAGCACCATCACCAATAAAAAATTTGGTAAAGCACAACTTATAGATGGCGATATCAATCTCGAACCCAGAAAAGGTGCCATCACTGTTTCGCAGGATGGAGAATGGTTATTGTTTGCGGGTGATTTCTCCGGACGGGGTTTGGGTTGGTATGATATTTATCTCTCGCAATACACACCGCAAGGCTGGAGCGAACCTGAAAACTTAGGTCCAGCCATCAATACTGAGTTTTGGGAGAGTTCTCCTTCTATCAGTCCAGATAAACGGGTGCTCTATTTCAGTAGTAACCGTCCGGGCGGTTATGGCGGAAGAGATCTATACATGTCAATCAGACAACCCAATGGCAAGTGGGGCAAAGCCATCAACATGGGACCTACCATCAACTCGGCGGGTGATGAATTTTCACCTTTCATTCATGCAGATAATCAAACATTGTTTTATACTTCGGATGGACTACCCGGTTATGGCAACTCAGATCTTTTTGTATTGCGCAAAAATGATAAAGGAGAATGGGGCTATCCGGAAAATCTAGGTTATCCGATCAATACGATTGAAAATGAAGGCAGTCTTGCGGTTTCTGCGGATGGACTCACTGCGTACTACGCAAGTGACAGGAGTGATAGCAGGGGTAATCTTGATTTGTATGCTTTTCAGTTACGTCCGAATATCAGACCCAACAGAACTTTGTATGTAAAAGGAAAAGTAACCGATGCCAATACACAAAAAGGAGTACCGGCTACTGTTGAATTAACAGACAACAACAATGATGTGGTGTTGATGCGTGTGCAGACAGATGAATTGGGTGAGTATTTTATCACACTTCCCACCGGAAAAGATTACACGTTCACCGTGAATAGAAAAGGTTATCTGTTTTATAGTGAATTGTATGCATTGAGTAAAAAAGAGGCCGATAGTGTATACAAAAAAGATATCGCGCTGAAACCGGTGAAACTCAATGAGAGTTTTGTGTTTAATAATATCTTGTTTGCATCCAATAGTTATGCTTTACCTGAGAATGGTTTGGCAGAACTGTCACAATTGATACAGGTCTTGAATGATAATCCAACATTGAAAGTAGAGATCAGTGGTCATACAGATAATATCGGTAATGCAAAAGATAACCTGACACTTTCTACCAATCGTGCCAAATCTATTGTTGATTATTTGGTGAGTAAGGGAATTGGCACTGAAAGATTATCGTATAAAGGTTATGGCGATACACAACCGGTTGCTGATAATAGTACAGAAGAAGGCAGGGCGAAAAACAGAAGAACAAGCTTTACCATTACTGGTTTGTAAAAGCAGCTCTTACATTTTCCGGAATCGCTTTATTCATCATTTCAACATACTCCTTTCCGGAAATGGGATAACCTTTCGTAGGTTTTTTAGGAATTCTACTTTCGGGTCTGATAGAGGAAGCAATAGACACATACCTGATTCCATGTGAGAAACTTTCCATCGCTAAAATAGCACCGGGTAACCCAGTAAACCCATGTTTAGATATCGGATAAGGAATTTGTGGTGTATACCATACCATTGCATTAAAATAATTATTTCTGGCAGGCATTGCTTTATAACAAGTATATCCCAGAATTTTTACAGAATCCTGATATAGATCAAATTGTAATTCAGGAAAATTACGTTCCACCAACAATCGCCGATTATCTAACTCATGTCTTTGTATTTGATGATATTCCTTCTGCTGACTAAAATCAGAATACACATTATCATGTCGGAAATTTGTACCTAGCTTTTTCGCATTTTTATCTCTTGCGGATTCAATAAAATTTACAAATGCTATATCGCCTGTTACAATGATTTCATAGTCTTTCAAAGGGTGATATTTTTTAGGCTTTGTTAACAGCTTTACCTGAAGTGAATCCGTCAATGCCAGATAGCCCGATTTATATTCAATAATAAATGGCTTTTCCAATAGCTGAGCATCAAGCTTTATGCAGATCATCAGGAAAAACAATCCATTAATAATCCTACGCATTTTAAAAATTTAGAATTTGAATGTAAGGACTAATTAGGTAATTCCCTATGTATAAATACCTGTTTTCTCCATTATTTTTTTGCTGACATTGTCGGCATGATGACAGAAGAAAGTATTTATCAATTATCACTCACCCGAATACCGGATATCGGCAGTATTCTCACCAAACAGCTGATCGACTATTTCGGATCTGCCTCTGCTGTTTTCAAAGCCAGAAAAAAAGAATTGGCTGCGGTAGAAGGAATTGGAGAAGTAAGAGCTACGCAGATCAAGAAATTTTCAGATCATGATTCCTCTGAACAAGAACTGAAGAAGATAGAGCAACATCAGCTTACCCTACTTTTCATCACTGATGAACAATATCCGCAACGATTAAAGAACTGTTCTGATCCCCCATTGGTCCTTTTTTTCAAAGGAAATAAATCTTTGAACCCTTCCAGAATCATCAGTGTAATTGGTAGTAGGAATGCAACCGACTATGGCAGAACGGTTACTGAGCAATTGATCAAAGCATTACAACCCTATGATGTGATGATTGTAAGCGGATTGGCACATGGTATTGATGCCATTGCACATCGATCGGCATTACAGCAACAATTACCTACCATTGGTGTGATGGCGCATGGATTCAAAACGATATATCCGCACGTACATCGATCACTAGCAAGGGAAATGATCGATCAAGGTGGGCTACTCACAGAATTTTGGTGGGATGCATTACCCGACAAACATCATTTCCCACAACGTAACAGAATTGTTGCCGGTATTTCGGATGCAACTGTTGTCATAGAAACTGCAGTGAAAGGTGGAAGTATGATCACGGCAGATCTGGCTTTTGAATATAACCGTGATGTTTTTGCAGTACCTGGACGTATTTATGATCAACGTAGCAGTGGCTGCCTACAATTGATCGCTCAAAACAAAGCCACGGCTTTTACCAGCCCTGAACAAATCATCAACGCATTGGGTTGGTTAGAACCCAAAAAGAAAAAAAATCTACAAAAAAAATTATTCCCTGAACTTTCATCAGAAGAACAAATCATCGTATCAATACTCACTGAACATCATCAAATACATGTAGATGAGCTCTACCTCAAAACTCAACTCCCCAGCTCAGCCATGGCCTCAGCCATACTCAATCTTGAATTACAGAATATCATTATTCAGTTGCCGGGGAAGAGGTACGAATTGAGCGTATAGCATATAGGTTATGGCATATAGTAAGAAGGCACCATGAACTATATGCTATGAGCTATACGCTATTAACTATATGCCATAACCTATAAGCCATTTCCTATCAGCTAAAATCATTTTTTGGAACCAATATTCCCATTGAACTATCTTTGCACATGGCAACAAGAAAATCTTCTCCCCGCAACAATGCTGCTGCATCCAGGTTATTTGGCGAAGGGCTTACCTTCGATGATGTTCTGTTGATGCCCGCTTACAGTGAAATCCTTCCCCGCGAAGTAGATATCCGTTCACAACTCACCAAAGCCATTACATTGAATGTTCCGATCCTATCCGCTGCGATGGATACCGTCACAGAAGCAGGTTTGGCCATTGCATTGGCACGTGAAGGCGGATTGGGCATTCTTCATAAAAACATGACCATTGAAAAGCAAGCTGAGCAAGTGCGTAAGGTAAAGCGTAGTGAAAGTGGTATGATCATCGACCCTGTTACCTTGTTGGTAGATGCTACGATTGGTGATGCGTTGAAATTGATGAAAGAGAATAAGATTGGTGGTATTCCTATCATCGACGGCGGACAAAAACTCGTGGGTATTCTCACCAACCGTGACCTTCGTTTTGAGACAGATAAAAAAAGAAAGGTGAAAGAAGTGATGACCAAAGAAAATCTCATCACCGCTCCCGAAGGTACCGATCTGAAAAAGGCGGAGAAGATCTTACGTCAATATAAAATTGAAAAACTCCCTGTTGTCAATAAACAAGGCAAACTCATTGGTTTGATTACTTACCGTGACATCATGCAACTAAGTAATTTCCCCAATGGTGTTAAGGACAACTTAGGTAGACTATTGGTAGGTGCTGCATTAGGCATTACTCGTGATCTGATGGATCGTGCTGCTGCCTTACAACAAGTTGGTGTAGATGTGGTAACGCTTGACAGTGCTCATGGACATAGCAAAGGTGTGATTGAAGCATTAAAAGCACTGAGAAAAAATTTCAAAAACTTACAGATCATAGCAGGTAATGTAGGCACAGCCGCAGGAGCCAAAGCTTTAGCAGATGCAGGTGCCGATGCTGTAAAAGTAGGTATCGGTCCGGGTTCTATTTGTACTACTCGTATTGTTGCCGGTGCAGGTGTTCCACAACTGACTGCCATCATGGAAGCTAGTCATGCTTTGAAAACAAAAGGTACTCCTATTATTGCCGATGGTGGTATTCGCTATACCGGTGATATGGTAAAAGCATTAGCAGCAGGTGCAAACTTGGTGATGATGGGTAGTGTTTTTGCAGGCGTACAGGAAAGTCCGGGTGACACCATCATCTATGAAGGACGTAAGTTCAAAGAATACAGAGGTATGGGAAGTTTAGGTGCAATGAGTCAGGGTAGCGGTGATCGTTATTTCCAAGATGTGGAAGATGATATTAAAAAGTTTGTACCGGAAGGCATTGAAGGTCGTGTTGCGTATAAAGGAAGTTTGAGTGAGATTATTTATCAATACGTAGGTGGACTAAGGGCCGGGATGGGTTATTGTGGAGCTAAAAACATCAAAGCCTTACAACAAGCTACATTTGTTAAGATCACCAATGCAGGGATGAAAGAAAGCCATGCACATGATATTGATATTACAAAAGAGGCTCCGAATTATAGCCGTAAGTAATCTTATAACTTCTTACTAAAGAAATATACGACACTGTGTTATTGGAGAAATTTTTTCTTCATTAATACAGTGTTTTTAATAATACACTTATTCAATCTTCGCTATGGTAACTAAGAAATAAGTATGAAAAATAAAAGGGGGCTTATTTTTTGTTTTGTTTTAAATGAATCATACTAAAAGCTAAACCTAACTGAAATACACGATTGGCTCCATTAGTTTTCAAATGCCGAATGCCAGCATAGTCTTCATAATAGAGCGTATTAAATCCATAAATATATCTTGCTTCTACACTGCAAAATTGACTTAGCCTATATTCTATACCTACTAAAGTCCCTACATCGTATCGTTGGGGGTAATTAGCAGAAACATCAATATTGTTTTTTGAAATAATGTATTTCGCAGACAATAAATAACCGAATTCCGGACCTATTAAAAATTTCGTCCGCTCATCCGCGTTAAACGAAACAAGTAAAGGAAGATTCAAATAATTAAAACGGAGAGCATTGGTTTGATCACCTCCGCTAACAGTAGCCCGTTCTCCTTTCGTAGAATAAATAAGTTCAGGCTTTAGTGAAAATTTTTTGTTGATCTTCAATTCACTTGAAAATCCTGTGTAAAACCCTATTCTGTTTTTCGGATATTGTATTAACCCTTTTGTAGTAGCAATATTTCCTCCCAACTTGAATGTAAAAGGCATTTGAGAAATCCCTTTTATAAAAAATAAAAAAATGAACAACCCGAATGTTAAAACTTGCTTCATATGCTACTCATTGATAAAACTATGAGGTAAACATACAGTAACTATAATGTAATTGACTTATGAACATAATTTTTTAACCTTTCTATGTGATAGCAGTTCGAGGCTATTTTGATACGTAATTATTTTTTAGAAAATACTACTTAAAACACTTGTCAAACTATATTAACTATTTACAGTTACCCTTCCCTAATATACTATCATAGTATTTGTTTATTCGGCTATTCTCACATTTTTATTTTACTTTGTTGATTAAGCAAAACACTACACTTGAAAAACTCATCACTCATATATAGTACCATTTGCGGAATACTTTTATTTGCTGCCTGGCCAGTGTCATCATTAACACCCTTCATTTTTTTTGCGTGGGTTCCTATGCTCATGGTAGCTGATCAAGCAAAAAAAGCTTCTACATTTTTTGGTCTTGCTTTTTGGGGATTATTACTTTGGAATACCGGCACTACCTGGTGGATGTGGAACTCTACAGATGTTGGAACCATCGCTGCCATTATGTTCAATAGCATGTTAATGACTTTCCCATGGTGGGGTTATTATCATCTGAAGAAAAAAGGAAAACGTATTGGTTATATTTCTTTGATCAGTTTTTGGATGTGTTTTGAATACATACATCACAATTGGCAACTCAGCTGGCCCTGGTTATCATTAGGTAATGTATTTGCCATGTATCCTGATAGTATTCAGTGGTATGAATTCACAGGTGTACAAGGTGGAACTTTATGGGTATTGATCGCTAATATTTTCTTGTATGAAACCATTGGGGCTTATCAACATAAAACTGCATTCCAAAAAAAATTAGCCATCACGATAACTATTTTGATCCTCCCCGTATTGATCTCCCTTTTCATTAAACCTTCTTTACAAGAAGAAAAGATCAAACACAATTTGGTCATTGTTCAACCCAATGTAGATCCTTATGGAAAATTCAATGCAGGGTCTACTAGTGAACAAATCAGCTCTTTATTACAACTGACTGAACAAGCGATTGATAGTAATACCAGTTTGGTCATCTGGCCTGAAACAGCGATGAGTGCTGCAGAATGGCAAGACAATGTTTTATACAACAGCTACTATCAGCCTGTTTTTGAGTTTAGCAAAAAACATCCTTCTATCAGTCTTGTTTCCGGAATCGAGACCTATAAAAATTACGGTTACGAAAAACAAACAGCCACTGCCAGAACAAGCGGTAGCGGCACCTATTACGATGCATTCAATGCGGCAGTACATATCAGCAATGGACAACCCATTGCATTTTACAATAAAAGCAAATTGGTGCCGGGTGTAGAATCATTGCCTACCTTTTTAAATTTCATGGCTCCTGTTTTTGAACAGTTCGGAGGTACCACCGGAGGATATGGTAGATCTGAGCGTGCTATTGCATTTACCACACCACAAAATCCGTATAGCAGTGCTCCTATTATTTGCTATGAAAGTGTATATGGTGAATATGTAGGTGAATATGTGAAACAAGGTGCTAATATTCTTACCATTATGACCAATGATGGTTGGTGGGGAAATACACCTGGACACCGTCAGCATTTACATTATGCCAAACTTCGCGCTATTGAAACAAGAAAATGGGTAGCCAGAAGTGCAAATACAGGAATTTCTGCAGTGATCAATCCTGTTGGTGAGATCAAAGTTAGTGAGCCATGGGATCAAAAAACGACAATTAAATATGCAGTACCGGTAGAAAGTAGAGAAACTTTTTATGTTCGGTGGGGAGATTATCTATACAAATTGGCATCAGCCATCAGCGTGTTATTACTCCTATGGAAATTCACGGATAAACTTCGAAAAAAGCAATCACATGCATAAACATTGTACATGGTCTGACGGCACCATTCACTATCAGGTAGTGGGAACAGGTATTCCTGTTGTATTGTTACATGGATTTGGTGAAGACTGCAGCATCTGGGATGCATCAATAACTTATTTACAGAAAAATTGTACACTCATTATTCCTGATTTACCCGGCACCGGATTATCAGAATGGAAAAGCACCCAACACATCTCATTGCAACAAAATGCCATTCACCTCCGAAAGGAGTCCTTCGGATATTCACAATTCACGATTCACAACCTGGCAGATGCCGTTCACTCCATGCTAGCAAACGAAAAAATCAATCAATGCTTCATGCTTGGGCATAGTATGGGTGGCTATATTACATTAGCGTATGCAGAAAAGTATCCGAAACAATTACTCGGTTTTGGCTTGATTCATTCTACCGCATTTGCGGATAGTGAGGAGAAAAAAATTAACCGCTTACGAGGAATTGAAATGATGCATACGTATGGCGGATTTGCCTTTTTAAAAAACACAATCCCCAATCTCTTTGGTACTACTTTCAAAAAGAATCATCCTGAAATTATTGAAGCACTGATTGAAAAATCTGCATCTATTCCAACTTCCAGTTTACAGGCATACTATTACGCCATGATGCAAAGACCTGATCGAACTGCTGTTTTGCAAGGCAACCCCTTACCTGTTTTGTTCGTTCTTGGAACGGAAGATGTAGCCGCACCCTTAAACGATGTATTGCAGCAAACGCATCTTCCATTAAACTCGTATATTCATATACTGGATGGAATTGGTCATATGGGCATGTTAGAATCAACAGAAAGGATCCATCAATATATCGATGCGTTTATACATCAATCCTAATATTTTTTATGAAGAAATTATTCTTCATAATCTTTCTGCTTCTATGCACATTGCCAGCACTCTCCAGACATGTGGCGGGTGGAGAATTGTACTATGAATACCTCGGTTCAGGTAATGCACCCAACACCAGTAATTATAAAATCACCTTACGTCTTTTCAGGGAATGTTCTTCTCCGGGACCTCGTTTAGAAAATGAAAGAGTGAACGTAGGAATTTATCAGAACGATATTCTGTATACCGACCTTTCCTTGCCTATGATTGGTTCTGTTAATGAGCTTAGACTCAGAACAGATTTATTTCCCTGTTTAGTAGGTGATCCGGTAGTGTGTTATGAAGTAGCGATCTATTCCAATGTAATTGCTTTACCCAATAATCAAAGTGGCTATCTTCTTTCCAGAACAGGCTGTTGCAGAATCGATCGCATTTCAAATCTGGCAGTACCAGTGAGTGTAGGCAGTAATTATATCACAAAAATACCCGGTACCGCTTCTCTTCCGGAAGGACAACATAATAGCAGTCCACAATTCCGGGTAAGAGATACAGCATTGGTTTGCACAGAAAAAAAATTCATATTAGATTTCAGTGCTACAGATACAGATGGCGATAAACTAACGTATTCTTTTTGTGATGGATTTGCAGGAAATAGCGGTAGTAATAATGCCCGTATTCCACAAAGCCTCATATTAAATCCATTGAGTTATGCTTTCCCCTATAATGGCAGCCAGCCGCTTGGTGATCAAGTGACGATTGATCCTGAAACCGGTATTATTTCAGGCATCGCACCTCCGGGTGGACAATACGTAGTGAGCGTTTGTATTACCGAATGGAGAAATGGAAAACCCATTGCAGAACATCGAAAAGATTTTATTTTAAAAGTAGATGACTGTGATTTGATTGAAGCCGATCTCCCACCGAGAATTGTAAAATGTGATGACAATACCGTGAAGTTCGAAAACGGTTCTACCTCATCTGCTATCACATCCTATTTATGGGATTTTGGTGTGCCCGGTAGTCCAAATAATTCCTCTACTTCCGCAACACCTGTTTTCACTTATGCTGATACTGGAAAATACATAGCACGTTTAACCGTGAGAGGTCCGGAAGGATGTGAAGGCAAAGACAGTACCGAAGTATTGGTCTATCCCGGATTCAAAGCCGACTTTAACAGTAGCGGATTTTGCGCACAATTACCTTATCAGTTTACAGATGCGAGTTTTGCAAAGTATGGTGTGATCAATAACTGGAAATGGAATTTCGGAGTAGATACCACATTGGCAGACACATCAAGAATGGCCAATCCGCAATATAAATATGCCGGAAGTTTGCTGGCATCGGTAAGATTGATTGTTGAAAGCAGTAAGGGCTGTGTAGATAGTATCAGAAAATCAATCACCATTCGCGACAAACCCATCATTCAACTCCCTTTTAGAGATACTGTTATTTGCAGTGTTGACAGTCTGTTGATTCCTGTATCAGGTACCGGTAATTTCAATTGGATACCTAATACAAATATTCTTGGCACCAATACCAATCGACCGATTGTATTTCCCAAAGACACTACACGATACATTGTTACCATGTCTGAAAATGGCTGTACAAATACAGATACGGTAACAGTGAATGTGGTTGACTATATCACTGTACAAGCCGGACCTGATACAACCATTTGCTTAACTGATCTGATCACACTTAGAACCAATACCATAGCGAGCTCCTTTTCTTGGTCACCTTCATTAACACTTAATAACGCTAACGATAAGAATCCCATCGCAAAGCCTACAGCTAACACTACTTATACCGTGATCGGTAATTTGGGTAGATGCCAGGCCACAGACCAGATTACAGTGAGGGTAGCACCTTATCCGCAAGTGAATATCACAACACGTGATACCATAATATGCTATGGAAGTCGTGTACAACTAAATGCAACCTATACGGGAACAGATTTTAGGTGGGCACCTACCAATGCATTGTTGAATACAAATAGTTTGAATCCATTAGCAGGACCAACTCGAACTACGATTTATACGCTTGTTGTGAGAGATAGTTTATCCGGTTGTCCCAAGTCTGTACGTGACTCTCTTCTAATACAGGTAATCCCCAGTATTATCGTGAACGCAGGAAGGGATACCATGATTGTGCCTGATCAATTACTAGCCTTGGAAGCAACAGCATCCAGTGGCACTCAGTTTAATTGGACACCTTCTCTCGGTTTGAATAATACCATGATTCATAATCCCGTTGTACAATTGGGAAATGATGTCGACTCTATCTTGTATCGTGTTCGGGTAACAGATGCCGGAGGTTGTTATGGAGAAGATGATATACTTGTGAAAGTATTGAAAAGTCAACCCGATATTCTGGTACCCAGTGGATTTACACCCAATGGAGATGGTAAAAATGATATCTTAAAACCCATACCGGTAGGTATTACTGAGCTTCAATATTTCAGGGTTTACAATCGGTGGGGACAACTGCTGTTTAGTACCAGTCAACAGGGTATTGGATGGGATGGCAGGTATAATGGTATTCCACAGGGTTCCGGGACTTATGTATTTGTTACACAAGGGAAAGACATTTATGGTAAAACGGTATTTCGTAAAGGCACAGCCGTATTAATCCGTTAAATACACCTATATTTTCAGGCAACTAATCTCCCCTTTTGATTGTCAGATAAAAGAATTTCCTGTTATTTGACAGAATAAGCAGCAATTCATACCTGATTATACTCTTAGGGATGTTGTAAACCCGTTAAAAAACGATACAAACTGCATTTCCTGATAGCGTGGTATGTAATTTCACAAAACTGGAAGAACGGCGTTTTGGTTCTCAAGCATGAAAAAAGCGATACTGACTATATTGTTATTGGGTTTTCTGGCCACGACTTATGCGGGGCATATTGCAGGTGGGGAAATATATTATGCTTACCTAGGAACAGGGGGTTCTCCCAATACTGCAAGGTATCAGATTACACTACGCCTTTTTAGAGATTGTAATGCTAGTGGAAGTAATGTGGCACAATTACCGATCTCAGTTCAAATTGGTATTTATAACAATACATTACCTTCTACAAGATTTGGCAACCTAGTTACTGTTGCAAGGTCAGGTAATATCGAAGAATTAAAATTAGGCAGTCCTGACCCTTGTATTACCGGGAATGTCTCTGTTTGTTATCAACTGGCTAATTACACGTTTACTACAGAATTACCTATCAGTTCCGCTGGTTACATCGTTATGTACCAAACTTGTTGTAGGACTGATGCCATCACAAATATTGTAAAACAACAAGTAACCCCTAACTCTGTAGGTGAAGGCGCGACTTATTCCTGTACTATTCCGGGTACCAATAATTTAGGGTCTGGAACCAATTCAAGCCCCGTTTTTGGTTTAAAAGACACTACACTGGTTTGTCAGAACTCGCCCTTCAAAATTGATTTTAGCGCTACTGATCCGGATCAGGGTGATTCTCTATCTTATAGTTTGTGTGCTGCTTATGACAGAGGCAATACTACTAATGCAAACGACAACAACTATTCTAATCCGCCTTTTGGTTTTGTAGCATATAACAGTGGATTTTCAGGATCCAATCCATTAGGACCTAACGCAACCATAGATCCTGTTACAGGTATCATTTCCGGTATTGCTCCAGTAAACGGATATTATGTAGTGAATGTTTGTATTACTGAATGGCGAAACGGAGTCGCTATTTCTGAACATCGTAAAGATTTTACATTACGGGTATCAGATTGTTCACTAACTGGCGCTAGTCTGAAACCTAATTATATTACCTGTAACGGATTCACTATGAATTTTCAGAATGAATCTAGCAACTCAAATATTACAGGTTATCTGTGGGATTTTGGAGAAAATACAACCAACTCAAATTCTTCTGCGCCCACCCCTACTCACACATATTCAGATACCGGAACTTATGTGTTGAAATTAACAGTTACCAGTTCAGGAGGGTGTAAAGATTCCGCAACTGCGCAGGTAAGGGTATATCCCGGCTTTGTTCCCGATTTCAATGTACAAGGCACTTGCTATCTCAATAATTTTAATTTTACTGACGCTACCACAACAGCTTATGGTGTAGTGAATAGCTGGAGATGGGATCTCGGTGATCTTACAACTTCAGCCGATACATCCAGAAGAAAAGATACCGCTTGGAAATATGCGACTCCACAAACGGTTCAGGTAAAATTGGTGACCAGTAATAGTAAAGGCTGTATTGATTCCATCACAAAACCCGTTATCATACGTGATAAACCTCTCGTCAATCTTGCATTTCGCGATACATTGATATGCAGTATTGATACCCTTACTTTACGAAGCACCATTGGAAACGGAACAGTTTCATGGACTACAGACAGACCCGCAAGTCTGGCCCGCATGTTGAATATCAATACACCCAACCCCATCGTATATCCGGTTGATACTACTCGATATTTTATTACGATCAATGACAATGGTTGTACCAATACAGACACCGTCACGGTAAACGTACTGGATTTTATAGATGTTGAACTCGGAATGGACACGAGTATATGTCGCACCGATCAATTCACCCTAAGTCCGGTTAGTGATGCACTTAGTTATCAATGGACTACATCTACCGGAGTGGTTATTCCCGGTAATACAAAATATCCTCTGGTACAACCATTGGTGAATACCATGTATTATGTGACTGCCAATTTGGGTTATTGTCAAGATAGAGACTCTGTATTTGTGAGAGTAGCTCCTTATCCGCAAGTAACAGTACGCAATGATACCACCATTTGTTTTGGCGATCGTGTACAATTGGGAGGAGCTATAGTAGGTGCCGCTTTTAATTGGTCGCCATCTTCATCTTTGATCAACGGCAATACATTGTTTCCAATTGCGGGTCCATCCAAAACCACACAATATATTCTTACAGCGATTGATACATTAGGTTGTGATAAACCTGTTCGAGATACCGTAACCATATTTGTCACCCAACCGCTTACTGCTTATGCAGGTAAAGATACTTTTGTGGTTGCAGGAAGACCGGTGCAGCTACTAGCAGAAGGTGGGAATAGTTATCTATGGACTCCCACTACAGGATTGGATGATCCTTACAGTGCTTCTCCAACCGTAACACTGCCTGAAACCATCGATTCTATTCGTTATATCGTTCGTGCCATAGGTGCCGGTGGTTGTTATGCTGAAGATGATGTGATTGTACGTGTCTTTAAAACAGGTCCCGATCTTTTTGTGCCCTCTGCCTTTACACCAAACGGAGATGGTAAAAATGATGTGATACGACCCGTAGGTGTAGGTATCGCTACATTGCAATACTTCAGAATTTTTAACCGCTGGGGACAATTGGTATTCTCTACCAGTCAAACAGGAAAAGGCTGGGATGGTACGCTCAACGGCACCCCTCAACCACCCGGAACCTATGTATTTGAAGCTGTTGGTACCGATCAATTGGGTAATCGGGTTTATAAAAAGGGAACGATTGTGTTGATTAGGTGATAGATCATGGCGTATAGCTTATAGTTCATAGCTTTGTCAATGCCTAAAATACGTTGACCGTTTTTAAACTTGGGTTAATATTATTGATTTGATCACCTATTAAAATCTGATGATTTTTCTGATACTGTTGATTTGTATTGGTTTTGATGC
>VFQQ010000460.1_pt1 | contig 81645 bp, 133 predicted proteins | sample 3512341 | NCBI WGS metagenome assembly VFQQ01 (sample SAMN10412373, study PRJNA504923) | tailings metagenome | isolation source: Relicate 2 Philex TSF1 revegetated site | place: Philippines: Tuba, Benguet | collected 2017-08-29 | reverse complement strand
CAAACACCCAACCACCATTGCCCTGCAACGCGTCCGCCTGCGCACGTTTTGCCCTACCCACCCACCCACTGTGTTCCCCACCCACCTATCCTCCCACCTGCCCACCCACAGCACCCACCTGCTGGCAATCCACCCCGCTGCCCACCCACAGCACCCACAGCACCCACCCACTGTGCTGCCCACCCACTCGCCCACCCACCCACAGCACCCACCTGCTGGCAGTCGACCCCGCTGCACTCCTCCGAAGCCACTCCCTTGAGGCTCTGCCCCGCAGTCACACTGTACGTGATGCACAGCCCCACACACAGCGTGTACTGCACAGTGGCAATTAGCAGCTTGCCGCGGCGGGGGCCTGGCAGGGAGAAAAGGAGGCAGGAGGGGGCGGTGGGAGGGAAGGGCGTGAAAGATTGCAGTGGATGGCAGGGCGGCTGGGCGAGCATGGCAAGTGTAATTGGAGGGAAGGGTGTATGGATAGCAGGGTGGCTGGGCGAGCATGGCAATTGCGCGGAGGCAGCATCGGTGCCACAGGCTGGCGGTGCACAGCATCACCCACACTCTCCCAGCAGCGCCTCCTCTTTTATGGGTGCAGCAGCATACAAACATCCTTTTGTATGCAGGTTCTCAATTGCGCACTCACCCAGCAGGGCTTCCCCCATCTCCTTGTACGTGTTGAGCCGCGTGCCATTAGGCAGCTCATGCAGCGCGGCCAGCAGGTAGCTAGTGTAGATGGAGGCGGCGCACAGCAGGGTCAGCAGCAGCACGCCGGCGGGCCTGCATTGGGTGACGGAAGCAGGGCACACTGGGTGGAGTGAGGCCGACATGGGGTGAGCGCACTGCTGGCGGTGTGGCAGCAGCGGGTGTGTGTGTCCTTCGTATGTCATGCTGGGCTGCAATGCACAGCTGGAGCAATGGTGTTCTAGTTGCACCAATACACGCTCTGCCCAGCGCACCAGCCCAGAAAGCTGAAGGCGTGTGGCAGGCCCTGCAGAGCAATGGGAGGTAGAGAAGCAAGACTGCGACGTTCGCATCGCGCATCAATGACCAGGCTGCCGCAGATGCTGGATGCAATCACTATAACAGCACAGCGCGGCGAGCATCCAGCCCCAGCCTGGCCAGTGGGCCGCAGCTTTTGGTGCTGCTGCTGCTGCGCCTCACCAGGACACCTGCGCCCACAACAGCTGTGACCGTATGGAATGCTGCATGGTGCCAGCTGGCTGCGGGGCGGGCAGAGAAACATAAGTCCAAGTTCAGCCAGATGCAGAGGTGGGCGGAGCATGTGGACAGATAGGGCAGCAAAGAGGGCAATACACTACTGCCGGCGGCGGCGTGTGGGAGACAGTAGCACCAGCCAACTCGACGGCAGCAGCGCCACCGCCACATAGTGGTGCTCCATATGCAACAAGGCGCAGGGAAACTTGTGCACCCACCTCGCGGCTTGTGCTCTGCTGTCTCAACTTCAAATGCTGCCCTGCCGGAGCTGCCGCTGGCAGCGCCGCTGGTCAGCCGCTGCGTTTCATAATAAGCTGCCGCCGGCTGCTCCACATCGTCGCTGAACTTCAGGTCAGCTATGCTCATCCTGACAGCTGCAGCCGCCGGGAGGAGGGATTGCTTGCGGTGTTCAAGGCAAGCAAACGAGGCGTTGGCAGCGGTTGCGGCAGTAGCAGCGGCGGCAGCGGCGGCGGCAGCGGCGCAGTGCGACCAGCTGAACTGGTGCGCGCCTCACCGCACTGACGACGAGGTCCTGATTGCGGGCAGGCGCCCGCCGCTGCTCAGCAGCGCCTGCGCTTCCACCGCAGCAAGTCCGTGCGGCTGCAAGTGGCTAGCATCGGCTGCGCAGCATCTGAGACAATTGGCTGGGTCGAAGGCAAGCAAGCAAGCGCACGAGCAGGCCTAGTGTGCCACTGCTGACGCCAGCTGCCGCCGCTGGCCCCGCTGCCGCTACCGCCGACTGCCGTGCCGGCTGCCACACAATCTAGTGATGCACAAGCTGCAGAGTCACTGGTCAGAGGTCCCTGATCGTGTATCAAGCCTCCATGGGGCGCAAGCTTGCCCTCCCTACTGCCTCCGCCGCTGCGCTGCTGGCTTATAGGGCTGCTATGGCCCAGCCCCTGCCTTGGAAGGCCAGAGCCGGCAGCTGTGGGGCAGGCAGGCGCTGCCCAGGCGCTGCTGCGAGCCTGGGGCGGCTCTGCCGGCGCTGCCGCTGCCACGCCGCCGGCGCTTGCTGACGGCGCTGCTGCCGGGCAGCAGCAGGGGGACAGCCCTCCGCCTCTACTAGACCAGCTGCCTCTCAATGCCACGGCGCTGAAGCAGCAGCTGGACAGCAGCAGCGGCAGGGTGCCAATCGTGTTCATCCCTCCACTGGGAGGCGTGCAGCTGGAGATGCGGCTCGACTGGTAAGCCGCTGGGCAGCATCCAGGAATGTTGCAAGCTCGGTGTTGTAAGTGGGGTGCCTGCGCCGACTTGCCGTTGCACGCCGGACAGCCATGTTTCACACAAGGAGAGGTGCTGATAGATCGAGCCTACTTCCAGAAGAAGGTGCCTCTCTTGTCTCCAGCTTCACCTTAGTCGTTCCCACCCAGAGTCACCACCACTTGGCCGCTGCTGCTGCCGCCTGCAGGCCCTCGGTGCCCCACTGGTGGTGCCCCCGCACCTCTTTCGGCGGCTGGCGGCTGGCCTGGCTCAACCTGCTGTCACTGCTGCCGGGGCGCTTCGACTGCTGGTCGGACACCTTTCGGTGTGCCTGCCTGGGTGTTTTGCGGGCTTGGCTGGTATCGGCTCCCGCAGTGGAGGCTACCAAACCAGCAGCACAGCACATCACATCACAGCACAGCACGCCGTCCGCCCCACTCTCCCGCCCCCAGGATGGAGTGCCGCGGCGGCGGCCAGTGCCGCAGCCCCGCTGGCGTGGACGTCCGCCCTAAGCCAGGCTTTGAGAGTGGCATGGGAGTGGCTCCTGGCATTCCCGGCGGCTTTGGCAAGACTTTCGGCCCGCTGGCTGACGCGCTGGAGCAGCTGGGGTGGAGCCGGGGAGGCGACATGCGGGCACACCTCTACGACTGGCGGTGAGGCGGCCGGTGGAGCGGCTGGCTTGGTTTTGGCGGTGGCTGATGGATCGCGGCACTCAGCAGGTGTTACACCTGGCATTGCCGGGCTCATCAGCAGCCCAGCTCGCCCCATCTGCCCACCCCTGCTGATTGGTTGCAGGCTGCCGCCGGCCGACTGGGTGTGGCCTGGCGGCTCGTTTGACCGGCTGCAGCAGGAAATCGAGGCGGCTGCGGACGAGTTTGGCCGGCCGGTGGTGGCCATCTCACTCAGGTGGGTGCAGTGCTCTTCCAATCTGAATTCTTACGCGCCAATCGTTGCATTTAGCTTGGCATGCGGCTTGCAGGCAGTGCAGGCCGCTGGCCACAAACTGCAGATTGTCCTCGCCTCTCGCAGCCTGGGCTCGCTCTACTTTGGTGCATTTAGCCGCCGCCACGTCAGCGCGGCCTGGGCGGAGCGCCACCTGGCAGCCCACATCTCCCTCTCAGGTGACTTTTATTTGTGGCCCAGCTGCGGACCGTTGAGCTGTGCTCATCCCAGGCCTGCTTGTACCAATCCGCTTTGATGCTGGCCCCTGCCCAATCCTCTCTCTGCAGGCACCTGGGCGGGCAGCCTGTGGGCCCCGCTGGCCATCGCGGCAGGCGGGCAGGATCCTGAGTCCCAAGGGCTCAACCCTTTGGTGGCAGCGCTGCAGCAGGACACGCTGAAAAGCCTGCTGCACAGCACCCCCGTCCTGCCGTTCCTCTCACCTGCACCGGCTGTGTTTGGCAAGGAGGCACTTGTGGAGGATGCGACCAGTGGGGAACGGTACAGCGCGGCTCGCATGGGCGACTGGCTGCAGGACAGCGGCGCGCAGCAGGCAAGCAGGCCGAGGTTTAAGTGGAACTATAACGCAGCTCGGCAGGGCTATGCATGCTTTGGTACGTGGCGTGCGGTGTAGTGCAGCATTGGCTGAATGCTTGCGCTGCACCCTCTGCTGACCTGCACCGCCATAGACACTCTTGCTGCCTGTCCCGCAGGCTGCCGAGGTGTGGGGCGAGAGCGAGAGGTGGATGGAGCGGGGCGGTCCGCCGCCTGTGGAGACCTGGTGCTTGTTTGGCTCAGGTGAGGCTCCCAAGAAGGATGTGCAGGGCATCTGCAGCTGCATGCGGTGATGTGCATCCATCCATGACGACACGACAAAATTCCAGCCACCAGTAAGCTACATGGTCGAGCGCAGGTGGCTTACAAAAGATGCCCCTGCCTGCTGCAGGGGTGGACACAGTGACGAGCATCACTGTGCTGCCACCAGGGCAGGGCGGACGGCGCTACGACCTGCACTATGGGTGAGTGGCCAGGCTGGGTTGTGGGCATATGTGTGGATGGCTACTGGGCAATGTAAGCCTTGGCAGCGCATTGCAAGCACGAATGAGGCTGCGCCATGACATTTGCACGGCCGCCATTCTACAGCTCTTGACTACCGTGTGAGATTCAGGTGTTAAAGCGTCCTTGCTGTCCTGTGAATGCTCGCAGAGACGGCGACGGCACGGTGCCACTGCCAAGCCTGCAGGTGTGCGAGGACTGGAAGGCAGTAGCCGCGCAAGCTGGCGCAGCCGTCCCCCGCAACAGCAGCAACGACGGTAGTAGCGGCAGCCTGAGTGGCAGCAAGCAGCCGGCCACCCATGTGCGGCGCTACCCAGGCATGCGCCACACCGACATAATCCACTCAGGAGCGGCTTTTGCCGATGTGCTAGAAGCGCTGCTCAAGCTTGGCAGTGCAGCTGTGGAGTCGCACAGCTCGGCTGCTTGATGGGCAGCAGCAGCGGGGCATTGGCAGCGGCAGCCATTGAAGGCAGGCAGCATGGCATTGAACAAGCCTTACATTCAAACACACATGCTGGATAGCAAGGGCCGGAGCTGAACAGCGGCCTGCTCCTTTCTTTCGTTTTGCGCAGTAGTCCCACTCTGTAAAGCGAGGATGCATGCATGCGTTGCACAGAGGTGGGGCATGCAGCCCTAAACAGTATCGCCAAAATTCAGTAGTGCGTGGTGCGACGGCTTGCACAAGAACCGCTGAACCCATGCCGCTCAGCAAACAAGAAGGGGTCGCTCAAGTAGGTTGGTACTTTTTGCAGCTGCATCACTGCTGCCATGCATCTTAGAGAGAAAGCGCTGTGTATCTACTGTACTCATCACGCATGCACGCACCGCCAGGTGGTGGTCTGCTTGGCGACCGCAGAGCCCCCAGTGCCGCCTGTCCCCGCCCACTCGCTCTCCAGCTGCTGGGCCTTCAGGCTGATCTTCAGGCGGCTGCCATCCGGACTGCATGAAGGAGAGGAGGAGCCAGCTGAAAGGCGGTCAAGACTGCTAATTGTGGCAGCCGCGTGGAGAGATGGTGTGATACGGCAATGCATGACAAGCTGCTACTCTGCACACCTGTATGGCTAGCTTGCCGATTGCAAGCAGGCCACCCCGCGTGCACACCTCATCTTGAACTTCTGGTGGATCAGGGCAGGCACCGGCGGGCCCTGCAGCGTCTTCACTGCCACGGTGCCATCAATGCCAAACGACAGCTGCAGGGCAGAATGGCAAGGCAGGCAGGAGCCTTGGGCGCACCGTCAGCAAGAGAGAAGCTGCAGCATGGCAGGCGCTGGTCACAACATGATGCAGCACACTGGACCGGCCCATGCATGCCGATGCTTGCCTGCGCGGCGGCGGTGCCCGCCCGCCCATCCAGGCGAGGCACGGTGCTCAGTGCACCGGTCTTGGAATAGGCCTGAGCAGTGCAGATGGGCCACAGGCAGACAATCAGGCCTGGCGGATTGCGGTGGGGTAACCTTCAAAGGGCAGCCAGCCTGGCATGGGGCCACAGCTCGGGCCTTGGTTTCGGGCAGGCCGCTGCTGCAGTGCAGGCTGCCCCTGCTGCCCAGTCACCGCACCTCGGGGCGAAGGATGCGGGCGCCATTGCACAGCTGGGTTGCCCACTCCAGCACCATCTCGCCGTCGCTCTCAATCACCTGCATCATTGGTGAGCAGCCAGGCTCTGTGGTGAAGCGGAGCAGTCTGTGGCAAGCTGGCTGGCCGTCCCTGAGACAGGGAAATCACTGCTTGCAAGTGGCATGAGCATCCACGCTTGCCATAGCACAGCGCGCAAGCAACAAACGCAGGCTTGCAAAGTGCCTTTGAGTCCAAAGCAAGCTGCCACCCTGCCGCCCCGCTCGCCTCACCTTGAGGTGCCGGGTGGCCTCCCTTGCCGCCGCCTGCAGCTGCGGGATCTGCAGCACGAAGTCCACCTCTGCTCCTCCGTCCCCCTCTGCAAAACCGCCCTCCCGCAGCCAGCGCCCCGCCAGGCCGCTGCATGCCGGCACACCCAGCAGCTGCAGCTGCTGCGCCGCAAAGCCGCTGCTGCTGCCCCAGCTGCTGCCGGATGGCACCACACCGGCACTGCGCATGGCCCCAAGGGGCAGCGGGGCAGTGGCATAAGGGGTGGGTGTGCCGCCATTGCCGTTGGATGGCTCAGGAAGGCTGCCCGCTCGGCGCATGCCACTTGCTTGTGCACCAGCCTGCTGAGAGCGCGGCGGCTGCGGCGACAGTGGCGGCAGCTGGCCTGACGAGGGCCGCTGCGGCGGCTGCTGTACCGACTGCTGCGCTGGCTGTCGCTGCTGCTGTGCCTGCTGTGCCTGCTGTACCTGCCAGCCGGGTGGTGGGCCCTGCCGGCCCTGCTCCCCATTGGGGCTTGCAGCCGCAATCGGAATGGGCTGGCTAGCTGCCGCCAGGCCCGGTCTGCCACCCGCCGCCGCCGGGCTGAAGGCCAGCCTGCGCACAGGGTCTGGGGAAGCTCCCCCAGCAGCCACTGGCGCAGGCCGTTGGGCAGGCGGCTGCGCCAGCGGGGCGGGCGGAGCCGCATGGGGCAGCCGGCTGGCAGAGGTGCCGCTGTGCACTGAGCTGCCGGAAGCTAAGCGGCCACCCAGCCCAGAGGCGCCCGACGGCGCCTTGGGAATGCGCGACTGGCCGCCGCCGCCGGCAAAAGCTGTGTTGATGGTCGCAGCAGGCGTGGGTACGCTGCCGGTGGTGTGCAGCATGGCGGCGGCTCCGGGCGTGCCGCCGAGCGGCGGGGATGGGCCGGCAGTGCTCAGAAGCTCTCCAGCCTCAGTGCTGCTGCCGCGCACCCGGCCGCCCTTGCCGCTGCTGCGCCCAAACCGCCGCTTCACCTTGCTCCATGCTGTCGCGAAAATGCCGCGGTGCTTACCGCTGCTGTTGCTGCTGCCGGGAGCGTTGGGAGCGGCGGGTGGGTGGGCGGGCGTTTGTGGCAGCCAGGAGGCCATGGGGTCCCAAGTGGAAGGAACCTCCGATGGCGGCTCAAATGGCGCCTCATCTGCAGGTGGCAGGACGGGAGGTGAGATTGAGGGGGATCCCTGGGCGATCAATGTGGGCGGCACGGGGCATTCAGTGTGGGCGGCGCCACAAGTTCCCAACCCCTCACCTGCGGCAGTGCTGCTGCCCGGCCCAAGGGATGTCAGCAGGGCATGCCTGCCTCGCAGGAAGCCCCACATGCCACCTTTGCCCTGCGGCCGCTCCATGAGCGCCACCTGCGAGAAGCGGGAGATCGCAGCGCCGTGCATAGGTGGACGGCAGGCGAGGCGGCGGCGGCAGCGGCGGCGGGGGCGGCGGCAGTCCAGCGAGGAGGGCGCACCTGCCGATGCGCAGCAGCACCACCTGCACGGCCATGCAGGTCCCGAGCCTCCGCACTCCGCAAGACTGCTAGCTCGCTCAACTCAAACGCTCGCCTGGCTGGGCCAGCGCTCTCAGGCTACAGGGCCGGCTGTGGCCTGCAGGCCTGCTGCTGAAGGGGGCAAGCCACAGGCCAGGCCCGTGTGGGGGACGCTGCCCCGAACAAGCTTTGTGCAGATGGGAAACCGCCTGGGCAGGGCCCTGATCGCCTTGAGACACACGCACAACAACTACCGAGCAGCCATGCCAGCAAACACAACAGGCCATCTTCCGCCAGCCTGGCCGTATCGCCTCCCTCCCGCCATGCAGCGCTGGTTTGCAGTTGACAAGTTTGCGCATAGCAGCATCCCCGCACAGTCAGTCAGTAAGGTCAGTCAGTCAGTTATAATACAAGCAAGTCAGCTCAAAAGCTCATCGCGAGCTCCCGGTGCTGTGCGCCGCAGCCGCCGCGCCGCTGCCCCCCACGCTGCCACCGGCGCTGATGCTGTGCAGCCCCTGCGCAATGCTTCGAAGCGAGGAGCTGGCCATCGCTGCCGCGCTGCGCCCTGCTGCGCTGCGTGACAGCTCAGCACGCAGACCCTCGTTCTCTGCCTGCAGCTCCCGCAGCGCTGCCGCCAGGTGTGCGGCATCACCGCCGCCGCCGCTGGCTGAGGATGCAGTGGGGGAGGGCGACTGCAGTAGGTCCATGTTCGCCAGCAGCTCCTGCGACAGGATGTGGGTGCTCACGGTATGGTTTGCAAGAGCTACAGTACTACCTAGCACCACGCTAGGACAACGCATTTCCGTCCCCCAAACAAGTGGCATTGACCACAGCAAGATGCATCAAGTAACCCAGTCCTACCTGGAAGTCTCGCTCCGCTTGCTGCCGCCGCTGCCGCTCCGCAGCCAGTGTGCTCTCCAGCCGTGTCACCTGCTGTGCCTGCTGTGCTGCCGCGCCGCCCGCCGCAGCGGCGGCAGGTGCAGAGCTGCCGCCCTGCCCCGCCGCCGCCGCCGCTGCTGCTGCTGCGGGTTCGGGGGCGGTGGCACGCAGGCGCACCAAGTCGGCTCGCACTTCAGCAAGCTGGGCAGCCAGGCGGCTGCGCTCAGCGTCCATGTGACCCAGCAGCTCAACCAGCCGCTCATTCTCCTGATATATGGAGCACAGAGAGGGACCATGGAGCTGGTCTTGAGTGACCGGAGACGGACAGCGTGCCTAACAATGAGCGTCGTTGCGTGCTGGGCAGCATCCCCAACCTCCCTGCAGCATTGCACCCACCCTCCCGACCCCATTATGCATCCCTTGTACGCACCTGATGCAGCTCCGCCAGCTGACCGGCGGTTCCCGTCGCCCCCTCCTGCTGCCGCTCAGCACCAGCTTGAAGCGCCTCCAGCTTTGCGGCCAGCTGGCGGTTCTGCTCCTCCAGTCGCGTCAGCATGGCACTGCTCCCGCCGGAGCTGCTGCCAATGGCGCCGCTGCCACCCAGCTCTCCATCACTCGACTCCTGCTGCACCAGCAGGGCCTTGACGGCCTCCAGCTCAGCAGTGGCTGCCTGCAGCGCCGCCTCAGCGCCGTCCCTGGCCCCCGCCAGCTGGGCGGCCTGACCCCGCAGGCTCTCTGCCTCAGCCGCAAACTCGCCGCAGCGCTGCCGCGCCTCGGCCAGCTGGAGAGCCAGCTCAGCACCCTGCTCCGCCGCCGCCCGGCTGCCGCTGGTGGCGCCGGCATCAAACTCGCCGGCCAGGCGGGCACGCAGAGAGGCCAGCTCAGCGTCCTGCTCCTCCCGCCGCTGCAGGGCAGAGGCGTTTGGGGCAACGATGAATGTGATGTCGTAATGGCCGATGCGGAGTGCCAGTTTTGGCAGCAGCGCAAGTGCAGCTCAGCTAGCCTGCTTCTCAACAGCACATCTTCACACTTGGCGCCTGCTCTGCATCCCTGGGCCGCCCTCACCTGCACCAGGCCGTCCACCTGCCGCTGCAGCGTGGCGGCCTGCTCCTCCAGCAGGCGCCGCTGCTCCTTGAGCGCCGCCAGCTGGCGGTCGGCGCCCGACTCGGCCCCCACCGCGTCACGCTTGTACTTCAATGAGGGGTGGTTGGATGGGGAGAAAGCAGTCAGAAGCAGTGTAATAGGCGCATGCTCCAGGTGCTGAACAAGACAGGAGGTGCAGCAATTGTAAGCGCTGTCAAGCAGCATGCGTGAGCCAACAACAAAGGACCGCAGCTCTTCCCCGGTAGGGGACATGCACCAGCTTGCTGAGGGAAGGGAAACTGCCACCAGCAGTGCCCACCTGGTCGGCACGGGCCAGAGCCAGCAGCCCCTCCAGCTCCCCCACTCGAGCCTGCTCCAGGGCCACACGCTGCCGCAGCGAGTCGGCCTCTGTGGAGGGATGGGTGGCAGATGGTAACACTTGGAGACTGGAACTGCTGGACTGCCGGCCTGCTTGCTTGCAGCTTTACAGCGCCGCATCTACAGAGCGGACATTCCAGTGACAGAATGGGGGCACGGAAGGTCTCCTCAAGCCCACCTGACTGCGCATCGGCCACCCGCGCCTCCAGCACGCCGATGCCGCCCTCTGCGTGCAGCAGCTGGCGCTGCAGCCCCTCCTGCGCCCGCTCCAGCTGGAAGCGCACCTGCAGGGCGGTGGAACAAGCAAGGAGAGTGGCAGGAAGTGAAGACTGGAGGCTGGATATTCATGCAGCAAGCGGGACAGAGCAGCAATCGTCTTGCCGACACGAGCCACCCAAACCACGAGCAAAGAAGAGCTGCAGAAGCCGCATGAGGCTAAATCGCCCACCTGCTCCGCAGTGCGCAGCTGCTCCAGCAGGCTCTGCCGCTCCCGGTCCAGCCCACCCGCCGCCTCGTCGCCGCGCCGCATCGCCCGCTGCATCGCCTCCAGCTGCCGCTCGTAGGCCTGCTTGGGCGGCAGAGCGCAAGGGCAACTTGGATATGGTCATGCGATGATCATGGCAGCCTGCCGGCACAAGAAAAAATGACTGAAAGGCTCACGAAGCAGTTGCTCCTTGCATCATCCGGGCACCCTGCTCGCTGTCCGCCCACCTGCAGGTCTGCGATGTACATGTTCATCTGGCTCTGCGCGCTGCGCTGCGCCTCGTGCAGGCTGGCCACCTCCTCCGCCTTGGTGGCCAGCTCTGCGTCAGGAAGGGAGGTGCAGAGGCTTGCAGAGCCAGTTTGAGTGATGAAACAGCAACATAACTGATGGGAAAAAAATCTGCAGATCCTGTGGAGTGCCTGCCCAACGGTGCACTTTGATCTGAGCGGCAAGGCGCCATCCATGGCTGCATAGGCACGCCCTTTCATCATTTCAGTCTCAAGGACACACACCGTTGGCCTGTGACTCACCGGTGTCTCGTGCCTGCAGCTCACGGGTCAGTTCAGCCAGCGACTGGTGCTGCCGCTGGCTCTCGTGGGCCAGCGCCTCGTATGCGGTGCGCAGCTCTGCAGGAGGGTCACGGTTTGTGCAGGAGGTTTGCTGTTTGAGCAAAAGGCTTGCCGATATGTGCAGCCAGTTCCAGGAGGTATTCACAATGGCCACCAGACTGGCCCAAACCGTATCAACCCACCCTCCCCACCTGCCACGTCCTGCTCCCGAGCTTTGGCGAGCTGCTCGCTGTACTGGCACCGCGTGGCCTGCACAGCCAGCCGGTCCGCAAGCTCCTGCCGCTCGGCGGTCAGGCTGGCAATCTGGGTGCTGATCGACTGCAAGACAGCGGATGAGGCGGAAGGAGGCGGCAGTTCGTAACACAAATGCTCGTCAAATGCCGGGTTAAACATGGCTGGTGGGGCTGCATTGTGCAGGCAAACGAAAAGCGCACCCCCGCAAACAAACAACCACCGTCTGCTTGGACTTTGCGACACACACACACCGCGCACCTGGTTCTCCCGGACCAGAGCCGCCAGATCATCTGTCACTGCCCGGTACTCCTCTCGCAGCGCACCGTACTCGGCCTCCACCCCCGCCACATGCTGTGCCATTGCCTCCAGCTCGCCGCGCTGCGCCGCCGCTGCCGCCTCGTGCTCTTGCACCCGGCTGGATGCGGCTGCCAGACGTGCCTCGGCTGCCGCCAGTGCTCTGCATTCGAGGAGAGGGAGAGCAGCACGTTTTGAAGAGCGAAAACCGCTGGAGCAACAATTGAGGATGTCTGGAAGCGTGGCCATGCACAACTGACGCCTTCCAAACCTTGCAATCCACCAAACGCCGCACCGTTGCGTCTCCTCAGCCCGCTGCCGTCCCGCAGCCAGGGCGCTGGCTTCCCCTGCCGCAGCCTCAGCGCGGCGGTCCAGCTCGGCCTGCAGGGCATCTCGCTCGGCATCCAGCGCGCCCACAATGCCGCGCAGCTCCGCCAGCTCAGCGTCGCGGCGCTGCAGGCAGGGGATGGCAACTAATGTGATATACCCAGCGAGAAAGAAAGACGCAGTGCACAGTATGGTCCGTTGATTAGCTCACCTTCATCTGGCATCAGCACACCAGCCGCAGCACACAATATGCGAAACACCCATCCATTCCTGACTGCCACTCACCTGCGCCTCCTCGGCGCGGCGGGCCAGCTGGGCCTCGGCATCACCCAGCCGCAGCTGCACAGCCCGCAGCTCTGTGGTCATGCTGCAGTTGGGAAAAAAGATAGCATAAATGTTCAGGCTAAGACTAAGCTCAATGGCATGCTGTGACAGCCAGGCAGGCGGGACACCAGTGAGGCCTCCGCAAGCATTTATGCGCTATGCCGAAGGACAAGCTTTGCCATGCGCTGCAAAGCACCCACCTCCGCAGCTGCGCCATGTACTGCTGCACCGTGGCGTCCGCCTTGATGCTGAGCGCCGACAGGTCAGCCACCTCCTGGGAGCGCTCCTGCAGCTGCTGCCGCAGGTCGGCGGCTGCGGCATCGGCCACCGCCACGCCTCCCGCCCCTGCCTGCGCTGCCGCCAGCTCAGCCTGCTGGGATGCCGCCTGGGCCTCCAGCTGGTGCACGCGCTGCTTCAATGCGCTGGCCTCCTGGCGGGCTGCATCAAGGGCCTCGTGTGCTGCCTGCGAGCAGCTGGCATCTGCCACACCAACAGCAAGGCGCCAGCCTTGCTCACTGCCCTCACTCTCATGGCGGTCGCTTGCCGATGGCTTGGCTGGCACCTTATCAGCGCCTGGCTGCGCCTGCTGCTCCTGCTGCTGCTGCTTGGCAGCAGCTGGCGCGGCTGCAATGACCATTGCCACGCGCTTCTCACTCTCCTCAAGCTTCACAGCCAGCTCGTGACGCTCAAACTCCAGCTGCTCCAGCTGGGCCGCCTTCTCAGCCAGCTGCTGCTGCAGGGTGGCAGCGGAGGGAGACACTGCTGCCTCATCCTTGCTGGGAATCTGCTCCCCTGCCGACTGGTCTGCTGCGCTATCTGCCTCAGCTGCGGCTGCGCCTGCTGCCGGCTCTGCTGCCTGCTGCTGCAGCTGCGCCACCTGCTGCTCCAGTCGGGTGCACTCCGCCTGGCGCTGCGCCGCCAGCGTCTCAGCCTCCTGCCGCATGCGCTGCGCCTCCTCCAGCTGACTGACCAAGGATGCACACTCTGCCTGCAGCTCTGCTGTGGAGGACTGCTGCTGGTTGCCCTCGCTGCTGGGCTGTTGCTGCTCCTGGGCCGGCTGCTGCGCCTGCTGGGTCTTGCTGCTGGCCAGCTCGCCCTCCAGTGCCTTGCACCTGTTCTGCGCCTTGCGCAGCACAGCCTGCAGGTGGCAGCGGAGTAGCAGAGGACGCTTAGGCGGCAGCTGGTGGGCACAGCGCTGTTGCAAGACATTGCAACATTGTCAACTGCACGTTGCAACTCAGCACCGTACCATTGACCCTCTGCCCTCCAAGCCCCACCCACTGCCAACCCTTGGCTGCCCCTCACCTCTCGCTGCTCCAGCCGGTCTCGCAGCTCCGCCACCTTGGCCTCTGCGTGCGTCAGCTGGCCCTCCAGCAGCGCCTTCTCCGCCCGCACACGCTCCAGAGTGGAGCGCAGCGTGCCCAGCTTGCGCCGCGCAGCGCCCTCCCCCGCTGCCTCCTGCTGCAGCCGCACCAGCGCCGCCTGCATGGCTTCCACCTCACGAGCCACGCCCTCCCGCTCAGCTGCCAAGCCATTGGCCCGCGCCTCTGCCTCCCGCTGTGCCTGCTGTGCTGCCTCCAGCGTGCGCCGGTCCACCGCCCGCTCCTGCACGCTGGTCAGCTCAGCGGTGAGCGCCTCCACCTGCAGGGCGATAAAGGGCGATCAATGTTCAGCAAGCAGACCGCAATGCAGGTGGGCGCAGGGGAAGGCATGTTCTGCTGATGGCAGCCACCTGAGAGCACGCACATGCGCTGGAACAGGATTAAGTAGCCTTGCAACAGGCACAGGATTCAAACAAACAGGCACAGGCTTCAAACAAAGTTGGTCAGCCGGCACTTCTATGGCCCCCATACCTGCTGGTTCAGCTGCAGGATGACCGCCTCGTTGGCGTCGTTGCGGTACCGCTGCGCCAGCGCGTCCACATCAGGGCACTGCGCAAGCTGCGCCGACAGCCGCTGGATCTCCGCATCGCGCCGCGCCAGTGCCTCCTGCGACAGAGTGAGCAGAGGTGGGGTTAGGAGCAATGTGTATCCAGAAGTGCACAGTGTCCAGTCTACCACCACAGTATGTGCATGTGCTGCACCTCAACCAGTCGAACATGTGGCACTGCTTTCAGCCGCGCACCTGCGCCTGCGCCAGCCGGCCGTTGAGCTCCGCCAGCTCGCCTTCCCGCCGCCGTACATCTGCCTCCAGCTGCAGTATGCGGCTGTCGGCGGCCTTGATGAGGGAGATGGCGCCACGGGAGGTCTTGGCGGCAGCAGCGGAGGCGGGGCGCAGCTCCAGCGGCGCCGTGATGGTCATGCGAGGCGCAAGCGCTGCCTTGACCTCGGCCGCATCTGCTTGGTGGCAGGTGGGCAGCAGCAGAAGCGAAACTGGGCTCAATCTAATATAACAGCTGTGATGAAGTACTAGGTGTTGTGGAAGCATACACACGGGTGCTCCAGCCGGCCATCCAGCTGTTGCCTGGGGTCAATCCCTTACCTCCCACCTGCCCCTCCCAGCACCCACCTCCGCCGTGGTGCTGCCCGATGCACAGCAGCTCTCGCACTTTGGCCTTCAGGCCGTCCCGCTCCCGCTCTAGAGCAGCGGCACGCTCCAGCGCTGCCGTGCGTGCGTACTGCAGCTCCGCAGCAGCTGCCTCGGCCTTCTTGCTGTGCTGGTACGCCTCCGCCTCATGCGCCGCCCGTGCATCCGCCTCCCGCAGCAGGTCGGCGTGCAGGCGGCTGTTCTCTGCTGTCAGGCGCCCCACCTCACGGCGCAGCACCTCCGCCTGTGGCAGGGTTGCAGGCAGGTGTAGATTGTGAGGTGGGATGCGAAAGGGCAGGGGCGGGCGCGCAGGGTGCCCCTCCATCTGCCGCCGCCGCAATGCAACAGCAGCACCAGTTCTTGCCAGTCAATTGATTGGCGCTGTGGCTTCACCTGGTACTGGGCCGTCTGGCCTGCCTGCCCCGCAGCCCCCGCTGCTGCCTTGAGTGCGCTGTAGCTGTCGGTGGCGCGCACGAGGTCGCCCAGGAGGGCCGCCACGAGGGGCGCCGCCGCCGCCGCCAGGCCGCCGCCGTCATAGCCCAGGGCGGCGAGCTGGCGGCGCAGGTCCGCCAGCTGCGGGTCGGTGGCCATAGAGCCCGCTGAATTGAGGGTGCTGGGGAGCGAAAGATTGCCGCACAAGCAGTTGACCGCTCGACGGGCGCCAATGCCAATTGGTTTTCAGTCGTGCGCTGGGTGCAGCAACGTGTATAGCGCTGACATGAATTGCGGGCAGCCCCGCCGGGCCGCCGAGACTGGAGGCGGCACTCGGAGCGGCGCCTGGCTGTCAAGAGGGGGAGAGCCTCTCAAAGTGCACGGGAATGGATGTCTAGAGTCCGGTGATGAGGAATAGAGCGCGGGGAGTGTTCATGTGCTGGCAGCATTGCCGCCGCCACGCCGCCGCCACCGCCGCCGCTCTCCACGCTCCGTGGCCTCGGAACCATCGGCGGCTCTTCTGCAGGCAAAGAACCAAACTGGTCCTCCCTTGTAGCTGCATTGCTGCAGTAAGGAGCTCGTTCCATCTGCCAGCATGCATCTGCCGTGATTTGCAGGCAACCAGCTGACCCCCATCGAGCGGCGGCGCCAGCCACAGACTCGATGCGGCGGACTGCAGACCGCACACCGACCCCTGTCTGATGAGATCCTGCGTCAGCAGCCCCAGCTCTCAGTACACCACTCAGCCCACTGCGCCATGCCACCAAGAACCTCACATGACCTCGTTCAGCAGGAATGCACGGACGCCGCGCAGCGTCCAGCACGCGTTGCAGCGGCCGCAGCGGCGCCTGCATGCCGGCCAAGGCGGCCCTGCGCTCGCCTGCGCCTCACAATTAGCTTGCTCGACCCCATGCCATGCCCTTGAGATTCACCCAAGCTCACCCATAGCAGCCGGCGGGGCTGCAACTTCCTGTGCTGGTAACTGGCGGGGGGAGAGCCGCGACCCTGAGCGGCTGACGGCACCGTGGAGGGCCGCGGCGGGTCGGGCAACGGCCGCGCTGGGCCGCAGGGGGGCTGGCTGCACAGCCAGGACGTCGAGCTCCCCGTGCACAGGCCCTCGGCCCTCAGGATGCCGGGCATGGTGAATTGGAGGTGAGCTCCAGGCTGGTGCAAGTGCCAGAAGCCTGCTGCAGTGCGACATGTGGGCCGCATCGCTCCCAACTTCCCCTCCCCCTGGGCCGCTGCCGATCCGCCCCGGCCGCCCCACACCCCTGCCCCGGCACCATGCAGGTCGCAGATGATGGACAGCCAGCCCGCGACGCCCAGCAAGAGCAAGCCGGGCAGGCGGCCCTGCTCGCTCACCACCTTGCTGGTGCTGTTCGCCGTGGTGGCGGGTGCGTGGGGCCCTGTGCATTGCCTGGCGGCCGGCAGGCAGCGCAATGGGTTGCGCCTAGGCACGCCGCCGTCCGCCGCGTTACTGTCCTTGCCCCCCTGCTCGCCTACTGCCGCCGGCCTGCGCTGCGCCGCCGTACCGCATTGCGGCAGCATGTGGACAGCACGCCATTGAGCGGACGCATCGTTGGGAGCAGCCGCAAACCCAACGCAATTGCGCACCGCGCGTCTGACTGTTGCTGCACAGCGTCTGACGCACCGGAGATCTCCCGCCCATCTCTTGCCGCTGATCCCCGCCTCCTCGTTCCCACCGCCGCCTGCTGTGCAGGCCTGGCGCTGTTTGCCCAGGAGCTGGGCGGCGGCGCACGCACGGAAACGTACTACCGCAAGGCCCTGGTGGCCCGAATGTACTTTGGCGCCAACGGCCAGCAGGCGGTGGCGGCCGCCGCTGAGGAGGTGCACCGCACCACCGTTGGCGGCGTGGCGGCGGCGGCCGGCGGCGAGGACGGCAATCGCGCCGCACTAGAGATGCCCGCGGGCCAGCTGGGCCTGGGCGTGCAGCAGCAGGGGCCTGCAGGGGACGCAGGCGCTGCTGCCGTGCCCGACCCGCGCCTGAAGCAGCCGGCCGCCGAGGCCGCGGCGGCGGCCGCCGCCGCGCAGCTGGCGGCATCCCAGGCGGCCGCAGCGGCTGCCGCGCTGCAGGCACAGGCGGCGGCGCAGGCGGCTGCTGCCGCTGCGGCGCAGCAGGCACAACAGCAGGCGGCGGCTGCAGTTGGCGCGGCCGTGCAGCAGGAAGAGGACACTTGGGTGAACGAGCCGGAGCCTGCGGGTGCTGCAGCGGTGGCCGCCTGGTACTCCAACATAGTCGCTGTCACCGGCGAGCGGCTGCCCAAGGTGGCGCAGAAGGAGCGCGACATCTCGGCCTCGCTGGCCACCGCGGGTGCGTGTTTGTGGGGTGGGAGCATGTAGCATAGCATGTGTAGCAGGGCTGCATAGCTGCAGGTGTGCACTGGAGGGCAAGCAGCAGCAGGCCGCAATGTATGCCCTGCCGGCTTGCTGGCTGCATGCTGAGAGTGCGCTGGTTTCCATAGTGTTCACCTGGTTGGCACGGTTGCCACTCTCTTAACCTTGCAAACCCCCTGCTTGTCATGTTCCCCTTCCTACAGTCACGTTTGACGAGTCGGCGGTGGCAGAGCACCCCGACTGCAAGATTGCGGTGCTGGATGTCGACAAGGAGTGGGGCCACCGATGGGGCGCCGGCACGTGCGACCTGCGCGACCCGCTGCAGTGGCCGTTTGCGGCGGCGGGGCGCGGCATCGATGGGGCAGACAGCCTGGCGCCGGAGGCGTACCAGTACAGCCAGGAACACTGGCTGGCGCAGGTGGGGGCGGGGCAGTGGGGAAGGATGCTGGGGGTGGGGCAGCACGGCCAGGAGCACTGGCTGGCGCAGGTGTGGGCAGAGGAGTGGGGAGGCTGGAATGGCTCGATCGTTGGGGCAGGGGCAGGGGCATGGGAAGAAGGCTGCTGGGGTGTGGCTGGGGAGGGCCATGCTACCTCACGGCAGAGCTGGCTGCAGGCATGAGCCTGGGCCAGCAGTGCAACGCGCTTCAGAGGGATTGTGAGCAGCTGTGCAGTGGGCGCAGCGCAGGCATGGCTTGACGCTTGGGCTCCTGCCACCTTTGTTGTTTCCGCTGCAGGCCATCCGCAACTCGTCCCGCTACTCGCCCGACATGGCCACCGCTGATTTCGTGTTTGGTGAGCTTGGGTGGTGCAGGTTAGGGTTGCTTATTCCGCCGGCGTTGTGTTTGGTGAGCTTGGGGTGTGCGGTTGCTGTACGATAAGTGCTGTTGGTGCAGAGCAGGGCTGCATGCTGGTGTGAAGCAGAGCAGTTGAGGTGCCGTGCATTGCCAAGCGTTTACAACGCGCAAGTTCATAGCGTCTGCTGCTGCGCCTGGGGTGCAGCTGCCGGGAGCTGCAGTACCCGCCACGCTTCCTGCCTTGCTTCTGCCCCAACCATGCTTCCTCTTGCACCCAAACCCGCCCGCAGTGGACCTGCACTGCTACCACTCCGCCTGGATGGCCTGGCTGCACCCGCTGAACGAGGCGGGGCGGCAGGCGCAGCCCAGCCCCGAGTACCACATCAAGCGTGCGCTCGCGCGCCTGCAGGGCATGAAGCGGTGCGTTGCTATTTTGCATTGATTGTGTTGCTGCTGCGTCGCTGCTGTGTGGCCCGGACTGGTGCAAGCGCGCGTTCGCGCGCCTGCAGGGCATGAAGCGGTGCGCTCATTGGGATGGAATGTGTTGTTTTTATTCAGATTTTTGCTGTGGTGCAAGCAGCTTGCCCAGAGCACCGCGCGCTGGCTCGCCTGCAGGGCATGAAGCGGTGCGTGGCATGTGTTGTGTTGTGCTTCAGCTATGTGTTGTGTGTCAAGGGCTGGAGCCTTCAGCCCCGAGTACCACATCAAGCGCGCGCAGGGCATGAAGCGGTGCGTGCAACTGGCGGCTGTTGTGCTGTTGTGCTGCCGCTGTGTGGCCCGGACTGGTATCTAGCACTTGCTCGCGCGCCTGCAGGGCATGATGCGGTGGGTGTGTGGATGAAGCGATGCGTTTGTGGGATCAGCTGCTGTCGTGCTGTCGTGCTGCTGCTGTGTGCAAGCTGGAGCTGTCTGCACCCACCTGAATGTGGCGATGAAGCGGCTGGTAGTGCAGTGTCGGTCGCCTGCAACACTATCCGAACGTTGCACGGGTGTGTTGCAGGTTCCGGGAGACCAAGGGCGGCGACTTTGGCGTGGTGCACTGGCTGAGGGCTGTACCTTGTCACCTCTGGCTGAAACGTTTGAGCCTCTGCCTATCCAAAACCCAGGTTCCGGGAGACCAAGGGCGGTGACTCTGGTGTGGCTACCAGCTGGCTGTGGCTGAACCTCATCACCCCTGGCTTAACCTTGCCGCTCTGCCCATGCAACCCCGCTGTCCCTGAGCAGGTTCCGGGAGACCAAGGGCGGCGACTTTGGCGTGGTGCACCCCGCGCCGCTGATGAAGGGCCTGCTGAGCGAGGAGGCGGCCTGCGAGGACCTGGCCTCCGTGCTCAACATGGTGAGGGCTGGCTTGGTTTGTTGTCACTGAAAGTGTGCTTGTTCTTGTGCATAAGCTTTTGCTCTTGCACAGCAGCAACAGTGGGCGGGAGGACCTGGCTTCTGTGCTCAGCCTGGTGGTCTGGTGGCTTCTTTATGCTGGCCGCCGCTGGCCCACCTCACCCCGCCGCCTCGCCCGCTACCATTCAACTCCCTGCGTGCCTCCCCGCCTGCAGGTGCCCGAGCGCCAGCTGCTGTGTGTGTGGACCCAGGACTCGCACCGGGCGGGCAAGAGCGTCATCCTGCCGTACGCGGCGGTCAGCGACATTGACATTGAGGTGGGCAGAGGCTGCTGTTGCGTTCCTGGTCGCACTGTTGCGTTCCCATGCTCGCAGTGGTCGGCCACTCCTGCTTTTCTGCCCACCCCTTTCAAACCCATGCCGCCTGCCGGCGCCCAGCTACTGCTGCCCCACCCCTGCCTCCTTCAAAGCTGCTCAGCCTGCGCCAGCAGCCCTCCTTGTCGCCCCATCCGCAGGCGCCGGTGGTTCCCTCAGCAGAACGCGAGACTCTTCCTCTTCTTCCTGTAAAGCCTACTCAGCGTGCACTTTGCCCTCTCCTCCTCCGCAGGCGCCGGTGGTCCCCTCAGCAGAGCGCGAGACCTTCCTCTTCTTCCGCGGCGGCTGCGGCAGCCCCGACCCCGAGGTCCGCCCCTACTTTGCGGCGGGCAAGATGCTTCGCTGGGCGCTGGTGCGCGCGCTCAACGCCGCGCCGCAGCCAGACATCCACGTGAGCTTGTGTGGTTGGAGCCTGCTTGTGTGGTGGTGTGGGTGTGAACTATGGTCTGCCGCCTGCCCCACCCTGCTGCCTGCTGGCTGGTGCTGCTGCCTGCCGGCTGGTGCTGCTGCCTGCCGGCTGGTGCATGCCCCAAACACTGCGCCGTGGCTGCTCTGCCGGCCCCTTGCCTGCAGTTAACCCGTCCCCTGTCTCCGCCTGTCCCTGCCCGCCCGCTCTCCCCACTACAGGCCGGCTGCACGTGCGACATCTGCACCGGCCACATGCCGCACGCGGAGCTGGTGCAGCGCATGTCTCGCTCCGTCTTCTGCCCCATCATCGCCTCCAACACCCAGTCCAGCCGGCGGCTCAGCGAGGCGGTGCTGACGGGTGAGGGCGGCTGGGCACAGTCATTTGCCTGATGTGCAAGGCCTGGCAAAACAAAGGGAGGAAGGGAAACACCAGTTGCTTGCAGTTGACACCAACCGCTTGCTCGCCTGGCCGGCTTGCGCTATGCATGCCAACGCATCACAACCACACGCCCCACTGGCCCACAGACTGACCGCTCACCGCACCCACCTCGCGATACCCTTGCAGGCTGCATCCCCGTGTTCATCGGCGAGCCGTTCCACACGCTGCCTCTGGCTGCAGACGTGGACTACAAATCGTTTGCGGTGAGGGCCGCACATGTTTGGGTTTATTGCCTCTCTGGGCTTGCCCCAGCAGGGTTGATGTGCCACAGTGCAGGAGCGATTGAGCCTCCTGCTGAGGATGCAACCCACCTAGCCAAACCAAGTGATGTCCCTTAGACCCTGTATTTGTCAATGGTCTCCTCATGCAGAGGCGTGTTCTCAAGCCAGCGCTTCTCCTGCTCGATATCGGTCATTTTCACGATTTTTTCTGTTGCTTTTCTAGAGTTGTGCTGTGTACTTTTCTGAACTCCCTGTTATTGGTCTCCCCATGCACAGGTGTTCATTAACGTGACCGACAGCTCGGCGTGGATCAACGCCTCCAGCCCCAAGTGGGAGCACAACCACATGGTGCGCCTGCTCACGCATCCTCATGAGGCATTCATGAGACGGTTGCCGGCCTTGCTGCCTGCCTGCCAGCTTGCCAAGCGTGGCGGCTGCTGCGCATGGGGCGACTACAACCTGCTTTTGGTTGCCGGGGCACCCCCACTTGCAATCAGGATGCCAGGGTTGCACAGCACGCTGCTGCCAAGTTATGGGAGCCCAGCCGCCAACCAGCGGAAGACGCATTCCAAATCGAGCCCTCCTTCCCCATTCCCCCACGACCCTGCAGATCCGCAAGGCCTGGAAGCTGGACGACCCCTCCTTGGCCGCTGCCATGATCAGCGTGCCTCGGCTGGAGGACGTGGTGGGCGTGCTGCGCGCTATGCCCGCTGAGCAGGTCGCGGCACGACAGGCCGCCCTGCTGGCCAACCGCCTCAAGTTCTGGTACCCCGCTGCATCTGCTGCGGCGTACGCCGCTTCAGGCGGCGCGGTGCCCACGGCAGGGGCGCCAGGTGGCAGCGAGCTGGCGGAAATCCTCATGCGCAAGATGTGCCGGCGCGCTGCGGCGGTGGGCATGCGGCTAGAGGAGACCAGGCAGCAGGGGCTGGACTTTGGAGACCAGGATTTGAGGATCGAGCACCCAGCGCTGGCAGGCGGCGCGGCAGCCGGCGGCGCGGCCGATGAAGCTGCAGGTGCTGCGGCGGATGGCGGTGTGCTGACCGCTGAGCAGGGCGTCGCGGCGCTGGCGGCGGCTGCTGGGGAGGCTGGCCAGGCGGCGGATGGGGCGGCGGGGGCTGCTGCTGCCGCCGGGGAGGCCGGCCAGGCTGCTGTGGATGCCCAGCAGCAGCAGGCTCAGCAGGCTCAGCAGGCTGAACAGCAGCAGCAAGGCGGTGGCGCCCAGTCGGAGCGGCGGCTCACCGTGTGAACCCTGCGGCCTTGCTTGGCTGGCTGCCCTTGCCTTGCTTAGCCCCCTTCCCTTCCTGCAGCACTGAGCACTAGACAGTTGGTACCAGCTGAGCCTCACTTGCTCCGCTCACTTGCACCTGCACCTGCTCTCCCTGCCTCCCCTGTTCGTTTCCATAGCTGTTCTCTCGCCTCTTGTACTGCATGGCCGCACCGCCGCGTGCCGCCCCCACCCTGCCGCCAGCTGATGCATCGCTGGCGCCTGCCCTTCTGCACATAAATCCCTCCCAGCCCAGCAGGCAGGCAGGTAGTTAGGCAGTCCCTTTCCCCTTCCCTCTTGCCCGTATCGTCAGCAGCTTATCAACGCAGGCAGCCCGTCCCTTTCCTTCTACCTTGCTGCGGTGGCCGTATGATAGGCCCCCGGCTTGCCACGCTCCAATTGTGTTGCGCTGCCCTTGCAGCCACGCTCATTCGCTGATTCTACGCTCCTGCCCCTGTTTATTTATTTGGCAGGCCGTTGCCTGCGCCTGCACGATGATTTCCTGATCTGTTGCAAGTGCCTTGTTGTAAGAGTTCAAACAATACGGTGGGGCTGGACAGGTCACAAGGCGGTGCTTTTCAAGGGCACTGCGGCATGAGCGGCTTGGGTGCAGGGCACCTGCTGAGTTGGCCCCGCAGCAAAGGCTCACCGGCACCGCAGGCGGCTGAGCTGCACCAGCTCCTCAGCTGGGAGGCAGGACAGGGAGCGCAGCAGCAGCGCAGCGCCCAGCTGCGCCCGCGCTGCTCCAAAGCTGCAGCCGGTGCGGCTGATGTGATTGGCAATGAGCGGCGTACGCCGCCAGTCGGCGGCCAGCGGCGGCTGCGGCAGCATGGCTGCGCTCCAAGCCAGCTCTCCACTGAGGCCTGCTGTGGTGGCACCCGCCGGCCGGCTGAGGAGCACCAGCCCTGTGCTGACGAGCCGCCGGCTGCCTGCATCGTAGATACCAGAGAGCCAGGGCAGAGCGCTGCCCCGCGCGCCAGGCCCACTGCTGGGGCGTGGCCGGGGCAGGCGTGCAGCACCCAGTGGAATCCAGGGATTAGGACGCTGCCCAGCACATAGGTCAGCCAGCCACCGCTGGTGGCATAGCCCAGCAGGGACAGCAGGCACTGCTCCACCGGGCGGTGCTCCTGCAAGCAGAAGGAGCAGAACGTAGTTGCAGTGAGGAGGGCCATGGCTGGCACGATCGTAGCACAGCACATGTGATTTTTAATGGCGGCCAGCATTGCTTACTCTCAAGGCCTACACATGCCAGCCTAGCCCGCACCTGCGTGGGCCCGTCCCGCACCGCCGCCGCCACAGCCAGCACGTGCAGCAGCTCGGCTGCTGCCACGCGCTGCAAGCTAGCGAGCAGCGGCGCCAGCGCTGCTCGAGCGGCGGCATTGGTGGCGGAGGCTGCCACAAGGTCCAGGGGGCAGCTCAGGAAGCAGCCGATGCCCTCCCACAGCTCTGGCAGGCTCAGAGCTTCGGCGGCGGCAGACCAGTGCGCGGCGGGCTGGGCAGCCGGTGCTGGTTGGCGGAGAACCGCCGTTTGGCGCGGCGTCGCGGGCGGGGTGAGCGGCGCTGGTGGCGGGCCTGCTCCCCCTGCAGGGCAAGAGGCGGAGCAGGCATGGCTGGCTGGGGGCCACCTCGTGGTGGTGGCTTCGGGGCAAGAAGACGGGCAGGCTGCCTCTCTGGGGGTTTGGCAATCCAAGGGCGTGTCGCACCGCTCCCCTCCTGCGGTTGGCTTGGTGCTTGGTGCTCCATGGCATGGATCTTACAAATTACGACTGGCGGGACGCTGTGCGGGAGGCAACAGCACCGCCGCCCGCTGGGCGGTGAGCCAGCGCCGCTTGAGCAAGCGCTCGTCTGCGATCGCCCATGCTCCCTGCCACACACTGTCCCCTGGGCACGCGTGAGCAGTTTACAGAGGGGAAGCCGAGGCGTGCCAGTGGCGCGGCTGGCACGGAATGCAACAGCTCGCGGCGGGCGGGGCCGGGCAGTGGCGACCCGCCGGCGCAGGGCCGCAAAAAATCAAATGGCATTAGGCAGGGGAGAGCAGTGAGGGGTGCGCCGCAGACAAGTGGCAGGCAGAACCAGACCGGACTGGAACGCAGACGGTGAGTGCCAAGGGGTGGAGTAAAAGCCAGGGGGGAGGAGAATGAAACACAGGGTGGGTGGGTGCTGCAGGGGGGAACGCAGCTGCCGCAGGCAGGCGGCAGCCGGCCGGGCGGGAGCACACACACATGCTACCCAGCTGGCGGCTGCCGTGCTGCGCTGCGGCGCAGAGGGAGCCAGAGAAAGACCATCACATCACGTGCAGAACACAACGGGTGGGGCGCCAGGCGGCCAGCCGGCTTGACTGTGCATCCAGACAGGGCTCAGGCCGGGGAGGGCTGGGCCCGAAACGCTGAGCGGCGGCTGCCCAGGCGCGGCAGGCCCATGCTGCAGCCAGAGGCGCTGCGTTCTGTGCAAGGCCGGCTGGTCCGCCTCCAAGCCAGTGCCGACTGTGCCGGCTAGCCGACTAAATCCAAGCCGATTCAGGCTTAGAACACCAGCTGGTCAGGCGACTCGATCACCGCCTTCAGGGTCTGCAGATGGACGGGAGGGGATGGGGTCACAAAGGTGAGCGTCAGCCTGGGTGATGCAAAACGAGAGGCTCAGCCGGCATGGGCAGCAGGCAGGACTGTCATCGAGATCCTTGGCAGCAGTCGGATCATGGATCCACGCTGTCGCATGCTGCTGCCCACGCCGCCCATCTGTGGCGAAAACCATGCCAGAGCAGCGGCTCGCGCTGCTGGCCACTCAGGCCCCTCAACTAGCAGACAAACCCAGCCCTGCCAGCTGCTATCGCCCGTGCCAACTGCCATCAAATCGCCATCAAACGCACCTGCAGGAACTCGGCGGCGTGGGCGCCGTACACCACGCGGTGGTCGCACGTGATGTTCACCACCATCTGCTTCTCCACGCCGATGCGGCCGTTGGCGTCCACGCTCACCACCGGCTTGCTGCCGCCCACAGCCAGGATGGCGGCGGTGCCTGTGGTGCAGGGAGCAGGGTTAGACGGTTAGCAGCTTTGGCGACGGTCGATATGGGGAGCTTTACACGACCCCTCAAACTAAGCATTCACGGCCACATCTGGATAGCAAGTGTTACCCACCGGGGGGCAGGATGGCGTCAAACGACTCCACGCCAAACATGCCCAGGTTGGAGATGGTGAAGGTGCCGCTGTTGTACTCGTCGGGGGACAGCTGCTTGGCGCGCGCGCGCTTCACCTGCAGCGTTTGGGAAGGCGCAGGCTCGTCAGGATGCCGGGGCAAAGGGCGTCGCATTGCACGGGCCGGGCATGCAGGGAGGAGCACCGGCCCGCTTCATGCACGCCGTCGACACACAGGCAAGCAGAGCTTGAGCAAGTGCGGGCTTACCAGGTCGGCCCAGGCGCGGGACATGGTGTAGCTGCCGGCTTTGTTGCAAGCTCAAGCACCAGGAGACAGCAAAACAGGATAAAACAAGCGCACCAGGTCGGCCCAGGCGCGGGACATGGTGTAGATGTCGGTTGAGTCGGCATCCTTGATGACGGGGGTGATGAGGCCGCCGTCGGGCATGGCCACCTGCATTAGCAAATGGAGAAGGGCATTGAGGTGGGCATAACAAGCTAGGAGGTGTGGAGTTTGGCATATTTGACAGGGGTGATGAGGCCGCCGTCGGGCATGGCCACCTGCGGTGGGCACAGGTTTGTGGTCAGGGGGATCAGGTGAGGGCGAGGATGCGGACATACGTTTGCGGGGCGCACCGCACCCAGCACAGCACACTGCCTGCGTGCAGCACGCCACCAGCACATCGGCGGTACACCAGCACAACCCCCCGCTCACCGCCATGGCGATGTTGATGTGCTCGTTGTAGGTCACGCCGCTGCCGTCGGCGGTGCAGCTGGAGTAGAGCAGGGGGTGCTGCTCCAGCGCAACGCCGCAGGCCTGCAGACAGCAGCAGACGAAGAGCAGCTTAGGCATGGGAAGGCCAGAAGGCAGGCAACAGTGATGCTGGTCCAGCGCCACCCCGCAGGCCTGCAGGCAGCCTGCAGCAGAGCAGCAGTCTCAGCGCCAGCACTGCACCAAGTGGCCGCAAACATGCTGCCAAAGCACTGCGCCCGGCTGCCCACAAACAGACCAACCCACAGTGTGCAACCTCCTCAAGCATCCAGCCCACCTTGGCCAGCAGGGCGGTCATGGTCACGCCCTTGGGCTTCAGCTTGCGGTACAGGGAGTCCAGGGCGTCGGTGCTGATGGCCATGGACACGCGGAACTCGGGCACCTGGAGAAGAAAGAAAGTGCGAGTGGCAGGGTTGCAATTTCACCCCTTCCCCCTGCAAAGCAGGCAGAGCATGCTGTGCTGGTGGCAGAACTACAGCCCTGCTCTTGACACGTGTGCAACCCTGCCTGCAAAATGCTGCACAAATCGATCTGCGCACCTTGAGCGACTCGTTCATGTTGTTCACCACCGCCTTCTGCAGGGTGTTGAAGGGCACGGTGGTGCCCCGCAGCTCGCCCACAGTCGTCTTGGCGGCCGCGGCAGCAGGGGCGGCGGCGGGGGCGGCGGCAGCCGCGGGCGCCGGCGCCGCGGCGGCGAGCGCTGCCGCGGGGGCGGCCGCGGGAGCGGCGGCAGCCACCGGCGCGGGGCCGCGGGCCTTGGCGGCCTCAACATCGGCGGCAGTGATGCGGCCAGCAGGGCCGGAGCCAGCCACAGTGGCCAGGTCCACTCCCAGGTCCTTAGCCAGCTTCTTGGCGTAGGGGGTGGCAATGATGCGGCCATCCTCACGGGGCTGAGGAGCGGGGGCAGCCGCCACGGGGGCGGGCGCCGGCGCGGCGGGCGCAGCGGGGGCGGGGGCAGGGGCCGCGGGGGCGGCAGGGGCGGGCGCCGCGGCAGCCGGGGCGGGGGCGGCGGCAGCGGGGGCGGCAGCAGCCGGCGCCGGAGCGGAGCCGCCTGCAGCAGGCGATGGGCGCAGGGCCGGGCAGCAATCAGCATGTGCAGCACACAGTAACAATAAAAACAGCGCATAGCACGCATGTCGCAGGCCTCAACATCCAGCAGAAGCCAGGCTGCTCTTGTCGCCGCCGAGGGCTATTAGCAGCAGTTGCTGCCTGGCTGCTGACCGCCTGGCTGTGCCTTGCGCGCAGCCCTGCCACTGACCAGGCAGCCTGCGCCTCTCGCTCCAACGTCAGCACCTTTGCCAACTGCTTCCCAGCCCCCTGCTGCGTCGTGAGGCTGGCTGGCAAGCAAAACCAAAGCCGAGCGCCCAACACGCTGCGGTTTGAAAGAGGCTGAACGTAAGCCGAGCACGCACCCGAGGCCTTGGCCTTGGCTGCCTCCAGGTCTGCCTCAGTCTCCGCCACAAAGGCAATGGGGGTGCCCACGCCAGCCACGCCGCCCTCGGGCACCACAATCGCGCCTGCAGGGCGCAGCACGGGCAGCGGGAGGGGAGGGGTGGTGTGCAAGGAGCGCAGCGGCGGCGGGGCAGGCAAGAACGGGAGTGAAACGGAAAGCTGGTGTTATTAATGCTGCTGCAACGGCTGTTGCAGGGCGGCCAGCAGCAGCAGCAGCAGCAGGCATGCGGGCGCCTGTCGAACATGCTTGCATTCTGCGCTGCGGCACGCACCCAGGATGCCCTCAGCGAACGACTCCACATCCATATCGGCCTTGTCGGACTCCACCACCTGCAATTTGAAAGCAGCATCATCAGTCTTAATGAGCGCCCAAATGCAACCAGGCATTGCATCCTGAGTGTCGCACGGGCGGCCACAATGTGTGGCGGCGGCGGCGGCAAGGCGAGGCGGGGCTCATGGTGGCACAGGCTGGCGGCAGGGCCGCACAAGCTATAGTTTGCACTAACAGCCAACAACAACATCTGCTGCGGCACATGCGATCACAATTGCGCACGCGACGGCAACCACGGGAAGGGGCAGCAAGCTGGCGGCAGCGCCCGCGCGCGGCGGCGGGCAGGGCCTCCCCGCACTCACCACGATCGACTCGCCCTTCTTGACCTTGTCGCCGGGCGACTTGAGCCAGGACACAATCTTGCCCTCTGCGCGAGCGAGCACAAAGTAGGTGGGTCAAGCGGCTTGCAAGCGGGCCGGTGATGATCCACATTGCCATCGGGAAGCCCACAAACGCGGCTGGCAGCGGCGCGCAAGTCAAAGCCGGCACCCGCCCCGCTCGGCGGGCGCTCCAGCGGCCTACCGGTCATCGTGCTCGACAGCGCGGGCATGAAAACCTCCTTGACCGCGTTCTGAACGACCAGCTGGCGCCGGGAGCCGCGCACGGGGCCCTGGCGGGCCGCGAGGCCCCGCTGCACGGTGCTGGCCGCCAGAGACGCCATGGTGCAATGTGCAAGTGGATCTGGCAGACCGACTGGCGCCCGATGGCTTGCGGGAGGCCGGTTTCGGGGCAGCGCTGCCCTGCTGAGCTTGAAGGGATGACAACTCCATGCAGCCCCTGGCGTGCCGCATTCAACTCACAAACGCCACTGCAGCAGCTGGCAGGTCCCCACAAACCGCTGGCTGGGAGGCGGGGGCGCCAGCGGCGCCAGGGCGGCCGGGGCGGGGCGAGGCGGGTCGGGCGGCGACGGAACCGGCTCGTGGGCTTGACTCTGCATTGACTTAGCGTGCTACCGGTGCCTCATCGAAATTTTGGACTGGGGTGGACTTGATGTGAGGAATACGCGAATGGATGACATCAACATGGCTGTTAGGCAGGACTGAGCGGAACCTTGCAGGCCCGCCCGCCATCGGCCAGTGCAGTGGCAGTGGCAGCCACGGGCCACGTGATGCGCATGTCCGCCAGCCTCCACAAAGCCGGCGCAGCCTCCAAGTGGCACTGCTTTCTTAGATCACCAGATATGATGTGCCTGAAAATGGGGAAATGGTGTTGCGCACTGGAAAATGCGCCCAAAAGGTCAGCCATGCAACGCCGGCCCACCCGGTTGGTGCAAGAGCTGCCAAGCCTGCCTGCTCGGCTGTCGCTTCGCTGAGCCATCGTTTTGCACAGCTCAGCACACTGCGATGCGGTGAAGCCGTGCAAGGCAACTTATCTACGGGATTGCCGCATAAGCTGCACGACCAACACTGCGCCCCACGCCCGCGCTCCCCGCTGCCGCCCCCCTGGCCGCCCGCAGCCTGCATGAGCCTGACGTGACGCCTGATGGCCTCCCACGCGAGGTTCTGAGGTGAATTACACGCGATTTGCAGTGTTCAATTGCGTGTGAATAGTGGGAGCTTGCGGCGCTCGCCCGACCCAGCGCCGACAGCCGCGCCGCGAGGTCGAACACCTTTGAGAGGTCGCAGGGAGCAGGAGATCGGTGCGCCGAAAGCCCCTGCGCTGGCTGCTGACGGCGGTGCGGCGCCGCTGCCGCCGCTGCTTCCCTCGCTGCTTGCCGACCGCCGCGCCACACCCCGGCCTTTGCACATGCTTGCAGGACATTGCTGCTGCGCCGGCCGCCATGTCGATCCCAGAGGCGATCAAAGGAGCGCGGGTGAGCCTGCGCTGCTCCTCGCACGGCATGCCGATTGCTGGCTGCACTACGCTTGCAAAGCATGGTCGCTGTTGTTGTTGCCAGCGCCATTTGGCCCTCCTGCCACACCAAACATGCTGCCTGCATCCCCGTTTCACCGCTGCGCTCCTCCTTCCTGCTATAACCCTTCAGGTGGAGCTGGCCAAGCTGCCTCCGCTGCAGCGCATCCCCCTGCTCGCCCGCTATGCCCGCATCTTTGCCGCCGAGCTGCTGGGGACGGTGCTGGCCGTGCCCTTTGGCCTGCGCGCCTTCTCCCTGCACCGCTCGCTGCCTGACGCGCGGCAGCAGCGGGCGGGAAGCAGCGTCAGCATCCTGCGGGACGTCAGGTGGGGGAGGGAGCAGGGCCAGGGCTGGGTTGATACGGCTTGGGTTGGGGCTGGGTGAATGTGGCCGCAGTGCAGGCTGCTGCTCGTGCAACGCGACGCAGAAGGCTGTTCTTGACAGAGTCGCTGAGCACTGGCAATGCCATCGTTGCCCACTGGCGCCAGCACTGCCATTCACTCTGTGCTGCAGGTATGGGAGCCGAGAGCGGAACCTGATGGACATCTATCTCCCCCCCAACATTGAGTTGAGAGGCGGCTTGTTAGAGGGCGCATTCCAGGGCGGCGACAGCAGCGCAGCCGGCACATCAGCGAGTGGCGGCAACGGCGGCGGCAGCAGCGGCGGCAGCGGCGGCGGTGCGCCAGTGGTGCTGTTCTGCCATGGCGGCGTGTGGGCCTCGGGCTCTGCCTGGTGAGGCCAAGACTGCTGCTGCTGCTGCTGCTGCTGCTGCTCTGCGATTGCAGGTGAGGCTGAGTTGCTGCTGCTGCTGCTGCTGCTGGGTTGGTCGAGCTGATGGGGCCTCCTGCGCTTCGATCCACGTGCAGGCACTACGCCCCGCTGGCCACCCGGCTGGCTCAAGCAGGCGTCATCACTGCGGTAATGCAGTACACGCTCTTTCCAAACGCGCTGGTGCCGCAGATGGTGGCAGAGGCAAGTGGTTGCATGGGCGGTCGAGCTGGCATGCTTAAGGTTGCAGCTATCACCGTGCTTGCCGCTTTGGCGGCCGCAGCTTGCGATGCTGTGCGGTCTGGTGACAGCTGCTGAACCAGCGGGCTGTGACCAACTGTTGTGCCTCGACTGATGGGACTTACTGCTGCAGGTCAGCAAGGCGCTGACGTGGACGTTGGACAATGCAGAGCAGCTGGGCGGCAGCCCTCAGCAGGCACGTGGCGGGGTGTGAACAAACTCGGGGATCTTTGGGGATCAGTCTGAACTGCATGAGAACCGTCCCAACCTTGCTTGGGTGGCTGCGCAGACCAGAGTGCTTCTGTTGTGCTCCGTCCCCAGCTGCGCGGCAGCAGTGGGGGGTTAAAACTGAGCATGCCTGCATGCCTGCTCCACTCCTGCTGTGAAGGTGTCACTGGTGGGCCACTCGGCTGGGGCCCACATGTGCACCATGGCCCTGCTGCACCGCGCCCTGGCCGCCAGCAAGGCCGCCTCCGCCACCCCTGCTGCCGCCGGCCCGCCCGCCTCTGGACTCGCCAGCGGCGGCGGGAATGGCAGCGTTAGCGGCAGCATGACTGTGGCAGCCGCTGACGTCGCATCTGTGCCACCTGCTGAAAGGCAGGCAGCAGCGGGGAGCGGCGCGAAGGCAGTGGCAGCCAGTGCGGCAGAGCCAATGGGTGCAGCAGAGGAGGCGGCCGCTCATGCAGACCCGCGCATGCCCACCCGCCTGGTGGCAATGGCGGGCGTCTACGACATCGCAAAGCACTTTGAGTACGAGGAAGGTGAGAGAACATCAGTTGCGCGCGCTCCTGCCGAGTGTGGCAAGCCAGCTTACCTGCCACCCTGATGTTTCACTTGTGTTTCATTCGTGCCTTGCAGGCTGCCATGTGCAGGAGCTGCAGAAAAATGGAGGAGCCATGGCTTGCACCTCTACAAACTTGAACCTGCTTCTACCCATACCCTATCCCACTGCGCAGCCCGCCACGTGCACAAGCTGTCCACAATGGAGCGAGCCATCGCCAGCACTCATAAATAACAGATTCAAACCGTAATAAACCTGGTACTTTTGCGCACCAAATCCGCAGCCCGCCACGTGCACAAGCTGTCCACAATGGAGCGAGCCATCGGCGGGCCGGAGCGCTTCCCCCACCAGTCGCCCGCCGTCATCCTGGCCAATGCACTGAGGTGGGGCTTCTTTGGAAGAGCGGGGCTTTCTCAATTGCGGGTGTTTGCTGTTGCAAGTCAATGTGAGACGTGCAGTGGGTCAGCTGTGTTCAGTTTGCTTCGGTGGCCAGCCTGGCCAATGTCATGAGGCAGGGCTTACTGGAATGTGCATGGACCTTGGTGTGGTGCATGCCCATGTGAGGCACAACATATGTTTGCTGCCCATCCACCGCGCACTTGTCACCTGGCCGCCACGCGCCACGCCTGCAGGCGGCAGCACATGCTGCAGCAGCGGCACCGCAGCTGGGCGGCCCTGGCTGGAGACCCTCGGGAGCTGCTGCAAGAGGCTGGAGTGATCAACAGCGGCACCGCCTGGTGAGTGGGTGATTGGCATCACTGTTGGCATCGCTGCTCCCAGGCGATGCTACGCCTTGCTGTGCTGTACTGCGCTGCCCTGGGCTGCACCTTGTGCACCGCTGAGCGACATGCTTCCTGTGCTGCTATCATTGTGCACTGCAGGGATTCAGTGCTGAGCGACCACGAGGATTCCGCCAGCCAGCCGGCCTCCGGCCCGCACTGCACCCTTGTGCGGCCACCGCCCATGCAGCAGGCTGCCGCCGCGGCTGCAGAGGAGGAGCAGCGTGAGATGGATGCAGGGCGGCGGCCGCCGGCCAACGCTGTGGCTGCTGCGCGGTACTACGAGTCGTTTGAGCTGGCGGGAGAAGCCATCGCCCGGCGCATCGGCTTTGACCGCGTTGCCGCGGCGGAAGCAGCAGCAGCTGATGCCGCAGCCGAGGCGGCGGCGGCCGCTGCGGACGCCGGCGGCAGCCCCCGGGAGATTGCCGCCGCGGCTGCGGCCGCCGCTGCGCGGCGCGCTGTGGCGGTGGCTGCTGTGCCTGCTGAGGGGCTGCCCACAGCGGCTGCAGAGGCGTCTGCGGCTCCCGCGGCTGCTCGGCTGAATGTGGATGATAGCGGCATCATGGCCCTGACAGTGGAGGTGGCCCGCCGCCTGCCGCCCACCGTGCTGACCAGCAGCTGCACCGACATCACGGTGCCGTGGTGAGCACGCTTTGATGGTTGGGCAGCTGGTGTGGGTGGTGCGGGCAGCCTGCTGGGTTGGTGGCGATAGGGAGGCTGCGATAGGGAGCCTGCTGTGCAACCAAGATGAGGTGAACAGCTGCCACGGCGGTGGCGCGCTGTCATAAGCACAACGATTGAGTGAGAGGGGCAGGGCATACACGCCCCCAATCCCTCCTACTGCACCCCCGCTTCAACTCACCCCACTCGGCCCAAGGGCAACTGAGTTCTGCACTTTGAACCCGCTTGCGTGTAGGTACGAGAGCGCTGAGATGTATTGGATGCTGCGCGACTGCGGCGTCCCCGCCAAACACCTGGTGTATAACAAGGCAAGGGCAGGGGGGTGTGAAGGAGATGGTGTCATTTTCTGGCACTGGCAGGCTGTTTGAGGCACCTGTGCTGGCTAGCCAAAGTGAGACGATCGCAGCTTTTTGGCGTCCCCCGCGCCTGGTGCACACAACGTAAGCAGGGGCTTAGAGCACTCTGCCACGTGCCATTTGTGGTGCTTGTCTCTCATCTCTGGGCTGCTACCCGTTTGCGCCTTTGCCGCAGGTGTCCCACGGCGACTTTGCGACTGCTTCGCCTGCCATCTTGCACGCCGTTATCACTTTGCGGTGCTGCTGCGGTGCTGCTCCCACCACTATTGAGTTGTCGCTCTGGATGCTCGTTCCTTGCAGGTTTCCCACGGCGACTTTGTGACCGCCTGGAGCGCGCTGCCGCGGCTGAGCGGCGAGGCGACTGCCGACGTGTCAGACCTGGCGCCACAGTGTGCAGACCTCGTGAAAGTAGTGAGCGGCGCCGCGTCGGTGCGGTACAGCTAGCAGTTGCGGCTACAGCTAGCGGTGCCGCCAAGGGGCTGTTCAGCTAAACGTGCAGACCTCCTGGGCCGCAGGGCTGTCTGCACATTTGGCAGCTGAGCTCTGATGTAAAAGCTGATTGTGGTTGCAACGGGATGCAAAGTGCCAGATTGTGTCCGTTTTGACATTGCTGTTGTAAGTGTGATTGCCAACGAGTGCAGCGGAGCTTGCACTGCCGCAAGGAGACCACACCCAGCAGAGCTGCTTGCGCTGCCGCGGCACCCGATCTGCACGCTGTAGTACGGCGGCATGCTTGCGCCTCAGCTGCACTTACTGCGCAGAACCGCAGGCCCCCGAGGGTGCAATGTTGATATTTCCTCGGCAAATAAGGCACAAATTACACTAACAGTGTGCGCCTGGGTCGGTAGAGCAAGATGGCGGAATATCTGAGAGTGGCACAGGTGCGGTTTTGAGCGGCCGCAGCCACACTCCAGGCTGCGAGGCACCTGCATGACATGACCTCTCGGACTGATTTGATCTATTTATTGTTCAGATGGGCCACGACAGCACGCATGTCGATGCCACAGGGATGGGAGGATTCCAGTCAGCCACCCGCAAGAAAAACGCCCTCTGTGCCGCGAGCGCAGCGCGCCCGCCACGGCGGCCTGAGAATTGGAGATGCGCACCTTGCCCCAACTGCCTACTGCTGTTCTGCCTTGTTCTTCTGCTTACTGCCAGCGGGAAGGACCCGAATTTCGCGTGCGCTCGAAGCCGCCCTGTCCGCCGGCGCTCCCGCGCCGCGCCGCCTGGCCCAGCAGACCCGTGCAGCAGGTGCGTCGTGTGCAGACTGCGCGCCCCCTGTCCCTTGATGCAGTGAAAGGTTCCGCGGGCTGTAGGCGGCGGCCTGTGCCCTCCCGCCCAGCCCGCTTGACATTTACGACTGCAGCGCCGCCCGTTCAACTCGCCCTGCGCTCCGCTGCGCTGCCGACCGGCAGCCACTGCTGCCGCCGCCGCCGACGGTGCGCCGCTCGCCACACCTGCGCCCCGCCCTGCCTGCAGCCGGAGCGAGCCTGCGCCATGAAGTTTGCACGGCACCTAGCAGAGGAGGGCAACGAGCCGGAGCTGCACAGCCTGTACAAGCAGCTGAAGAAGAGCCTGCGCATTTTCGAGGGGCCGGCGGATGCGGGCAGCACAGTGGATGTGCCCCACACCCTGCCCTCCTCTGATGAGGAGGACGAAGAGCCCCGGGGTGAAGCAGGACCCAGCAGGGCGGCTGCGGGCGCCAGCGCCAGCACAGCGCAGCCGCCTGCGGCGCCGCAGGCCGGCCCCGCCGCAGCAGCAGCAGCCGCCGGCCAGCCGGCGCAGGGTGTGCCGCAGAAGCCGCCGGCGCAGGCGGCACAGCCACGGCGGCCAGACCCTGAGCAGGAGGCTCGTTTTGTTGCGCTGGTGGAGCAGTGCGTGCAGCAGGTGCGCAGCAGGGGCGGAAAGGAGTGCAGCACGGTTGGTAGTAGCTGGTTACGTCGCCGCCCGTGTGGCTGATTATGTGGGTGCTTGTATAATGGAAGGCACGTGCGGTACTCGGCATCTGCTCACACATGAGCCCACACAACCATCGTGGCTTGCTCGCTCCCTTCCTGCCTGCAGCTGAATGAGGACTATTTGGCTCGGGAGGAAATGCTGGTGATCAAGGCCGATCTGGCGCAGCAGGCGTGCGCCGCTGCCCAAAGGTGCGCTCTGCGCGCCTGAGCCGGCGTGTGGTGGCTGGGGCGGCCAACGGCTTGGATGGCCATGGACTGCTCCTTGTCAGCTTGGGCAGCGCTGCGCGTCTGCAGCTGTGGGGCTGGCTGCCTCTAGGCTAGAGCTAGCTAGAGCTGGATGTCTGCCTCCCTGGTCTTTGTGCAGCCGGGCGGTGCAGCTGAGAGGCCACACCCCCATCATCAACTTTCTGTCGTCCGCATGCACCAGCACAAACTGAGCTCCGCTTCTCATTAATTACTCTGCAGCCGGGAGGAGCAGCTGGAAGCCTACACCTCGATCGTCAACGTGCACGGCGAGCTGGTGCTGCTGTGCCACTGGAGCATGTGCGCGTACACAGGCATCGTCAAGGTGGGTGCTGCCCGCGCTTAGGTTCCACGTACAGCAGACTGGCAGTGTCTGCAGCCAGTGTAGTCGACCAGCAGCCTGCCTCCCTTGCCTTCTGCTCGGGTGGGATAAGTGAGCTGGCAGCCGGCGGATTATAAAGTCATCGCATGAAGATCTGCCTCGTCCCGGTTTGCGCGCTGCCTGCAGATCCTGAAGAAGCACCACAAGCGCACGGGGCAGCGCGTGCACTCGGCGCTGCTGGCCAACCTCATGTCGCAGCCCTTCTGCTGCCTGGAGGTGAGCTGCTGCTGTACTTAGTTGCGATGTGGCAGCCCGTCTGCTGCCTGGAGGTGAGCTTGAGATGCCATCAGTTGCCATGTGGCAGCTCTTCTGCTGCCTGCAGGTTAGAGGCTGGAGCCAGTGCTCCCTATGTGCTAGTTGCTATGGCAGGATGCACATGTGTCAGATTGCGCCGTGCACCGCATGCCCATACACACGCCTGCTGCCGGCCCACTCACATCACCACGCCCCCGCTTCACTGCCCTTGCAATCCCTACAGGAGGTTCGGGGGCTGGTGCGCCAAGCGGAGCAGCGCATCGCCAGCTTGGCGGCAGCGCTGGGCCTGCCGCCCTCGCAGGCTCCCACTGCGGGGGCGGCGGCCGCCGCCGCCGTGCGCGACCCTGCTGCCGAGGTGCAGCAGCTGGAGCAGCCTGCGGCTGCTGCTGCTGCAGCGGCGGCGGCGGCAGGTGCCGGCCCTGGCAGCGAGTCGCCTGCTGTGGGGGAGAGCGGCGCGACTGCGGCGGATGCGGCTGCCATGGCCACAGACCACTCCGCTTCTGGGGCCACCTCGATGGAGCGGGAGCAGGCGGCGCAGCAGGAGCAGGAGCAGCGGGAGCAGCAGGAGGTGGCGGCGCAGCAGGTGGCGGCTGTCGATGTTGTGGCCGCCAGCGGGGCGGGTGCTGATGTGGACCCCCATGCGGCGCGCCGCCCCTCTCGCATCAACTCAGCCGCATCAGACGGCTCCGACCGGCCGGGGCTGAAGCGCGACCGAAGCAAGGTGTACGCCCCGGTTGCAAAGCGGCGGGAGCGAGATGCTCCCCGTGTGCTCAAGACCACGCCCGCGCAGCAGGCGCAGCCCGCCAGCAGCGGCAGCAGCATGCAGGCAAGCGGGGGCGCTTGGCGGTCTTACACTTGCTCACGGGGTCCAGGCAGGCCCTGCTATTGCCATGCGTGGCGGTTGCCGCCTGCGGTGGTGCATCTGCGCTGCTGCCATCCCAGCTTGGCCACAGTGGGCTCAGCCTGCTCTCTTTTTGCGCCCTGCATTCACCCGTTCTCCACCCTCCCCTCTCCCCCTACAGGTGTCGCACAGCGAGGGCGGCACTGCGGCAGGCCAGGAGGACAGTGCAGCCAGCGGGCAGCGGCGCACCATCATGCAGCGCACCAAGGCGGCGCTGCAGCTGTGGAAGGCGCTGCGGGTGGGTGGGTGGGTGGGTGCATGGCAGCTGTTGATGTTCCGTGGAGTTGGGAGGGACGATGCCTGCTCCACGCCTGACACCTGCCGTGCCTTGCCCCTTTCCAAGTCTGATGTGCTTGTCCAGCCAGCCTCACTAGCTACTGCTGTCCATCCAGCCTCACTAGCTACTGCTGTCCATCCAGCCTCACTAGCTGCGCTCTCCAGCCCGCCTCTTAACTACCTGCCCGCCGTGCTGGCACCGCTGCCTGCAGACCAATGTGTCCACCCCTTCGACCGTCGCGATGCAGCAGCCCAACTTGCAGCAGGCGGGGGAGCGGCAGCACTAACCGACGCCAGCCTTGGCGCACCCTTGCACCCATCTCCATCACAACTACTCTACCTAACTCGCGATCCGTCACCCATTCCACCTGCTTGTGCGTACAAGCATGCTACTTGTTGCCAAGGCCCTTGTAATGGCCACATGCTAGGGCAGAGCAGCACGTGCGGTCAAGGTTACAGTCCAGACAGCATTGGCCTGAATCAGTCAGCCGGCTTTAGGCAGGCAGCGCAATGTGCGCAGCGGAGACAGCGAGTTGGAGCAAACGAGATGCTAACAGTCAGGCTGGAGGTGTCAGATATACATTGCGCAAGGGCGCAAGAGCAAGCCCGGTGGGGAGAGCGGGACAGTGGGGAGCGAGCACACACGGGGCAGGTACAGGCAGAGGCAAGGCGGCAGGCTAGATGTACAAGGGGACAGAGGGAGGGATTCTGCCTTGCTGCTGGGCCTAGTGAACGGCCTGCGCTGCACCTAGTGTTCTGAGTCTAATGAAAGCTGCCTGGGAAGCAAGGGTCGTAGTGTGAAGTCAGGGACACTATGAGGTGAGTAGCTAGACTGCTGGCTTGGCTGTGAAGGGAGTGCGTGGCACTGGTAAGGGTAATGGTCGGCAGTTAGGACCGGTTTGCCGCTTGGCAGTTGCGCGCTACTCAATCCTGCAGCATTCGGCTAGGCCGCACCCGGGTGCTGCTGCTGCTGCTGCGCTGGCTGCTGCCCGTGGCGGCGCAGGCGCTCGTGGTGCAGCCAGCCAAGGAAGGCATTGACTTGCTGCGCATTGCTCCAGTCGATGCCGGCCGCGGCTGCAAATGCGGCCTCGTCGGGCTGTGGGTGCTGCTGCGGGTGCCAGTGCTGCGGCTGCGACTGCTGCTGCTGCGGTGGCGACGACTGCTGCTGCTGCTGCTGCTGCGAGGCCTGCTGCTCCCACTGCTGCTGCTGCGAGGACTGCTGCTCCCACTGCTGCTGCTGCTGCTGCTGCTCGAGCGCGTCGGCTGCCGAGTTGGCGGGCCGCAGCGGCACCGCAAGGTATGGGTGCTGGCCGGGCAGCGGCACTCCCGCCAGCTTGCCGGGCGCTAGCGCCTCCCAGGCACCCTCATTCTGTGCAGAGCAAGAGGCAGAGGCGGGGAGACGGGTTATAGATCATTGCATGATGTGCAGGCGACTCACACTCTGGCAAAGGCAGGGGGCCGAGCGGGCGCGCCGAGGCAGAGGCCTGTGAGCCAGCTCGCACCTCGGGCAGCTCGCCCTTGAGCCGCTTGGGCCCCGACTCGGTCAGCACCTGCACAGGGCAAAGCGGGGCGGGCAGGCGGCGTCAGGAGGCGCAGGCAGGGCTTCCGGCCCCGCCAGAAGGAGCCTCGGCACGCTGGCTCCACGCACCTGAGATGCATCCGAGTCTCGGCACCGTTTAGCCATGCTCTGGGCAGCCCCTGGGCCGCGGGGAGCACACTGGCAGCTTGTGCAGGCCCAAGCGCGCTCCCTGAGCGCTGGTCGCAGCTGGGCAAGCAATCACACTGCACGATCAGCCTGCAGAGGCGCTCAAACGCCATCTGGAGCCCAAGCGCCTCCAAATTCGTCCATGCACGATGTCATGTACATGCGGCGCCTCGCCTGCTCTGGGCGGCAACCCTTACCGGCATCGCACATTGGCACTTCCATACATTCTTCTGGGCATCGCCGCGCACCGCTGCACGCACCCCAAGCCGTCGCCCCGCGCTCACGCTCACTCAGCTGCTCATCTTTGGCGTTTGAGCGCAGCAGATCATGCCGTTCTACGAGCTGTTTGCCCTGGTGCGCGCGTAGGGCGAACAGGGGCTCGCAGTGGGCCGGGGGGCATGCAGCCGCCCCTCACACTGCTCTGCCGGGCCCACCAGCGCTGCCTTCGCGACGGCAATGCTGATGTAGGCGCCTGCGATTCACGACGACGCTCACCATGCGCCTCCGACAGGCCCCAAGACCCCGTCGGCGCCGGCCGCCGCTGCTGCTGCCACCCCGCCTCACCCCCGCCCTGCCCCTCGCCCCGACTGCCCTTTGTTCCGCAGGCCAAGCCAGGGCTGGGCAAGCAGCAGCTGGCGCAGATCCTGCGCGCGGTGGGGCAGCAGGTGATGGAGCACGGCGGCGTGGTCACCGACATCCGCAGCTACGGCGAGCGGCGGCTAGCATACGACATCCGGCAGCCGGGCGCACGCTATAGCGAGGTGGGTGCTGCTTTTGAGCTGACAGAAAAGTGCGCACGCCGTAGTGTGGGGGCCTGCTGCCCCTTCCCTCGGCTGCCGCACCGCCTACTGCCTTTCGATGCATTACACTCTCCCACCCGCCCATCCCTGCCCTGCAGGCGGCCATGTGGCAGGGCAACTTTGCGGCCTCGCCAGCCACCCTGAAGGAGCTCGACCACACGCTGAGGGTGGAGGAGCGCATGCTGCGGTGGATGGTGCTCAAGCGGCGGCCGTATGCCCCTCTGCCCACCCCTTACCAGGTGGCGCGCGCAGCAGAGCATGTGGCGGCGCCGCTTGCGCGGCAGCAGCAGCAGCAGCAGGCGGCAGAGGCCCCGCTGTAGGCTCAGGTGCGTTGATCAAATCAAATAGTTCTTGTATGCAGCTGCCTGCAAGCGTTGCTGCCTGTTGGTGCCGCCTGCCATGGACTGCTTTGCTCCTGCTGCACACCTGCACTTGCACCACACCACACCTGGCAATGATGTGAAACACTGTTATCCCTGTCAGACGACGGCCAAGGCCGGCCGTCAGCTGTTGACCCATTAGCTCTAGCTGATGCCAAATAGATCCACGCTGCATGTTCCCCTCCTGCGTGCCTTCTCGGCAGCCCGTGCTGCTCTGCATCCTGCATCGCTTGCCTGCCTTACCCATGCAAGCCTTTTTTCGCATCGCTAGCCTGTACACCCACCACATGCCTGCTGTCCCTGCCCGCGAACAACCCCAAACCAACCAAACTGGCCTCTTGCCCCATGCTGCAGGCACATGGCGCTGCGAAGCGCTTCCGACTTGCGTCTTTAGAGCAGGTGCGCGGCTGCGGCCTGCCCGGCACATCTTGTTGCATCTGTGCTCGTTGCTGGCACTACACATGGACCCTTGAGCATGCACAAACATGCCATGTGCAGGTTTTACTCCCTGCACCACTGCATGCCGCATTTCAATGCATCTCCCTGCCTTTTGCGATTGAAAACCTGCATAGCAAGCACACGCTGCGGGAATGAGGATACTCAAAAGCACTACAGTCGGATTCCAACTGATCTCCTGAAGAGCTGCTCCTTCCTGACCCCAGCCGCTTGCTTGCCTGCTGCACGCACTCTTTTGCACCCGCTCTCACGGTCCACTGTCCGGCTTGCCGGCACTCAGACTTTCGCTTCCTTTCTTTCTGTCTGCAGGAACTGATACATGCTACGCCGCTGCGTTGCTGCGCAGCACAGCAAAGTGTGGCTCGAGCGCTGCCGCGTTTGAGTCCACAGTAGGCAGCCAGCATTGAAGCAGGAGCCAGCTCCGCCAACCAACCCAAACACGCATGAAGCCAACCCGAATTCGATACGCTCTGTACACTGTCAACCTCAGTTTTGCACGACTGAAAGGCTGTAACAACACGCTTGCAAGTGGCGGCAGGCAGGAGGATGGAGCGAGCGCACGGGCTGTCTCCGCTGGGCTACCTGGCTGGGCCTTGGCAGCAAGCCATTGTCCACAGTTCTAATGGGCAGGAGCCAGCCAACTGCAGTGGCATTAAGGTGCATGTACAGCTGTTTAGTGTGGGTCTGCCAAGTGGCGGACAGAGCCCTCAATGTCTATGGCGATGGTCCATCATGCCTGGCGGTGGCGCCGACGTGTTGGCAGGCAAAGCCACCCGCGCGACCGCAGCCCCTGAACACACGCCTCCGACATGATCGCAGCTACACGCCTGTCGGCAGCGCCTCAGCGCCTGCTTTGGTCGGCCGGCAGAACTGGACGGCGCGCGCCGCTGGTGGTGTGCGCGCTGGCCGTGCCTGACCAGTATGGGTGAGGACATGAGCAGATGCGTCCATCTAACGCCTGGCGACACCGGATGGTGCGGGCCTGGCGGCGGCGCCGCCCGCCAACGCCTGAGTGCCACAGTCGGGCCCTGCCTCTGTCCCAGTTGCTGCTCCTTGCACGCATTCGCAGGTATGTCATGGCGAGTGTAGCGCTGACCACGGCCCTTGTGCAGTGGCAGGCCATTCGTGTGGCCATCGCGCGCAGGAAGGTGCGTGCCAGCGTTGCCCGCCACCAGTGCTGCCAATGCTCGCTGCTTGCTATCATCTTCCTAGTTGCCCTCTGTGTTCTCACTGAACTGCGCTGTGTTCTGGTTGCTGCGCAGGTCGGGCTGAGCTACCCCAAGGTGGGTGTGCCTGGGTGGCCTGGGTGCTGCTGCGTTTGGCTTGCGCTTTTGAACAGGCGTTGCCAGTGTCCTGCGGAGGGAAATACGTCAAATCAAATTGCCAATACATGCTATGTGGTCCGAGACATGACCACACGGCTGCTCCTGTCAGACCACAAGGCCTAGCAGGATTGTACGCCGGCTGAGGCGCACTCTGAACAATGGGGTTTGTGCCCTGTTCATGGCACAAGGGCCATGAAGCGGGCGTGAACAGCTGACCAACAAGCGGGCCATGCCATTTTCACTCACCGACCTGATCGCAGACAGGCGAAACAGGCGCCACCGCCTGAGTGCTGAGGTCCGACTGCCCTGAATTGTTTCGTTCCACTCCAACCTGCAGATGTTTGCGGAGGGCGACTCTGAGGAGGCCCGCGTGTTCAACTGCACCCAGCGGTGAGCCTATGCTTAACAGAGCGCACGCCCAACAATAGTTGGGCAGCACATGCCCGACAGGGCCGACATCAGTTGATCAGTGCATGTTCAGCACTGCCTGCAGTGGATCAGCGCCATGTGATCAGCGCATGTGCAGCGTGACCTGCAGACGGCTGGCCTGCGATGCTGGATGGTTTCAGCCCCAGCATGGGCAGCGCCTGCTGCAAAGCTGATGCCGCTCAGCCGTCCGCTCACCTTGCGTGCTTGCACCCACCCACCCCGCAGCTCCCACCAAAACACGCTCGAGTACTTCACAGGCGTGGTGGCAATGCAGGCGCTGCTAGGCCTGCAGGTGACATCAAATAAAGCAGACATGACTTGTCTGAAGCTAGCACACCACCCGCCTGAGCTGATGGCCCTGCTTGGGACCCCCCCTCCAGCTCTCCCCGCCTGCATGCAAATGCTTCCCAGCATGCCCGCCTCTGCTTCTCACACACCAGCCCCCTGCCCCCCTGCTGCAAGCAGTACCCTCTGGTGGCGGCGGCAGCTGGCACCACATGGACGCTTGCACGCGTGGCGTACACGCTGGGTGCGCTCAGAGACCAGCTATCCTGCTGCTGCTGCTCCTGCTGCTGTGGTTGCTGAGACGGCTGCTGCTCCTGCTGCTGCTCGTGTGGCTGCTGCGACATAGCCGCTGCTGTGCACAGCTTTCACGCCTTGGCCGAAGCTCTCTAACTCGAACACGCGGTGCACCCACCTGCGCCCCACCTGCGAGAGCCTCCGCATCACTGCCACCACCGCCCCTGCTGCTGCCCCATGCCATGCAGGCTACAGCACCGGCGATCCGTCAAAGCGCGCACCAGGCGCAATTGCCAGCGGCCTGATCCACGTGCTGCTGATTCTGGGCACTGGAGTGACGGGAGTGCGCATTGCAACTGGACTGTGAGGCCAGTCAGCCCAGCCGCCAGGTGGCTGCTGCACTGGGAGTGAAGCTTGGGGCCAAAATAAGGGCAAAGCTTTGAGCACAGCAGAACCTGGCAAGCCGGCATTTTTCCACGGAGCGGCCTGGACGCTTTCTTCCAATGAGACCCCAGCATTCCCATCAAGCCGATTTCCCATCCACCGTTGGTGGCCCACACCCTGAGACCCTGTGTGACTGCTCGACCGCCCCCATCTTTGAGAGCCGTGCCTTGTTTACCAAACGCTTGCCTTGCCTTCGCCAAACACTTGCCTTGCAGCGCTCACTCCATTCTTACACACTGCTGGCATGTTGTTGCTACTACCGCTGGCAAGTTGCCACTACCGCTGCTGCTGGGCCGACTGCCGCTGCCGCCACGCTGCTCGTTCAGATGGCTTGAGCAGGAGCAGCAGGGCTTGGACGGGTGTGATGTCCCAGGCCTCTACGTGGCTCACAATCTGTGGATGAGATGAACAAGTGGACATGTTTACAACAGGGGGCAGAGGCAAACCCCCGCACGGCCACAGATGCTTTGCAGAACGAGTCACCAGGAAGCGCAGATGGGCGATGCACAACCGTGCAGGCACAGCCACAGCGGCCGGTAGCGTTGCCAGCAGCCTGGGCGTCAGGCAGCCAGCAAGACTTTCCTGCTCAAAACAACGACACACTGAAGACACCATGCACCTACCTGATTCTCCTCTTCATTCAGGGTGTACGTTGTTGTGCCGTTCACCGCCACAAACGGCGCCCAGGGCAGCCGCACGTAGCAAGTGAGCCGCCACTCGGCAAACAGCCGGGTGCCCTCTGCTGAGGCGCTGCTGCTGCTGCTCCTCCTGCTGCCGCTGCTGCTGCTGCTGCTGCTGTCTGTGCTTCGTCGGCTGCCGAGAAGCACAGGCCATTGCCACCGCCTCGGCGGCCGCCCCTCCGCTGGCAGTTGCCGCAGCGATTTGAGCTGGATTTGGGGCTCTTCCAAGAAGGGCACCAGCAGCGACAGGTTGCGGACGTACAGGTCACGCCCTGCAGCAGGGCAGGGCTGTAACTTGATGAGGTAGTTGTCGTCAAGAGTGGGAGTGCTGCGTAAGAGTGGCAAGCAGGGCGACCAGGGCTGTGACTGCAGGCGGCGAGGCGACAACAGCACAGCGCCGCTCAGCAGTGCCCCAGCGCGCACCCCGGAAGCTGATGGTGGGGTCTGCAAACAGGCAGTCGGGCGAATAGATCTCGGCATTGTCCAGCTGGCCAGTGACAAAATATGCATTCTCCTGATAGTCACGCCGCAGCGTGCGCAGCAGGCCTGCCACGTCGCCGCGCCGCAGCGCGCGTCCGGCACTGGTTCCCTTGTTGCCGACCGCCGTCACTGATTGGTACTCGCCGGCGCTGCAGGCGGGGATGCGGTATATGAGAAACATGAAGAGCGCAAGCAACAGGGCACAGGTTGTAGGCCATGCGCCGCTGGCACACTTGCACGAGTGGCTCTCTTGCTCGAGCTGTGAGGCCTGCATGCTCACCCGACGTCTGCAAGGCGCAGGCCTTCAGTCATGGCTCGAACAGCCAGGCTGATCAGCGGGTTATCTGCAGCAGGGGTGGTGCAAATTGTTCAGACTTTGCTGCAAGCAGCGGCGGCGCGGCGGCAAGAGTGGCGGCGGCGGCGGCGGCAGGCGTGCCTGCACGGCCATTGCCGCTGGCGTGCGTCACGATCGGTCGCCGGCGACAGCGCTGTCCTCTGGATCGCCTCTGCGGGCCCACTGCAGGCCGCTGGCTCACGACCGCCAGCATGAGGCCGCTGCTGCTCGAATGGCAGTGCCAGGTTGCACGGGCAGCTTGTTAGGTTGATGACCAGTTTGCTGGACGGGTGCAGCGCGGCTTAAATCTCGCACGAGCCGGGACTAGGCTTTCGGCAGTCGCTTGCAGGCCCCTTCGGGGCTGGCGGCGCCCGATCAGAGCAGCACACACAAAATAACAGCATCATGCAGACCCAGCAGCGCCGGCGGGTCACCCTACGGGCCAAGCCGCCGCCGCCGCCGGCGAGCGGCGGCACCGCTTCCGCAGAGAATGCTGCAGCTGTGACGTGCCGCATCTGCTGGACGGAAGCAGGTGAGTGTCGGGAGGGCTGGCAGATTCTTGGGGGGCTTGCAGCAACAGGGCTCAACAACTCATCACTGCAGCCTGAGCTGGGGCATCCCCACCTTGACCGCGATTCACCACTGCTCGATGCCCGCCCTGCAGACAGCGACGAAGGCGGGGTGCTGCTGTCCCCCTGCCGCTGCACCGGCAGCCAGCGGTACGTGCACCAGCGGTGCCTGGCCGCTTGGATGGCCTCTGTGGCTGAGCGGCGGGGCGTGCACGCTGCGCGGCGCTGCAGCGTGTGCCAGGCGCGCTACGTCGGGTGAGGCGGGCAGTGCAGTCGGCAACTCTTGTGGGCGAGTGCAGCAGCCGAGCTAGCGTTGCATGCTTTGCGATCACTGATCGTTGCGTTGGAGCATTGTGCCCTGCAAGCGGGTGGCAGCAGCTGACGTTGCACAACACGATTGAGCCCCTGGGTACAGCCAGCCGGCTCCTCAGCCGGCCAGCTGCCCTCTCATTCACCCGGCGCCTCCTTGCCTTCCGTTTCCAGGCTGCCTCGAGAGATGCGCCTGCGCGAGTCACCGGCTCAGCTCTTGAAGCGGCACCTCGATACACTGCTGGCCTCCCGGGCGGGGGTGGCTGCCAGCTACTACGGCGCCTGTGGCCTGCTGTTTGCCGTGGGAAGTGCGCTGCATGGCGCGTTTGTCAGGTGGGGGGACAGGCCGGTGGGCGTGCTGCGCCTGCTGTGCGTGCCGCACCTGCTGTGTGTGCGTTCCACCCTTGCTCCCCAGCATTGCTTGCTGGCGCAGTTGCAGTCACTGCTTTGCCAGCTGGACTCGGGACCCCAGCCAGGACCACTCAACCGCTCACTCCACTCATTCGCCTGCTGGCTTTTCCATCTGCAGCGTGCGGCGCGTGCACGGCCTGATGACTCTCAGCACAACCGCTCCCCTGGACGCCGTTCGCCAGATGCTGCCGTATGTGCTGCCCTCGGTTGCCACGGAGGCGCTGGTCAGGTGGGTGAGGGCTGAACAATGTGCCCAACGCTCAGCATCAGGAAGTCGGTCAGCACTTGCTGCATCAGGCGGCCAGGCAGCCGCAGTCCAGCTTGCAGCGCATGCTGCATGTGGATCAATCCAGTAGTGGGCAGAGCTCTCTGGCTGACGGCAGAAGCAGGGCGCAGCATGCTCATTAGCAGGGCAATGGTGTCCTGCCTGTGGCCTGGCAGTGTCCCAACAGCTCAGCTCTCCCCCTACCCTCCTCCGCTGCTGCAGCGGCGACTGGCAGCTGCCGCTTGTGGCCGTGGGGCGTGCGCTGCAGGGCATGGCTGTATACTATGCCGGCTGCCAAGCGGAGGTGTGTGCGAGGGGTGCAGGCAGGGTGGCCAGCCAATGTACACCAAAACATGAATGTGCACGGACATATTTGGATTGTAGGGATCAAATCGGCTTGTAAAACCGGCCGACTCTGCTTGCCCACAAGTGCACTTGCTTCCGCAGGCCGCTGTGCTGGCACGCTGGGCCGCGCTGTCGCCGCCGCTGGCGGTGCTGGCGACTGCAGCGGCGGTCACAGTCAAATACGTTGGCGCGCTTGTGGAGGTGAGCGATGTCCTGGAGTAGAAACTACTGTGCAGGTTGCCAGTGCACAGCAGGGCACGTTCCATAAAGCCCGGCTTCCCTTGCTTTCTTCAGGTTGTCGCTGCTGCTGCCATGATGACAGTACAGCACGATTGCACACTGCAACCAGCTAGCCATCAGCAAAGCCCTGCTTCCCTGTCCCTGCTTGCAGTGGGTCAACCTGTCGCTGCTGCTGCTGTTTGGCGGCATGGGGCTGGGCTTCGTGCGGGGGCTGGCCAGGTGCGCAAGTGAAATGAGCGGCAGCTCAGCAGCGTATTCCTTTTGTTTGTGTAGCTGCTGCTACTCTGTGGCCGGTGGTAGCGTTTTGTCAGGGTTCTGGCCAGTTTCCAACCGTTTGCCGCCGCCCTACTGCCCCTCTGCCGCAGAGCGGCGGTTGCGCCCTTCCACTGGGCAGCCAAGGCGGCAGCGGCCTTGGGCCAAGCAGCACTGGCCGCTGGCAGCTTGCTGGCTGGGCGCAGGCGGCGCAAAGCCAGCAAGTGTGGTGGGCAGGGCAAGCAGGCGGAAGGCGAGCAGGCGGCCGGGAAGCAGGGAGCACAGCAGCAGCAGCGGCGGCGTGAACGGCAGCAGCAGCAGGAGCAAAAGCAGCAGCAGCAGCAGCAGCAACGGCGGCAGCGGCAGCAAGCGGCAACTTGAGCGTAGCGCAAGCGGCTGCCCTGGCTGTATGTGTGTGTGTGTCATCCCGGCTTGGTCTCTTGCACTGCCATGCCCACTGTAGCTGAAACTGGACACAATTACAGATAGCCTACACAGCGCCCTTGCGGGCAGAGAAAACCAGCCATGGGGGCGGCGTACCATACTGCAGAGCAGTGCCAGCGTGCCAGGCGTGCAAAGGCCTGGCTTTTTTGTTGTACTGCTGAAGGTGTAGTGCTGGGGAAAAGGCGCAGAGGTGTGCCAAGAATCCCAGGTTGCAAGGGGCAGGGCGGCCGATGCTGGAAAACCGGCCGTCAGCGGAGCGGTGCTGCGTGGCGGCGTTGGGGGCCCCGCTTAGTGGCAAAAGGGGGGAGCAGGGGGCGTGGCTCGTGGGATACTGGAAAGGAAGTGCGGCATGGGGATGGGCAGCGGTTTTCAAAGGGATGGGTGGAAGCCACAGGACAAAGGCATGGGCGCTACTCAGATTCGGTGCCACACTGGCAGTGCGTGGCAAAGCAATCTACAAGTGGAGCAGGATTCGGAGGTAGGGTTCGAATTAAAGGCGGGCGGCTCCCCAATGAAAGGAGAGCGGAGCAGGAAGGGCCACAGCGGCGTGGCGGGGTGCACATGGGTGGGTGCAGGCCAGCAGACATGGGGTGGTATGCGTTTTTTATGGCGGCCGCGGGCCCTGGGCGTCAGCCCCGGGCGACAAGCCTTGGCGAGCAAAGAGATGGCAGGGTGCTTGGGTGGTGGGGCGAGGGGACGGTGAGAGACAATGACACAGTGCACAGTCGACAGGTGGGGAGGGGCGTTGGTTGGTGAGCGTGCTCGGTGCGCTGATGCGGGCAGCACGGGTGCGGGACAGCAGCGGTGCAGCCAGGTGACACACGGCTGAAAAGCGGGGGGCAGTGCGGGGGAAGAGTAGAGTGGGCATGGGGTGCAGCACTCGGAGAAAAACGGCCACGGTTCCTATTCCTTGGCGCTCGAAAGACGGACACGACGGGGACACGGGGCTTGAAAATCACGGGTGCAAAGAGGCCGTTTGGTGTCTCGCTCAGCGCTGTGCAGGGGTGCGGGTGCGGGTACTGCTCACGATGGGGTATGGAGGTGCGGGGTGGAGCGTAGTGCTGAACATGGGGTATGGAGGGAAGGCCGGGGGGCCATGTGGAAGCGGTGGGAAGGTTGGGGAGGCGTACTGTCTGATAGAGAGGGGCCGTTGGCCAGAAACCGGGGGGACCAAAGGGCCCATTTGATGCGGGGACCACAAGGCCCATTTTGCTGTGGGGACCACAAGGCCCATTCTGATGGGATGCAGGGACCAAAGGCCCGTTGGTTGTGGGGCGGAAGGCCCGCTGGGTTGCGGGGTAGAGGCCCATTTTGGATGTGGGGGCCAGAGGCCCATTGGACGTGAGGGGCCAGACGGCCCATGGCAGGCAGCCATACGCGCTGGGAGCACACGTAAGTCAGCACAAGGAGGCGTGCATTGCGGTGTCTCAGTTGGCGGGGTTGGTGTGGCAGAGGCTTGGGGGGTTCTGTACTTGCTCAGGAGGTTTCATACTAGCTTGAAAGGGGGTGCGTACGGTTGAAAAGGTGGGGTGGGGTGGGGTGGGGTGGGGCCAGATTACGGAACGTACTACGCCGAAACAACAAAGGGTTGGGCGGCCTAGTTGCCGGGTTGGTGTGGGCGGCGCCTGGCAACAACCTGCCGCCGGCGCGCAGCCCGCAACGGCCGCTTGCTGCCACTCAGGGCGCGGGGGGCAGTCTGCCTGCGCTGGCCAGGGCGTGCTGTAGGCTTTGCGGGCTGCTCCAGCTCACGAGCAGCTCAGTGCCAGCCAGCTCACCAGGTGGGGGTGGGCATGCTGTCCATGCTGTGCATGCTGGACAGGCTGGGCATGCTGTGCATGCTGTGCATGCTGGGCAGGGCAGCTTGGCCCAGCGCCGCCTGGTTCTGCAGGGTCTGCAGCCACTGCGGCGTGGCGCTGTCAAAGCCGCCCTGTGCCGTGGGCAGGCTGTGGGCTGATGCCAGCGTGGCAGCGGGGGTGGCAGCACCCAGCAGGCACGCCTGCAGCGGCAGGGCGCCCGCCTCGCGCCGGCTCATGTACGCCACACGGCCCTGCATCGCATGGGGAGCAAGGGGAGCATGGGGGTTCAGCCAGGGCAGCTGTGTGGGCGGGGCAGAAAAGACAGCAGCGGTTCACGCAACGCAGCGGTCGGTTTGTCACATTTTTGGGCTGCGTCAACACTGGATGCAGCCAGTGGCTGGCCCTGCACAGCCGCCGAAACGGCCGCAGTTGAGAGACAGGATTACAACTGCAGAAAAGTGAAATCTTGACTGGAAAAAATGAAGCTGCACTCTTGGCTTGATCACCCTGTGGGCCTCATCCATCGTGGAAGAAGGTGCGGCTCCAGGCCGCCGGTGCGCATCAGCGCCACAGTGCTCATCGTTAAAACCGCAAAACAGTAAAAAAGTTCGCATTCTCACCCGGTGGGCCTCATCCATCATGGAAGACAGGTGCGGCTCCAGGTTATCAGTGCGCATCAGCGCCACAATGCTCATCGCCTTGTCCCGGCCAAACACCTGCGGGTGGGCAGACCAAGTGCGCAGTGAGTGGCACGCGGTTGCAGCCGCACGGTGATGGCTTGTTGGAAAACCACTGCCACCGTGTAGCTCAGCCCCTGTTCTGGCTGAAGTTTGTCATGGGCCCAGCCCAGCGCCGCACCTGGCCAATGCCGCGCCGGCTGAGCGCAAACACCACTGGCACGCCGTAGCACTGCGCATCGTTCAGGATGCGCTGCAAGCGAAGCAAGGAGACGGCAGGGACGATATATTATGTGATTAGGTGCGCGGCCAAGTTGCTGCAAGCTGCATGCTTCAAGCAGAAGCACAAAGTTTCCACTCTGTGGGGTGCTGCTGCTGGACATTAACCCTAGGCTGCTCCATGCACGTGCTCCGTGCAACTTGTGCAGAGCGCCGCCGCCGCCTCACCTGCAGCGCCCGCACGGGGTTGATGGCTGCTGTGCTGGAGGGCTGCACATCTGGCGCCACGATGAGGCAGCTGGCCTGGCACACCACCTTGCTGACCTGCAAGGCAGGGAAAGAAAGCATGCAATGGCCACATGTCACTGTGCTGTACCGGCAGGCCACGAGGGTGGGATGCAGCAGCTGCATATTACTGGCGGTGGATATGGCTGGTGCTCCTAGGGCAGGCCCTCGGCTCGGTCTGGCAACAGACAGTGGCTGCACGAAACCGTCTGTGCACCCTTGCAGGGCAGGGGCTGGCTGGCTGGCTCGTTCGGGCTGCTGACCATGCTACGAGAGCCACGCACCTCTTTGAGCGAGCAGAAGAAGCGCTTTGAGTCACGGCGCGAGGCCCGCGCGCCATCGATGCACTGCACAGGGCAGACGGAGGGCAGGGCAGGAGGGGGTTGGTGATTGGCGCGTGCAGCTGGGCCGGGGAAACGCACAGGGGTGGCAAAAAAGGTGGTGCAGCAGGCATGCAGGCGCGTAAGCTGGGGCAGCAGTTGCTGGGGGCTGGGGACGTGCCTGCAGCATCTTGACTTGGCACAGCACGTTCTGGGCAGCATTGTTGAGCTCTGCAGTGATGAACTGCAAAGGAGGAAGAAGGAGTCGGGCACAGCACTCGAGTAAGGTGTGAGTGGGACAATACTGGGGTTGTGAGTTGGGCAATACTGGGGTGTATTTGACTTGGCTGGCAAGCATGCTTGCAGCACATGCAGTGCATGCGCAGCATGCTTGGGGCTCTATTGGGAGGTGGTGGGCAGGTGTGCATTGCATGGCAGGCGCAGCGCAAGAGCGGCACATGCCTTGCCCAACATGACAGCAAATTGTTGTGCAAGGCATGTGCCTGCTGGGCCGCAGCCCGGCCGGCCGCCACCCGCACCTGCTTGCAGTAGGGCTGGTAGCGGCCGTGCGGGCCCAGCAGCGTCTCTGGAGGGTCCTGCGGCGCCTGGGCCGCCCGCCGCAGCGCATAGTTGCTGGGCTGCGCCATAGCAAGGGGAGAAGAGGGGGTTGGGGTGAGTGTTGGGGTGAGGCTTGGCAGGGGCCGCGCCAGCGTGAGCTAACAGCGCTGCGATCTAACAGCACGCAAGGAAGTGGCACAGTGGACCGCCACTAAGCCAGCACATAACAGCGTTCTGCTTGGTTAGGCAGGTGTAGCACACGCATGCACTTGCCTGTGGCATGCCAGGCTGGCCAAAGCCGGCGCCACACGCATACGCCTGCTGCTGCTGCTGCTGCTGCAACTGCTGCTGGGCCAACAGCACCTGCAGCTGCAGGCACTGCGGCAGCTGCAGAGAGAAGAGCGCTTGCGGCAGGGTGCCGTGCGTCACCGCGGCGGCCGCCGCCGCCTGCTCCACCGGCAGCGGCTGGCCGCCCCAGCCGTACACCGAGCTCTGAAAGGCCGCCACGCTTGCGCTGTTCGCCGGCCAGGCCTGAGTGGCGTCGCAGCCGGCAAAGCCCTCAGCACCCTGAGCGCCGGTACCGCCCGCCGGCGCCCAGCCCAGCGCCGCCTGCTGCTCCTGCGCGGCAGCCGCGACAGCGGCCACGGCGGCGGCCGCCTGCTGCTGCTGCTGCTCCTGCTGCTCCTGTTGCAGGTACGCTTGCACCTCCAGGGGCAGCGCCTGGGAGCCGGCAGCGGCCGCGGCCTCCAAGCCGGAGAGGGCGCCGTGCTGGCTGCTCCCGTTGGTGGGCGGCGAAGCAGGTGTTGAGGGTGCGCCGCTTCCAAGCAGCGCGCTGTTGCCAGCCCCCGCTGACTCAGCGGCGGCCATGGCGTGGCCGCTGCGCTGCTGCGGCAGCTGCTGCAGCAGGGCCTGCAGCGCGGGGGGGAGCTCCATGCTGCCGGCTTGCGACAGGTCGCAGGACCTGCAGGGAAATGTAATATGGGTGGCGGCCTGTATGATGACATGCTACTGATGCGTGCCTGGCTGCAGGCAGGCTCGCTTGCAGCAAGCATGGAAGCTGAAAAGGTCTGCAAGCTGGCTGGCCAGGAGCTGGGGGTGCGTGGGGCAGGCAGCTGGCTACCCGGTTAACAATCAGCTGCTGCGACAGTTGGGCAGCTTCCTGCGGATGGTTACCCGGACCCGCCCAGGGCCTCTGCAGAGAAGCAGCTGTCAATGGCGTCGGCCAGAGAGGCGTGGCTGCTGCTGCCGGCAGGCGAGGCTGCAGCAGGGGGTGGGGCGGGGGATGGCGGGGGTCGGCGGTATTTTGGCGGAACCGTGGGACCACGCCGGCTAGGGCTTGGCTGGAGGGCAGGCTGGGGGCCTTGACAAGGCTGGAAACTGCACCCCTGGGCACAAATGTGACAGATCATGGCATGGCAGGGCTGGGCAGGGGGCCAGGGTGGGTGAGGGCGGCCGCAGGGACCACAGGAGAGCGAGGGTCCTAGCGGGAGAACCACGGTTGGGGTGGTACTTGCAGCCACAGAACAGCTTAACGAGGGACCCACCTGGCGCGCCCGTGCTTTGCAGCGTCAGGCCGCTCATGAGCGTGACGAGGGAGGGGGCGGGGGACAGCGAGGCTGTGCCGGCGGGCGTGGGCGGGACGGGCGTCGCGCCTGTTGCGGCGGCGCGCCGCGTAGGAGACTCGCTGCGGGACGCCGCGCCCGCCTGCCGCTGCTGGGCCAGCAGGAAGGGGCTGGCCTTCATGTGCTGCATGACCGCCCCGGCATCCAGGGTGGCGTATAGCGAGGCCCCGGTGGCCTGGAGGTGGAGGGACGGGGCATGGGAGGCTGGCATAAAATCTCGGCAGAATCGGGCCGAGGCGGCGGAGCGGCCGGGGGTGGCCCCACCTCCGCCCGCCCGCCCGCCCTGCGGGGCCGCCTCCCAGTTTGTGCTCCACATGCTGGTGCGCATGGGCGGGGCGGCGCCCGCAGGTGGGCCACGGTGCGTGCACAGGCCTGGGCGAGACGGTGCCCGCGCGACGCTTGGCCTGCCCCGGCCCCACCTCACCTGCCCGTTGGCCATGGCTGGGGCGGGAACGGCTGCAGCGGGAGGCGTGGGGGAGCCGCGGGTGGTGCGTGCTTGGAGGGCCGTCGCGGCTTGTAAGCTGCCAGCGGCGCTCTGTTTGCAGTTTCAAAGATGAACTGAGGCTGTGTGCGCCACCCCGGCTCATGAGCGCTCAGTTTGATTCGCGTGTTACGGCCCGTTCAGCCAGCTCAGCCTCGCCGGCAGTACTGCCGCAGCAAGCAGCTGAAAAGTCAGCCCTGCTGCCAATGCCAGGCCTTGGGGTGGCCCCACAAAGCCGTGCAAGCGATATGAATCCTCTCCTGGCCGCCATATCAGGGTCGACGGGCTGCCCAGACGGCCCCACAGACCGCGGCTCAGGGAACGGGCGACGCCGTCCGAGTTGGGCGACGCCGTCCGGTTACCGGCGGCCACTCGGGGGGTTGTGCCACGCTTCTCACGCCTGCCCATCATTTTTGTTAGCTTCCCACGCCGGCAGGCTCCTGCAGCTGCGGCCACGTGCTGCGTGAGGCTTGGGCCATGCCGCCAGTCCCACTCGAGTCCCGTCATGGACCCGCCTGCGAGCTGAGTTAAGGAGCTGTGCAGACCTGCGCGCTGCCCACCGCCACCCCCGGCCTCATCTGCCCAGTTTGCTGGCAGTGTGTTGTTTGTGACATCCCCTCCTGCTGCACCGAAGGGAGAGGGCAGGCAGGACGGCTACACATTCAAACATGACCGGGCAGGGACGTCTGACCCGCCAGTTCACGCCCTCTTCATGAATCAATGCGCCCTGAAGCGGGGCACATTTTTGTCCTGCGGTGCTCACTCAGCCTTCAGTCCGCAAGGTTGTGCGCTGTAGAGCTCGGGTGAGCAGTACGCTTGCATGGCTGGTAGTTTCTTACCCCATGGCGGTAGGATCGGCCCTGCGCATCCAGGGCATCGATGCCCAGCAACGGGTCTGTGTTCGAGAGAGTTGGTTCCAGCACCCCTGCATGCACCAACACCATCTGCAGTGCATCTCCAGGCCACAGTCCCTCCCACACAACACATGCATGTTAGCACTGGGTGGCATGGAGTGCAAGTGTGCTGCATGCGCTGCGCCATCCGCTGCTTCAAGCGCCGCCACGCCGGAGTGCCAAGCTGTGGTTATGGCTGCGGTGAGTGTGCATGCTGTTGAGTCGTCATGGGCCGTTGGCAGCGCATTCAACACTGCCATGCCCCTTCCCTCGCCTCACATGTGCACCTAGCTTCGACGCAAGCAGGCTGTGTAAGTCATTTGCCTTTGGCCGGTGAGGCCGGGTCGTTGGCGGCAGCTCGTCGGGTGCCTGTTTGCTTGTGCAAGCCCTGGTTCCCAGGCACCAGCAGACATGGGCCACTCCAGATGCGATAGACATGTTCGATCCAGGCAACGGAGACGCAAGCAGAGGAGACAGGGCGCTTGGAGGCACGTGCGGCATTCGCACTTTGCCGCCGCCGCCTCGCTGGCTGGCCGCCCATGAGGGCGCGCCCCAGCATCGCAGCGGTCAGTGCTCACCGCGTTGCTGTCGCTCGTGTACGTGTGATCAGCGCCCCGGACAGCGCCGCAAACAGCGAGAGGAGCGGGGCAGCGGTCGAGGCGGGCAGCCGGCGCGCAGTATGAGCGCGGCGGCGGCCGTGCAGGCGGCCCGTGAGGTGCCGGTGCGGCCGCAGAAGGCCGAGGCGATGGAGGTGGCGGAGACCAGGCGAGAATGATCTCCGGGCAGTGAAAACGGGGGCCCTGCTGCTGCTCCCAGGCCCCAGCAGCCGCGATCCATGGCCCTGGGATGGCCGCAGCCGCGCAGCCCCCTGCCCCGCCCCTGCTGGCCGCCGCCGTGCCGCCGTCGCCTCTGCTGCCCACTCCTTGCTCCGTCGCCATTTTGCTGCAGCAGCGGCAGCTCCGAGGACCTGTACTCCAAGCTGAAGACGCTGCAGCGGCAGCTGGAGTTCCTGGAGATCCAGGTGAGCGGCGGGGCTTGGCAGACGAGGGCAAAGCCGCGGGCTGGTGGCCAGCGTGCGCTGCCCTGCTGCGCACGTTGCTGCGCCGACCGCTTTGAATAAATGCGTGATAGCAGCGCTGCTTTCTTGACTGGCAGGAGGAGTACATCAAGGAGGAGCAGAAGAACCTGAAGAACGAGCTGCTGCGGGCGCAGGAGGAGGTCAAACGCATCCAGGCGGGTGCTATGATGCTGGCTCAGGGTGCTCTGGTGGGGCGATTGGTACATGCAGCATGATTGCTGCGCACTGGCTGCCCTTGCCGGAGAGTGCATTTTGGTCACGGCTGTGTAGTATGCATGTGCGTGTTGGCAGTTGCTGCGGCGCAATGGTTGCCCATGCCACACTCTCGGCGCACCCCAACCGCTGCCAACCGCCACGCTGCGGCCACGCCGGCGCCGCCGAGCAGCAGCTCGCACCCAACAGCAGCACTGTGCAGCCATTCTCATGGACACATCCGTGTTGTCTTTGGCCGTCCGGCTCGATGTGGATGCCCTCCCCATGTTCCTTTGATGCTAGCACCGCTGTGCTGATGCCTGCTGCTGCTGCGCCTCCTGCCTGCCCTCTGCAGGCGGTGCCACTGGTCATTGGCCAGTTCCTGGAGATGGTGGACAACAATAACCCCCTGATGCACACTGGATGCTACTTCGGCTGAAACATCCTCCTGCATTGCACCCACTCCTCCGCAGGCGGTGCCGCTGGTCATCGGCCAGTTCCTGGAGATGGTGGACAACAACACGGGCATTGTGGGGTCCACCACGGGGTCCAACTACTACGTGCGCATCCTGTCCACCCTCAACCGGTGCGCAAATGGCCGGGGATGGGGGTTTAACACAGGCACGCCACGGTGGCCCGGGTTGAGCACTTGGTTGCCTGGTGCGCATCCTGTCCACCCATCAACCGGTGCGCATGTGTGTACTGTCTCCAGTTTGGGGGCGCTGTGGGAGTGAGTTGTAAGGGGTCCACTACTGGGTCCACCTATCTACGTGCGCATCCTGTCCACCCTCAACCGGTGCGCCTGTGTTAACTTAACTGTCTCCAGTTTGGGGCGCTGTGGGAGTGAGTTTTCATGGGGTCCACCACGGGGTCCACCTATCTATGTGCGCATCCTGGCCACCCTCAACCGGTGCGCCTGCGTCAGCATGGGGTGTGCGGGGGGCTCAGGGTTGGAGAGCTGAGCGTGTGCGAGCACCGGGCGATCCCGACCAGCTGCGGTCGCGGTACGCACAGCTGCAAAGAGTAGCTGCGCCCGAGGCGGCCACGCACACATGTGCAACCGTTGCTACAAGCCACTGCTCGGGGCAGGCACATCCTGGCCCCCACATTATCATGCGCCGCTGCCTGCCCCGGCCCACTGCAGGGAGCTGCGCTGCCAATCACTGCATTGATTACACCTAAAAAAACAAACTATTGTGTGGGTCCTCCCTTCCCACTTGCAGGGAGCTGCTGCGGCCCAGCGCCAGCGTGGCGCTGCACCGCCACTCCAACGCACTGGTGGACATCCTGCCGCCCGAGGCAGACAGCACCATCAGCGTGATGAGCCAGACGGAGCGGCCGGATGTGACGTACCAGGTGTGCGATTATTAGTGAAGGCAGGGCTGTTCTTGCAGTTTTGCGGCATGGGCAGCCCTGCAGCCCGCCTGTGTGATGCGTTGTTGCAAAAGGTATGCACCATCTGCTACGCTCCCATCACAGGACATTGGCGCCATGGACATCCAGAAGCAGCCCGCATGCCCTTCGCGTTGATTGGCTTTGTTCTGCATCATTTTAAACCTGCAGGACATTGGCGGCATGGACATCCCAGAATAGCTGCAGCCTGCTTGCACACCCTGCCGACGTGCATTGGCTTTTTCTTGTCGAAACCTGCAGGACATTGGCGGCATGGACATCCAGAAGCAGGAGATCAAGGAGGCGGTGGAGCTGCCGCTGGTGCAGGTGGGCTCAATTGCAATGAATATTTGCAGAGGTGTCAACTGCTAGCATTCGCTGGCCTAGGCGGGTGGAGCTGCCGCTGGTGCAGGTGGCTTTGAGCTGAACTAACTTTCAGCTGATTGGAATGAACAGAATACACTGCTGAGGCGTTGACTGCCAACATAAGGATTGGTAGCTGCTTGCCGTGGGGAACGAGCCTGCAGCAGGCCCGCCGCCGCCGCTGCTGGGGCAGGTTGACTTGCTTTTGCATCCTGAGTGCCACTCTATGCCATCTCAAAAACTGGCCACACTCAACCTCTTGTGTCACTCAACCCTTTGCCACCTAACCATTGTGTGCAGGGAGACCTGTACGAGCAGATCGGCATTGACCCGCCGCGCGGCGTGCTGCTGTATGGGCCGCCTGGCACAGGTGCGTGGACCTTGTATGGGCCAGCACAACTTGGGACAGCACAGCAGTGGTCTGCACAGGCTCGCGGCAGTGGCGATGCAGCTTGTGCGGCTTGCATCGCCTGCCGCCTTGAAACCAGTGTTGGCGTGTCCTTGAAACCAGTGTTGGCGTGTAGCTTATGAAGTGCACGCCTCTGATCTGATCTGTCACTGTCGATCAAATTGCAGGCAAGCCGATGCTGGCCAAGGCGGCGGCCCACCACACCACTGCTGCCTTGCACTGGCTGCCGCATGCACTAAGTTCAGTCAAACCGCTGTGGTTGAACTGCAGGCAAGACGATGCTGGCCAAGGCGGTGGCGCACCACACCACCGCCTCCTTCATCCGCGTCGTGGGCTCCGAGTTTGTGCAAAAGTACCTGGGAGAGGTGCGCTGGTTGTAGTCCTGTGTAGTGCCTTTCTGCGTGGCGTTAGTCTTGTGCAGCTTCACGTCTGCGCTTCTGCAGCATTGCCGTACCACCACGCCCCCCGCATGGCGCGCTTCCCTGCTGCTGCTGCATGCTGAGCGTTTGCAGTCTCTTCCTGTTCTGCACAGGGCCCCCGCATGGTGCGTGACGTGTTCCGGCTGGCCAAGCAGAACGCGCCCAGCATCATTTTTGTGGACGAGGTGGGTTGCTGCAAGGCGTCAGGCAGCTGGTGGCAGGGCAGCAGGAGCCCAGCCACTTGACAATTTGCTGGCGCTTGGTTTGCTTGTGCAAGCCGGCAGCAGCAGCGACACGACAGCAGGGCAGTGAATGTGGTCACCATCCTAACTGCCCTACTACTGCTTGCCCATCTGTGTGCAGGTGGACGCGATTGCCACGGCGCGCTTCGATGCGCAGACGGGTGCAGATCGGTGCGTGAGCTGGGGAGGGTGTTTAGATGGTGGCACTCGTGAGCATTGGTAGCCTTGCATGGATGCTGCTGCATGTGCAGCTGGGAAGGGGGCACCTGGCATGCAGTGCAAGGGATCTCAATAGCGCTGACCTTAAACTACCAAACAGCTCACCTGTCCTAAGCCGCTCGTCTACTTCTTCCCTGCCGCAGCGAGGTGCAGCGCATCCTCATGGAGCTGCTCACCCAAATGGACGGCTTTGAGCAGAACACCAACGTCAAGGTGCGCTGCCGCTGTCTTTTTGCTCCCATGGCTGGCATGGCTGACACAGCTTGCGGCACAGAGACCTATCCGATCTACTGGCATCCTGCCTGCTTGTGCATCGCGCCCACACTTGAGCGTGCATGTATCTTGCAAGTGGTCATGGCGACCAACCGTGCCGACACGCTAGCCCACTGCGATGGATCGTTATTGGTCGCTGCATTCTACTCACTTTGCCACACTCACTTTGCCACCCGCTCCTCTGCCTATGCAGGTGATCATGGCCACCAACCGTGCTGATACGCTCGACCCCGCCCTGCTGCGCCCCGGCCGCCTCGACCGCAAGATTGAGTTCCCGCTGCCCGACCGCCGCCAGAAGCGGCTGGTGTTCCAGGCAAGTGGGTTCAGGCTTGTGCATGGCCGTCGGCCTGACGCCCTGCCACTTGCTCAAGCGAGGCGGCGGCACTGCTCAGCAACACTGCCCTCCCATGCAAAGTTGCCAAGGCATGTCGAAATGTGCATATTTGCTGCCAAGCTGGTACAACGATGGTCCCTGGTTGCTGTCGTGCAGGCCTGCACGTCCCAGATGAACCTGAGCGAGGATGTTGACGCCTAGGTGGCCCGCACACCTTCCAGGCCTGAAATCCGCTGTTCCTATCAAACGACATGTCCTGTGCTCTGCTCTGTTCCTCTGCAGGCCTGCACCTCCGCGATGAACCTGAGCGAGGAGGTGGACCTGGAGGACTACGTGGCCCGCCCCGACAAGATCAACAATGCGGAGATCGCGTCCATCTGCCAGGTGGGCGCGAGTGATGGGCGGGATGCAAAGGTCCTCTGTGTAGTGGTGGTGGTGGTGGTTGGTGGTGGGAGGCCCGCCCCGACAAGATCAACAACGCCAAAATCGCGTCCACCTGCCAGGTGAGCTTGCGTTAAAGCGTTGCATGTGCTGGCTGAAGTTGGCGCTGCATGTGCATTACCCTGCTCATGCCTCCATTTGTAATCAGTGCACTTCTGCTTGTGCGCGGGAGGCGGGCATGCTGGCGGTGCGCAAGAGCCACTACGTCATCCTGTGCCTGATTGGATTTCACTGGTTATTTGTACCTACCTGTGCGCAGGAGGCGGGCATGCTGGCGGTGCGCAAGAACCGCTACGTCATCCTGCCCAAGGACTTTGAGAAGGCGTACAAGAACGTGGTCCGCAAGCAGGCGCGTTGTGGGGGGCGAAAGCGGGGCAGGGAGCAGGGCAGGGCAGGGAGGGGAGGGGCGGCACATGGCGGCGGGTCCGGCGGCATGTGGCGGCTGTTCTGCGGGGCACATGCTGCACATTGCCCCTTCAACCGGCATGCCGGCTCACCGCACGCGTGCTCCCACCCTATCCCTGGCTGCAGTCGGATAGCTTTGAGTTCTACAAGTGAGAGTGGGCGGCGGTGCGCCGGCGCAGGGCGAAGCGAAAAAATCGGCCTGCGGCGGTTTCCTCCGCCTGTGCACTTGCACCCCTGCGGCCCTTGCACCCGCCTCCCATGCATGCCTGCACCGTTTGTAAGCCAGGAGCACGCTCCAGGGTGAGGCCAGGGGGGCCCAGGGCACGCATCAGGGCCGCCCGCACCGCCGCCACGGCGTGGTGTGAGCGCAGCGCCGCGCTCACAAGAGGGCTGCCCAAACGAATCAGGTGCAGATTTGCGGGCGCTGCGGTAGTGCCGACGAGCGTTTGTGGCGACGTCTCGCACTGTTTCTTGCGCCGCCCAGCCCAACACTCGTGGTTGCCTGCGCGCGGCCCGGCCGAGGCGCCAGCCCACCAACCTGAGGTCTTGCACGAGCGAGCAGAGGTCTGCGGCGCGCGAACGGAGGCTGCCGACGGTGAGCCAGAGCCCTTGCGCGGCAGAGCGTGCTCGCGGCCCCCACCGCCCCGGCATCGCGGTGCCATCAACCGACATCATCCTCCCGTTGCCATGGCTGCCGCAGGGGAGCGGATAAGAACTGAGCTGAGCTTGGCCGAGCATGGCCGTCGCGCCGGCCGCGGCCCTGCCGCACCGCCTGCTGAGGCATGCCGCGGGCGATGGTGCAGCGAGCCCAGCCGCCGCGAGGGCGGCCGCAGTGGGCTGCGCCATCGCCACGCCGGCGCACCGCCGCTCCGTCGTGGCATGTGCGGCGCCGGCCTCGCCAGCGCCGCCTACGCACGTGGGCGATGCACCCGGCTGGGCAGTGGACGTCGTGCGCCACAAGCTGACCATGCCCCAGGTGCGCAGAGGCGCAAGGTGCAGCAGCAGGGCCGGCCTGCACAGCACCGCACGAGAGGGCGCCGGGCAGCGCAGGCGCTGACAGCCGGGCGTCGCCTGCTCATGCAGCACCCACCAGCCCAGCTGCTGCGCTCACTGCCCCCATCGCCTTGTTGTCCTTGTCCATCCGCAGGTGCTGCAGCACCTGGAGCAGCTGGAGCGAATAGAGGCGGCGGCGGGGGCGCGGCGCGGCGGCGCCGCCAAGCCCGCCAGCGCGCGCGAACAGCACCGCGTGTCCTGGGTCGAGTTCTCAACGAGCACGGTGAGCTTGCTGAGGGGCAGCACCCAGCTGCATGATGCTGCCAGCCTGCCTGCGCATCTGCGTCTCACCAGCCCTCAACCAAACCAACCCGCCGCTGTTGCTGCTGTTGCTGATCCTGTCAACCTTGCACTTCTTCCCTGCCACTCCAGGCGGCCTCGCTGCTGGAGGGCATCATGTCCGACTCCGAGTCGTCCTCCGAAGACGACCTGCTGGCGGCGGTGGCGGCCCTGCCGCCCCACATGCTCACCGAGGCGCAGCAGGCGGCCATCATCCTGCAGGTGCGCTGCTGGGCAGATTTGCATCTTCTGCTGCCCCATGCCTGGAATGGGGCCTCTAGGCTCTTGGCAGGCTGTGCTTGCGAACACCAGGCATGCCCAAGCCTGCTCAATCTGCCAAGGCGCCAGCCATCAGCGGCCACAGCACCCTCCCAACCCTCTCTCCCGCCGCACCACCCTCCTCGCCCGCAGGCCTGGGAGAATGCTGCGCACACCAAGCCCGCCAACTTTGATGCGGGGGCGCAGCTGATGGTGCCTGGCCTGGCTGATGTGGCGGTGGTGTCGCGTGGCGGCTGGCAGCGCCACAGCTGGAAGGGCTGCAACCAGGACTCTTTCCTGGCGCTGCCCCTGGCGGTGGCGCCGCCCAGCGGCCGCGCCTGCGCCGATTGCCCCGCCGCCGCCGACTGCGGCGCCGCCGCGCTGGCCATCGGCGTGTTTGACGGCCACGGCCGGGCCGGCGCCGCCGCCTCGGCCCACCTGCGCAACGCCCTCGCCTCAGGCCTGCTGATGCACAACCAGCTGGCGCAGGCGGCGCGCCGCGCCTGCGCCGCCACCGGCCCCGCGCCCTGCGCCGCCGGCGAAGCACCCAGCAGCGCGGCAACAGCTGCGGTTGACCCAGCAGACGAAGCAGCTCAGCTGCTGGAGCGCTGCTTTGCGGCCGCGGCCTCCACCATGCCCTCCACTGGAGCCGACTTTTCGCTGTCCGGCTCCACAGCAGTCATGTGCCTGGTGCAGCCCGGCAGGTGGGTGCTGGCCGCTATGACCCTGGGGGCGGGGCTCTGCCTGCAGAGAGGGGTGGGGGGAGGAGGCAGCAGGCAGGGCGATGTGTGGGCCTTCTCGCAAGCGCCCTTATGGCTCCCGCAAGGCACCGCAGCAGCCTTTGCTGCTCTCGCTGTCCAGCACCTGCAACCTTAACATTGCACTCCTTCTGCCTCCCCTCGTTCCCGCCCGCAGCGTGACGGCGGCGTGGGCGGGCGACAGCCGCGCCGTGCTGGGCCTTTGCAAGGGCGAGCGCTACATTGCCTGCGCCCTCACCTCGGACCACAAGCCTTCCAGGTGGGCGAGGAGCGGTCTCTGCAGCGGCCTGCATCTGACGGGGGATGCTGGGCTGGGCAGACAATGCAGCCACCAAGCGCCTGCTCTGGGGCCCAGGTGCTGTGCGGCTATGCAGCCTGAGCAGCGCTTGCTTGTGGCCGCTAGCTGCCTGGTGATGCGGGCATTCGCCCTGCTCTTGCACCCACCTCCCGCCCGCCCTTTCCCCGCCCCAACTCTCCCACTCCTGCCCCCAATTTTGCCCCTCGCAGCCCGCTGGAGCGCGCCCGCATCGAGGCAGCCGGCGGCTGGGTCATGCAGACCATGATTGATGAGGCCGGCAAGCCAGCTGGGCCTCACCGAGTGTACCTTCGGGAGACAAACGTGCCTGGCCTGGCCGTCAGCCGCTGCTTTGGTGACTATGTGGCGGCCTCCGCCGGTGTGACCAGCACCCCGGATGTGGTGACAATGATGCTCCCCGCTCGTGGCCGGCAGCAGGGGGTAGAGCACGGCCACGGCAGCCACAGCGGCGGGCGCAGCGGGCGCAGCGCGCACAGTGCGCCGCACGGCCGGCACCCCCACCCCCACCCCCAGCAGCAGCAGCAGCATGTGCCTGCCGGTGCTGCGGCGCAGCAGGGCCAGGGACGCGGCCGTAGCCGCAGCCGCCGTGGCGGCGGCAAGGGCCAGCAGGCGGAGCATGCTCGCGGGCAGCAGCATGGGCGGCGGCCGGCGGCGCAGCGCGGCGCACACGCGCCCGCTGTGCCTGCCGCGCACGCCACCATTGGCGGGGACAAGCACGTCCTGATTGTGGCCAGCGATGGCCTGTGGGAGTTTGTCAGCAGCGCCGAGGCGGTCCGCATCGCCGCCAGGTGGGTGGTGCACCTGACTTAAGCTTACATGTGGGCATGTGGCTGCTGTGCGCATGCATGCTACTTGTGCCGGCACTGGTTGCAGGCAGCGCTGCTCTGTCTGCGTGCTCTGTGCGTTGCAGCACATGCCCGGCATGCTCCAATCGCAAGCCGCCAGTTGCTGTATAGAACACAAATCTGATTTGCTGTGCCCTGCCTCTCTGCCTGCAGGTGCGCCAACGCGCAGCTGGCGGCAGAAGCATTGACTCTAGAGGCGCAGGCTCAGTGGGCCGTCAAGTTTGGCGGCGCGCACTGCGACGACATCACCGGTGCGCTGCGCTCAGCGCTGGCTGCAGCAACGTGCTTGTGCGCATCAGAATGGCTCTCTGCAATCTCCTGGGTGGTTTGCAGGCGCTGCATCGTGTCATGCCTGCCTGCTTGGCTGCGGGGCAACAGCAACCTAGGCTGACCTTGCCCACCCCCACCTCAACCTGCTGCCGCAGTTGCCGTTGCCTTCCTGCCCTGCGATGCCTCGGCATAGCTTCGATCCTGCGGACACCCCAACAACCAGCCCCCAACACAACAACCAGCACCCTTCCGGCCGGCGGTGCCCCAGGACACCCAACAACCCCAAACGGCTCCGAGCCGCTCCCAAACTCCAACTGATCTGTACTACATGGCACCGCCCGCCCACCCCACTCTGCATCCGAGCGGCGCCCGCCCCCCAAGTGCCCGCAGTCAGCAGCGCACACCCCCCGCGCACATGTCAGCCCTCACCTAAATAACAGCGAGTACCACCCTGCCCCCTAGGCCACAAACCCTAGAGTTTTGAGCACCCCAGCACCCACCCCACCTAGGCCTCACACGTGCGCGAGTTAGTTGCACTGCTGCCCCTTTCTTTATTTACCCTGTACCTCTAGCGCTTGACCTCCCATGCTCGCCCCTGCGTTTTTGCCTCACCCCCCCTCACCGCACCCACCCCAGCGCCAATGCATGCCCGCCCCCACCCCCACGAATGCACCGCACCGCGCATGGCCAAACGCCATGCCACCTCTCGTCTGCCCCCTGCCTGCACCCCCCTTTTCCTCACTGCAATTTATTGGTCCACATTTTGTTCACCTTGGTTGCCCTTTGGGTTTGCACTTTGTTTGTGGCCAGCGGTGGACGCACCCTCTCTCTCTGAGCAGGTGCCCCCTCACTTGAGCGGGCCCCGAAGTGTACACCCCTCCCCCTCCTCGTTCCCGGATCCCCCCTTCTGAGCGCCCCCGCCGCTGGCACCGCAGCCACACTGCAAAACGACTAGTAGTCTAGTTGCACTGCTTGCAATGTAACACCACCTGTCCCACCGTCACAGAGCAGAGGGCCACCAAAGAGCAGAGGGCAGAGTTGCAGGGCAGTCGGGCGCAGAAGCTGCGTGCCGGAGCAGTGGGCCGCATGAGCCTGTGGCACGCAATGCATTGGAGCGCAAAGCTCAACCAGTGCCCGACCATAGCCGGGGGTGGCTTTCTGGGCTCGGCCGACGTCGGGCGGCGGCAATGCGCGCAGCGCCGCCAGCGCAGCGCAACAGCCAGGGCCACACAAGCCATCAGCGCCAACCCTAAACCTAGCACCTGCAGTGTCATCCTGGGCGAGTGGGAGCGCTCGACCGGCGGTCCAGCCACGTTTGGCTAGCACAGCAGCCTTGGCCATAGTCTCACAGGCTCCATCATGGCTGCACGCACCCTACTGCCGCTGCTGCTGGCCCTGGCAGCCTGCCAGGCGGTGCTGGGAGGCGAGGACGTGGTCACGATCACCGGCGGCCTGAAGGAGCTCGAGGCGCTCGTCAAGAAGCATCCCTTCACGGTGGTCGAGGTGCGATCGAGCCGAGGGCGGCGCCGATCGCGCCGATGAGCTGCAGCCTGCGCCGCCGCTGCCGCCGCCAGGCGGGCGGGTTGGGAGCCGAGTAGGGCGCGCCTCCTCGCCTTCCTCTTCCTGCCGCCCCCACCTCGTTACACACTGAGCTGCTCTTTGCCCGCCTTCCTCTCATTGTTGCAGTTTTATGCGCCCTGGTGCGGCCACTGCAAGCGGCTGGAGCCTGAGTGGGCCAAGGCCGCCACCACGCTCAAGGCCAACGACCCGCCTATCGTGCTCGCCAAGGTGCGCTACCAATTGCGGCTGGTTGCCGTGTTGCACACCTGCACCTGCTTGCCTGCATCTGCCTTGGATGGCGGCAGTGCCGCCTGCGCGCTGGAGCGGCGGTCTGTCTGGTGTGATGTGCACCGCAGCACACTTTGGACTCTGTACACCAATTGAGCTGGTCCCTGCCATGTGCGCCGCCTGCTGACCCGCCTGCCTAGTCAGTCTCACCCAATATTGACTGATTGATTTTCCTTCTTCTTCCACAGCTGGATGCGGACGATGAAGCCAACAAGGACGCCAAGACCAAGTTCCGCATCGGCGGCTTCCCCACCATCAAGGTCTGCGATGACAGCCTGTTAGCTTGGCAAACGATCCGTCAAAGCATGCCAGTAGAGTGTTGGCCTGCGAGACGCACTCATTTCAACCCCATTGTGCCCCTGGTTCCTCCCACCTTCCTGAAGTGCTGAGATGGCCTTCATTCCCACGTCAATATCATGTAAGACTTCTCCCTGCTGCCCCTGCAGATGTTCAAGGGCGACCCCGCTCACTCTTTGGAGTACGAGGGCCCCCGTGACGAGGCCGGCATCGTGCACTACCTGAAGAAGCAGGCAAGTTATTTACCATCATGCTAGTGACCGGTAGCAGTGGCAATCCTATCTGGCTTGGCGGGGCGTGAGGACGCGGCCGGCATCGTGCACTACCTGAAGAAGCAGGCAAGTTATTGATCATCAACTTGATTGACCAATAAGCAGTGGTGTCTGCTTGGTTGAAAGGGTGAACAATGCGGGCATCGCGCACTACCTGAGGAAGCAGGTGACTTGTGCGCTCAACTTGCCTTGCAGCTCACCAGCCCTTCTCACTCTTCTCATCAAACCGTCTCTCCCCTCCCACACTCCCCTTAACTGCAGGTGGCGCCCGCCTATGTTGAGCTGGACTCTGCCGATGCCGTCAAGGCTGCCGCCAAGGAGGCGGGTGAGAGCTCATATGGCGCTGCCCTGCAGCCCCGCTGGCTGGTGCCCCCTGTGCCGCTGCCGCGCTGCTTCACTGCCCCGCAACCTCGCTGTCTGCTGCCCTGAGGCTCCTTCCAGCCCTGCTCACAGCAGTGGCCTGTCTGTGCTGCTGTTTGTGCAGCGGACGCCGCACGCACGCTGCACCTGCTGCTCTACATGCCGCTAAGCCTGCTATATATGCAGTACTGCCGCTGGCCCTGGCTCCCTGCCGTAAACCCCCCTCTGCAACAAATAGGAGCTTGCCTCCCCCTTCCTCTGCCCCAGACGTGCTGGTTGTGGCGGTGCTTGAAGCCGCCAAGGGCAAGGCGTTTGATGCGTTCCTTGAGGTGGCCGATGCACTTCGCAACGGTGAGTGAAAGGATGGCAGGCATGCTGGGTGTGTGAGCATGAGGGGTGGGCATTGAAGCCTGAGGAAGCGATGCCTGTGCTGTTTTCTTGCCGACTTTGCAACTTTCAGTGCAATTTCTTTGTGGCCCCCTGCAGACATCGACTTTGCGGTTGTGACCGATGCCAGGCTTTCCGCCGCTGATGCTGTCTGATCTCTTGCCACTGATCAATACTTTCTCACCCCCTGTCCGCAGACATCGACTTTGCGGTGGTGACCGACGCCAAGCTGCTGCCCGAGTGCGGCGCCAGCGGCTGCAAGGTGCCCTCCCTGGTCATGTTCAAGGCTGGGGAAGAGGAGCGGCCTCGGTGAGAAAATATTTTGGCTAAACATGTTGGATTGCAGAGTGGGGCCCTCCCTCCTCATGTACATGTCTGGGCAGGAGGAGCGGCCTCGGTGGGGCGCTTGTTTGTTGCACTGCTTCGCAATTTTCGAGGGCTATCGTGTGCGCTGTCATGTACCAGGCTGGGGAGGAGGAGCGGCTCCGGTGAGGAACTGTGTGCTGTCTTTAGCTGCGCAGTGCGGTGGATACTTGCGGGGTTGCAGTGGGGGGCTCTCCCTGGTCATGTTCAAGGCTGGGGAGGAGGGGCGGCCCCGGTGGGGCGCTTATTTGTTGAACTGCTTCACAATATCGAGGGCGTAAGTGCGCTGTCATGTACCAGGCTGGGGAGAAGGAGCGGCCCCGATGAGAGGTTGCTTGGAGGCTGTGGGTGGCACCTGCTTGCCAACCAATGCGGCTATGACGGCAAGCTCGGTGCCTCCAGGCTGCACGCGTGAACAAGCACGCGTGCGGGCATGATGCTCCGTCCCACTCCACTCAAAGCATGTCTGCCTGCCTTACTCTCAATCAATGCAGCTACGACGGCAAGTTCAGCGCCTCCAAGCTGCGCCCCTGGGTGGCCCAGCAGGCTGTACCCCTGGTCATCCGCCCCGACATTCCTTCCGGATCCAAGGTGAGCTGATTGTTAGCTGAATTGTGCTGAGCTCCGGACCAAAGCAAGTAGCCAGCAGACTTGCCTGCTGTGCCATCTGCGTTGGTGCACACCGCCCGTCTCCTGGTGGTGGCAGCGCCATTAAACACACTTTTGAAGCTGGCTGCTCTGCCTGCTCCATCCCACTTCTTTACGCAGGCGCTGCAAAAGCTGGGCCGCACCGCGCCGCGCCTGGTGGTGGCAGCAGACAAGGCCACCCCCGAGCTGGTGAAGCAGCTGCAGGCGCTGTCCAAGGCAAATGAAGAGCTGGCGGTGGTGCTGGCCACTGAGCAGGTGCCTGGTGTGTTGCAGCACAGCATTTGCCGCTCTCGTTGTAGAAGCACTGAAGGGAAGTTGGGGGGCTGGCACAACAGCTGGGTGTGCCTGTCCTTACACTGGCTGGCAAGCAACCCACCTGTTGGTGCACATACGCCAGCATGCTATCTGCATGATCATGCGCAGACGGCCTCACCCTGGGCTGATTTTTTTCTTGCACCTACCAGTCCTCCCATTTCCCCACGATCATCCCCTGTGCAGCGCCAGCTGGACGACTACGGGCTCACCCTGGACTGCACCTGCAAGCAGGAGCTGCTGATCGATGACCCCAAGGCGAGTGGCTGCTTGTGGAAGAATGTCGTGCACCAAGGCAGCTGCAGTTCGCCATATGGCCATATCCATGCATGTGGCAGCTTGCGACCGTCGCAGCACTGCGGCATGGAGTCAATTCAGGACAAGGGGCTTCACGCAACAGGCTGCGCTGACAAAGCTCACGGATGCGACTGAGCCACCAAAGCAATGTGCTGTTGATTGCACCCCGCAGGCGGGCGCCAAGTACCTGCAGTCCGGTGCCTCGGTAGCAGCCGCTTTTGCTGGACACGATTGACCAGCAATGCCATCACTGTTCATTGCGAATGCAGGCGGGCGCCAAGTACCTGCAGTCCGGTGCCTCGGTGGCCGATGCCCAGGACTTCATCAAGCGCTATCAGGTGCGTCCAGCGGTTGTGCACTGAATAAGATGCATATTTTGCTCAGCAGCTGCTCTTAAACGACGCCCAGGACTTCATCAAGCGCTACCAGGTAGGGCCAATTTTGCTTTCAGGAGGTGTTTTTTCCTCAGCAGCTGAGCGACGCTCAGGGCTTCATGCAGCGCTACCAGGTGCGCCAAACAACTTTGCTTCGTTACAGTACCGTGCTGCAATCAGGGCCTGCCTTCATCAAGCACTGCCAGCTGCAGAGCGGCCTCATTTTTGTGTCGCGCTTGGCTGCCCTGGCGCACACCGGCTGCGGCCCGCATGCATGTGCAAGTGCAACGTGCACCAACATTGGTGTTTACTAATTCTGCAGGAGGGCAAGCTGGAGCGCTACCTGAAGAGCGAAGAGGTGAGCGGGGGCTGGGAGGCAAAAACAAGTCAGCAGTGTATGCCCTTTGAAACGTACTGGTGGCAGTCTCTTTTATAGCAAGCCTGCAGCACCCTCGTGCCGCTGACTAACCGCCACTCTGCAACTCACCCTGCACATTTGCACAGCCGCCGGCCGACAACAACGGTCCAGTGTTCATCCTGACCGCCAAGACCTTCAACGAGACTGTGTACAAGGGCGACCGCGACTGGCTCATCATGTTCCACGCCCCCTGGTGGTGAGCTGTGCAGCATGAGCTGTGCAATGCCATCTTGGCAGATGAACCGCCTTGTGTAACGATTCGCCTGTTGCGGCACCAGGCTTCCTGCACCGCCTTTGCACCCCCAACATGTGCTTTGCAGCTGCAGCCGCTTCGATGGTTTGAAGGCGGCTGCCAACAAGCTCCTGCTAGCGTGTGATGGCACCTGGCCTGCTCCGCCACCCACTCCCTCTGACTTGCAGCGGCTTCTGCAAGAAAATGAAGCCGGATCTCGAGGCCGCGGGCAAGAGGCTGCAGGTGGGCAGGACGGATGTTGCTTGTGCTCAAGAGGATGGCCCCAGCCGTGCCTTGGATGTTGCTTGTGCTCAAGAGGATGGCCCCAGCCGTGCCTTGGCTGAGAAAGTGCCTGAGCTGTAAGGCGGCCAGCAAGTGGCTGCAGGTGGGCATGGGATGAAGAGACTGATACGATACAGGGTGTCATACTGCACAGTTCACAGGCACCACAGCCCATGCTGCCGGCCAACATGCACCACACCCATTGCCGTTTGCCCATGCCGGCACTGCAGAAGCCAACAATGAAAATATTGTGCCGGCCAGATTTGACTGCTGTGTGTCAACAATCCTTCCTGCTTTCGACTGCTGCCGTCTCCAGGAGGCCAACGACGATGGTGTTGTCATCGCCACGTATGACTGCACCACCAACGAGGAGCCCAGCGACCCCAAGCTGTCGGTCAACGGATATCCAACCACATATTTTTTGAGCGCCTCTGGCGAGGGTGGGTGACTTGTGCAAGATTTTGGCTCATTGCGAGCGTTTTCACTGCTGTTCTAAAATTTCTTGGTGTGTGTTTGTGAAGGCTAGCGGACTCGGCTGGCTGGCACGCGGCTGCCCCACTCTCTGCTGTTTCACCACCACGACCACCCAGCTCCCGTCTTTGTTTCCTGCAGTCTACTCCTACGACGGCGACCGCAGCGAGAAGGACCTCCTCAAGTACATCGCCTACCGCCGCACCACCGAGCCCGGCCCCCTCAAGCCAGCTGCTGGGAAGGAGGGCGCTAAGGAGGCAGCTAAGGAGGAGCTGTAGGCTGCCAGTGGAGGTTAGACCCCTCGGAGGGGCTCTGCTGCTGCTGAAATGCGCCGCTGAACGGCTGCTACCATGCGCTGCTGAGCAGCTGGGCAGCAGTGGCCCAGCGGCTGCGGCCTGCTAGCCGCAGGCAGCAGCAGTGACACCAAGCGCCCCAGCCAGTAGCAGCCAACACAGCAAGTGCCACAAACAACACGGCAGTTGACAGTACTGAGTGCAGGCAGCCTGTGGGCTTGCTCAAGAACTTTGCTTGCAGCCACAGGCTGCTCCAGGCCAGTTTTCCAACTCACCCTTTAGACATATTATGCTTAATGCATGCTCCGCTGTTTGCTCTGCTCACGCGTTGCTCGTTGCCTATGCACCAAGCCTATGCACCAAGCCCGGGATCCGCCATTGTTGGCCAGCATTCCCTGCACCCTGTACAGCGCCCTTGCATTGCACCACTACTCCACTCCATCCCTCACCCATCCATCAGTCCTAATAGCGAACCGCTTGCCCCTGCACCCTGTATGACCGCGGCAGCGGAGCTCGTGCTCCCCGCTGCCCGGTTGCCCGTTTACCAGCTCTGCACTGATTTTGGGTGCGATTAGTCGATCCGTTTGATCCGTGTAATGCTTGTACAGGTCCAAGGCGCAGTAAGCAGGGGGCACATGGCATAACATGCTGATGAATTGGTACATCGGATGAGTTTCGTGTGGCAGTGGCAGGTGTCGCAGTTCAGCTGCCGGGCTCCATTTGTGTCGCCACGCGCCACATGTCCCGCTGAGCCTGCTCTGGCAGCAGCACCTCGACTGCCGCATCCTGAGCAAACAGCAGCCCAGGCCGCTGCTCCAGCGCCGTTGCCACGCCCTGCCAGCTGCCACATACCTGCATGGGGAAGGCGAAGTGGGATGTAAGCAGTGGCAGCCAGCAGCATCATCAGCAGAGCGGCACGCACGCAAAGCAGCAGCATCAGCCCAGTACGCACAGCATGCCCAGCAGTGCACAGCATGCACAGCAGCACACACACCTGCAGCAGGCACTTGGGCCGCGCATGCAAAGCAGCATGCCCAGCAGTGCACAGCATGCCCAGCAGCACACAGCACGCAACATAGCAGCAGTGCACGCACCAGCAGCAGGCGCTTGAGGCGCATCAGCGCAGCTTCCAGAGCGCCCAGCCGGGCCGCCTGCTCGCCGCGAAGCCCGCCGTCCAGTGCAAACTGCAGCAGCTGCGCGTCGCTCATGCCAACCTCACCCTGCAGGCCAGGCGGCAGGTAGGGGGGTACGTTTGGTGCACTTGACACGCTTTCCATCCGCCCACTTAGCGCCCACTTCCCACCCAAACAGCACAAGCCATCCCTCCCACCCAGCCGCCCACTCGCAGCCCTCTGCGCCACCCCCACTTCATTCCAGGTGCACTTGCAGCATCGCACCAGCCCACCCGCCCAGCCACCACCTGCAACCCCTTCACATTCGCCATTCCGCCAAACAGGCACCAACACCCTCCCACCCACCCAGCCAGCCACGCACCCGCAGCACATCAACCAGACGTCCCGTATCTTCTTCTCGCATGCTGTCCAGATGAGTGCCCTGGGTAAGCCACAGCGCCGCCGCAAGGCCAGTTGGCACGCCCCACTGAGTTGCCAGCTGCAGCACACGCTGCCGGCGCTCTTCCAACTGCTCTGGTGCGCTGGCTAGTAGGTCGCCATCTGGGCGCATCAGGCCCGCCAGCAGCAGCTGGCTGGCCTGCTGCTGCGACAGGCCCTGGCCAAGCAGCCAATCCAGGCTGCTCTGGGCAAGGCCAGTGTCCAACTGGCACAGCTCCGGCATGCGGCCGCTGAGCAGCGCAGCGGCTGCCAGGTCAGCAGCGTCCCAGCCCAGCTGCGCCCGCAGCCAGGGAGCAGTGCGCTGCACAAAGGGCGCCGGGTGCTGCTGCAGCAGGTGGCCAGCCATCAGGGACTGGCGCTGAAAGAAGGTATACAGAGCCGCCTCTGCCTGTCCACCTGGCTCTGCTGCTGCTGCTGCTGCTGCCTCGCCTGCTGCTGCTGCCTCGTCGCCGTCTGCTGCTGCTGCCGCTGCTGCTGCCGCCAATAATGCTGCCCCAAGGTCGGCCTCATCTGCTGCGTCCCATGCTGCAAATTGAGAACCAGGCAGCAGAGCCGCTTGGCTCTCAATAAAGTCCAGGGCAGCCTCAAAGTCTGCCGCCGGCAGTGCCAGGCCCGCCTGCGTGTCCGGGCAGCCAACTAGTGCGATGGCGAGGCAGTCGCATGCGTCATCGGCTGCTGCACAGCGCTGCTGAAACAGCCGAAACTTGGGCTGCAGCGTGGCCAGGGCCGCCCTGCAGTGCACGGCGGCAGCGAGGCGGGTGGGCAGGGTAGGGGAACGAGCAACCGGCTGCCAAACCGCGCATCACAACTTCAGCCAGACGGGATGCAGAGGTGCTAGCATTGCACCATGGCATGTGCATGGGACTGCCACAATGCACCCGCATTGCAGCAGCAGCACCAGCAGCAGCAGCGTGCACTCACTTGCACTGGTCGGGCGGCATCCTGCCCGCCTCCTTAGCCAGCAAAAACGCCAAGTTGACGGATGCGCCGGTGCTCTGCAGGGCATGCAGGCAGGCAGAGTGGACGTGCAGGTTGTGAGGGATGCTTGTGAGGAATGCACCTTCGAAACAGGCTGGTTATGTGTGCTGGGTGGGCACACGCTAACAGTTTGTATGCCCGCTCGGCTGCTCGCTGCCTCCCCACCTGCGGAACAGCGCACCTCGATAAAGGCCACCGCCGCTGCCAGCTCGGCCGCCAGTTCCTTGGAAGCTGGGGTGTCTAGCGCCGCCGCAAGCCGGTCTTCAACTGAGGGCCGTGACAGGGCGGCCGCTGCTGTGAAGCGGGGCAGCGGCGCTCGGCGGCCGGGCCGCCAGCGCTGCCGCCAGGGTTGCTGCGCCAGCCACGGGGCTGCCAGCTGCCTACAATGCGGACTTACTTGCAGCACTGCAAGCTGCTGGTGCTGCAGGGCCGGCAGCAGGGCGGGCACTGCGCGTGTGGGAGAGGCCAGCGCTGCCATGGCCCGGCGGCTGACGGAAGTCGGCCAGGGCAATATGCAGTTGTCGATGGTTGCGTTTGTTTGTGATTTGGCCTCTTCCGCCCTGCCGGCCAGCTCAGCGCGCCCCATGCAGGCTGCTGCAGCGATGTGAGCTCTCCCTGCCCTTAGTTTGACTCTGAAAACTGATCGCTGACAGCCCCTGGCGCGTCAAGCGACTGCTGACTGCTCGCCGTCGGTCGCCGGGCGCTGGCTGCACCCCTTGCACGCGCCAGCCGCCGATCTAGAGTTGGGCTCGCGATCAGAACACCCCAGTCCCCTCAGCGGGCCGCACCCTGCGCCCTGTGGCGCGCGCCGCTCGCGTTCTCACGCTTGCCGGGCCAGCAGCCCTTGTAACACGCGTCGTCCGGTCCTCAAGATGGTGAGCATGCCTGGCGTCGCCTCCACCACGTGCCGCGTTCGGCAGCAGCCGCCCGCCGCAGTGGCGGCAGCCAGCTATTGCCGGCGAGCGCGTCGCTGCCCTCTCCTCCCGTCTGAGCTGTTCCCCGAGCCATCTGCATCCTGCCCTCCTCCCTCCTGCCCCGCAGAACAAGCTGTTTGGCGGGCTGGTGGGCGCCACGCCCTGCACGGTGCAGCTGGAGCTGCGGCCGTCTGCGGCGGCGGCGGCGGCCGGCGGCGTCCAGCCCACAGTGTCAGTGAAGAACAAGCGAGATGAGGTTGAGACGATGCCGCTGTTTTCCAACAAGGACACCATCAGCGGCGAGGTGCGCGGCTGCCTGCTCTCGATCGGCTGCTCTCAAGGCAGCAGTGGGTGCTGCCAGCGGCGGTACACAAGCGCTTGTTGCGCTGCCGCCTGCAGTTTGAGAGGCAGCAGCAGGCCACCGCGCTTTCGTGCTCGCATTTATCAGCCAGCCAGCCGCCCCAGCATACCTAGTTCGCTCTGCCGCTGCAGGTCAAGGTGACGCCCATCCCTGGGCGGCGCACGGAGCACCAGGGCATTCGGGTGCAGCTGCTGGGAGAGGTTGAGCTGGCGTCAGAGCGGGGGCACCCACACCAGTTCCTGTCGCTGGGTGAGCACAAGGGCGGGTGTGTGGTTGTATGTACGTGGGGTGTGCGGTGCAAAGGATGCATCGCAAGTGCCGCTGGGTGCATGCTGCAAGGCAGATGCTGCATAATCGGTCATCGGAGGCGGAGCTGTGCGGCAGAACGAGCTAAGCATAAGCAATTCATCACAGCAGGGCCGGAAGGAGTCACTCCTGCCCATCTCCACCCACTGCCCACCGCCCCTCCCTGCTTGCAGTGCGCGACCTGGCGCCCCCTGGCGACCTGACCACCCAGGCCAGCCTGCCCTTTGAGTTTGGCAGCGTGGAGATGCAGTATGAATCGTACCGTGGCGCGCAGGTGGGCTTTTGGGAGCCGGCTCTGTCAAAAGTTGGGTGCAGATGGGAAGATTTAAGAGTGTGGAGATGCAGTACGAGTCGCACCGCGGGGCACAGGTGAGGAGTAGCAACTTGTTTTGTCAAAGTTTTGGTGCAGAGGCGAGCAAAGCTGCCAGATGCTGCCCCCACATCGTTGGGATGCAGCTGCGCTGGCACAAGCAAGGCCTGCCGCACAGACGAGCAGCACAGTCGTGTTGGCCTCTTTACCTGTGGCTGCTGCCCAGGTTTCGGCTGCGGGCACCCCCTGGCACTCTGGGCCACTTGCAAGCCGCCACACCTGTCTTCCGCAGCTAACCCACCCCCATCTCCTAACCCAACCCGACTCTTCGCAGGCGCAAGTGCGCTACCTGCTGCGAGTCACGGTGGCTCGCAGCCTGGGCGGCAGTGTGGTCAAGGACCACGCTTTTTGGGTGCGCAACACGCAGGAGGTGCCACCGCCGGGGCCGCCGATCAAGGTAAGATGCAGTGGGTTGCTTTGCAGGGCAGTGAATGAGCAAAAGCTCTTCGAGTACAACACACAGGAGCGCTGCCCATTTGCCGAGCTTGTTCTTGGTTCAAATTGCTCAACCACTGCTCACCTGCTCCCCGACCACTGGCCCCACAGATGGAGGTGGGCATCGAGGACTGCCTGCACATCGAGTTTGAGTACGACCGGGGCGCGTACCACCTGCAGGACACGGTGCTGGGGCGCATCCACTTCTTGCTGGTGGGTTGGATGCTCTTTTGCACGTGTGCTACTGTTCATGTCAACGAGGCTCCCTGTAGAAACTGCACATCACATTTCATCGCATCCGGCTCCCTTTGGTGGGGCTGAAACCTTTTGCAGTCTGGGGCCTGCTCCTGAGCATGCCCTGCATGGCTGTCCAGCTGGCTATCCACCGCAATAGGGGCACAGTTGTTGCATTGCCATCTTGTCCACATACTTGCTGCAGGTGCGCATCAAGCTCAAGCACATGGAGCTGGAGATCCGGCGGCTCCTTCTTCTTGAATACTAAGTGCTGCTTGCTGTTTCTGATTGTTTTCGCAGGTACGCATCAAGCTCAAGCACATGGAGCTGGAGATCCGGCGGCGCGAAACCTCGGGGGCAGGAGCGGCGGCCAAGAGCGAATCAGGTGCGGCTGCTCTGCTGATCCGGTGCTTCTGCTGTTTGGTGCGCTGGCGCCCTTTTATTTGTTGGGCAGCAGTCAGCAGTGCGTCGGCTGCGCTGCCGGGTTGTTGGGACCTGCAGAGAGCAGCTTGATTGGTCGGTCAATGAACTGCTGCCGCCTGCCGCTCAAGGGCCGGCCAGTAGATATTGCGAGTTGCATTGAACACTTCGAATCCTTGCCCTCGGCCCTGCAGAAACTGTGGCCAAGTACGAAATAATGGACGGCGCCCCCGTGCGGGGGGAGTGCATCCCCATCCGGTGAGGCCTGTCTGCTCTTTGCGCTGGATTTACTCACGCCAGCCTGCTTGATGCCAGGCAGTTGCGCATGCCATGCTTCAGCTCTGCGGGCAGGTGCGGCAGGGGCCCTGCACGGCCGGCCGGCAAACCAACGGTTACGAAACCGCTTTCGCCTCATCACAACTTTTATTTGCTATGCAAATCACCCGCCCTGCAGGCTGTCGCTCCGCCCCTACGACCTCTCCCCCTCCTACGCCAACGTGTTCAACAAGTTCTCGGTCCGGTACTTCATCAACCTCGTGCTGGTGGACGAGGAGGACCGCCGCTACTTCAAGCAGCAGGCAAGTGTGGTTTTGAGAGCATTACATTTGGCTTGTACTGAGCTGCTACTTTATCAACCTCGTGCTGGTGGACGAGGAGGACCGCCGCTACTTCAAGCAGCAGGTGCGATTCAGCTGAGCTGGCGGCTGAACTAGTGTGAAGTGTCGCTTTGCGTGAGGCGAGCGGGCTAGTGGATGAGGAGGACGGCAAGCTGTGGCTGGCGGCACATGTACGGACCCTGCACGTAGATAATTATCTAACTATCCACACGCCCGACCTTCCCTGCAACCTGCCAGCACATCCCACCAACACCCGTTTCTCGCTTTCCCTCCACTCTGCAGGAAATCACGCTGTACCGCCGTCCGGAGGAAGACCCACAGCTGCGGCCGCGAGCAGAGCGCCTGCCCCGCCGCATGCCCTCCCTCACACCCTCACCCACACCCCCGCCAGCCTCGCCCCCGGCAGCACCCGCTGGGGGCGCCAATGGTGGCGCGGCAGCGGGGGCAGCGGCGGCGCAGCAGGGCGATGCAGCGGCGGCGGCAGCAGCCAAGTCGGCGGCGTCAGCTGGCCACCTAATGCCGGCTGGCGGCGCAGACGGCGGCGCAGTGGCGGAGCAGCAGCAGCCTGAGGCGCAGCCGGCAGCAGTGCAACAGCAGGAGGCGGGGCCGCCGCTGGCGCTGCCGCAGGAACCGCCCGCTGCAGCCTCGCCGCTGGCATAGTTTGTACCAGACCTTTTGTGCCATCCCACGCATGTAACTGCTGACAAAAACAACACCATTTTTCTCCCATCCATAGGCTCAGCCTTTGCTCCTGCCTTGTTCACTTCCTACTACCTCTACTTACATGTGGTGCAGATGCATGTCTTGAGATGAGGGGAGGCCGGCAGGGCCGGATGCACTGTTCATAGCTAGGGGAGGGGTATGTACAGGTCAATCGGATTGAGGGAGGGAGTGGTCCGCTGTACAGAGGTTATTTGGGCGGCAGTTCGACAGACGCATGCGGTTTGAGATAGGGAAGGCCGGCTGAACCGGATGTTGTAATAACTAGCGGAGGGATATGTACAGGTCAGTCGGATTGAGGAAGGGAGGGGTCTGCTGTACAGAGGTTATATGAGGGGGCAGTTCTATCACGCAAAGGCTTGGGCCGGGCAGGCGGCACAGCACCAGTAGGCTGGAACGTTAAGACGCACAAAGGACTAGGCCAGGCAAAACTGGATGGGAATGATTCTAGGCAAAACTTTTGGTGGGCGTGGAGTGCTGTGCTTTGCACGCAGCACCACGCCCACATTCGTCAAGCGACATGAATGAGCATGCATTGGGCATGCGCAGCATGCTGTTAGGAATGCAATCGCTGACTGGAATGAATGACAAAACTGAAGGCTGGACAGTGGAGGCCGCACGAGCGGCAGGGAGTGGGCAAACTGGCGCCCCGCAAAGCGAGGCAGCAATCAAACGGAGGCAACACAGGGCGCAAGCGCTAGGGGTTGAGCGCCAGTGAGGCGGGATGATCGAATCGACTTGATGCCGCAGCGCCGCTAGCAGGCGGAGCGGCTGCGGCAGGGCCTTGCATGATCCATCGGGTCTTCCGCCTAGAGAGGCAACACATGCAGAGTGAGGGGCATGGCAGAAAAGGCACGTCAGCGGCAGTGAAGCCGTGAGCAAGAGGGCAGCTGCTGGCAGACGGGCTTATGCATGTGTGCGTTGCGCCACCCAGCTGTGAGGCAGTGCAAACGTGTGCCTGCAGAGGGCGGCGCAGCTACCAAAACGGCCAGACAAACGGACCCACCTCCTACGCCGGGACGTAGTAGCTGCACGTCTTGCCGGAAGGCGGGCATTTGTTGGCACCGGCGCAGCAGGCGCCCCACTTGGGGTAGATGGGATCTGGAGTATCGATGTACATGCACAGCCCTGCAGTGGAGATTAGAGTTGTGTGGGAACTAAGATCCAGACTGCGATGAAGGCCTTCCAGCACCACAAGGGAAGCAGACGGCAGACCAGAAGACGAAAATGGAGTTAGCTGGGAATGATCCAGGAACGGAAGCAGCCCGGCGGGGAGCATAGGCACCGCTCACTCTTAGAGGTGCACTGTGCAGCGGCAACAGCGGCGTCGCAGCCAAAGGTGTTGGCAGGAAATCGAGATTGACACGCCGCCGTGTAGCCAACACACTGCAACCCATCAAGGGGAAGGTCAGGAGTGTTGGAGGTGGGCTGGAGGCGTGTAGAGCCCTCAAGAGAGACATCGTAGAGCCCTCAATAGAGACATCGGCAGAAAATGTATAGTTCAGCCGAAAATGCATGGTTCCCTGCACATCTGCAAAACCACACATGCCTGGTTGGTGGGGTTGCCTCCGCCAGTTGGGCACCAGCACTTCTCTGCGATGCAGTTTGCAGCGCAAGCTTGTTCAGTTGGCCATGCTATGTGCACAGGCGATAGAGACGGCGGATGGCCACTGCAGCAGGCATCGCCTTAACCAGCAAAAGCCACCAGAGGCTCACGGTTGTTGCTTGTACGTGCGCAGAAAGCTGGCCAGGGCTCGGGGCAGTTGTTGACATTGTCCTGGCAGGAGCCGTCTGGGCAGGTGTACTTGCACTGCGCCCCGCATCCAGAGTTGGCGGTGCAGCCCTTGCCGGGGCAGCAGATCTCGTTGTTGCCACACGAGTTGCCACAGCTGCGTCACAAGGAGGCAAGGAGCGAACAGTTCGCATTCGGAGGGGGCATACCAGCCTCTAGCGAAAATTGCATCGCCAACATGCCAACAGTTTAGCCCCTGCGGCTTACTTCAGGCAGTTAGTGGTGGTGCCGATGGTGGTGCACTTGCCGCCACAGCACTTCTGTGGAGACGAGCAGTCTGCAGGACCGTGGAGAAGGGCTGGTCAGTGCGATACGGGCGTGCGCGCTGTACTGAGTACGCCTCGAAACAGGGAAGAGTGACGCACTTGCATCGGTGGTGCAAGCCGCGCAGTCGGTGCCGTCGGCGGTGCAGCTGGTGCAGCACTTGTTGGTGCCACAAATCTTCTTGCCTGCGACATCAGTATCAGGGGCATTGGTAAACAGTCCTTGGAGCGGCTGGGGCAGTCACCAGTCACACACGGCCTGCGCTGCGCGCTGGGCTGTGGGCTGTGATGTCTAGCACCGCATTTGCAGCATCGCTACTGCAGTCCATTGCGAAAGATAGCTCCGTATACAAAACTCACTGCTTTCACAGCATGCGTCGACGCCATTGGTGTCCTTGTAGCATTGGTCAGTGCTATTGGGACAGCAAATGATGCCGCAGCACTTCTCAGTGATGGTGCAGCACAGGTTGCCGGTGCCGCAGTGCGTCTTGCCTGCAGGTGGGGCATTTGGCAAGAGGGTGGAGAATGGGAGGGGGCGGGAGGGGCAGGAGGCGTGGGTCTCTGTGCGTGTTCAGCTGGGCTGGGAGCTGCCATGCCATGGCATGGATCCATCCATGCCATTCCCCTGCAGCTGGTGTGTGGCGCTGCGGGGCCAGAGCATGCTGGGGCTGCGGCACAGGCAGGTCAGCAGTCATGTTTGCCACCCCTGCTGGCGCCAGCTGTGCCGGTTGCCCATGCTGCATGGCAGGAATGCTGCCCCCACCGCACCTGATGCGCAGCCGCAGGTGTCGTCTGGTGTGCCGTCGTTGCAGACCAGGCCGTCCTTGCAGGTGGTGGGGTTGGTGCTGGCGCAGCACACCGTGCCAAAGTCTCCGGTGCCCAGCTGGATGCACACGCCGTCGCAGCAGCTCTCGGTTGCATCGTCGCAGCACAGGTTGCCGGTGCCGCAGTGCGTCTTGCCTGCAGGTGGGGCATTTGGCAAGAGGGTGGAGAATGGGAGGGGGCGGGAGGGGCAGGAGGCGTGGGTCTCTGTGCGTGTTCAGCTGGGCTGGGAGCTGCCATGCCATGGCATGGATCCATCCATGCCATTCCCCTGCAGCTGGTGTGTGGCGCTGCGGGGCCAGAGCATGCTGGGGCTGCGGCACAGGCAGGTCAGCAGTCATGTTTGCCACCCCTGCTGGCGCCAGCTGTGCCGGTTGCCCATGCTGCATGGCAGGAATGCTGCCCCCACCGCACCTGATGCGCAGCCGCAGGTGTCGTCTGGTGTGCCGTCGTTGCAGACCAGGCCGTCCTTGCAGGTGGTGGGGTTGGTGCTGGCGCAGCACACCGTGCCAAAGTCTCCGGTGCCCAGCTGGATGCACACGCCGTCGCAGCAGCTCTCGGTTGCATCGTCGCAGCACAGGTTGCCGGTGCC